>Ga0207428_10003874_pt1 | contig 14342 bp, 17 predicted proteins | sample RhiMethybrSRZTD1_FD_187600 | JGI IMG/M metagenome (GOLD analysis project Ga0207428, IMG submission 187600) | Populus rhizosphere microbial communities from Tennessee, USA - Rhizosphere MetaG P. TD hybrid SRZTD1 (SPAdes) (version 3) | ecosystem: Host-associated > Plants > Roots > Rhizosphere >... | reverse complement strand
AAAGATCATAGTCTACAATTCGTCTTCCCTGCGTGACCATTTTTGAGCCTGCCTTTGTCATGGTTCACGTCTAGTCTTCAATGAGACGGAGGAGGAGGGGGTGAAGAGCCCGCGGCGACTTGCTGTACTAGCGGCGTTGTGCGGAACGGTCGTTCTCGTCGGTTGGGTTGCTGCCGGGCTTACTGGTCTCGGTTCGCCCGGCACCGAGAGCACCGGAGCGCCGCTCGAGGTCAGTCGGGCAACATCTGCAACCGCTCGCGCCGAGCACGTCGACGCACCTCAAGCAACTCCATTGAGCAAGGACGGCGTCTCCGTCACCGATTTGGGGAGCGCCAGCGCTTTGTCCGCTCCTCGTCCGATGCCGGGGCCCGCCACGCCACCCGTGCGAACCGCGTCGTTTAGCGCCCCTGATCCGGTGCGAAACGAAACCAAGGGGTCAGCTGGCCCGGTCGAAGTCGCCGCTATGGGGAGCAGCAGCGACGCTTTGCCCGACCCTCAACCGATGCCGCGGCCCGCGAGGACACCCACGCTGTTCGCGGCGGTGAGTCCAACTGATCCGGTGCAGAATGCCGATAGGGCGGCCGGAGGCTCCGACGCTCTCAATGCGTGCCCCGAGCCGGACGCTTGCATCGACCAATACCTCTGGTCGCTGTATGAGCGGACGCCGAAGGTCGACACCGTCAAGGTGGAGGAGCGGATCAAGGAGAAGGTCAAGAGCAAGGGCAAGATGCGGACCGTCGTCAAAACTCTGACGAAGTACATCACTCAGGACTTCGCGTGGAAGGATCCGATAGCCGCGCAGAAAGCCAAAATGTCGTTGAAGGACTACGTAATCGGAGGCATGGATCGGGGCTTCAAACGGAAGCTGTATAGTGCGCTACGTGCGATGGACGAAGCTGGGTTTTCACCTGGCATAACCAGTGGATTCCGCGACGATTACCGGCAAGAGCTCGCCAGCGGCAACAAGGCTGCCGCGGACAGCTCGTACCATGGTGGGAGCCGCCGCGGTGGCTATGGCCATGGGCTCGCAGCTGATCTTGTGAGCGTGAAGGGTGAGACACGTGCGGAGAGATGCACCTGGAGTGAACTCTTGTGGAAGTGGATCGATGCGCACGAAAAGGAGCTTGGGATCGGCCGTCCGTATCTGGACAAGGATCCACCCCATGTTGCGGCGATTGACGGCAAAGAATATGCCGATAAACGCGGCGCCGCGAAGGCGCGACTCGCCGGATTGAAAAAGCAATCGCCGTCATCAAACCGAAAGTGAACCCCAGATGTGAGCGTTGGATGTCTGCAGTAAATCTCCGACGCATCATGAGATTTATCCGCTCCCTACTTCTGGCAGCGCTTGCCATTTGCATGCTTTCGGCAGGGACGCCCGCTCATGCCCGATCCGTGTTTTGGCCCCAATTCAGATATTGGTGGGGTGATCACCATTTCAGGCACAAGCACCAACACAAGCAGACAAAATCTGATTTAACGAAGAAGCCTCAGGTTCAGGACGCTCCGAAGGGTCCCCTCCAGATCATCATCTCGATCGCGGATCAACGGATCTCGCTTTACGAAAATGGGGCACTGATCGCCCGTTCTTCGGTGTCGACAGGTGTTGAGCGTCACCCAACGCCTCTCGGCGTCTTCAGTGTAATCAGTAAGCAAAAATGGCATCGCTCAAATATTTATAGCGCTGCGCCTATGCCTTACATGCAGCGCATCACCTGGTCGGGTATAGCGCTGCATGCCGGTGACTTGCCTGGCTATCCGGCATCACATGGCTGCATCCGCTTGACCAATGATTTTGCCATTCGACTCTGGCATCTCACAAAGCGGGGCACGCGCGTGATCATCGCGCACGAGGATGTTCGGCCTGTCGAGATAACCAACCCGAAACTTTTTGTGCCGAAGCCAAAAGTTGCGGCCGCTTCGCCGGAAGCTGACACTACAACCCTCGCCAGTAATGACAGTGTTACAGGCACGACAACGCATGCCACGCTAATGCCTAACACTGACGGCACCAAAAGGTCAGACCCGGCTTCCGCGGGAGTCAGGGCTCAAAAGGTGCTGCCAATCTCTGTTTTTGTGAGCCGCCAGTTGAATAAGCTGTTCGTGCGAAGGGGCTTCACGCCCCTCTTTGATGTCCCGATTAAGATCCGAAATCCAGCGGAGCCGATGGGAACACACGTTTTTAGTGCAATGGAATTTCAGAACGAGGGCGCAGCAATTCGGTGGACCGTCGTGTCGATCCCCGAGAAGTCTTCTTTCAATCAAGGGACTCCGCCAAGGTTGCACAAGGGATCGCCCATGCCGGACAAAGCAAACGTCGCCTTGGAGCGCATCGAAATAGCGCAAGATGTGGTTGATCGAATCTCTGAATTACTGACGCCCGGGTCGTCGTTAATCATATCCGACCACGGCATTAGCCATGAGACCGGCAGAGATACGGATTTCATCGTGCTAACGCATTGACTGGCGAGTGTGCGATAAACGACCGTTCGCTCCTCCTTGCGCAGGCGGAATGTCCGCTAAATAGCGGACGGCTAATCGCCCTGAGTGAAGAATCACCTCGCTCCAATTTGCGGCACGGGCGCTTTATTCTCTTTTTTGCGTCCATCTATCCCAGCAGGAACTAGGTGATTTCCCCGGAGACGCCCGTACCACCAAGGCTCAGCTTCGAGACAACAGGGTATTTGCGACGCCGAAAAACTGACAAAGTCGTCTCTAATCGATACCGGGCATCAACATAGGCACGAAAAAGCCCGACAAGATCGGGCCAATTCCTGCTTCAGCTAAGAGCAAATTAGGAGCCAAGCCAAAATCTTAAGGCCTGGCGGAGGGAGTGGGATTCGAACCCACGTTACGGTTTCCCGTAAACACGCTTTCCAAGCGTGCGCCTTCAGCCACTCGGCCACCCCTCCTGATCGGGCATTCCTAAATGCTGCGTCTCTTTGTCATGGACACTCGCGACGCCTGCCTCAAGCACCTTTCTTGATCGGCTATCAAAGACACAGCCTTTAGGGGGGCCGCACCTTCAGCCACCCGTTCTTATTCTTAGGCCTTCTTCGGCGTCGCAGGCAGACGGTCGGATCCGCAAGCGACGCGCAATATATCTGCGGTTGGTCAGCGCGCAACCGGGCGCCTGCGCAACACCCGGACTCCAATTGCATGTTTTGATAAGCATATTTATGTGTTTTTTTCAAACATTGACGGTAACGGAACTGAATGCACAAATGCGCAGATAGGCAAAAATCGCAAGAGTTTCGATGACTGGCGAGGAATCTGCTCTTCAACTGGTGTTGACCGCCGATCCCGCCTTATGGGCGATTGTGCGCTTGTCGCTTCTTGTCAGCCTCAGCGCGGTATTGCTTGCCGCGGCTATCGGAGTGCCGGCTGGCGCGTTTTTGGCGCTCACGCGTTTTCGCGGCCGCGAAGCGACAATTGTCATTCTCAACGCGCTGATGGGTCTGCCCCCCGTTGTCGTCGGCCTGGCGATATTTCTGTTGCTCTCGCGCTCGGGGCCGCTTGGATCGTGGGGCCTGCTGTTCACGCCTCAGGCGATGGTGATCGCGCAAATAGTTCTCGTTACGCCGATCATTGCGGCGCTCACGCGGCAAATCATCGAAGACCTGTGGGTCGAATATCGCGACGAACTTGCGGCGATGAATGTCGGAGCGTTGCGGCGCGTGACGACGCTGATCTGGGATGCGCGCTTCAGCCTGGTGACCGTATTGCTCGCGGGCTTTGGCCGCGCAGCGGCGGAAGTCGGGGCCATCATCATTGTCGGCGGGAACATCGAAGGATTCACGCGCACCATGACAACCGCGATCGCCCTGGAAACGTCTAAGGGAGACCTGCCGCTGGCCATCGGGCTTGGCGTGGTGCTGATGTCGATCGTGGTTCTGATCAACGCGCTGGCCTGGGGCATGCGCCGCGCCGGCGAACGCTACGCAGGATGAACATGCGCGCACCCGCCTCCGACCTTCCTCTGGTTTTTTCAAACGCGTCCGTCATGCGGCGGGACATCACGATATTGGATTCGATCACGCTGACGATTGCGCCGGGGCCGCCTACGATTCTCATCGGGCCGAACGGCAGCGGAAAGACGACTCTTTTGCGCGTCGCCATGGGCCTTATTCCGCTCTCCGGTGGAAGCATCAGCTGGGGCGGCCGCGAGAATGCGTCACCAGAGCGGCGCGCTATCACGTTCCAGCGTCCAGCCATGCTGCGCCGCTCGGCGTGCGCAAACGTGCGTTATGCGCTCGGCGCGGCGGCCGTGCCACGCGTCCAGCGGCACAAGCGCGCCGCGGAATTGCTGACCATGGTCGGGCTCGACGCACTTGCCAGCCGCCCGGCAAGGCGTCTCTCGGGCGGCGAGCAGCAGCGCCTGGCGCTGGCGCGCGCGCTCGCGCGCGATCCGGCCGTGCTGTTTCTCGATGAGCCGACAGCCAGTCTCGACCCGTACGCCACCAAAGCGATCGAAGACATCGTGCAGGTCGTAGGCGCGCGCGGCGTCAAGATTGTGATGTCGACGCACGATCTCGGCCAGGCCAGACGGCTGGCCGGCGACGTCGTGATGCTTCATCGCGGCCGATTGGTCGAAAATACGCCGGCGCCAGAGTTTTTCCTCACGCCGCTCACGGAAGAAGCGCGCAAATTCATCGCCGGCGAGCTGCTGGTCTAAAAACCGAAACGGAGAATTCACATGTTTACCCGTCGCGTCTTGATGGTAGCTGTTGCAGCCGGAACTGTCATTGCTGGCGCGGCGGGCGCCGCCACGCAGGAAGAAAAGTCCATCGTCGTGTCATCGACCACGTCGACCCAGGATTCGGGCCTGTTCGGCCATATCCTGCCGCTGTTCAAGCAAAAGACCGGCATCGACGTGAAAGTCGTGGCGCAGGGCACGGGCCAGGCGCTTGACACCGCCCGGCGCGGCGACGCCGACGTGGTGTTCGTTCACGCCAAATCGGCGGAGGAGAAATTTCTCGCCGAAGGCGAAGGCGTGAAGCGGTTTCCGGTCATGTACAACGACTTCATTCTGATCGGTCCGAAGAGTGACCCCGCCGGCATCAAAGGCATGAAAGACGTCGCAAAAGCGCTGCAGACGATCAAGGAGAAGCAGACGCCCTTTTTTTCTCGCGGCGATCGCTCGGGCACGCACATCGCCGAGCTGGCGCTCTGGAACAAGGATGCCGGAATCGACATCGAGAAAGATAAAGGTCCCTGGTACAAATCAATTGGCCAGGGCATGGGCGCGGCGCTGAACACGGCCGGCGCCAGCAATGCCTATGTGCTCTCTGACCGCGGCACCTGGCTGTCGTTCAAGAACAAAGGCGATCTGCAAATCCTTGTGGCGGGCGACAAACGGCTCTTCAACCAGTATGGCGTGATGCTGGTGAACCCGGCCAAGCATCCCAACGTCAAGAAGGACCTTGGCCAGCAGTTCATCGATTGGCTGGTATCGCCTGAGGGGCAGAAGGCGATCGCCGACTACAAGATCAATGGCGAACAGTTATTCTATCCGAACGCCAACGACACGAGCGCTTGATGCGCGCAAGCGTGATTGTATTGGCGATGCTTGCGATGGCGAGACCGGCAGCGGCGGAGAACGTCCACCTCTACGCCGCCGGCAGCCTGAAGGCCGCCTTGACCGACGTGGCCAAGGCTTACGAGGCTATGACTGGCAACAAGATCGATGCCAAGTATGGTCCTTCCGGCATTTTGAAGAATGAGATTTCCGCAGGCGCTACGGCAAACGTATTTGCCTCCGCCAACATGGAGCACCCGCAGGCGCTGCACGACGAGAAGAAGAGCGGTCCGGTCTTTCGCTTCGCGCGCAATCAACTCTGCGCCCTGGTCAAACCCGGTCTCGCAGTGGATAGCGTGACGCTGCTCGATCGCATGCTCGATCCAAACACAAAGCTCGCCACGTCGACTCCAAAATCCGATCCCTCGGGCGACTACGCCTTTGAGGTGTTTCACAAGGCAGGGGGTATCAAACCTGGGGCACAATCGGCGCTGGAAAAGAAAGCTCTGCAACTCACTGGCGGCCCCAATAGTGCGAGCCCGCCTCCCGGCCGCGCAGCCTACGGATGGCATGTCGCGGAAAACCGCGCCGATATCTTCCTGACGTATTGCACAAATGCAGTCGCGGCGCAGAAGGAGGATTCTAGTCAGCAGGTGGTAGCGTTGCCGGAAAAGCTGGCAGTCGGCGCCGATTACGGATTAACAGTGATAAATGGCGGGCCGCCGGCGGCTCAAAGTTTTGCCGACTTCATCTTGTCATCCGAGGGCCAGAAGCTTTTAGCCAGCCACGGATTCTCTCCGGGTCGATAAACAGCAATTTGGAGGCATCAAATGAAACTCAGCGCGCGCAACCAGCTCAAGGGAAAAATTGTTGATGTCAAGAAAGGCGCCACCAGCGCCCATGTGCGTATCGATATTGGCGGGCAAACCCTGACCGCGTCTATTACCAATGACTCGGCAGACGAGTTGAAGCTGGAAAAAGGCAAGACCGCCTACGCCATCATCAAGGCGACTAGTGTTATGGTTGGCGTGGACTAGTCCTATCGTATTGCCGATCAGCAAGCGGTCGATGGCTTTTGGCATCGGCTGCATTAAATGGCGACCGATGGTTTTCTCCCGTCGTAAATTTATCGGAACTAGCGCTGCAGCGCTGCTGGCGCCCCGCCTGGGCCGCGCCGCGACGGTGACCGACGCGACGGGCCGCGCCTTGCCGATGCCTCAGAAAGTCGCCCGCGTATTCCCCGCCGGTCCGCCTGCTGCAATTCTTCTCTACACGCTGGCGCCAGACTTGCTCCTCGGTTGGCCGCGCGCCAATCGGCCGGAAGAGTGCGCGTACATGCTGCCCGACGTGTGCGCGCGGCCTGAAGTCGGCCGCATCACGGGGCGCGGCAATACAGCCAATCTCGAAAGCGTGCTTGCCCTCAAGCCCGACCTAATTCTCGATATCGGTTCGACCAGCGCAACTTTTGTCTCCCTGGCCGGGCGCGTGCAGGAGCAAACCAGCATTCCCTATGCCTTGCTGGACGGCCGTTTCGATGCCACCGCGGAGACCTACCGCAAGCTCGGGGAGCTGACCGGACGGCAAGCCGAGGCGGATAAGTTGGCGCGCTATACGGACAATACCCTCAAAACCATCATGGGCCGCATCGCAGCGATCGAGCCATCGGCCCGCCCGCGCGTCTACTACGCGCGCGGCCCGCGTGGCCTGGTTACCGGGCTTGGCGGCTCGATAAATGTCGAAACGATCGAGATGCTGGCGCAGAACGTCGCCGGCGCAAACAAGGGCGGACTCGCCAATATCTCGATCGAGCAGTTGCTGCTGTGGAATCCGGACGTGATTATCACCATCGATCAGGACTTTGCGGCCAGCACACGCAGTGATCCGGTGTTGGCATCTTTGAAAGCCGTGCGCGACGGTCGCGTGCACCTCTCGCCGAAAATGCCCTTCGGTTGGGTAGACTTTCCGCCGTCGGTGAACCGCCTGATCGGGCTCTGGTGGCTGGCAAAGATATTGTATCCGGACAAGTTTCCCGAGGATATGCGCACGCAGACGCGCGATTTTTATACGATGTTCTATCACCGCACGCCGGGCGACGTGCAGATCGACCACGTGCTCGCCGGGAGAGACTAGTTGACGCGCTCCGCGCTCCCTGGACTTGCGATCGCAATCGGGGTGCTGATCGCGGGCCTGTTGCTCGCCTTCACAATCGGCCGCTACCCGGTCTCGCTTGCCGAACTCGGCAACGTCTTGCTTGCGAAGATCAGCGGGCACCGCCCGGACGTGTCCCCTGCGGTCGAAAGCGTCATCCTGCAAGTACGCGGTCCTCGCGTGCTCGCAGCGGCGCTTGTCGGCGCGGCGCTGGCCGTTGCAGGAACAGCGTTCCAGGGCCTCTTTCGCAATCCGCTGGTATCGCCCGACATTCTCGGCGCTTCCTCCGGCGCGGCTTTGGGAGCCGTGGTTGGCATTTTCCTTTCTCTCGGCGTCCTTGCTATCCAGGGACTTGCCTTTGTCGGCGGCCTGCTCGCCGTTGGCGCCGTGTATGTGATCGGCTCGGCGGTGCGCGCGCGCGACCCGATCCTCGTGCTTGTGTTGACCGGTGTCGTCGTGGGCGCGCTGCTCGGCGCTGGCGTCGGTCTCGTGAAATATCTCGCCGACCCCTACAACCAGTTGCCAGCCATGACCTTCTGGCTGCTCGGCAGCCTGGCCGCCGCAAATGCCTCGGACCTCCTGCCGCTGTTCGGGCCGGTCGCAATTGGTAGCGCTGTTCTGGTCGCGTTGCGCTGGCGGATGAACGTCATGTCGCTGCCTGAAGAGGAGGCGCGCTCGCTCGGCGTCGCGACTGGGCCGCTGCGAGTGGCAATCGTGGCAGCGGCAACGCTCACCACATCCGCCAGCGTCGCCACTGCAGGAATCATCGGATGGGTCGGCCTGGTGGTCCCGCATCTCTCGCGCTCCCTGGTCGGCCCCGATTTCGCGCGGCTGCTGCCGACGGCGGCAATCCTGGGAGGTGGCTACCTGCTGCTGATCGACACGCTCGCGCGCACCGCGGCGGAGGTAGAGATCCCGCTGGGCATTCTGACTGCGGTGATAGGCACGCCATTCTTCATCTGGCTGCTGGCCAGCATGCAGAGGACCTGGTCGTGAATATCGAGGGCCGCGATCTCACCATCGGTTATCCGGACCAAACGGTCGGCCGCGGCCTCGATGTCGCACTGTCGACCGGTGAGGTCCTCGCCCTGCTGGGGCCGAATGGTGGCGGCAAGACCACTCTGCTCAAGACCTTGCTTGGCCTGCTCAAGCCAAAGGCCGGCGAGGTCCGCCTCGGCGACAAGCCACTCGACGAATACAGCGTCCGCGAGCGGGCGCGCGTCATTGCCTACGTTCCGCAGGTGCATATCGGCACCTTTGCCTTCACGGTGGAGACGGTGGTGCTCATGGGTCGCACCGCGCACGGCAACCTGTTCAGCCGGCCGACCACGCACGATCGCGCCGTCGCACACTCGGTGCTCGAGCGCTTTGGCATTTCAGCGCTTGCCAACAGGCCCTACACCATGATTTCCGGCGGCGAGCGACAGCTGGTTTTGCTCGCGCGAGCTCTGGCGCAGGAGCCGCGCTTCATCGTGCTCGACGAGCCGACGGCTAGTCTTGATTTCGGAAATCAGGGCAAAGTGATGAACGAGATCCGCGCGCTGGCAAAATCCGGGCATGGCGTGCTGTTCACGACACATGATCCCAACCACGCGCTGCGCGCGGCTGATCGCGCCTATTTGTTACGTGATGGGGTGCGTATCGCGGACGGCCCGGCAGCAACTGTCTTGAATCGCGAGCAGCTGAAAGCGCTTTACCAGGCCTCGATCGATCAGCTGATTGACCGAGACAGCGGCGCCGTAGCGTTCCTGCCAGGGTAACTCGGTCGGGAACTACTCGGGCACCTCCCGGTTTCGATGCTGCTGCCGGCGGCCGCCCGCTGCTTCCATCCAGGTGCCAGTCGTCCTATGCAGCCATTCCATGCGTTGTCGATTGCAGACAGACAAACAATGAGCGACATTGAGTCCGTTGGGCAAAATCTCTATCAAACGAAAACGCGAGAAGTAGTCGAGTTTGAATACATTCAAACGCAGGACCCTCCGCCAAACTTGGCATGAGCGTACACATTTCGTGCAAGACCGGCGAATCGAGCATCGTCTGCGCGGCCGCATTGCATGCCGCCTCTGTCCTTCCGGACATCGCTTGGGCGCTCACGCTCACGCATACGGGACTGGCGGAAGACATTTCAGCCGCGCCAATTCCAACTGCCAGCGGCCATGTAGATGTCCTCAAGCGACCGGGCCTTGGTGTGGACGTCGATGAAGATCGTGTGCGCCGGTATCGCGCCGCAGTTGCGGTACGCAACGTTGCCTAGCCGGGATACGTGCCATGGACGGACACGCATACGCGCGCCATTATGCTTGCTTTAGTTGTTATCATTTTGGCGAGCGTCGTAATCCTCGCGATTACTTATGTACGGTAAGCTCAATCGGAACATTATTACTCCGGACCAAATCAACATAACGAACCATGCCCGCATCGTGCATTCCACGGTGACTGCAATTTGCAATTTCCTCACGGAGATCCGGTAGCCGAATCGGCACCCCGCGATCGGGATCGGCTGGCTCCTCGATACGACGCTGTTCAGCTAGCGCACCTCAGTCGCGTCAGCATCAGCGCCACGACGACACCCGCGCAGGCGGCGAGCGCATCCACCACGAACTCGCTGATCCGCGGATGCCGTCCTGGTGCATAGAATTGCGCCAACTCGATCGCGGCCGCGAACAGCGTGAGGCCGGCCATGTGTTGTGTCGTGCGGTTCGGATAGCCAAGTTTGATTGCAAGACCGGCAAGCGTGAAGATGGCAAAGTGCTCGGCATTGTGCGGCAGGAAAGTCACCGGGCGCAGAGACGGCGCCACCAGCGACAACACGCCGATCGCCGCAAGGCAGAGCCACGCGCCAACCTGGAACACGCGCGTCATGGACGCGCCTCGGCCAGCCCGCCAACCGATGCCGTCTTCCACGCCGGCGCTGTGCGCTGGATAGCGCGGATGGCAGCGGGTGCCTTCGAATTTTTGACTTTGATCCAGGTTCTCGACGGACGCGGTTTGAATGGTGACCTAACCGTGGAATTTTTCATACTTGGCGATGCGGTCCTTTAGCTCGGTGATTCGTTGTTTTGTTTGTTCAATTGCGGTCATCGTCGAGTCGTACCACCGATCTGCCTCAAGGGTCATCGATCGCAACTTACCGCTTTGATAGATCAGCAATTTCTCCTGTTCCCTTTCCAAATCTTTTTTGAAAATCTCTACGAGTTCGTTGTATTGGCCCATACACAACTCATTGCTCGGCAATCAGAACTTGAACAAAAGGGTCCCCAATCATAACACCGGGGCCATCGTTAAAATTCCAACCGGCGCAGAATTTGATATCCGTCATCTTCTGGGGGAGCGCCGCCATACGATCAAAGAGTCGTGACCGTGGAATAAAACAGGTAAGACCGGATCTGGAATTTCACAAAAACGGAATTAGCCACCCGCACGATCGGATTGGAATTTGTAGGTGTTGCGAAGTTTCGTCATTTGGCGCCAGTGGGAGGTACGCTCGATGCGCTCAGCCGGTGCGTTGCAATCGGAGCCTGAGATGGTTGCGACAGAGGTCCACCAGTGTCGGCGAACGGAAGAAATGTATAGGACACAAAAGTTACCCTGGCAGGAACGCTACGGCGCCGCTGTCTCTGTCAATCAGCTGCTCGCGGCCCGTTGAGATTGATTGCTGCCGATTGCGCCTGCGACGTGAGCCCGTCGGGAGCGTCGTTGCCCTGCTCGAGCACCTTGATTGACACGGCCTGCGCTTCTGGAAGTTTTGGCGGAACGAGCGACGGCGTGTCGATGACATTTTCCTGTCGTTGCGACATCCCCGCTTCCTGTCGTTGCGACATCCCCGCGAATTGCGCATTCTCCTCGATTGCCAGAGACCGATGATAGATATCGCCTTCAACAATAGCGGTGCTGTTTAGCTTGACGCGGTTAGCATGGATCGTGCCCTTAACTCGGCCCCCGATTGTTAATTCCTCCGCAACGATATTGCCCTCCACTTGTGCACCATTGCCTATCTCGACACTCGAGGCGTGTACTTCGCCCTCTACGTGCCCAAAAATCGCTAGCTGCCCATTGCCTACAATCTTGCCGGCAATCGAAACGCCGGAACTGATGGAGGAGATCGCTTCGGGCGCCACCGGTGGCGCGGGGGATGGAGCTGTGGAGCGTTCCGCCTGTCGCCGCTCTTCCATCTGCTTTAGAATCTTACGCTCCATAGCCGACGGCAAGTTGTTGTCTACGGCAATGCTTTTAGATTTGCCGAACATGATGCTCTCCCACTCTTGTAATAGCTGATAGAGGATCGAATTGCTTAGGTGGCATCGTAGATGCCATGGAAACGGCGGCCAATGACGCAGCCGCACTTACGACTACCGCTTTCGGGGTAAGCCGACATTCCCAGGGATAATCGAAATGTCCGATATGGCCCTTTGCAGGCATTTTGAAAGACAACGCCTGATGTGCGCTACCGGGTACCCCCGAGGGAAACATCATGACCGCGCCAATTGCGAATGCGACGATGCCGCCGACTCCGATGGCCCGAAGGCCCCGATATGAACTTCTGCGATCACGAGCCCGATGCCGAGCAGAACCAGCCCTGCACCGGCATAGTTGATCGGCAACAGGTTGAGCGCATAGAGCGCCACAAGCAGACTGATGGCGCCAATCAGGCCGGGAGCAACCGCCCCGGGGCTAAGGAACTCGAAGATCATTCCATAAACGCCGATCAGTAGGAGGATGAAAGCGACGTTTGGATTGGTGATTACAGCAAGGAGCTCGGTGCGCCAGTCAGGAGCGATTGTTGTAAGGTCCAATCCAGTGGTCGTTAGACGCTCCGACTTCCCGGCGACCGCTATAGTGCGGCCGTCGATCTTGCGCAGAAGGTCGGGAACGTCGTCAGCGATCACATCCACGACATGCAGTTTAATCGCTTCCGAAGCCGGAATGCTTGCGGCCGACCGCACCGCGTCCTCCGCCCAGTCCGCGTTCCGGCCATTGATTTCGGCGAGACTGCGGATGTAGGCCACGGCATCGTTCACCGCCTTGCGCATCTCGGCGTCTGTCGACTCGCCGGCCTTTCCCTTCTCCTGATCTGATTTGCCACTCGGGAAAAACGAACTTCCACCGATTTTGATTGGCGTCGCGGCGCCGATATTGGTGCCGGGAGCCATAGCGGCGATAGCGCTGGCATAAGCGATATAAGTTCCGGCACTCGCCGCGCGCGCGCCGTTCGGAGCAACGAAGGTCGCAACTGGCACCGGCGAGGCTAGCATTGCAGCAATAATCGCCCGTATAGACGTATCGAGTCCGCCCGGAGTATTGATCCGCAACACGACCAGGCGCGTTTCATTGGTTCTTGCAAGTACGAGCTCGCGCTTGATGTAGTCGGTAAACGCCGGACCAATCACCCCATCGATGTCGAGTACGACCGCCCGCCCGCTCGCCGCGGCTGTTGAGGGCGTTAGCGCAGTTAAGACAAGTGCAGCAACAAACGCGCCAGCGGCGCGCTTGCGGAAAAATCCGGCGCGCTTGGAACTCGGACAGCCTGCTTGGATCGAGTCCACGGGCCGCTCCGCATTCGCCCTTTGGGCATTATATAATCATTGGTTGGCTGATTTCGCGTCCCGACGACGCTTCCGCTTGCGAGTAGTGGGAGTGACGATTGCTCGGCGTTGAAAACGCTCGGCCTGATGATTACTCGCGACTTTCTGCTGATTGCCGACGAGGTGATCTAATAGTCCGCAATTGGGCCAAAGCAGACATAAGCTACGCACATGTCTGCTTTTGACCCAAAGCGGACATGGGCCACCTACCGAATACACTTTGAGGTCACGGAAATCCGCTTTTGCGGTCGCTGTTGGGGGTAAAGCGGACATCGCTTTTTGTGGCGCAAAACGTGATGTCTGCGTTACCCCCGAAAGCGGACATGTGCAGTGCACGGCGAGGTCGTTGTCCACGCGCTCGCATTCGCCGGTGTGCAGGCCGCACCGTATCTCAAGGTCGAACGGACGCAACGCGTTGCGGATTGCACCTGCACAACGGACCGCTCGTCCTGGTCCGTCGAAGGCGGCGAGGATGCCGTCACCCCGGGTGTTTATTTCAGTTCCCCGGTATTGCTGCAGTACTTCGCGAACCTTGGCATAGAATGCTTGAAGCAAGTCACGCCAGCGATGTCGCCGAGCGCTGCGGCACGCTCCGTTGAACCAACAATATCTACAAACAATACAGTAGCGAGCACGCGCTCTGGCACTTGCACATGACGCCTTCCCGTGAGGAAATGCTCGACCCCACGCATGTGAGGTCTCCTCTGAGGTTCAGCCCCGACGCTGGTCTCGCATCGTTCTGCTGTTCATTTTGCACGCCTGTTCTACATGCACTTGTTATCGAGCGAATGTCGTCCCGCGCTCGTTTTGTATCGTCTGATCTGATTTGCCTAAAACGGTGCGCTGGTGCCGAACCGCCGAATGTCCGCTTTCGTGTCCGCTTTTGGCCCAAAGCGGACATCCCTAGCTACATGTCCGCTATTGATGCTGTGGACGGCTCCTCCACCGGCACGCGAGTGCCATGAAAGTGGGTGCTGTTAAGGCCCCCACGATTGAGAGGAGCCAAACATGCAAGCAGTTAAGACAATCGGTCTCGACATCGCCAAGTCGGGTTTTCAGGTGCACGGCGTTGACGCCGATGGCCAGGTGGTCTT
>Ga0207428_10003873_pt1 | contig 14344 bp, 11 predicted proteins | sample RhiMethybrSRZTD1_FD_187600 | JGI IMG/M metagenome (GOLD analysis project Ga0207428, IMG submission 187600) | Populus rhizosphere microbial communities from Tennessee, USA - Rhizosphere MetaG P. TD hybrid SRZTD1 (SPAdes) (version 3) | ecosystem: Host-associated > Plants > Roots > Rhizosphere >... | reverse complement strand
GTGGCGAGCGGGTCGCCGCACGCCAGCAGCACGGACTTGCCGGGGCCGCCGAAGCCGAGGTCCTCCTGGCAGAAGATGCTGCCATCGGGCGCCACCGCGCTCTGCGCCGGCGCGGCGGCAGCCAGGGCGGACAGGAACAGCAAAGCAACGAGCGCTCGTGACATGTCGTCTCTCCTCCGTGCGGGACCCGGGGCGCAAGAAATCGCGCGACGCACCGGGCGCGCAGGATACCCGGAAGGCCGTGGGCCGCGCCGACCGATGGCGGCCTTTCCCCATGAGGGCTAGACTGGCCTTCGCTCCAGCGGGCAGCCGGATCGGCCGATGTCTCCGCCGACCCTGACTCACCGAGGTCCGACTCCGCCGTCTCATGCGCGTCCAGCTCGTCCACCCGCCGGCCTTCCTGAACCCGACGGCCCTGACGGCGCTGCGCCCCAGCCTGCCGCTCGGGCTGGCCTACGTGGCGGCCAGCATCCGCGAGGCCGGGCACGCGGTCTCGATCATCGACGCGGTGGGCGAGGCGCCCGACCGCATCGTGCGCAGCGGCCATGTCGCGCGCCTGGGGCTCTCGATCGAGGAGATCGTGGCCCGCATCGCGCCCGAGACGCAGGTCGTCGGCATCGGCGCGATGTTCACCTACCAGTGGCGCGTGGTCAGCGAGCTCATCCACGCGATCAAGCGCAGCCGCCCCGAGCTGCTCGTGGTGGGTGGCGGCGAGCACTTCACCGGCCTGCCCGAGGAGAGCCTGGCCTCCTCGCCGCTCGACATCGCGGTGCTCGGCGAGGGCGAGGAGACGATCGTCGAGCTGCTGCGCCGCTACGAGGCGCACGCGCAGGCGAACGGCGCGGAGGTTGCGGGCGGCGCGGCCGCGGGCCCCGACGTGGCGAGCTGGGCCGGCGACCTGCCCGGCGTCTCCTTCCGCCGCGGTGGCGAGGTCGTGCACAACGAGCGGCGCGCGCGGGTGCGCGACATCGACGCCATCCCGCGGCCGGCCTGGGACCTGCTCGACGTGACCGGCTACGACGACCGCCGCCTCATCAACGGCCCGCGCATGGGCATGACCATGCCGATCCTGGCCACGCGCGGCTGCCCCTACCGCTGCGCCTACTGCAGCTCGCCCAACATGTGGACCACGAAGTGGATCGCGCGCGATCCCAAGCTCGTGGCCGACGAGATCCAGGACCTGGTCGAGACCTGGGGCGCGCGCAACTTCCCGTTCCAGGACCTGACCGCCATCGTCAAGCGGCAGTGGGTGGTCGACTTCTGCCACGAGCTCATCGCGCGCAAGCTCGACATCACCTGGCAGATGCCGACGGGCACGCGCTGCGAGGTCGTGGACGACGAGGTCGCGGCGCTGCTCAGGGCGAGCGGCGGCCTCTCCCTGAACTTCGCACCCGAGTCGGGCAGCGAGGCCGTGCGGCAGAAGGTCGCCAAGCAGATGACGGAGAAGAGCCTGTTCAACGCCGTGCACGCCGCGGTGAAGAACAAGCTGAACACGTCGGTGTTCTTCGTGCTCGGCTTCCCGGGCGACCAGGTGGCCGACTTCAGGGCGACGCTGAAGTGGGCGCGGCGGCTGGCGCGCGCCGGCGTCGAGGACCTCGCGGTGGGCTTCTACTTCCCGATCCCGGGCACGCGCTTCTACAAGGAGCTGCAGTCGCGCGGGCGGGCGACACTGACCGACGAGCTCATGATGGCGCCGATCTTCGTGCACGACCGCTGGCTGACGGAGGACCGCAACTACTCCGAGGGGCTCTCGGCGCGGACGCTGACGATCTGGCGCTACCGCATCGTGTGGGCCTTCTACTGGCGCGCCGTGCTGCTCAACCCGCGCCGGCTCGTGAAGGTCGCGGGCAACTTCCTCAAGGGCCGCGAGGAGAGCAAGTTCGACTCGTTCCTGCAGATCCTGAAGGAGCGGTTCATCACCCGGCGCGCCGTGCGGGCCTGAGCCGCTCGTCACCCTCGCGGAGGCGAAGTCGATGACGATCGCTGCGGTCGTGCGGGGAGCGTCACCAACGCCGGGGTCGCCAACCAGGCGGGCCCCGAGTTCCTGGACGCCGCGCCTCGTGGTGCTGGGCGCGCCGTCGACGATGGTGCCCGTGCCCACCGTGCTGTTGCCGCTGCCCACGAACGCCCAGGGCCTGTTCCTGATCAAGACCGACTGGCCGCCGGGCGTCCCGGCCGGCTTCGCCGCCACGAACGGCGTGGCCAGCACGGCGCAGTGACCGAGGACGTCCCCGCAGGCTCGGAGGCCGCCGCGACCTCGGCCGCGGCGGCGCCGGACGCGCCGGCGGCGCGCGAGCGGCTCTCGGGCCTGACCTGCATGGTGCTGGCCGTGCTCGGCTTCTCGGCCATGGCCGCCTGCGTCAAGGTGCTCGGCCCGCGCATCCCCAGCCACGAGAAGATCTTCCTGCGCTCGATCGCCACCGTGCCGGTGCTGCTGGTGATGATCCGCCGCGTCCGGCTCTCGCCCTGGGGCACCGACCGCCGCCTGCTGCTGCTGCGCGGCAGCTTCGGCTGCGCCGGGATGTGGGCCTACTTCGTGTCGCTGGCGCACCTGCCGATGGGCAACGCCGTGCTGCTCACGCACGCCAGCCCGATCTTCTCGGCCTACTTCGCCAGCCGATTCCTCGGCGAGCGCGCGGGCCGCGCGGTGTGGGTCGCCTCGGCGGTGTGCCTGGCTGGCGTCGCGCTCGTCGCGCGGCCGTCGGCCAACGCGCCGCTGCTCTTCACCGCCATCGCCTTCGGATCGGCGGCGGTCAACGGCGCGACCTACACGATCGTGCGCGCCTCGGCCAAGACCGACCACCACCTCGTCGTCGCGCTCTCGCTGCCGCTGGTCTGCGCGGTCGTGATGGGCGGCATGACCGCCTTCGAGTGGGTCACGCCCACCGAGCGCGAGTGGCTGCTGCTGCTGCTCATGACCGCGGCCTCGATCGTGGCGCAGATCTTCATGACCATGGGCATCCAGCGCGAGACGGCCAGCCGCGCCACGAACGTCTTCTTCCTCGGGCCGGTGCTCGCGGTGATCTGGGGCCCGCTGCTCGGCGACCCGCCCATGCAGGCGCACGAGTGGGCCGGCGCGCTGCTGATCACGGCCAGCATCGTCGCGCTGGCGCTGGCGCGGGGGCGCGGGCCGACGCTGGGGCGGATGGCCTGAGCGACCGGGTCCGCGCTCCGATCTACGGCAGCGTCGCGGCCATACCGTTGCTCGCCGCGAAGCCGACGGGCCCGAGCGGGTCGGGGATCCAGAACTGATAGTAGATGTTGACGCCCGACGGCAGGCCGTTCGGGTGGGTGCCGCTCAGCGTGAGCGCGCCGGCCGGGTTGGTGACCAGCCCGAAGATCTGCAGGTTCGGGTTGGGCACCATGACGCCGCCCTTGAAGGGCGCGTTCAACTGGCTCGCGCCGATCAGCAGCGTGGTGCTGGCGCCGGGCCGCGCGCGCGTCAGCGACAGGGTGACGGTCGACCCGCCGGTCAGGCAGCCGGCGCCGCCCAGCGTGGGCAAGCCCTGCGTCCCGGTGAGCGCGTGCCCGAGGTTCGTGAAGCGCGACGTGGTGAAGGGCACCAGGGCGAAGTCCTTGAGCATCGAGATGAACATGTTGCCCGTGCGCGTCTTGAACAGCGCAGTGCCCGTGGTGGAGCACGGATCGTAGCTCACACCCAGGGCCGTCAGGTCGGCCGCGCACTCCATGAGCGTCGAGCCGATGATGTCGTTGGTCGTCGAGCCGTCGTTGTCGAAGTGCTTCCAGTACCCGCCCGGGATGCCGCCGCCCCCGATCGACCGGCCGTAGAGCGTGGGGTCGGGCCCGAGCGTGCCGTCGAAGTCCTGGTCGTTCGTGGTCGCGCCGCTGCCGTCACAGTCGTAGGTCGGCACCGTCTGCTGCACCCACGCGAACGAGCCCGGGAAGACCTCGGTCCAGCGGTACGCGCTGACCGCCGGCGACCCGCCGGCCGGCTTGTCGACGGCCAGGCACAGGTCGCCCACCGTGCGCCCGCCCGCGGGGCCGTTGCCGATGAGGTTGCCCACGTCGTCCATCTCGCTGGGCGTGCCGGCGCCGGACGTCGTCCCGAGGCTGATGCCGGCGTGGCTCAGCTCGACGTCCCAGTGGTAGTCCGTGCCGGTGTGGCAGATCTCCACGCCGAACACGAGCCACGTGTGCCCGCAGGCGTCGCGTCGCGTGTGCACGTAGCAGTTGGTGAGGTCGTAGCGCGGGGGCGAGTTCTGGTTGCCGGCCCACGGCCAGGGCGACTGGGTCGCGCCGATCATGAAGCCGTTGTCCGGTGAGCCCTGGAACATCGTCGAGTCGAAGCCGATGCCCTCGGTCGGGTTGGCGTTGCCGCCGACGTTCGGATCGCGGCACACCAGCGCCTTGTGGCCGTTGCTGATGAGCAGCTTGTTGGTCGGCAGGTTCGGAGTCAGCGGATTGGGGACGAAGAGCGTGCCGTCGAGCAGGCCCGGGCCACCCGCCGCATCGGCCCAGTCGAGCGGCGTGACCACCGAACCGCCGAGGCCGAAGCTGCCCGCCCGCACGTCGCCGTCCTGCTCGTGCTTGATGCCCGTCGCGATCGCCGTGCCCGGCGGCGGGACGTAGGTGGCCGACGAGGAGGACTGCGCTGCGGCGCGCTCGGCGGTCGCGGCCCAGACGACGAGGGTGATCAGTCCGAGCGCGAGGCGTTCCTGAGCGGCCATGGCAGCGGTCTCCGAGGGGAGCGCGGAGCGTACTCGTCCGCGCCGCTTTCGGATACTCAGCGCCGCTCGGCCTCGATCTCCTCCTGCAGCTTCTCGAACTCGTCGTCGGCGTTGTGGTCGTTGATCGACGCGTCGGCCTGGGCCTGGGCCTCGGCCTCGGTGGGGAGGTAGAGCTCCTCGTCCTCGTCGGTCGAGGTGCAGGCCGGGGCGGCCCCGGCGGCGATCAGCGCCGCCGCGATGGCGACGCGCCAGCCCCTCATCGCGGGCTGCGACCGCCGCTGCCGCTCGCGCGGCCGCGCATCGAGCTGCCCATCTTCACCGACTTGCTGGGCGCCGCCTGCGAGCGCCGCGCCTGCTTGGCGCGGACGGCCTCGGTGTCGTGGCCCGGGCGGCGCGTGCGGTCGGCGTCCTGGCCCGCCGCCAGGTTCGCACGGCGCATCTTCAGCACGCCGCCGCGACGCACGAAGTCGTCGGCCTGCAGGAGCGCGCCGTCGCTCAGCCGGCTGCGCGCGAGCAGGCTGCGTGCCTCGAAGTGCTCGGACTCCATCTGGGTGAGGCGGTCGAGCTCGGCCAGCCGGTCGGTCTGGCCGCGCTGCTCGGCGAGCGTGCGCAGGCGCGCCAGGCGGGCCACGCGGTCGCGGTGCCGGGCCTCGTCGCCGACGAGCAGGCGCATGTTGGCGGCGTCGTTGGGACCGAGCTCGGACTCGGCGACAGCCGGCCGCGCGCTGGTGGGGGTGGACTGCGCCGCGAGGCGCGGCGTCGAGACCAGGCCCGCGACGGCGGCCGCGGTGACGAGCGTGAGCGACAGGGACGAGCGCATCATGGACACCTCCAGTGCTGCCGGACGGTTCGACATCCTCTCCAGGCGACCTGTGTCGCACAAGCGCTTGCTAGCATGGCCCGACTGCATCCCGGGGGGCGGCACGTGCGCGACTGGAGCCTGCAGACGCTAGGGGCCGGCGCTCTGCTGGCAGCGCTGGACATTCTTTTTTTCTTCACCGGTTGCGACCAGCCCCCCCCTCGCACCGCGGCGCTGCCGCCGGCGGCGACCGCCGCGCCGCGAGCGCCCGCGCCCACGCCGGCGCCGGAGGCCGAGCGGTCGCCCTGGGAGCTGGACGTCCCGGCGCCCGCCGGCTTCGATCGCGCCGCCTCCGCCGGGCAGACGCTCGCGCTGCTCCAGGCGCTCATCGCGCAGGACACGCAGAACCCGCCCGGCAACGAGCTGCGCGTCGCGCGCGAGCTGGCCGCGCGGCTGGCGGGCGTGGCCGGCGTCACCGTGACCGTGCTCGAGGACGCGGGCGAGGGCCGCGCCAACCTCGTCGCGCGCCTGGCGGCGGGCCAGCCGCGCGAGCGGCCGGTGCTCGTGCTCGCGCACATGGACACGGTCAACGTCCAGCCCGAGCGCTGGGAGACGCCGCCGCTGCAGCCCACGCTGAAGGACGGCTACCTCTACGGCCGTGGCGCGATCGACGACAAGGGCATGCTGGCGGCCGCGACGGTCGCGCTCGTCGCGCTCGCGCCGCGGCGCGCCGAGCTGACGCGCGACGTGATCCTGCTCGCGACCGCCGCCGAGGAGGGCGGGCCGGACGTCGGCGTGCAGCTCGTGCTCGAGCAGCACCGCGAGCTGCTCGGCGACGCGGAGTTCGCGCTCAACGAGGGCGGGCGCATCCGGATCGTGGAGGGCGCGATCGCGGCGCTCAACCTGCAGACCACAGAGAAGCTCGCCTACAACGTGCTCGTGACGTCCGAGGGCCCCTCGGGCCACGCCTCGGTGCCCGACCCGGCCAACGCCCTGGCCGCGCTGGCGCGCGCGGTGGCGCGCGTCTCGAACTGGCGCGCACCGCTGCGGCTCAACGAGACGACGCGCGCCTTCCTCGGCGGGCTGCAGCCGGTCGATCCCGACCCGCGGCGGCGCCAGGACCTGGCCGACCTGCTCGCCGGAGATCCCGACCGCGACCCGCTCGCCAAGGCGGCCGGCGAGCGCCTCTCCGACGACCGCCTGCTCAACTCGATCCTGCGCACGGGCCAGTCGCTCACGCTGATCCACGGCGGCATCCGCAACAACGTGATCCCCTCGACCGGCACTGCGACCTTCAACGTGCGCGCGCTGCCCGACGACGACATCACGCAGATCGTGGCGGCGATGGCGGCGGTGGGCGGCGAGCCCGGCGTGCGCTTCGAGCTCGAGGGGCCGGTGCACGTCGCGCCGCCGGCCTCGGGCACCGGCACGGCGCTGTACCGCGCGCTCGAGCGGGCCGGCGCCGAGATGGCGCCGCACGCGCTCGTGCTGCCCTACATGTCGACCGGCGCGACGGACGGCGCGGCGCTGCGCGCGGCCGGCATCCCGACCTACGGCATCCTGCCCTTCCCGCTCGCGCTCGAGGACGAGCTGCGCATGCACGGCGACAACGAGCGCGTGCCGGTGGCCGCGCTCGGCTGGGGCGCCGAGTACCTCTACCGCACGCTGTCGGCGGTCTCCTCGCCCGGCCCCTGAGCCGGCGACGCGCGCGGGGCGAGCGGTGCGTCGCTCTGCAGGCCCGCGCGCAGCTCGGGCTCGAGGGCGGCGGGCAGCAGCGCGACGAGGCGCGCGACGGCGGGGCTGGCGCGCGTGTCGGCGTCCGGATCGAGCAGCCGCCAGCGGTAACCGGCGCCCAGGCCGCGCGCGAAGGGCGCCAGCAGCGCGGGGTCGACCTGCGCCACGAACTCGGTGACCAGCCGGTCGCCCGGGGGGAAGCAGGCGTGCACGACCGAGCCCGCGCGCAGGCCGTAGCCGAAGGCGGCCTGCCGCGCATCCACGCCGGGCGGCGGCGCTTCCAGGCGCGCGGCGACGGTGGCGCCCTCGAGCCGCTGCGGCCGCACCGAGGCCAGCGCGCGCCCGAAGTGGCGCGAGAGCGCGAGCTGCTCGTCCGCGCTCCAGTGCAGTGCCAGCGGCGCGAGATCGGCGGCTGCGGCGGCCGAATCGGGACAGCGGCCCGCATCGCCTCCGGCGGCAGCCGCGGCCCAGATGCGCAGCTCGCGCGGCAGCGCGGCCAGCGCGTGCGCTGTCACCGGCCGCCCGAGCCCGGGCAGCTCGAAGCGCAGCGGCGCCGTCCAGGCCGGCTGGTCGTCGAAGCGCGCGACGAGGGCCGCGAAGCGCGCCGGCTCGGCATGGCCCTCGACGAACGCCTCGGCGATCGCGCGCTGCTCGGAGTCGCCGTAGTGATCGCGCTCGAGCGCGGCCAGCTCGGCGCGTCCGGCGTCGTCGAGCGCGCCCCATTGCAGGTGGCGCGCGAGCGTCTCCCAGTGCACGGCGCGGCGCGCGGGCTCGTGGAGCATCGCGTCGAGGTCCCAGGTCGAGAGCGAGCCGGCCGCGCCGAGCAGCAGCGCCGGACCGACGAGCAGCGCGGCCGCAGCGCGGCGCCCGTCCTCGATCAGCCGCGCGCCCGCGACCGCCAGCGGCAGCAGCAGCACGAAGGGCACGACGGGCAGCACGAAGCGCGACTGGATGGCGTTGTCGGTGCCGGGCGTGATCCCGAATCGGCTGAAGGCGTAGGCGAGCGAGAAGACGAGCGGGTAGCCGGCGAGGAAGCCCAGGCGCGGCCACGGCCGAGGCGGCGCTGGCCCGGGAGCGCGGCCACGGCGGCGCGCTCGCAGCGCGCGCACGCCGAGCCCGCCGACGGCGAGCGTCGCGAGCGCGCACAGCGCCGGCCCGGCGAGCGGCCAGGGGAACTGCAGCGCGCCGGGCAGGTCCGCGATCCAGAGGCGCAGCCACTTGCCGCCGCGCGCGACGCCGGCGTGCTCGACCACCTGCTCGAGGGGATTCGAGCCGAAGACCATCCAGCCGGGGCGCGCGGTCCACAGGTCGAGCGCGGCCATCGGCAGCAGGCCGAGCAGCAGTCCCGGGAGCAGCCCGAGCCCGCCCTCGCGCCCGAGCAGCCGGCGCGGGGCGGCCGCCGCGCACACCGCCAGCAGCACGAGCGCCGCGAGGCGCGCCTGCGCGTGCCAGCTCATTGCCAGGCCGAGCGCCGCCCCGGCGAGCAGCGCGCTGCGGCGCTCCTCGAGCCAGGCGTAGACGGCCAGGGCCGCCGCGCACACGAAGGGCACGCTCTCCATGTGGTCGCCGTAGGAGAGCGCCGCGATCTTGGCCATCGCTGGCGGGGCGAGCACGAAGAGCGCGCCCGCCAGCAGCGCCGCGCGGCGTCCGAAGAGCCGGTGCGCGAGCAGCATGAAGAGCAGCAGCCCGGCGCAGTGGAACAGCAGCCCGGACTGCCGCAGCGCGAAGGTCGTCGGGCCGAGCACCGCGAACAGCGGCACCGCGAGCGTCGAGACGAGCAGCGAGCCGCGCAGGTGCTCGACCTGCGGCGCGGCGCCCGGCCAGATCGGCGCGCCCTCGACCCAGGCCTGCGCGAGCGCGCCGCGGTACAGCTCCTCGGGGTTCAGCTCGTCGACGCGGGACAGATTCGTGCCCAGCCGCAGCAGCGCGGCGAGCACGAGCAGGCCGGCCGCAGCGCGGCCCGGGAAACCGTCGCGATGAAGCATGGAGAGAGCGCGCCGACGTGCGGCGCGGGGTCGAGAGCGGTTCGGCGCCCTGTCGGGCCCATTCTCATCCGCGAGGCGCGGGCGTCAACGACCCGGTGGGCCGGCCGGCGCGTCCGCGCTCAGAACGCCGAGTCCGAGCCGCCGAGCCCGGCGCGGAACTCGGGCTCGAGCTCCGGCGGGAGCAGCGCGACGAGGCGCTCGACCGCCGGGCTGTGCAGGTCGGCCGGCGGCGAGCCGAGCAGCCGCCAGCGGTAGGCCGCGCCGAGGCCGCGCGCGAAGGCCTCGTGCAGCGCGGGGTCGACGTGCCGCACGTACTGGCCGAGCATGGCGTCGCCGACGTCGTAGAACTCGTGCACGAGCAGGCCCATGCGCAGCCCCGAGCCGAAGGCGATCTCGCGGCGGTCGCCGACCTCGGGCAGCAGCGCCAGGCGCCGCTGCAGCTCCTCGCCCTTGAAGAAGCGCGGCAGAATCGAATAGGTCAGGCCCTGCCCGAAGGCGCGCAGCAGCGTGCGCCGCTCGTCGGGCGTGACGGCGGACGTGAGCAGCGCGGCGGCCATCTGCGGGCGCAGCGGCTGCTCGGCGGCGAGCTGCCGCGCGGCGTCGGCGCCCATGTACACGCGCAGCGGCTCGCGGAGCTGGCGGTAGCGCGTCGCGAGCTGCTCGGGCGAGGCGGCGCCGAGCAGGCCCGCGGTGGGCACGGCGAGCGCGAAGCGCAGCGGGCGGCTCCAGGGCGGGTCGTTGTCGAAGCGGTCGATGAGCTCCAGCTGCCGCAGCGGGTTGGCGTGCCGGGACAGGTAGTCCTGCACCGCCTGGTCCTGCGCCGGGTCGCCGTAGAGCGAGCGCTCGAGGCGCCGCAGCTCGGCCTGCTCGGCCTCGGTCATCGAGCCGAAGACGAAGTGCTCGTTCCACGACTCCCACTGCACGGCGTCGCGCGCGGGCTCGCCGGTGATCGAGGCCCAGTGCCAGGTCGAGAGCGAGCCCCACAGCCCGAGCGCGAGCGGCGGCAGCAGCACGGCCGCGGCCAGGCCGCGGCGTCCGGCGTCGAGCAGCGCGCCGCCCGCGATCGCGATCGGCAGCAGCAGCACCGGCACGACCGGCAGCACGTAGCGCACCTCGATGGCGTTGTCGAGCTCGTGGAAGATCACGTAGCCGGTCGTCGCGAAGGCGGCCGAGAACACGAGCGGGTAGACGACGAGGAAGCCGCCGCGCAGCGCCGCGGCGTGCAGCGTGGTGGCGCGCGCGCGGATGCGGCGCGCCGCGGCCACGAGCAGGCCGGCCGCGCAGGCCGCGGCGATCGCGAGCAGGCCCCAGGCCGCGGGCAGCGCGGTGAACTGCATCGAGTGCGCGAGGTCCGAGCCCCAGAAGCCCAGCCACTTCTCGACCGGCGGGCGCCGGTGCTCGCCGAAGATCATCTCGAGCGGGCTGTTGCCCTGCACGAGCAGTCCCTGGCGCGCCGTGAGCCAGTCGCCGAGCGCGAGCGGCGCCAGCCCCACGAGCAGCCCGGGAACGAGACCGGTCCAGAAGTCGCGCTGCAGCAGCTTGCGCGGCGCGAGCCCCGCGCACAGCAGCGCGACCGCGATGACCCCCAGCCGCGCCTGCGCGTGCCAGCCGATGCCGAGGCCGGACGCCACGCCCGTGGCGAAGGCCAGGCCCGCGCGGCGGCCGCTGCGGTCGTCGCACCAGCTCAGTCCCAGCCAGGCCGTGGCCAGGATGAAGGGCAGGCTCTCGGCGTGGTCGCCGTAGGACAGCACGGCGATCTTGGCCAGCGCCGGCGGCGCGAGCGCGAAGAGCGCGCCCGCGGCCACGGCCGCGCGCCGCCCGAAGCAGCGGTGCACGAGCAGCATGGCCAGGGCCAGCGTCGCGAGGTGGAAGACGATGCCGCCGATCCGGATCGCGAACGTCGTGGGCCCGAGCAGGTGGAAGAAGGGCAGCGCGATCGCGCTCATCACGACCGAGCCGCGGATGTGCGGGAGCTGCGGCGCCTCGCGCGCCCAGATCGGCGCCCCCTCGATCCAGGCCTCGGTGAGCGCGCCGCGCACGAGCCCCTCGGAGAAGTACTCGTCCACGCGCGACAGGCTCGTGCCGATGCGCAGCACGGCGTCGAGGAGCAGCAGCGCGAGCAGCGCGCGGCGCGGGAATCCGGCGGGAACGAGCGGGGGCCGTTCGGTCGGGGGCAAGCCCGGGATGTTAACCGGCTACTGCACCGTGAGCTGCACCGCGCTCGAGCTGGCGATGCCGCCGTCCACGAAGGGATCGACGACGAGGCACTGGAGCGTCACGACCGTGCCGGCCGGCAGCGAGGCGGGCAGCAGGCCCGTGGCCGTGACCGAGTCGGCGCCGAAGGGGAACTCGCCCAGCGGGAAGACGAGCTGCACGGGCAGCACGGGGGCGAGCCAGAGGATGCAGCCGTTGGCCAGGGGCTGGAAGCCGGGCCCGCCACCGATGAACACGATCGCGTCGGTCGCCGGGAACAGCCGCGTCAGCGCCAGCGTGAGCTGGCCGCCGGGCGTCGGATCGCCGAGCAGGTCGAGCACCGGCGTGATCAGGAAGCTGTTCGGGCACCCGAAGCCGAAGGTCTTGATCGAGCTCGACAGCGTGCCGTCGAAGGTCTTCGCGCTGCCCGCCGCTCCGGTGCCCGGCACGACGTCGCCGGGCGTGCCGAGCAACAGCTCGGGCTTGCCGTCGCCGTCGGTGTCGCCCAGGCTGGCCACCGCCGCGCCGGCGTGCTCGGCCGGCATGTTGCCGAAGAACTTGTACAGGTGCGCCCCGGTGTCGCCGGAGAGCACGAGCGCGCTCCCGCAGCCCTCCTGGTCGAGGAGCGTGTCGTCGGGCGAGCCGACGAGCAGGTCGGGCTTGCCGTCGCCGTCGACGTCGCCGAGCGGCGCGAGCGCCGCTCCGAACGCGCCACCCAGCGTCTCGTAGCGGCGCAGGAGCTGGCCCGTCGCGCCCGAGATGACGTCCACGAAGTCGAAGACCGGCGCGCCGATCACGAGGTCGTCGAAGCCGTCGCCGTCGAGGTCGCCCAGGCCGGCCACGCTCGCGCCGTAGCCGGGGCCGGCGCCGTTGAGGTGGTGCAGCAGCGCGCCGGTCGCGCCCGAGTAGACGCGCGCGTAGGCGCCCGCGCTCGTGCCGACGATGAGGTCGTCCACATCGTCGCCGTCGACGTGCCCCGCGTTCGCGAGCGCCGCGCCGAAGCCGTCGCCCGGCGCGAGCCCGGTGAGCGTCAGGCGCAGGCCGCCATCGATGCCGCCGTAGAGGTGCACGACGCCCGGCTCCTCGCCCGACAGCGAGGGCTGGCCGATGGCGAAGTCGGCGTGGCCGTCGGCGTCGAGGTCGCCGAGCCCGGTCAGCGCGAAGCCGAAGCCGTCCCAGCTGTCCGTCGAGCCGCCGTTGATCTCGAGCAGCTTGTCGCCCGTCAGGCCCGAGAAGAGCCGCGCCTCGCCGGGCACCGGCGCGCTGCCCGGCTCGCCGACGAGCACGTCGGGCACACCGTCGCCGTTCACGTCGCCCACGCCGGCCACCGCCCAGCCGAAGAGGTCGGCCTCGCCGGTCGTGAGCAGCCGGTGGATGCGCTGGCCGTTGCTGCCCGAGACGACGAGCGCGTAGCCGGGCGCCGACTCGGCGCCGGTGGCCGCCGGCGCGCCCACGACGAAGTCGGACACGGCGTCGCCGTTCACGTCGCCGACGCGCGACACGGAGCGGCCCAGCGCGTCGCCGGCGTTGTGCCCGAAGGACCCGAACTGCGCGGTCTGCGCGGCGCCCCTGGTCGCCAGCACGGCGAGCAGGAGGGCCGGGAGCAGCAGGGGCGGCAGCGACCGCAGCCGGGTTGCGAACGTCGTCATGGTGGGCAGTCTCTGAGGAGGCAGGCCGAGGATTCTACTCGGACCGCCGGAGGCTGCCGGCGAGCTGCGGCCGGGCGCTATCATCCGCCGCCATGGCCAAGGCGACCAAGACCGGCAAGCCGCGCGCGCCGCGCAAGCAGGCGGTCGAGGCCGCGTCGCGCGGGCTGACCCCGGCGCAGATCGCGGGCGAGCCGCCGGCCACGCTCGCGAAGCTGCAATCCGAGATCGTGGACGACGGCGGCCGCGTGCTGGCCGCCTTCCGCGACCCGCTCGGCGGCCATTGGCAGGTGTTCGCGGCCCTGCCGCTCGACAAGGTGCAAGCCACGCCGTATCAGCGCGACCTCTCCGAGACGCACGTCAAGAAGCTGACCGGCGTGATCGGACGGCTCGACCGCTTCCTCGACCCGATCATCGCCGTGCGGCAGGACGGCCTGTACTGGACGCCCAACGGCAACCACCGCCGCGCGGCGCTGGCGGCGCTCGGCGCGCGCAGCCTCGTGGCGCTCGTCGTGCCCGAGGCCGAGATCGCCTTCCAGATCCTCGCGCTCAACACCGAGAAGGCGCACAACCTGCGCGAGAAGTCGCTCGAGGTCATCCGCATGGCGCGCGCGCTGGCGGCGCTGCCGCCGCAGCCCGAGGCGGCCTACGCCGGGCAGTTCGAGGAGCCCTCGCTGCTCACGCTGGGGCTGTGCTACGAGCAGCGCGGGCGCTTCGCGGGCGGCGCCTACAACTCCGTGCTCAAGCGCGTCGACGCCTTCATGGACAAGCCGCTGCCCGCCGCCCTGCAGCTGCGCGAGGCGCGCGCCCAGGAGCTGATCGAGATCGATGACGCGGTCGGCGTGGCGGTCGAGGCGCTCAAGGAGAAAGGCTTCGTGAGCCCGTACCTCAAGGCCTTCGTCGTGGCGCGCTGCAATCCGATCCGCTTCAGCAAGGCCGAGAAGCCCGACTACGGCGACACGCTCGCCAAGATGCTCGCGGCCGCGAAGAAGTTCGACGTGGGCAAGGTCAAGGCCGACCAGATCGCGGCCTCGGGCGGGCCGCCGGGCGGCGAGGAGTAGCGGCAGCCCCGCGCGCCGCGGTCAACGCTTCGCTGGCGCGGGCGCGATGCGCTGACCCTTGACCGGCTCGCCGCGCGCGACGGGCTGGCCGTCCGCGAGATAGTCCTGGAACTGCGCCGGCAGCCCGGCGGCTGCGAAGAGCGTCGGGCCGTCCTGCAGGTGGACGTGCAGGTGCGGCTCGCTCGAGTTGCCGCTGTTGCCGCACTGCGCGAGCGGGGCGCCGGCCTCGACCTTGTCG
>Ga0207428_10003871_pt1 | contig 14347 bp, 9 predicted proteins | sample RhiMethybrSRZTD1_FD_187600 | JGI IMG/M metagenome (GOLD analysis project Ga0207428, IMG submission 187600) | Populus rhizosphere microbial communities from Tennessee, USA - Rhizosphere MetaG P. TD hybrid SRZTD1 (SPAdes) (version 3) | ecosystem: Host-associated > Plants > Roots > Rhizosphere >... | reverse complement strand
ACGAACCTTTTCAACGCCTCGGCTCTTTTTAAGAGGCGATCTTCTTAACCTCTCGAAACTTCAGCTCAACGGGAGTGTCCCTCCCAAATATTTTCACTACCACCGCAAGCATCCGTTTATCGTCATTTACATCCCTGACCTTGCCAGTAAGTTTCGCAAAAGGTCCACTGATTATTTCCACCACGTCGCCAGGTTTGAATGATTGTTCCTCTTTCATCGCCGATCTCCCTTCAAAAGAGCCTTGTTCCCTGACGACCCCATTATAACGGGCAGGCCGCATCACACGTCAGAAACGACGCTCGATGCGGCCTGTTGTGCGGAGGCTATTTTCCAAGCATCTTCTTCACTCGTTCCACGGCGTTTGCCGCCGTGAATCCCAGCTGCTCCATTACCACCTGAACGGGCGCGGAGGCCCCGTAGCGATCGAGTCCGATCACGTCGCCTTTATCGCCTACGTACTTCGCCCAGCCAAATGTCACGCCTGCTTCGATCGCCAGTCGCGCGTGGGCGTTCGGCGGTAGGACTTCGTCGCGGTAAGTTTGAGGTTGTTTTTCGAACAGCTCCCAACTGGGCATGCTCACCACGCGCGCGCCGATGTCTTCAGCCGCGAGTTTTTCCTGCGCCTCGACGGCGACCGAGACTTCCGACCCGGTGGCGATGATGATCGCGTCGATCTTGCCGGTCGGCGATTCGCTCATCACGTAAGCCCCGCGCGTCAGTCCTTCCGCCGAAGCGTATTTGCCGCGGTCGAAGACTGGCAGTTTCTGCCGTGTCAGCGCCAGGGCTGTCGGGCCGTGGTTGTTCTCCAACGCCACGCGCCACGCGATTGCAGTCTCGTTGGCGTCGGCGGGGCGGATCAGCGTCAGGTTGGGAACCAGGCGCAGTCCCATCAGGTGTTCGACTGGTTGATGGGTCGGGCCGTCTTCGCCGAGCCCGATGCTGTCATGCGTGTAGACGTAGATTGTCTGCAAACCCATCATCGAGGCCAACCGCACCGGCGGGCGCATGTAGTCGTAAAAGACCATGAACGTGCCGCCGAACGGGATCAGCGGATGAGTCAGCGCCATGCCGTTCATCACCGAGCCCATCGCGTGTTCCCGCACGCCGAAATGAAAGTTGCGCCCAGAGTAGTTGCCCGGCTGGAATTCGCCCATGCCTTCGAGGAAAGTGTTGTTCGACGGGCGCAGGTCGGCCGAGCCGCCTAGTAGCATCGGCAGGACTTTCGCAAACGCGTTCAGCGCCTTGCCCGAAGCCTCGCGCGTCGCCATCGGCTTGTCGGATGGGAAGGAGGGCATCGCCGCTTGCCAGCCTTCGGGCAATTTGCCGCTCGCCCACTGGCGCCACTCGGCGGCCTGCTCAGGATATGCCTTCGCGTAGGCTTCGAGCTTCGCATTCCATTCGGTCTCGAGCTTTCGCCCGCGATCAATCGCCTGGCGGAAATTTTTCAACGCCTCTTCGGGAACGGTGAACGCCTCTTCGTAAGGCCAGCCGAGGTTCTCCTTCGACAGCTTCACCTCTTCGGCGCCGAGCGGTTCGCCGTGGGCTTTTGCGGTGCCCGCCTTGTTGGGGCTGCCATAACCAATGACCGATTTGACGCAGATGATCGAGGGGCGCGGGTCGGCCTGCGCGGCCTTGATCGCGTTCTCGATCGCTACCAGGTCGTTGGCGTCTTCGACCGTCTGTACGTGCCAGTGGTAAGCCTCGAAGCGCTTCGCGCGGTCTTCGGTGAAGGCCAGACTTGTGCTCCCGTCAATCGAGATCTGGTTGTCGTCGTAAAGATAGATCAGGCGGCCCAGCTTCAAATGTCCGGCCATCGACGCGGCTTCGGAGGCCACGCCTTCCATCAGGTCGCCGTCGGAGACGATTGCGTAAATGTAGTAATCGAAGATCTGATGATCAGGGCGATTGAATCTGGCGGCGAGATATTCGGCGCCTATGGCCATCCCGACGCCGTTGGAGAAGCCCTGTCCGAGCGGGCCTGTCGTCGTTTCTATCGATGATGACAGTTCCGATTCGGGGTGTCCGGGCGTCACGCTCCCCCATTGGCGAAATTGCTTCAACTGGTCGAGTGGGAAGTCGTCGTAGCCGGCCAGATACAAGAGGCTGTAAAGCAGCATCGAGCCATGCCCGGCCGAGAGCACGAAGCGGTCGCGGTTGCTCCATGAAGGATTCTTCGGGTTGTAGCGCAGAAATTTCGTCCAGAGCGTATAGGCCGCAGGCGCCATTCCCATCGGCATCCCCGGGTGGCCGGAGTTGGCTTTTTGCACGCCGTCCATCGCGAGAGTGCGGATTGTGTTGATTGAAAGTTGATCTAGCGCGTTTTGATTCGACATCGAATTCTCCAGCGAATCAGTACCGCGAGCGGTAGCGGGCGTGGCTCCCTAATAAGGCCGCACCCGCTACCGCTCGCGGTATTGATTCACATTACCTGGTCACTTTCAGTGACCGTTTGTTGTTGATCGACCAGCATGACCGGGAGCGTCCGTTCGGCGAACAATGAAGAGTTGATCAGTGTCTGCACGATGTGATTGCCTGGCTGGTAAAAAGTCGTGTTGACGAAGACCGTGACGTTGTCGGCGTAACCGTCGGGCGGGACGACGAATCCGGACGGTTGCGACATGGCGACTGTCTGCATTCGGTCCGGCGTCAGGATGCGGACCTCGGTCATGAATCGCCCCTCGCCGCGCCAATGGTTGAGCACCGCGAATTTGATCATTGTCACGGGCAATTGAGGCACGACGGCCTGATGAATCACGCCCATCAGGCTCAGGTGATTCGACGCCTCGACGCGCACGTCTTCGCAAAAGATTGTGTAATCAAGTATGAGGTTTTCCGTGGTTTCCATTTCTGAATCTCTGTAATTGAAGCGATGCGGAGCGCCGGGGACTCGTTCGGATTGATTTTAACCGGGCGAGCGGCAAAGTAATAGAGGGATAGAGAAAGGGAGAGACAGGGCGACGGAGGGACGGGGCGACGGGGCGAGTTTGGGTTTAACCATCTGTCGCCCCGTCGCCCTGTCGCCCCGTCGCCCCGTCGCCCCGTCGCCCCGTCTACGGCGATTTGATCTGATCAAAGCCGATGTTGAGGATGGGATATTGCTTCCAGTCTTTGTAATCGAAGTGCCACCACTCGTATTCATTAACGGTAAAGCCCTCCGATTCCATCGCCTCGCGCAACATCTCGCGCAGGCGGCGCTGTTCCTCGGTCCCGCCGGAGTAATTCGGGTAGGCGCGCTCGGTCATCTCGTCGTAGCCGCTTGGCATTTCGACCTCCCGGCCCGAGCGCAGGTTGTAGAGCGTCAGGTCTACCGCGCAGCCTCGGTTGTGGCGCGAGCCCTGGCTCGGATCGGCCACAAACCGTTTCTTGTCCTGAGGCGTGGAGTCCCAGAAGATTTTTGTCACCGACCACGGGCGGTACCCGTCGAAAACCAGCAGCCCATAACCTTTCTCGCGCAGGTTGCGGTTTGCGCGCGTCATGGCTTCGGCGGCGGGGCGCTGCAAAAACGCGCGGGCCTCTTTGTAAACCGGGCGACCGAGGAAGTTGTTCGGCGTGGCGTAGCGAACGTCGAGTTTGATCGTCGAGTCGAGTTTGACAAGCTCGACCAGATCGGGTTCGCGGAAATCGCCCTTTTCTTTAGGCATTTCCTGCGTGGCTACGCCGCCATACGGCATAAGCCTTATGGCGTATGCCGTATGAAATATGACGCCCTTATTCGCAAACAGACCCAGGCTGAAGAGCAGCGCCGAAAAGATCAGGAATCGGCGCATGCGCTGATGGCTGATGTGACGCATCCTAACCTCGCAAAATTTTATATGACCTCAACCCGACCGAGACCGCCGAACCGGCCGCGAGCCTCAACCTCTTCGCCTCCCACTTCGTGCGGGCGGCTTTGATTACGAGATTGCAGGTCCTGTCCGGGCCGCCGTCGCAATGCGAATTCGGCGGCGGGCCGGTGTACCCGCGCGGCAGGAGTTTGATCGTCAGCGACTCGGTCGCGCCGGCGAACGAAACGTCGATAATTTCGCCGCGCCCGAGATGGTGCGGAGTTTCGACCAGGCCGGTCGGGGCGCCGAGCGTGACGTCTTCAGGGCGGAAGACCATCTTAATTCGGTCCAAACCCAGTTGGGAGCCAAGTTGGGGGCTCATTTGTGGCGCCGGCCTCGGCGCCCTCAAACATTGCTCGCAATCCAGCGCGATGAACCCGTCGCGCCAGGCGCCTTCGACCACGTTAGCGGCGCCGAGGAAGGTCGCGACGAATTCGGTCTGCGGATCGTTGTAGACCTCGTCTGGCGCGCCGAGTTGCTCCAGCCGCCCGCGGTTGAGAATGGCGATCTGATCCCCCATCTCCATCGCCTCCTCCTGGTCGTGAGTGATGAAGAGCGCGGGTATGCCCAGCTTCCTCAACAGAGCCCTGATTTCGCGGCGCAGCCCTGTGCGGGTTTGCGGGTCGAGCGCGCTGAACGACTCGTCGAAGAGCAGCAGGTCGGGCTCGTAGGCCAGCGCGCGCGCAATGGCCACGCGCTGCTGCTGGCCGCCGGAAATCTGCGACGGGAATTTGTCGCGCTGTTCCCGCAGCCCAGTCAGGTCCAGCAAGCGGTCGACGACTTCTCCGCGTTTCTTCTTCCCCCACTTCCGGATGCGAAGGCCGAAGCCGATGTTATCGGCCACGGTCATTCGAGGGAAGAGAGCGTAATTCTGGAAAATCACGCCGATGTTGCGATCGCGCGCGCGCAGGTGTTCGATGCGCTTGCCGCGAAGAAATATCTCCCCGCTGTCCGGCGTCTCCAACCCGGCGATCAACCGCAGCGTGGTGCTCTTGCCGCTGCCGGAAGGGCCCAGCAGAACCAGGCTCTCGCCTTCGCCTATGGAGAAACCCACGTCGTCAAGGATCTGCTCGGGGCCGAACCATTTACTCAAGCCCCGTACGATCACGGATTGCCGCTTAGGTTCGAGAGCGTCCCAGGCCCGAGTCGCGTGGAAGGAGGCTACCATTTCTCCAGCCATTTCGTACCTCGTTTTGTCTCGTGGCAAGATGTCAGATGTCAGATGTCAGCGCGTGGATTGGTCGTAACCGCCGCCCACTGACATCTGACATCTGACATCTGACATCTTTACTTTTCCAATCTCTTCCTCGTAAATAGTATCAGCGAGAAGATCGCGATCGAGAGCGCCGCTAGCACGGCCGCGATCGCGTTCGCGCCCTCGAAATCGCCCTCGTTGAATCTGGTATAAATGTAAAGAGGCGCGGTCTGCGTCTTCATCGCCAGATTGCCGCTGACAATGATCGTCGAGCCGAACTCCCCGATCGAGCGCGCGAAGGTCAACAGCGCTCCGGTGATGATCGCGCCGCGCAGGCTTGGCAGCACGACGAATCGGAACGCCTGCCACCGCGACGCGCCCATCGTCTCGGCGGCGTCCTCGTAACTCTTGTCCAGGTTGTCCAGCGCCGGTTTGATGACGCCGAACGCCAGAGGGAAAGTGACGAAGATGTTGGCCAGGATGATCGCTGCGGTAGTGAACATGATCTGGTAGTCGGTGTGTTCCAGGAATTGCCCAAGCAGCCCGCTGCGCCCCCACACCAACAATAACGCGGTGCCCGCGACGGCGGTCGGAATCGCCGTCGGCAGACTGATGATGATAATGAGCGCCGCGCTGCCCTTGAATTCGTACTTGCTCATCACCCAGGCCGCGGTCAATCCGAACACGACGTTGCACAGGGTCGCCACGCTGCTAGTGGTCAAACTCAGCTTGAGGGAAAAGACCGCTGTGGGAGATACCAGCGCCTCCCAGAAGTGGTCAAGACCCTTGCCGAAACCGAAAATAAAGATCGAAGTGAGCGGCAAAATCACCAGCGGCGTCATCGCGATTAAGATGAAGCTGATGCCGATGGGCCGCGCAATGTCTCCACCAGGGTTCTTATGATAATTCAGGCGACGGCTCGGCGACGCCATTGTTTTTCCGTAAGCCATATTTCAGGTTCCAGGTTCGGGGTGTGAGGTTTCAGGTTTCAGTGGACTTGGCGCAAGTCCCTTTCACTGACACCTGACACCTGACACCTGACACCTGATTTCAATTCGCCCCCGCGCCCGACACCTGAATCTTATGTTTCCACACGCCCTCGACGATATCGGGATAGGCTTTCGACCACCCGCCCAGGTCTTTCACGTAAAAAGGCATTTCGATCTTCGGGAATTTTTCGTTCAATTTCTCATCCATCACCGAGCGGAAGTGGGATTTGACCCATGCCGCTTGCGCCGCAGGCTCCCATAGCGACCGCACGAACAACTCCACCATCGCGTATTTAGGCGGACTCATCGCGTGATCAATGATCACCACCGGATGCTCGCTGAAGATCGTCGCCTTAGGCATGACGATCTCGACCGGAAGTTTTTTGTCGAGCAACTGCATGGCCTCCAGTTCATATGTGATCAGCGCATCGCCTTCGCCGCGTTCAAACTGTGTCCGGGCCACGCGCGCCGATTCCGGACTCGCCTTCAAGTTTTTCCAGACGCTCCGCAAGAGGTCGAAAGCCTTTCGCTCGTCGCGGAATCCAATCTTCTTTTCGGACTTGATCAACTCCGAACCGTAAATCGCCAGCAGCGACCATTGCCCCGCGCCCGATGACGCCGGGTCGCAATGGATCAACCCCACGCCCGGCTTCGCAAGGTCGCTGAAATCACGGATGCCTTTGGGATTGCCCCGCCGCACGACGATCACCATCGGGGTCTTGTTGACGATCCCCCCGTAAGGCAATTTGCGCCAATCGTTCCTGGTCACCTCCGGCCTGATAAGGCGGTCGGCGTTGCGCTCAATGGCCAGGATGGCCACATCGGCCTCCGCGCCGGCAACTATCAGGTTGGTCACGATTTCGGACCCCGCGTACGAGGTTTCGAACGTCAACTGCTGCCTGGTTTTCTTCTCCCACTCCTGCTTGTAGTCCGGCAGGATCGAGGTTTCAAGCCCCTCCTTGACCACGCTGAAGCCGTATATCGTGATCGTGGCTTCACGGGCCGCGGCCGATTTGCGCCTGCACCCGCTCGATTCAAATATCAATAACAACGCCAGACAGCCTGCGAAAATCGCGCGCGCAAGCTTCGGGAGATGATCCTGTGCCTGGTACACCATTCCCTCAATTTGCAAAATGACCCGTAGCGTGTATAAGAAAAGTTAGATTACGCCTCCGCCGGCGCGCAGGGATGCACGGCGCGAACAACAAGGCGTGGACGGACGGCTGGAGAATCGTTGTTCTGTCGATTTGCGCACAAACGATGCGGAATGGCATAGGGAAATGTTTTCGCAATCGTGTCTGAATCTGGTCGCTTTCATAATTCCAGCCGCGCTAGTTAATCGGTCATCGGCATGCAATACAATCTGCGATTAGCCGATTAATCTTTCAACTCAATTGTTTACGTTGATTTTTAGCGAATACCGTGGCGGTTATACACCCCGTTGCAAGACAAAGTCAATCTAAGGGACCCCTTAGTTTTCGACCAGATCCGAACAGTCGCCGACCGGATAAGGAAACCCGCAGAATGGACATGGATTCCTGTGCCCGCAAACGACGTCCTTTACGGGGGCGTCGCATTGTACACAGCGCAATTCCTCATCAATCAATTCTTTGTCCGAATGAAATCTGGACGCGTAATTTGAAGAATGATTCACGCCCGCCTCACTCGCCTCTTTTTCCCGCTGATTCATATGAACGCTCCGACTGCTAATGCGCGCGGCGCTCTGCGCGACACGTCGCCAGACGCCCGCCTCCCCCTCCTCTTCTATCATCGCCCGAGTCTCATGATAAGCCATCGCATAGAGCTTGCGCGATTCGGTCGCTGAGGCAGGTCGCATCAATTTCCGTTCCAAATCGTCGCGCGAAAGCCTGCTTTTATTTTCTATTCGGGGAAGCGTCGCGGCCTCGCCGGCGACATGGATGGCCAAACCTTCGGCCATCCACCGAGGCGCGCGCCCGCCGGCCAGCGCTTCGATCACCGCGTGGGTCATCTCGTGGCGCAAAGTTGTGTTCAAAACCCTCCGCCGCCGGAGAAGGTCGAGCGGCTGCAGTTCGATCCGCCGCCCGCGAGTCGCGCCCGCGGCCCAACCCCCTAGGCCTGTGGCCGCGATGAAATCGGCGGTCGTCGCATGAACCACAACCTCGAAAGGTCCCGGCTCCGCGAGCCTTAGTGAAGCTGCCTCCAGGCGCCGCAGCAGATCGGCGCGCGCGGATTCAAATTCGCGGATCATGTTTTCTATTGGCCGCCTGTCGGTCTTCGCCGGATAGGTTGCGCGGAAATGTTCGCCGGAGATGGAGGATTTTTGAGCGCCCCCGATCCTCGTTTGGGGCTGGTTAAAACTCACAGGCGCCAAACCCTCTTCACACACTGCGCGTCTGCTCATCGGGCGCCCGGTTCTCAGCCTGCGGAGCAGGCGGCGGCATAAAGCCTGAGGTGGAGCGCAGCGGAACCCCAGGAACTCGTCATAATAAACCCCGTTAAGCCCGCGAAGCGGGCGGCAGTTTGCGGCTATCAGTTGAGTTCTCTGATGTTCGTCACGATTGGCCTTCAGCGCATCTCTGCCGCCCACTTCGCGGGCCGGTTCTAAGCGAGAACTCGGGTAACGATGACCACTGTCGTGGAAGGTTTGAAAACTGCTGCGCTCAAAGCGCCCCGGCTCCACCCGCTCCAACCTCGTCCCCGGAAAATAATGGTTGAGAATCTGGCGATGGCTCATTCCGCGGCGAGCCGCCACGTGCGCCCCTTCCTGACAAAACCCCAGCCCGTGGCCGAAGCCGGAGCCGCGAAAGATGAAATCATCGCCTGCCCGCGAGACTTCGAACCGCGAGCTTTTGATCATCTGCCATCCCAGGGCTCTTCCGACAATCAGCTTGAAATCCCAGCCTCGAACCGGACGGCGGCGGGAACCTTCGATTGTGATCGCTTCGGCCCTGCCTGTAGCGTCGCGTTTGGTGACGGTGATAGAAACGAGCCGCGCGCCGACGTTCGTGCGCTCGTCGCTCTGCATGGCCTTGGCGAGTTGATTGGCCGGTATCTTCTGCGCCCAGCGGCGATGCGGCATCGTCGCGCAAAAATCGTCGCGCACGCCGCGGAGGTACGACGGCGCAGGCGCTCCCCACAGCGTCTCGATGTTCGCGGTCATTCCTCCGCAAGCGGCGTGAAAGTACGCGTCGACGACTTTGCCCAACGAGTCGTTCAAAATCACGCCGGCGGTCCCTTCGACGGCGCGTCGCGCGGCGCCGATGACCGCGCCCTTCGTCTTCGGAAACGTGAAGCGCTGGCAATGCGTGGTCGAGCAGAAATCGAAGCCCTCGCGCGCGTGCCGCCCGAGGTTTTTCAACGCGAATGCGCGGCTGACGATGGCCTGAGCCTTCAAGGCTTCGATCTCGCCCTCGACGCTCGATTCGGCGCCCAGCACGCCGACCAGATACTCCTCCAACGGCAATTCGCGCGTGACGTTTTCGCTGACCGAACGAACTTTGATTGCGGATTGCGGATTTCGGATTGCGGATTGCAGATCATTCGATTTCGGATTGCGGATTGAAGGAGACGAAAGAGAGATGGAGAGAAGAGGAGCCTCCGCGAGCTTCTGCGGTTTCTCAGCGCCTCTGCGGCGCCAATGGTCTTGAAGCGCCGGCGGCTTCATTTCTTCTCGGCGCCTCGAATGAAACAAATCCGCAATCCGCAATCCGCAATCAAAAATGGGTTTTGCGACTTCCGCCGCCTGCGAGCCGTGAGCGCGTTTGAGGAAGACCAGTACGCCAATCGCGACCTGTTCAGCTCGCGGCGGGCCGACGGGGCTTTTCTCCGCCGCGAATCCGACAAACCAGCCCTGCGTACGCCACCTTACGCTCGAAGTCGAAGTCCCCGTCTTACCGAAGACATAAACCGGCAATGAGCCGAGGCCCGCCTTCGACGCCGTGCCGTATTTCACCGAGCCGCGCATCCCTTCGGCCAACGCGGCTCGGTGTTCGGGCGCGATGTTCAACCGCAGCCTCTCTTGCGGGATCATGTTGCGGTCGGTTGATCGCTGCGGGCGATAAAGATGGCCGCCGTTGACTAATGCGGCGTAGGCCGTGATCAGTTGGACCGGCGTGACCAGCAGATGATCGCTCTCGCCCAACGCGTCGCGCGCGCCCCATTCGCCGCGCGGCAATTCGCCCGAAGACTCGTTCGCGTTCAAGCCCGTCTTCTCGCCGAAGCCGAACGCGCCCAGCGTCGAATTGAACGCGCCTTCGCTCAACCGCTCGCCCAGGCGCGCAAAAAAGTCGTTGCAGGAATATGCCAGAGCTTGTGACAGGCTGAACGGCGATTTGCTGCCAGGGTGCGAGCAGACGATCTCGAAATCGTCGCGCGCATAGCGCGTCCGGCATCGATGGCGGAATTCGCGGTCGACCAGCCCCACGCGCAACGCGGCCAATGCGGTGAATGGCTTTATCGCGGAGCCCGGAGGGAAAGTCTGTTCAAAAGCGAGCCGCGGATTGACCACGGCTCGCAGACGCCCGTTTTGCGGATCGATGACGATGACCGCGCCTTCGCGCTCGCCGAGCGATTCTTCGGCGACCTTTTGCAGCGCGGCGTCGAGTTCGGATTCGGAGAGAGCGGGGGCCGGTTGCGCTGAATTGGCGGCGGGCTGAGCCTGCTGCGTGGCGCAGGAAGAGAGAAGCGCGACCAGGAGTCCGATCCTTACCAGAAAACTCAACATAACGGTTCAGATGAGCTCATGAGCGGATGGCGGATACAGTTGGTCTGATTGCTCCAAATATAGCCGCATCTCAAGCCTCCGTCATCTCGCGCCGCGCCGTCAATTCCGCTATCGAACCGAGCGTCAGCAGCCAGCCGATGAACGTAAGCAACAGCGCCAGCGCGGTTTTGATTCCGACGGCCCAAAGCTCGGTCCATTCGCTTTTGAAAGAGATAGTTTTGAACAACAGTAAATAGACGATCGCGCCGAAGACGGCGCAGATCGCCGCATAGATCAGCAGCGATCGGGGCGCAAGGGCGCCCGTCACGACGCGTTTGAACCCCTTGAACGCCGCCGCCAATCCTTCGCGGGCGGTCGCAATCCACAGGTGGATCGCGATCAGAGGAAGAAGGACGTAGAGAAGCAAGATTTGTACGGCATGGACGGCGACCGCCGCCCACCGCATCGCCTTCGATTCGACCGTGATGGACTCGCTGAAGAATACCTGATCGGCTCTGCCGAAGAGATAAACAATCAGACAGGCGATCAGAATGATCGGCAGGCTGACGAGCAGAATGCGCCAGCAGTCTCCCAATGAGCGTTTCAAAAGATAACCAGCGCCGACGCCGATTCGGGTATAACTCAACCCCATCGACTGGATCAGGAAGAAGAGCGCGACGGCGGCTATCGGTAAGACAAGGTTCAGCGACACCTGCGTCGCTGTAGCTTCGCGTATGGTGAAAAAAAGATAGATCGCTCCCAACAGCGCCGAGTACATCGAGAGCGTAATTAACAGCGCGGCCCAGTTGGCGAACAGCCTCTGCGCGGCGGCCGCGATTGAGTGAAGAACATCTTTGACCATTGAACTCCTCCGGGAATTCCCTGGGAGCGCCGCCCATCCTTGCCTGCGGGATTCCGGCGGCGCCTGACTCGCCGAAGCAAGCAGGCAAGGATGGCCGGCGCTCCAGGGAATTTTCATCACTTCTTATCCAAAATGTTCAGCTTCACGTTGGCCGTGTTGGCCTGCACGGTCGGTTGATACATCAGCTCAGCCCGCGCCGGCGCGACTTTGAAATCGCCCGGCGTCAGGACCCTCATCGCGTACTGGAAGGTCGCGTCGCCGTCGAAATAGTCGGTGAAGATGACCGTGCGCTGGTCGCGGAATTCGCGGTTGTTGTACCAGTCGCTCCACCGGCCGTCGCCGTAATCGAGATTGATTCCGCTGACGCGTTCGAGCTGTTCGCAGCCGGCGGGTATCGGGTCTTCGACCATCAGGTATTGCGCGCGCGCGCCCTGCAGTCGCAGCCGCGCCACGATCAGGTCGCCGGAACGCAGTTCGCCCGAAAGCGGCTCCACCTTCCAACTCGGTTTGCCGCCGCCTTCGGTCACGCGCAGCCGCAGGTATTCGCGCTCCAGCTTCAAAGCGTTCGACGATTGCGACGCGGTGTTCTCCTCGCGCGTGTAGTAATCGAGCGTCGCCGACGCGTAGAGCACGCCCGAGCCGCGCTTGACCACCCGCGCCTGATTGGAGCCGGCGATCTGGTCGCCCTTGAGTTCGACGACCATCGGTTTCCCGGCGGCCGCCTCCGCGGCCGTGACGCGACTGGCCAGGACCTGTTTGCCGTTCAGGTAGACCTCGACCGTGTAATCGGCGGAAAGCTCGCGGCTGACCTTCAGGTAATCGCTCAAAGCGAGGATCGCGAACGCCGTATGCTTTGTAGACTCCCAGTAATAACCGTTGCGACGATTCGCCACCAGCCACCGCGCGGCCTTTGCGAGCAGTCCACTCTGCGGATTAACCAGAGCGAGGGCTTTGACCGACAGGGCCGTCGCTTCGAGGTCGTTCTCTTCGCTGAAGTCGAGCATCGGGCGGCGAACCGATTCCCAATGGGCGTCGAAGTCGGTCACGCGCGCCTCGCGTTCGAGCTCGGAGACGACCTGGCGGGCGCGGTTGTCGTCTCCGCGGCTCTTCAATGCGAGCGCCAGCAGCGCGCGTCCATAAGCTTGCAATTCGGCTCGCTTCGCAAATAGGTCGTCGACGTAGCGCGCTTCGGCTGCGTTCGGGGCGTCGCCGCTCACGTTGAGCGCGTATACCAGATAAGCGCGCGATTCGGGATCAATCGGCTTGCCGTTTTCGAGCTTGCCCGCGTCGAGCAGATGTTTGACGCTCTCGCGTCCGCGATTGAGCGCGTAGCCGTTGATGGCGTAGCCGGCGCGTCGCGCCATCGTCAACCCGTCGACCACGTAGGCCGTCATAAACGGATCGGTCTTGTCGTCCTTCCACCAGCCCCAGCCGCCGTCGCCGTGCTGGAAGCCGTAAAGGCGATCAAGCCCCCGCTGAACCTTCGCGTTCAGATCGTTCGACGCCTTGATAGAAGCCGTCTTCACGTCCTTCAACGTCTGCGCGACTATCACGTTCGGCAGGAAGCTGGACATCGTCTGTTCGACGCAGCCGTATGGGTAGCCGGTCAGGTAATCGAGCGCGCCGAACATCGCGCCGGCGATTGAAGGCGCGGCTTCGACGCGGAGCGTACGCGCCTGCGAATTGGCGTTGCCGGGCAGGTCGAGTGTGAACGTCCGTTCGCCCGTCTCTTCGGCCATCGCGGCTGCGCCGCCTGTGGTCCGCTTCAAGCCTTGCGGGACGACGGGCAGTTTCAACTCGATGCCGTCAGACTCTTCGTTGGTCTTCGCCGTCGCGATCAGAGTCGCCTCGCCGAGCTGTGAGGTCGTAATGCGCCAATCAATGCGCTGTTCTCCCTCTTTCGAGATTGTTATCGTCTGCTGCGCCGCGTCGAGCAGGTTCGCGCCGGCGACCTCCAGTTTGATCTGCGCGGCCTTGTCGGAACTGAGGTAGTTGTGAACGATGCCGGAGACCGTGACGGTGTCGCCCTCGGTCATGAAGCGCGGAGTTTCAAGTCGCAGTATCAAATTCTTGCGCGAGAGCACGCGGCTGACGATCGAGCCGACGCGCAGGTCGCCGGTCACCGCGCGCGCCGTGGCGCGCCACGTCGTCAGGTTTTCGGGCAGATCGAATTTCACCGTCGCCTTGCCGTCCGCGCCGGTCACCACGTCAGGTTTCCAGAACGCCGTGTCTTTAAAATCCTTGCGAACCTTCGGCTCGACGAGCTGGTCCTCGTTCTTGAAATCGGCCAGTTGGTACGAGCGTTTGTTCGCGGCGAGCTCCATCCGCTTGCTGCCGGAATAGCCGGTGAAGTTGTATGCGGTCGAAAAATGGGTCTCGACGCGGTTGTAGCGCGTCCCGTAAAACGCGCGGCGAATGTCGCCCGCCGTGTCGGGCCTGACGCTGTAAATGGCCTCGTCGACGACGCCCAGGCTGAGTTCGACTCCGTCGGCGGGCGTACCGTCGGCGTTGCGGGCGAAGACAGTGTACGAAGCGGGGTCGCGCGGCTTGTACTCTTTCTTGTCCGGGATGATCTCGATGTTGAGGAACTTGCTACGCGCCGGCACGTTGATGCTCTTGCCGCTCTCGAACATCTCGCCGTCTTTCACGTAGGCGACGCTGAGATAGACGTTCGGAACGAACCTCTCTTCGATTTTGACGTCGATCATCACGGCGCGGCCCGCGTCTTTAACCAGGCTGTGGCTCATCACGGACGCCATCTCGGTCGTCACCAGCAGATGCGCCTTGTCGGCG
>Ga0207428_10003870_pt1 | contig 14348 bp, 21 predicted proteins | sample RhiMethybrSRZTD1_FD_187600 | JGI IMG/M metagenome (GOLD analysis project Ga0207428, IMG submission 187600) | Populus rhizosphere microbial communities from Tennessee, USA - Rhizosphere MetaG P. TD hybrid SRZTD1 (SPAdes) (version 3) | ecosystem: Host-associated > Plants > Roots > Rhizosphere >... | reverse complement strand
GCAGGCCCCGATGGGCAGGCCCCCGATGCCGCCCCCGGCTGGCATGGGTACTCCCCCGATGGGCGCCCCCGGCACGCCGGGAATGGCAGGGCCGCCACCCATGGGTCAGAACCCTTTGGCCACGCCCGGAATGTTCGGGCGACGCTAAGGAGGCGCAAGAAATGCCATGGGCGCCTTGGAGGAAAGCGGCAAAGCCGCCACCGCAGCCGTAACCGGGCTTGCCACCCAGCCGCTCGTGCTCGCCTTGGTGTGCATCAATGTCATGTTCTTGGTTGGCACCGGCTTCACGCTGTTCAACATCATGGACCGGGTGAACGCCGCGAACGTTCGCCACGACGCCCAGCTGACCAAGCTCATGGATACCTGTGGAAGGAAAGGAGACTAGAAATGCCACCCGTCAGCCAGCAGCAGCGCAAGGCCATGGCAGCAGCAGCCAAAGGCAAATCGACGCTGGGGATTCCGAAGAAAGTCGGCAAGGAGTTCATGGCCGCCGACAAGGGCGGCAAGCTGCCGAAGCGCAAAGGCAAGCGCTAGACCCACTTCGCCTTCTTGATGTTGCTGTACTTCCAGCGGGTGCCGCACACCGGGCACTCAAGCTCCAGCCAGTTGTCCATGCGGTGAACTGTCTTGGCGGCGCGGCTGTCGCAGCCGGGGCATGCGGTCTTGCTGACCGGGTGCGAGCGCATCGTCACGCCGGGATCGACAAATGTCTGGCCAGCACTTGGTGGCAGGGGCTTGATGATCTCCATCGGCTCTGGCGGCGGGATCGTTTTTTCCAGTGCGGCTGCGGCCTCGATCAGCAGGCTCCCGGCATCCTCCAGCAGGCGCTGCGTCGTCATCGACCCTTCGATCAGGTTGTCCCTGATGTAGGTCGCACAGGTGAGCATGCGCGCCGTCAGATCATGCGTGTCCATCATGCGTGCCCGACCTGATCCAGTTCCATCCTGATTTGGATATCGACGATGGCGCCTACAGCCTTGACGAAGTTGGTGAAGATGTCACCTCTCTGCCTCGCGGCGACTTCCAGATCGGCCGATTTGTAGGACATGATCCAGTAGGAAACCGCGTTGGCCAGAGCCGTTGCAACGACGGCTTCATTATCTTGATCCTGAATAAGCTGAATGATCTTCAAGGCAAGATCCTTGATCTTATCCCATTCCTGATCGATCGAGTTATTCGTCATTGCGCTACCACCATCCAAGCCACTTGCCTGCCATTACCAAGACGAACAGCCACATCGCGCCGCTCAGAGCGAAGAACGCGCCGCATCCAGCATTAGCGGCGGCATCTCCATGATCTTCCACCATTGGTGACCTGCTTGTGCATGCCATGGCGGGTGCAGACGTCCCTGACCACGCTGGCGACCCTGACCCCCACCTTGGGCCGGCTCCTTGCCGTGGCTGGCCGTGACACGGGAACGGGTACCGGAGGATCGTCGCTCCGCAGCAGTGCTGGTGCAGTTGCTTCTGGCGCAAACATGAAGGCCGGGACCGGCTTCTGCTCGACCTTGACGCGGATGATGCGGATCGGGACGGATGGCAAATTGTCGGATTCTTCCTGCGACAGGATCGGCTTCGGGTCGAACAGCGCAGTGTCGATCTGCGCGGTCTGGTTCTTCGGCTCTGGCGGCGGCATGGTCGAGAAGTCCAGCATCTGCGGCAACTGGCGCACCGGGGCCCAGCGCTCCTCGAAAGTAAGCTCGCGCGGCTGCGGGATCTGCCGCACTGGCTCCCAGCGCTGTTCGAAGCTGAGCGGCTCGACCCGCAGCGGCGTGCTGGCCAGCGCGATCATGATCAGGATGATGATGATCCTCATGCGCCCTTGCTTCCGTTCACGATCAGATCGGCAACCTGCCGGATGATCTTCTCAAGATGCGCCCGCGCATCCTGTTCGGTGGCAAGCCGGTCCTTCAGCTGGCTGATCTCGTTGCGCAGATCCGCATCGGTATTCAGGATCTGCCGCAGCAACGATTCGAGGGCCTTCTGTTGTTCTGGCTGGCCCGTGCCGTGAGGCTCCATGGTGCCGTCAGGCCTGCCGCCGACGATACCCTGTCGCAGCTGCTTGGAAACGAAGTTCATTCGCTCCACGTTCTTGTCTTGGATGCCTTCGAACAGATCGTCATTCATCTAGAACTCCTTTTTGATGTGGTAGATCGATTTGTTGCCGGTGCCGCGCCCGCCCTCGATCATCGAGATGATCCAGCCGTCCTGACACACCTTCGCGGTCAGGTATTTCATCATGCCGGCGAGGCTGTGCGAGGCGCGCATCGCGGTCAGGCCGACGCCCTTCTTCTCCAGCTGCTTCAGGATGTCCTCGCCGCGCACGACCTTGTGCTGCTTCAGCAATTCGAAGATCACCTGTTCACGTTCACTCAGTTCGGTGTCGGGCTTCTGCGGGGGCTCCCCGTTCTTCTTCGTCTTCTTCATTCGTCCTTTCCTTCAATGATGCGCCGCATGTCGTCGAGCACCAGCGTCGAGAGATCCTTCTTGGCGCGCAGGTTCTTCAGGATCGCCTTGTCGGGCGAGCCGCGCGCGATCAGGTCGAAGTAGGATGCGGTGCCTTGCTGCCCGATGCGGTGGATGCGGTCCTCCGACTGCCAGCGCAGGATGGCGTTGTAAGAGTTGGAGTAGTAGATCGCGGTCGAGCACGCGCTCTGCAAGCCGTCCATGCCCTTGCCCGCCGCGTCTGGTGTCGCGACCAGATACTGCACCTTGGGGTTCTCGATGAACTCGCGCTTGGCCAGTTGCCGCGCCACCTGCATTTGCGGGCCATAGATCCGCACGGTCTTGGCACGCTTATCCAGTGCAGGGGACACCGTCTCGACATCGTACTGGAAGCGGCACCAGATGATCACCTTGCGCTCTCCCAGCTGATCGAGCAAGTCGAGCAGGGTGTCGAGGCGCGGATTCTTCGCCAGTGAAATGGTTTCGCTATCAGTGCTCCCAAAGCCGCAGGAGATCTGCTGCATGCGCAGGATTGCAGTGGCAGCGGTGCTGGCCAGCACGCGCATGTCCTGTTCAGCATCGAGCACGCCAATGCAGGTGTCGCGAATCTCCTTGATCAGCCGCAGCTGCTCGTCGGTCAGGTCGAACTGCACCGTGTCGTAGATCTTCGGCGGCAGGTGCAGTTGCTCCTTGCTGGCGCGAAAGATGTGCGGCCGGGTCAGGTCCTTGAACAGATCGACGTTGCGGTGCCCGACCACGTGGCGGTTCTCGAAACCGCCCATGATGCAGAACTGGGACTGGAACGTGGTCTTGTACTTGTGCCCGATGATGTCGCGGTCGAGGAAGTAGAACTGTGCCCACTCGTCGGTCAGGTCCTTGGCGATCGGTGTCCCGGTCATGATCATGCGCTGGCGGCATTGCGCATTGAAGGCCAGAAGCCGCAGCTTCTTCGATCGCTTGGCGCTGAACGTCTTGATGCTGTCGCTCTCGTCCACGATGATTAGCAGCTTGCTGTTGTGCTGATGGCAGAACTGCTCCAGCAGCACATAGGCCTTCTCGCTGTTGAGCGCGTCGATATTGGTCGAGAAGATTTCCAGCCCAAGCGTCCAGTGCTGGCAGAACCAAGCCGGCGGCTTGCGTCCGTTCCAGTAGCCGGTGAGCGCCGGCACGTTCTCCCACAGATGCAGCGGCACCTGCTCCTCGATCCATTGCGCATGCACGCCCTTGGGCGAGGAGAACACCAGCACGCCAGTGATCATTCCCTTGTGCCAGCGGTACGACACGATATCGAGCGCGGTCTTGGTCTTGCCGGTGCCGGGATCGGAGAAGATGGCGCACACCGGCTTGTCCTTGAAGCGCTCGAAATTCTCCAGCTGGTAGTCGCGCGGCGGCATGCGAAAGGCATATTCCATAGGACAGGCCTTTACAGCATCTTGACGGCGATGTCCACCGGAGGGGCAATGGTGGAGCGCACGTACTTGCGCCGTTCGGCGATGTCCTGCGAACGGTTGGCCAGTTCCTTGCCGGTCTGCGGCGACATGATCACCCACTGCAGCAGGCCCTCGACCTTGAGCCGCTCGTCGAACGTCTTCCAGCCCAGCACGCTCATCGCCCTGCGCAGTTCGGTGGTGCTCTCGTAGACCCTGCGCTCCGGCGTCTCGCGCGCGAGATAGTCACGCAAGGCCTTTTCGGCGACCGACACCGGGACTTCCATGTTGGCCTCGCAGAAGCTGCGCAGCAGCTGCATCGCGTCGCTCTCGCTCTCGCGCTGGATGTCCCGCTTGCGATCGGTCATCGGCGCCGTCTCGCCCAGCAGGACGTAGTCGCCAAAGTGATGAGCCCAGTCACAGATGATGCGCAGTCCGTTGCCCTCGATCCACCTGTTGATCCACACCCACTTCTCGCGCGGCCACGGGTTCTCGGTCAGCGTCGGCACGAACCATCTCCGATCGCTGTCCTCCAGCTTGAGCGCGCGCATCGAGTTGGAGAACGCCATCACGTGGACCCAGTTCTCCGTGGTGTAGTGGTTGATGTACTTCTCGTTCACCGACGTCTCGCGATCGGTGATGTAGGCTTTCAGCTTGTTGGCCGCCTTCCACGAGCGCCCGGTGTAGATCTCGTTGACCACGGCAAGGCGCTTGTTGACCACCCACGAATTGAATTGGCTGTCCACGATATCGCTCTCGTTCGGGAACGAGCAATTGTGCCGCCCGACGAGGGGAGCAAGGATCTTCTCGCCCAGCGTGTTCTTGCCGACGCCATGGGTGACGCTGATCAGCAGCGCCGCAAAGGCCATGCGAATCTCCGGCCGCGCGATCAAGGTTGCGCACCAGCGCATCATGTGGTGGTGCTCGTGCTTGATCGGGAAAAGATAGGACATGAATTCCAGCCATGGCGCGGGATCGCCGGCATGCGGCGTGATCAGCGAAGGCATGTAGAGGTTGACGGTGCGCGGCTCGCCGGAGTGGCCGATGATGCGCTCGACGGTATCGGGCCGATAGGCCATCTTGCCGTACTGGCAGGACAACTCCTGCTTCAGCAGGACGCTGACGTCCTTGGTGTGGCTCAACGCCGACATGTGCCCGTTGAACACCTTGTCGCGGAAGCGCAGCACCGGGCGCTGCAGGCAGATGTAGAGGTCCGTCTCCTCCACCCACCCCCAGACGTTCTTGAACTCGTCGCGCAGCACCGGGACCATCTTTTTGCCAGCCTTGACCAGATCGGTCGCCCATGTCGCGGGGCGCAGGTGCTCCAGAAACTGCGGTCCCTTGTAGATCGAGACACCATCACGTTCGACGAAGAAGTGCTGCGGCCACGGGTCAGCCATGTCGAATGACGGCGGAAAGTGCTTGTTGAACGTGATCGAGAACACCGTGATGCCGTGCAGGTGCTTGGCGATGTCGGCAACGGCACGCCTCCCGGGATCGTCATTGTCGGCAACGATGAAGGCCTGCTTGACGCCGGATTTCGACAGCACGCTCCAGTCCGTGCGCCCGGGATTGAGCGCGCCGCCGATCCAGCCGAGATGGACCGCGCCGGTAAGCTCGCGCCCCCACGGGTGCTGCTCAAGCTCGCGCCTCCCTTCGTCCGTCGTCGGGTTGGTGAGCCGCTGCATGGCGCGCGCTGCCTTGGCGCCTTCATGCAGGAACACCGTGGTGTTGTTGCCGAGATGCTCCATGCCCCACAACGGCAGCGGGCCTTCCGGCTCGCACATCCGCCACATGTAGTCGTCGAAGCATGTCCACGGGCGGTACTTGCCGCGATCGGTTTCCTCCGTGCGCTCCTGCAGCATGATCAGCTGACCGGCCATGTTGCGGAATTCGAACAGGTTCTCCGGATCGATCAGCTTCAGCTGTTCGGGTGGCTCGTAGTTCCTGCCCAGCAGCTTCGCGGTTGGCCACTGGTAGGTGGCCATGTCTTTCTGGATCGCCTTCAGTTCGTCTTCGGTGGGTGCAACGTCCTCCGGCGCGATCACTTCCAGCTTGGCCGGATTGAAGCGGACGATGTGGGCGTCCTTCCAGTATCTGCCCTTCACCGTCTCGACGATTGCCGCGCGGATCGTGCGCGGGATGGCGTGAATGCGTGACAGGTAGGCGGCAATCGACGGAACGTCATTCAGATTTGTGATTTTCATTCTCGGCCCCGATGAAGCGAAACCCCTCTACCCAGATCATCCGGAAATCAGCCGGGACCATTCCTCTCAATGCGTAGTAGCCCTTGCCATGGGCGATGATCTTCTTGCCCATGGGGTCGAATTCGTAGCGCGACACCTTGGCGAGAATCTCTCCGGTGTCGTCCTCGATCCGCATGTTGAGCGACATCGCGCCGTTGGCGGGCTTCTCGCGAAGCTCGTTGACGCGGCCGATCACAAGCACGGTGTACTTCTCGCCGTTGGTCTGCACGGCACCGATCTCGCTTGGCGTTGAAACGATGTTGAGTTTCTTCGGATCGGGCATCAGCGCGTTGAGAGCGCTGCGGATCGGGTAGAGATTATCGATCTTGGTCTTCATGCGTGCAAGCAGCTTGCCGACATGATCGGGCAGCTGTTCCATCGGGCGCGCACGTTGCGACAGTATCGTTGACTGATGCTTCGGCCCGATGCCGATGATATTCGACAAAGGGCCTACGAGTTTCTTCTGTCCGTCAACGTTCCCCACCGTCCACTTGTCGGTGGAGACTTGCCTGTCGGCCGGGACGTAGCGGATGCCCTCCTTTTCCAGTTCACGCAGCAGCTTGATCTGGTTCTCTTCACTGGTGTGCGAGAGCGTGGCTGCGGCGAACTCCAGCTGGTGGTGCGCCTTGAGCCAGCAGCACCAATAGGAAACGACAGCGTAGGCAACTGCATGGCTCTTGTTGAACGAGTAGGCACCGGATTCGCGCAGCACGTTCCAAGTGTGCTCGATCGTGCTGTCGGTCATGCCGTGCTGCTTGCAGCATTTGCTGAACGTCTGCAGGAACTTGTCCATCTCCTCAGGACCGGCAGACTTGCTGATCAGGCGGCGCAGCGCGGACACGTCTGGCCATTCCATGCCGACAGCGCGGCAGATCTGCATGATCTGTTCCTGATAGATCACGACGCCCAGCGTCGGCTGCAGGATCGGTTCGAACAGCGGGTGCAGGTAGCTGGCAACTTCCTGATTGCCCCGGATGCGCAGCCAGCGCTTGTCCTCGCCCGATTGCATCGGTCCCGGGCGGGCCAGTGCGGTGAGCGCGACCATGTCCTCGAATGCATGGACCAGCACCTTGCTGGTCAGCTGCTGCAGCGCGCCACCATTGAACTGGAAGATGCCGGCGTAGCGGCGCGTGTTGAGGATGTGGAACGCCTTCACGTCGTCAAACGGAACCTTGGACAGCGTGTCACGTGGAAGGCTGGCCAGCTGCAGTGCATCCTCGAATACCGACAGCTGGGTCAGCCCAAGCATGTCGATCTTCAGCAAATTGAGCTTCTCGGCGTCGCGGTAGTCGCACATCGTGGCGCCGGAGCGCTGGTCGATCGCCACGGTGTCGCTCACCGGGCCGTTGGTGATCACGACGCCACCGGGATGCTGGCCAGCGTGGCTTGGGTGGTCGATCAGCTTGGCCGCGACGGCCAGTTCCGGGTACTTCCGGTTCAGCACGTTGTTTTTCAGCGCCTCCTCGATCGAAGACTTCTCGGCCTGATCGGCTATGCCCTCGACTGCCCACTCCGGGATCTTCAGCGCGATCGCTGCAGCGCGCAGCGCGGAGCGGACTTGAAACATGTTGACGGTGCCAAGCCGCGCCACGCGGTGCGGGCCATACTTCTTGCGCACGTAGTCGAAGATCAGGTTGCGGTTCTGCTCCGAGAAGTCGATGTCGATGTCGGGCAGGTCCGCGCGGTTGACGTCGATGAACCGTTCGAACAGCAGGCCATGCGGGATCGGGTCAATCGTGGTGATGCCCAGCAGGTAGCAGACCAGTGAGCCGCAGCTTGATCCACGCGCGGGACCGACCATCATGCGCTGGCGCGCGAAGGCGACGATGTCGGCAACCATATGGAAGTAGTCTTCGAATCCCTTCTGCTTGATCAGGTCCAGTTCGTGATTCAAGCGATTCAAATAAGTCTCGTTCATCAGATCGATGCCGAGTCGCTCGACACCGGCAAAGCACATGACCAGCAAGCTGAGAGGTCGCGGCGGGTGCGCCATCTCGGCGCGCTGCAGGGTCGCGGTCGATTGCTGCAGGATGGCGTCACGCCGCTGCAACGCGGCGTCGAGGTTCATCTGGAACAGGTCGAAATGGCTGACCGACGCGCGCCATTCGTCATCGCTCATTATCCACTGGGGATAACTCTGGGTATCGGAGCGCTTGCCGCAGGCCATCTCGTAGAGGCCGCGATCGTCCTTGCCGGGAAAACGGTTGTCGCATGCGGCGACGATGCAGTGCCCGGTCTTCAGCACGCGCTTCAGCTGCCCGGGGCTGACGGCTGGGGATAACGCGAACCAGAGGCCCGATCGAGGTCCGATCACCTCGACCGGGCTCCGATGACCCATGACGACATTGAGGCTTTCGGCAGCGCGGGCTGCCTGCTCCAACGTCAGCAGGGGCTCATAGCGGAATTGCTCAGTTGCTACGCTGATGATCTGGTGCAATGGCCGCAGGTCATCCTTGGCAATGAAGGTCCAGTAGTCAACCACCGGGCGCTTCGCCGTGATGTCCTGCGAGACGGCAAGCTCGACACCGAACGCCGGCAGCATGCCCAGCTTGCGCACGATGCCGTCCCACTGCACCCAGCCGTAGGCCGACGCAGTGTCGGTGATCGGCGCGTGGGTGCGGCCATGCTGCTGCAGGATGCCGGCAATGACGGACAGCTGGCCAGCTGCTTTGTGGAAGGCGTAGCCGGTGCGGATGCGAATGCTCATTTCACCACCCCATCAAGGCTGCCAGATCAAACTTGTTGCCAAGGCAATCCCTGATCGTGACCATCTCGGTATGGTCAAATCCGAGACATGTGCCGTTGTAAACGTAGACATATTTTGGAATGCGCAGCTTGTTGATGACGAACTGTTCTCCTCTCGGAGTCACACGCCAGTATCCCGCTCGCCCACCGTCGTCGCGTTCTTCGTCCTTCTCCTGCAGCAGGCCCCAATAGGCGATCTTTCCTTCCTCACGGGACTTGGCTGACAAGCTTGGGATGTAGACCCATTCAAAGCTTGAACGCATTCCGGTCTTGTAAATGTTGATCAACGATATGGCTTGACCCGAGTTGAACGCACGCTTGTAGCGTTTGGCGAACTGGCCGCAACATGGACAAGTCATCCCTTCATTGATGTGCGTGAACAGTCGTGCCTTCGCCTCTTCAAGCGTTTCATCTGCCAGAACTTGATCGTCGCTCATAGCTCTCCCCGTTTGATCAGTTCGCGGTAGCAGCGCAGCAGTGCGCGCACGTCCACGATCGCGCGGTGCGCGCCATGCAGGTCCTCTGCGAACAGCAGGCGGTATAGCTCGCTCAGCTTCATGCGCCGGCCCATCAGGTGCTCCGTCGCCTCGACGGTGCAGATGCCTCTTGGCCACTTCACGTCTGCCGTGTTGTTGCGCCTGAACTCGCATTCAAGCATGTGCCGGTCGAACGACAGGTTGTGCGCCACCACGACGTCGGCCAGCACCAGCAGCGCACGGATTGCCGGCGCATGCCGGAAGAAGGGTGGCGCGTCCTTCACCATCTCGTTGGTGATGTGCGAGATCTCGGCCGCCTTCGGCGCGATCGGGATGCCGGGATTGAACAGCCAGACGTGCTCCTGCACGTCGTCGATCTTGTCGTCCCATAGAGCCCCGGCGAATTCGGTCAGGCGCGGCTGGCGATCGTCGGGCACGAGCGTGCCGCTAGACAGGTCCGTGGTTTCTACATCTAGGATGAGATGTTTCATCGGGCACTCCGGTCGAAGGTGCGGGGATTGTCCTGATTTGCCGGGAATGAGCACCTCACACACAACGAGGAACCGGCTTTTGACGCTGGCGTGGCTCTAGATCTGGTGCCACCACGCTTCGCACATCAGGACCTTGGATTAGGGCTGCCTTGCCCCGCTGCTGGACCAACCGCGTTGGAGTACTTCCCTCCTCGTTGCGGTCAGGATGCCGGCGTTATCTTGGCCCGCCTGCCGACGAAGATGCCAAGCGATTCCCATGGCAGCTGTTCGCCGGCACGCAGCTTCTCGCGCACGAAGGCCTGCAACGTCTGCGCATGCACGTCGTGCGTGACGCTGACCGTGAGCCCGCGATCCTCAAGCTCGCGTGCCAGATGGAGTGCGCGGTTGTGGTCCTTCTTTTCGAACGGGACCACGACCTGATTCTTGATCAGCGCAGCGCCATCGTGTGATTCGAGCACGCTAACGGCGAGCGCACGCTGCAACGGGTCCTTCGGCAGCGAGCCTTGGACGAAGTCCTCGACCTTGACCTTCGACCCGTCCTTCAGCGCGAACGACGTCAGGCCGGCTTCAGCCATGGCGTCGGGGATGCGGACGAACTTCAGGTCGTTCAGTTCCTTGCGAACCTTGGTCAGTTCCTCTTCCATCGTCTCGGCAATCCGCTCAAGCGCAACGGCGCGCTCAGCGGACTTGACGATCTCTGCCAGCGGAGCGAGCCCGATCTCGGCGGGCTCGTCGAAAGCGCGTGCGATGTCGCTCACAGCGGATCTCCTTCGTTGTAGCGCACGCGCTGCGCCGGCTGCTCGCCCTCGATGCCGGCCATGTCGCCCTTGGCATTGCCAGCCGTGAGCGAGGCGCGGAAGCGCTTGGCCGTCTCCGCGAGGTTCTGCCAGTCGGGCAGATCCGGCAGCGCTTCGGCGCGCTCGACCTTCCAACCCACCCACGACCCCTCCGCGTTCGATTCGGGGACCGTGGTGAGCGTGTAGACGCGGTAGTAGATCGGCGGTGTGCGCGTCTTGCCGTTGTCGAGCGTGATCTCCTCGCTCATTGCCAGCGTCAGCAGGCGGCGCGCCTTCTTCAGCTGCGTCGAGGTCATCGGGATGAAGACCTTGCGCGGTGTCTTGCCGTTCAGGTCGAAGCCGAAGAACTGCGCCGTCTCCGCGATGTAGTTGCCGTTCGGCAGCGTCGGGCGGTTGTTCTGGTCGCGGGTCGCCTTGTCGAGGATGTCGCTGTCCTCATGGATGCGGACCAGACCCTTGCCGCTCGATCGCGGCGCCCACTCCATGTAGACCTTGGTGTAGTGGACCGGGAGGAAGCGCAGTTCATCCCCGACCACCTCCTGCAAGCCGATGTTGTAGATCGCACCGACGCGCGCATTCGGGTCATATTCCGGCTTGCCTTTGGTCACCTGCGGGGAGAGGCCCTGCAGGATCGAATAGCGCGGGATGATCAGGTCGCTGGCCTGAACGTTTTCGAAGCCGGTGTCGTCGGTGTCGAACGCGGCGCCGACGCTGGCCGGAACCTGCGGTCCCTGCACCGTTGCCACGTCCTGATTTGTCTGGGGTTTTCGCTTGGTCGCCATGTTGCCCTCCTTGGGCGTTGGTCCGGTGCCGAGCGTCCTCGCTTGGTCAACCGGAGGAGAACAGCATGCGCCAACTTTTTTCGATTTGCAAGATGAAAGGCCTTGCATTTGGGATAAAAGGATGCTTTAACCCTGTGACGGACAACCAGCAGGAGATTCCCGATGACCGACAAGATCACCATCGAACTGACCGTTGAGCAGGCCGAAGACATCTTCGACGCCATCAACGTCGCTTCGCTGCGCTACGCCGACAAGGCCGACGAGGTGAAGCGCGAACTGGGCGCCTACGACTGGCGCCTGTCGAGCGCCGAGAAGCTGCAGGCCTACGAGGACCGGCGCGACCTGTTCACCAAGCGCTGGATCGAATTCTACCAAGTGATGAAGGTCGTGCGGAAAGGGGGTGCGTGATGGCGAACCCATTCGACGTGCTGGTGGAGCATCTGGTGCGCAACTCGACCGTTTCGCACGTGCTCGACCGGCTGGAGAACCTGTGCGTCGAGAGCGCACAGGATGCGCGCAGGGATGGCGACGAGGGGACGGCGCGCTCGTGGGACCGCAAGGGATGGGCAATCAGCGTCGCCAGAGGCGAAGTTGCCCATGAGGAGAACTACCGCTTCTTCTGCAACAACGAGGAGGTCCCGCAATGAGGACCAGAACGACATGCCCCACCTGCGGGGCGCTGCTGCGCGTCAAGCGCTTCGGCGTGAGGCTTTCCCCGCTCAAGGCGCAGCTGCTCGACATCGTCAAGGCATCGGGCATCGAAGGCATCACGCCGGATGGGCTGCTGTCGCGGCTCCCGATCAGGGGGGCAAAGCGCCATCGCACTCTCAATGTCCACATCAGCCAGATCAACGACAAGCTGGAAACCACCAAGTGGCGCATCATCAGCCAGCTTGGCTACCGGGTTCTGGTCAGTAAAAAGGCCTTGCCTAAAGAGCTAAAGAGTGCTTTAACTCAGTGACGGACAAACAGGAGATTCGAATGACCCGCTACCACAACCTCGAATGCCCCGACTGCAAGCGCCAGAAGCTGGTCGAGGTGCCTTCGGCCAGCGCGTTCCACTGCTGCCGCAACTGGGACGTTGCGATCGAGACGCAGCGCGAGGGCATGCTGCTGAATTACACCGTGACGTGGACGCCGATGGCGCCCAAGCCGAAGCGCACCCGCCTGCCCCGGGGCGGCCACTGGGTCGAGGACTGGACGGTCGAGGCCAATACCGCCGACACCTTCGTGCTGGTGGATGAGTATGGCGAACTTGTAGATGACCGCGAATTCACCTCGTTCAAGGCGGCGTCAGAAGCGCTGCACGAGGTGATCATCGACGAGTTGGCGGCGCGGCAGGACCATGGGCCGGATCGATGAACAAGCTGCAGGCCAAGCGAGCCGCCGCCTTGGCGGCGCAGTACGGACGCCTCGTCGAGCAGCGCGACGACACGATCGACAAGCTCACCCGCATCGCGCTCCGGCTCAAGTCGATCGAGAAGCAGCTGGCGCGCTACGAGCGGATCAAGGCCGGTGGCAAGAAGGGCAACGCCTTCTCGCTCACCGGCTTCCTGCCGCTGCCGCCGGGGTCTGTGCGCCCGCTGCCCCCGGACGGGGACGACGTCGGGATCTAAAAAAAGCATTGGCAGGGCCGAAAGGCCTTGCCTTTATCCTTGAGACGTGAGACAACAGCTGGCCAGCAGGTGCTGGCGCAACCCGGAGATTCCCAATGATCACCCAGACCAGCCTCGACCTCTTCCTCGCTTACGCCCGCGATGCAGGTAACTGGAGTGGAACTCCGCTCGTTGGTGGCAACGTTGGTGGCAGCAAGGAAGATCGCGGCAACCTGACTCAGCTGAAGCGTGCCGGTCTGATCACAACGGACAAATCGGACGGCGAGACATGGGTCAACTTCACTACAGCCGGCATCGCTCTTGCCGCCAAACACGGCATCGAAATCTGAACCCAACAACCGGAGATTCCCAATGACCAACATTCCCTTCATCGGCACCGAAGCCGCCGCCCGCAAGCTGGCTGACCTTGACCGCAATTACCGCCCGGTGCGCCTGCGCAGCGGTCGCTGGATCGTGTGGGACGACAAGTCGGAGCACGAGGTCGAGTTCGACGAGAACGCCTTCAACGGCCCGCTGAGCGAGGTGGACTAATATGAACCTCACCCAGCAGCAGACAGACTTCGTCTACGCCGTCACCGCGCAGGACCGCAACATCGCGCTGATCGCGCGCGCCGGCACCGGCAAGACCTCGACCATCCTCGCGGCAGTCGATGCGCTGCGCGAGACGTCGTCCACCCTCTCGATCATCGTCTGTGCCTACAACAAGGCGATCGGCACCGAGATCTCCGCCAAGTTGAAGGAGCGCGGCCATGACGACTGGAAGCTGACGCAGGCGCGCACCGCGCACTCGCTGGGCAACTCGCTCGTCGCCTACGCCTTCCGCTCACCGAAGGTGGAGCCGAACAAGGTGCGCCAGCTGGCGTGGGCGATCGTGGACGCGGACCCGGACAGCGAGGGATATGACGAGAATCTCGTCGTCACGCTGCGCCAGTACGGCTCGCAGGTGCTGGAACTGGTGTCGAAGGCGAAGCAGGAGGGCGTCGGCTTCTTCGACGATGCGCCGATCTCGTCGGTCGATACGTGGGCGCGCATCGCGGAGCACTACGACATCAACGGTCTGGACGAATCGGACGTGGTCGCGGACGTGATCGAGGCCGCGCAGCACCTCTACAAGCTGTCGCTCGCGCAGACCAACGTGATCGACTACGACGACCAGATCCTGTTCCCGCTGGTCAAGAACATCCGGGTCAAGTTCCAGTCGGACGTCGTGATCCTCGACGAGGCGCAGGACATCTCGCGCGCCCGCTTCGCGCTGGTGCGCAAGTTCGTCGCTCCCGGCGGCTTCCTGCACATCGTGGGCGACGACCGGCAGGCGATCTACGGG
>Ga0207428_10003869_pt1 | contig 14349 bp, 11 predicted proteins | sample RhiMethybrSRZTD1_FD_187600 | JGI IMG/M metagenome (GOLD analysis project Ga0207428, IMG submission 187600) | Populus rhizosphere microbial communities from Tennessee, USA - Rhizosphere MetaG P. TD hybrid SRZTD1 (SPAdes) (version 3) | ecosystem: Host-associated > Plants > Roots > Rhizosphere >... | reverse complement strand
ACACGTAGGCGATCGGCCGCTGACCATCCTTTCTCGCCCGTCCGGCTGAGCCATTTCGCGTGTGCGGGGGCTCTCCCTGGTGTGGGTCTGTCTGCCCCCCGCCTCCCACCGCGCCCCATTCTGCCTGCCACGCTGCTCGCGGCGTCGGTGCTGATGGTCTCGTTCGCGGTCCAGGCCCGCGGCAATGACCGGCCGGCGGACGCGAAAGCGGAGGCGGCGGCGAGGGAGCATGTCCGCAAGGCCGCGGAGGCGTTCCAGGCTGGCCGGTACGACGAAGCCCTGGTGGAATTCGAGGCCGGCTACGCGGCGGTGCCCCGGCCGGCGTTCCTCCTGAACATGGGCCACGCCGCGCGCAAGTCCGGCCACGCCGCGCGTGCCCGCGAATGCTACCAGCGCTACCTGGAGATCGAGCCGGGCTCGCCGCAACGGGGGGAGATCGAAAAGGCGATCGCTGAAATCGATGCGGGGCACGGCGGCGGGGCGACGGCCAAGCCGCCGAATCGACCGGCTACGGCGGCCAGCGGCGGTGGGCGTCAGCGCCCTCCCGTCGCTCCGACCGTCGCGGGCACCGATTCGGAGATCCCTTCCGATCTGAAGCTGGCGGCGCGCGAGCCGATCCGGAAGGAAAAGGACGCGGACGAAGGACCAGCATTTTATCAACAGTGGTGGTTCTGGGGCACGGCCGCCGGCGTGATCGCGGCCGGCGTCGTCGCATTTTTCGTCCTGCGGTCGGGAGGCGACGACTACACGACCAGCGGCACCTGGGGGACGCTGGGTCCGTGATGCCGCGGGCCGGGAGAGCGCTGTTGTTGCTCGGCGCAGTCATGGTCGCGGCAAGCTGCGGAAAGTCCCAGCCGACGACCGTCCTGCTGTCGATCAATAACGAGATCGGATCGACCGTTCCCGACGAGGTCCGCCTGAACGTCTACGATCGCGCGGGTACGCTGTTCCCCGAAGCCCGGCTGCCGGCGCAGGGAACGCTGACGCCCGCGGGCCTGCCGCTGCTCGGAACCGTGGTCGTCTACGTCAGCGATTCGTCCGCGGAGTTGCGTATCGAGGCGCATGGCCTGAAGGCGGCGCAGATGCTGTCGCAGGGAACGGTCCGCGGCACGCCCGAGGCGCGTCGCCAGATCACCATCGATCTCGTGCTGAGGGCAGGGCAGCTTCCCGATTCCGACGGAGATCGGGTGCCGGACGGGATCGACAACTGCGTGTTTCTGTCGAACAGTCCGCAGACGGACATGGATGCCGACGGGGTCGGTGATCCGTGCTCCGGAAGCGACGGCGGCATCCGCGGCGGCGCGCCCAACGGCTATATGTGCACGGCCGAGACCGGCTGCGATTCGCGCCATTGCGTCGACGGGATCTGTTGCGACAGCGATTGTGTCGAGCCGTGCCACTCGTGCGTCTTGCCGGGCGCGCGGGGAACCTGCACCGCGATCCCGGGAGGTCAGGATTCGCAAGGCGACTGTCCCGAAGAGGCCCCCGCGACGTGCGGCCGCACGGGCAAGTGCAGCGCCGACAGCACCTGCGCGCTGTATGCCGACGGCCAGCCGTGCGCGGTGGCGGCCTGCACGGCTTCGTCGCAGTCGTCGGCGCGCAGCTGCGACGGTGCCGGTGCCTGCCGACCGGCAGCGGTGACCGCGTGCGGGATCTACGCTTGCAACGGCGCGGTCTGCGCGGCGAGCTGCGGCCTCGACACGCACTGCGCGGCTGGGTACTACTGCGCGGCGCCCGATTGCGTGCCCAAGCTAGACGTCGGTGCGGCGTGCGTGGGGGCGAATCAATGCACGAGCGGTTTCTGCGCCGACGGTGTCTGCTGCGCCACCGACTGCTCCGGCGCGTGCAAGAGCTGCGTGGCGCCCACCGTCGGCACGTGCACCAACTACGCCGCCGGCACGGATCCGGACGCCGATTGCGCGCAGGGTTTCGCGTGTACCGGCGCGGGCGCGTGCTTCACGCGCTGCACGATGGACAGCCCCGATTGCGAGACCGGCCACTACTGCGGCGCGAACGCCTGCGCGGTCAAGAAGGCCGACGGGGCGACGTGCGCCGCGGGGAACGAATGCAACTCAGGCTTCTGCACCGACGGCGTCTGCTGTGGCGAGGCCTGCACCGAGACGTGCAAGAGCTGCAACCTCTCGGGCAGCATCGGCCAGTGTGCCTTCGTGCCGAGCGGCAACCGAGATACGAGCGGAATGAATCAGTGCGGTCCGCCGAACCGCTGCGACGGCGCCGGCACCTGTCAGTGACGACGGGCTTCGTGGCTCAGTACTGCTCGCACACGTACGGTTCCAGTCGATCGCAGTCATAGTCGGTCCAGAAGCCGGCGTGCTGGAGGATCGCGCAGTCGGTAGCGGCGCCGTTGGTCGTGGGGCTGCCGGCGACCCAGTTTTCGTAAAGCCCGCCCTGGGCGGCACCATTCGAGCCGCCCAGCCAGAACAGCGCTCCGTCGGTCCAGCGCCATTCTCCGACGACGGCCAGATCGGTCCCGCCAATCCAGGGCCAATATTGGCTCGATACGTCCGGTACGTTCGCGAACGCGATGGATTGCATCCAGGCGTTCTCGGCGGCGTCATCGATACGCGCTAGACGCATTCCCTTGACGGAGCAATCATTGCTCGCGCTGCTCCAGGGGAGGGGAGTGAAGCAGAACGCATAGGCGTGCCCGCCGTACGTCGCGGGCGTGCAGGACGCGCCCGCCAGGCCGCCAGTCCCGCCGGCGCTGGACCCGCCCGCGCCTCCGGCGCCGCCGGCGCCGGACCCGCCAGCGCCGCCGGTGCCGCCAGCGCCGGACCCGCCAGCGCCGCCGGTGCCGCCAGCGCCGCCGGCGCCGGACCCGCCAGCGCCGCCGGTGCCGCCGGCGCCGGACCCGCCAGCGCCGCCGGCGCTGGACCCGCTGGTCCCGCCTCTGCCGGCGGCGCCGGATACGCCGGTCCCGCCGGTGGCGCCCGACCCGCCGGTGCCCGCGATGCTGGATCCGCCGGAGCCGGCGATGCTGGATCCGCCGGAGCCGGCGATGGTGGATCCGCCGGAGCCGGCGATGCTGGATCCGCCGAGGCCCCCGGCGCCGGTCCCGCCGGAGCCGCTGACGCTGGCATCGCCCGGTCCGGAGAGCAGGTCGTACCCGACCCGCCCACACCCGGGCGCTGCGAGGCAGATCAGGAGCACGCAGCGGGTGAGCGACACACGTCTAGGCACGATGCCGTCGATGCATCGGCAGGAGGCACGGAACACCGAAGGGACTCATGTGCGACAATGCGCCGGGTCGAAGAAGCGTCGTTGTCGAGATTGGGAGGCAACCATGACGAGCACCAGCTCTGTCCGTGAGGTCGTCGTTTCAGTCGTCTTGTTGTCGGTCGCTCTTGTCACGGCCTGCGGAGAGGAGAGTCCGCCCGCAGAGGCCGTCCAGACGACCACCCGGGCGTTGCTCGATCCGCCGTCGCCGCCCAGCACGGGCGCGTACGCGAGCGGCATCTACCGCAACCTGTTCAAGGAGTGGAACCCGGCGCTCACGGACGCCGACGTGCAAGCGAAGGTCGACGCCCTCTGGAACCACTATTTCCAGGGCGGTGCCACCGCCAAGCTCTATTACGCCGACGGCAGCAACGCCAACGGCCCCAAGGCCTACATCTTCGACACCGGGAACCGCGACGTGCGAACGGAAGGCATGTCGTACGGGATGATGATCTCCGTGCAGATGAACAAGCAGGCGCAGTTCAACGCGATCTGGAACTGGGCGCGGACGAACATGCAGTACCAGGGCACGGAGTGGGACGGCTATTTCGCCTGGCAGTGCAACACCAGGGGAAAGAAGATCGGCACCACGCCCGCGTCGGACGGCGAGGAGTACTACGTCACGGCGCTCTTCTTCGCGGCCCATCGCTGGGGCAACGGGACCGGCATCTACAACTACGAGGCCGAGGCGAACCGCATCCTGAACGCGATGCTGCACAAGCAGGACATCAACGGCGGCGTGGTCAACGGCGTGACCGACATGTTCGACCGCGTCCAGCAGCAGGTCGTGTTCGTGCCGTATTTCGGCTCGGCCCTCCACACCGATCCGTCGTATCACCTGCCGGCGTTCTACGAGCTGTGGGGACGCTGGGCGCAAGGTTGGAACGGGCAGCAGGCGGCGGATCGTCAGTTCTGGCTGGACGCGGCCGCCAAGAGCCGCCAGTTCTTCGCCTGGACCACGCACCCGGTGACGGCGCTCAACCCCGATTACGCGGAGTTCAACGGCGCCGCGAAAGGCGACGCCTTCGGCGACAACGGCACACACGACGATTTCAGGTTCGATGCCTGGCGAACGGCGGTCAACTGGGCGGTCGACTACGCGTGGTGGGCGGCGGATCCCAACCAGATCGCGCTGACCAACCGGCTGCAGGCTTTCTTCCAGAGCAAAGGGCTCACGACCTACGGCAACCAGTACACACTCGACGGGACGGCGCTGTCGACGACGCATTCGCTGGGGCTGGTCGCGTCCAACGGGGCCGCATCGCTGGCGGCCAGCGATGTGCGGGCCTGGGATTTCGTTTCCGCGCTGTGGTCGACGACCCCGGCGTCAGGCAACTACCGCTACTACGACGGGATGCTGCAGTTCCTGGCGACCCTGCACGCGAGCGGCAAGTTCCGCATCTACTAGATCGACCTGGAGGCGCGCGATGGGCGATACACGCGACGGTTGGAGCAAGGCAGAAGTGATCATTGGGGCGCTCGGGGCGCTGGGGAGCATCGCGATCCCGATCATGCTGTTCGTCGTCGGCAACAGGATTGCCGCGCGCCAGGAGGCGGACAGCGCGGCGCAGCTGCAGGCCGACCGCGTCGAGCGGATGCTCGGCCACCTGGCCAGCACCAACGCTGACGAGCGGCGCCTGGCGGTCAACGTGGTGAGGTACTTCAGCGGCACCGCGCAGGCCTTCCCGGAGGACCTGATCCCGCTGCTGATCGAGGTCGCCAGCGCCGATCCCAGGGAGGACGTCGCCGCCACCGCCACCGGCGCGCTCGAGAAGCTGGCCCAGGGGGGGCAGGGAGCCGTCGTCGCACAGGCCGCCCAGGTCGGCCTTCGGAAGATTCCTTCGCGGGTCAACGTCAGCGGCCCGCGCGAGGACGAGCGCGTCGCCGCCGCCACGGCAACCGTCGCCCAGAGCGACCTCTTCGTGACCAAGCAACAGGCGGACAGCGTCGCCGATCTGCCGCAGGAGACGGAGCTCCGCTACTTCCGGAAGGAGGACCAGGCCCAGGCGCAGCAGATCGCGGGCAAGCTGGCGCAGCGCGGGATCAGGGCGAGCGTCGTCGACCGGTCGGCCGCCAAGAAGGAGGGCCAGTCGCGGCCCCGGAACTTCGACCTGGTGATGGGGAAGAACAGCCGCTAGACGCGACCGCGCGAAGCGCGAGAGTGCGGCTACCTGAAAAAACAATAGTCGCACACCTGTGGCGCGGAGCGACTAGACGCGACCGCGCCGAAGGCCGGTCAGGTCAACGACTTTGAGCCTTTCTCGGGAGTTGGGGCAACCTACGGCGTGGAGAGAGGCTCGCCTATTCAATGAAAAACCTGCGCGCGATCGGGCATTTCGGTGGTTTTCTGGTGGCTCTGGTCGCGCTGGGGACGGGCGCGTGTGGGGGAGGGACCCCGGCGGCGAAGCCGGACACGGGCGTGCAGGACGTCGCGGCCGACCAGCAGCAGGCGACCGACGTGCCGCCGGGGACGGACGTCGCGCCGGACGGCGGGGTCGAGGATGCCACGGTGACCGACGACGCGGCCGACGGGCCGGTGGACGCCGGATCCGGGATCGACTGCGCGCCGGGGCCGACGGGTGGGCCGAAGCCCGCGGGCACGGCCCCGCAGCAGGCGGCAGGTCCGACGGTGGCGACCTCGGCCACCCGGCCCGAGCTGTCGGCCGCCGTCGCCGACGGGCAATACACGATCCAGAAGGCGCTGGCGAATGGCTACCTGATCAACGGCGGGACGCCCCCTGACGGTGGCGTCGCTCCGGTGACGTTTTCGGAGACCGACAACTGGGATCCGCAAGCCAACGGCATCGGCGATCCCACCACGTTCACGCCAATGTTCACCGTCGCGGCGGACGGCAGCGGGACGCACACCTCGCTCATGGCCGCCTTCGAGGCCGCCAACGCCCTGGGGGTGTGCGGCCGCGTCTATATCCGGCTGATGCCGGGCTCATACACCGGGCCGTTTGTGTTGAATAGCAAGACCTCGGCCCCGGGCATCACCCTCTACAGCACGGAGTCGGACGCCACGAAGACGGTCATCGTGAAAGATCTGGCGGCCGCCACCGCCGGGAGCATGACGAATTCAGCGACGCTGACGATCAAGGCCGTCCGCGGATTCCAGATGAAGAACCTGACCGTCGCCAACAGCTACGTCGAGGGATCGATGACGGGCAATCAGAGCGCGGTCGCGATGCTGGTGCAGAGCGACAAGGCGCAGTTCGAGAACGTGCGCTTCATCGGCAACATCGGAACGCTGTACGTCAAGTCGTCGTCCGAGTTGATCAAGGCCCGTTCCTATTTTCGCGACTGCTACATCGAAGGCGATCAGGACTTCATCGTCGGCCGCGGGACCGCGGTCTTCGATCACTGCGAGATCAAATACCTGGCCAGCCGGCTACCGACCGGCGGAAACATCGGGTACCCGAGCACGCTGGTCTTCAACGACTACGGCTTCCTGTTCGACAGCTGCAACTTCACCGCGGAGGCGGGCGCGAGTGGCGTGACCCTGGGGCGGCAATGGGCCGAGGAGTTCGACACGGTCGCGATCCGTGGGACGGCGGTCGGGAAGATGATCGTCCGCAACTCCACGCTGGGGGCGCACCTGGCGGGCGCCGCGCCCTGGTCTCTCACCGGCGCGCGCACGACCACGCCGAAGAATCCGGACGTCGACGCCGGACAGGCGCCGGTCCTGCTGTACACGTCGGACGACTACTTCCCGGCGGGCGTCGGCCCGACACCGGCCGAGCCGTACCTGGGCGAGTACCGCAATACCGGCGCCGGCGCGCACCAGTAGCCGCCGCCGCAGACAGGGCCGGCCGAAACCGGCTCACCTCAAAAACGACCGGCCCCGCGAACCTGGAAAGGATTCCGGGCAAATAGCGGGGTGCGCCATGAGCCTTTGGGGGGCCCGTCGGCGACTCTTCCGGTGCGCGCGAATCCACACTGCCCCACACCGCCACCCCGGAGGGATTACCGATGTCGAACCGTAGACTTGTCCTCGTTCTTTGCGCCCTGGCAGGCGCCGCTGGTTGTGCTCCGACGGGCGATGGCGACGGGACCGGGACGGCGGGGACCTCCGGGACGGCCGGGACGACCGGAACAGCCGGGACGACCGGAACAGCCGGGACGACTGGAACAGCCGGGACGACCGGAACGGCCGGGACGACCGGAACAGCCGGGACGACCGGGAGCGCGGGGTCGATCGCGACGGCGGGGACGACCGGGACGGCAGGTCGCGGCGGCACGACGGGCAGCGCCGGGACGACGGGCAGCGGCGGGTCGGGTGCGACGGGCGGCTCGACGGCCGGTACGACCGGCGCGGGCGGCTCGACGGCCGGCCGCGGCGGGACGACCGGGACGGCCGGCACGGGTGGCGGGACGGCGGGTCGCGGCGGCACGACCGGAACGGCGGGGACGACCGGGACGGCGGGCCGGGGCGGCACGACGGGCTCCGCAGGCACCGGCGGCCAGGTGAGCTCGATGGGCTGTGATTACTGGGTCGCGGCGAACGGCTCGGACACGGCGGCTGGCACCGAGGCGGCGCCATTCGCGACGTTCCAGAGGGGCTACGACGCGCTCTGCCCCGCGCCGTCGGGCGCGTCGGGTAAAGTGCCCTGCGCCGCCACTGGCCCGAACTGGTCGGTCTGCTTCAAGTCAGGGACGTACATGTTCTCCGCGTCGATGTGGATCAAGTCCACCCGCGGTGGCACGGCATCCAACCAGCTGAAGTTCATGGCGGCGCCCAACGCCACCACACGGCCGATCATGAACTTCTCGATGCAGCCACGCCTCTCGGGGAGCGCCAGTCCATCGAGCGCCGACCGCGGCATCAAGATCAACGCCGACTACGTGCTGGTGAAGGGCTTCGAGGTGACGAGAGCGAACGACAACGGCATCCACATCCAGGGCGCCAACGACGTCGTCGAGAACTGCGTCGTGCACGACAACGACGACACCGGCATCCAGATCGGCACCGACGTCATCGGCAGCAGCGGCATGAACAACATCGTCAGGAACTGCGATTCGTACCGCAACTACGACGCGGCGACCCAGGGCGAGAACGCCGACGGTTATGGCATGAAGGAATCGTCCGGAACCGGCAACCGGTTCGAGGGCTGCCGCGCCTGGGAGAACGCGGACGACGGCTACGATTTCTACGCGTGGATCGGCACGGTCACGCTGGTGAACTCGTGGGCGTACCGGAGCGCGAAGGGTCCTTCCGGAGCGGACTCGGACGGGAACGGGTTCAAGCTGGGCGGCGACAGCATGGGCGGCAACCACCAGCTGATGAACTGCAGCGCATGGGACAACAAGGCGCGCGGGTTCACGAACAACAGTGGTTCGAACTCGAGCTGCAGCGGGTGCACCTCGTGCGCGAACGCCACGAGCGACACCGGCGTCTCCGGCATCACCACGAGCGGCTGCCCGACGTCGAGGACCGGCGCCCGCAACATGGACGGTACGATCCCGTAGGGGCGATGCCAGCGCAGAGGGGCCGCTTCGTCAGCGGCCCCTAGATCCTTTCTTGCGCTCGTGCGTGGTGATCGCCATGCACAGCGCGCCCATCGTCCTCGCCCTGACCATCGCTCTCGCGGCGCCGGCCGCCACTGCCGCCGCGCCGGCCGCGTCGGCCGTTCCCGCCGCTCGCAAGCCGCTCGTGTGCGGCAAGGAGGCCGCCCACGTCGCCGCCGGGCCGAAAGGGGACGCCGAGACGCGTCGGGCCGCGCAGAAGGGGCTCGCGTTCCTGGCGAGCGCCTCCCAGGCGTGGACGCAGCAGCACAAGTGCTTCGGATGCCACGTCCAGGCGGTCACCGTCGAAGCGTTCGCGGTCGGGAAGCACCACCGCTACGACCTGCAGGCGCGGGACGTCGACGGCATGGTCAAGGCGCTGCTGATGGGCGTCACCGCTGGCGGCCGCACGACCGGGGCGGCTTTCGAAGGACAGGCGTGGGCGCGATACGACCAGTGGATCGACGGCCAGCGCGGAAGCGAGCTGCTCAAGTACGCGACGCAACTCCTTGCGCTGCAGCACCAAGACGGTTCGATCCCCGACGACGATGCGCGGCTCCCCGTCACCGGCGGCGTGATGCACACGACCTACCAGGCGATGCAGACCTGGCGCCAGGCGCACTCGCGGACCGCCGACGACAAGTGGCTGCCGCCGATCCGCAAGGCGGAGCGTTACCTGGCGGGCCAGTCGGCGCAGTGGAACAGCAAGAGCGACGTCTACCTCCAGAACATCAACTTCGCGCTGCTCGGCCTGGTCGCGGCGGGTGTCGGCCCCTCCGAGGAGAGCGCGCAGCGCCTGCAGAAGCTGCTCCTCGCCCGCCAGAATCAGGACGGCGGCTGGGGCCTGGATCGCGCCAAGAGCGACGCGCTCGCCACGGGCCAGACGCTGTACGCGCTCAAGCTCGCGGGCCACACCGACGGCGAGCCGGCCATCGCGCGCGGCGCGCGCTGGCTCGCGGGCAAGCAGGGCGCGGACGGTTCGTGGCGCACGGTGCGCAGCGGGCAGGGGGGCGCCGAGAAGGCCGAAGCGATGTGGGCGGTGCTGGGCCTCGTCTCCACCGACGTGATGAGCGTCCTGGTGAGTGGACTCGTCGACGGCCAGCACGTCGGCGAGGCCATGTCGATCGCCGTCGAGGCGCGCGACAACCGCGACACCAAGACGGCCGGCGTGCGGAAGGTGGAGATCTTCGTGGACGATCTACCGGTCGAGGGCGCCTGCGCCGCGAAGCTGGCGTGGTCCTGGAAGACGGCGGGGCTCAGCGAAGGCAAACACGTGGTCGACGTCGTCGCCACCAACACCCGCGGCGAGGACAGCCGGCGCCGCTTCGAGGTGTTCGCGGGCAACATCTTCCTGACCGAGGTCGGTGCCCGATTCGACGAGATCCGACAGGTCACCGAGATCACCGCCCGCAACATCGCGCCGACGGCCGAGACCGCCGGCAAGGTCGAGCTGACGGTCTGGTCGGTGGAGGGGGCCAACAACACACGCAAGGATCGGGTGTTCGCGAAGGAGCAGAAGGGCGCGCCGGGCGCCGCGACGTGGACCTGGGACGGTCGGGGCAACGACGGCAAGACGCGTCCGCGCGGCCGCTACGTCGCCGAGCTGGTCATGCGGGACGCGCGCGGCAAGATCATCCAGAAGGTCCACACGCTGTTCTTCCAGGACAGCGAGCTGGAGCAGAAGAAGAGGTTCGCGGAGATCGAGGGCAACCTCGCGCTGCGGGGCGGCGCCGGCATCGCCGCCAACACCACCGTCGAGCTGGTCGACAAGGACGGTCAGGTCGTGCAGACGGTGCGTTCGACCGCGCAGGGGAACTACCGCTTCAAGAGCGTCGCGGCGGGCAGCTACCGCGTGCGCGCGACGAAGACGGGCTGGACGTCGCAAGAGGCCGCGGTCGACGCGGCGCCGGCCGCGGCTCCGGCGAAGGCGAATATGGAATTCTGACCGGGGCATGGGGGGCGCGGGGCGCTGGGGCGGGGCAGGAGCGCAGGAGCGCAGGAGCGCAGGAGCGAATGTCCACGGGCAAATTGGGCCCCGTGTCAACCCGCCCGACGTCGATCCGCAACGCGCGTCCATTTGCCTGGCGCCCTGTGATACGATTTTTGCGGGAGGCCTCTATGAGCTATCTCTACGGAGACTCAACGCCCTCGAAACTGGAGGTGAACTACATCGAGTTCCTCCGGGACGCGGTGGAGTTCTGCGTACAGGTGCTGCTTGCGGACCAGCGCGTCGCGCAGGGACGCACGCACACGCGGACACTCGAGCATGCAACCGTCGCGGAGGTGGAGCGGCTACAGAAGCTAGGGCCGCTGGTGGCGAAGGCGTTCGAGGGAACGTCGCTGGGCGCGGCCGACTCCGCCACCGCGCGTTGCGCCGCGGCGATCACACGCTCGGCCAACGATCTGGTGCGCGCCGAGGCGATACGGATGCGGGACGCCCTGGATGCGGAGATCGCCAAGCGCGACGCGCAGGCGGCGCAAGAACGCGACGGTTGTCTCAAGGCGCTGGAGGCGTTCGGCGTCAAACACGACCTGCCCGGCACGTCGGTGGACGTGCACCTGGCGATCACGGGCGGCGTTCGCTACGCGGGCCGTGCCCGCATGAAGACCAGTTTCGGACTGGACGCGGTCTTTGACCTCGAGGTCCCGGCCAACAACCTGTTCGAGAGGGTGGTGCGGGTCGATCGTCTGCTCGAGCGGCTGGACATCCAGGCGCCGGAGGTCGGCGGCTGGCTGTCGAAGGGCGTGAAGCAGCGGACGCAGCACCTGGAGAAGCACCACATCGCGGAGGTGTCGCTCGGGGCGGCCGGCGGGACGGTCAAGCTGCGCGTCGCGGCCGACGGGACCGGCCCGGGCTTCGACGTCATCTTCGCCCGCGAGGCGCCACGGGTGCGTCTGGTGCGGGTGGAGCAGCAGGAAGGGGTGGCCGACCAGCCGTTCGACGTGGAGGAGGACGATGCGAAGAAGCTGCTCGTCCTTCACAGCAAGCTGGCGGCGGGCGTCGCCGAGGTGAGCCATCACCGCAGGCGCCTCGTCGAGGCGTGGATCGACGGCGAGGTGATGCGTACGCACGCCAAGCCCACGCTGCTGGTCGAGCGGCTGATCGCCACCGTGGCCCCGGTCGTCCAGGAGATCTCGGCGCGTTCGCAGTCGCCCGGCGAGCTCGTGCTCCGGCGCCTGCTCAGCGGAGATCGCCGTGAGGAGATCTTCCTGTCCAAGCTCGAGCTGAAGAACAAGGTCGAGCCGTTGCAGGACGCCAACCGCGCGCTGTTCGATCCGCTGTGGGCGAGCGCGCCGCAGGCGGTGCCGGTGAAGCTCGCGGCGGTCGCCGAGACGCCATCGGCCGGGGTGGCGGCGCAGGCACAAGCGATGCGCTACCGGGCCGGGACGCCGTCGATGGGCATGGCCCCGGTGAATCCGTCCACGGTGAACGTGAACACGCCGGCGCCGGTGGCTGCCGTCGTGAAGCCAGCCGGCGACACGCCGCCGCCCGGGGATGCGCTCCGGCGCACCTTGATCGGCGCGACCGTGCAGTCGGCGGTTCAGTCGGCGGTGCAGACGGCGGCGGCGGTGCCGCCGGCGGACATCGTGTCCAAGACGCCAATAGTCGTCAACGAGACGGCGCGCCTGGACTCGGTGCGGCCGGAAGCGCCGCGGGGGGATACGCCGCCGCGTGTCGACACCGGCGGGCGCAAGGAGCCGCCGCTCAAGGAGGCGGCGGGCACGATCAACGTGGCCAAGCCCGCCGATCCCGCGACGAAAAACTGAAGCGTTCATCGCGGCGCCGCCGCGATCCGCGAAGTCGCTGTCGCAGCAACTGAAGCGCTCATCGCGGCGCCGTCGCGGCGCCGTCACAGAAATGCGGCGGCGGCTGAGAGTCGCCGGCGCGGCCACGCTTTAAGTTGTTCGACGATGGCCAAAGCGAAGCTGTCGATCCTGCTGCTGGCGTTGCTGGCACTGGCGGCAGCCGCCAGCGCCATCGCCACCAGCCTGCCTCCCACCCGCGGAACCGTCGATCCGGAGGCGGACCGATTGCTCAGGCAGATGACCACCTACCTGGGGAGCCTGCAGTCCTTCACGGTGCGGAGCAACGCCATCGACGAGGTGGTGTTGCAGTCGGGGCAGAAGATCCAGTTCCCGACCGAATCGCTGTTGGCGGTGCAGCGCCCGAACCGGCTGCGCAGCGAGCAGATCGGCGCCGCCAACAGCCTGGCCTTCTACTACGACGGCAAGAACATGACGCTGGCGTGCAAGGCGGAGAACAGCTTCGCGACGGTGCCCGCGCCGAAGACGATCGACGCGACCATCGACAAGGTGCGCAAGGAGTTCCAGATCGAAGCGCCCGGCGCCGACCTTCTTTTTAGCCATCCCTATGAGGTCCTGACGGAACAGGTCACCGCGGGGCGGTACCTCGGCCGCGAGATCATCGACGGCGTCGAGGCGCATCACCTGGCGTTCGAAGGCGACCAGGTCGACTGGCAGATCTGGATCCAGGAGGGCTCGCAGCCGCTGCCGGTGCGATACGTGATCACGACCAAGGGGTTGAAGTCCCGGCCGGAATTCACGGTGCGGCTGTCCCACTGGGAGCCCGGCGCCAAGGTCCCTCCGATCCTGTTCATGTTCCCGGACCTGAGCGGCGCGCACCGCGTCCAGACCTTCCCGGTCCACTGCCGGCCGGGCGCGACGCAGGCGGCAGCGCCGTCGGCGCCGCCAGCGCCGCCGCAGTGACCATCAGTTCGTCGTGAACGCGTAGAGCCGCTTCCGGCTGAGCGGCTACTGTGGGGTATGGTCGCGTCCGGAGGCGAGTCGATGAGCTCGAGGGTCGCTTGGCTCGGTGCGCTGGCGTTGCTGCTCGGGGCCTGTGACGGTGGGGGCTCGAATGGCGGCGGCACCGCCGGCACGGGCGGTGGTGCGGGCGGCAGCGCCGGCACGGGTGGAGCCAGCGGCGCAGCCGGGACGGCCGACACGGGCGGCACGGGCGGCAGCTCCGCGCCTGTCGGCACGGGCGGCGCCGGAGGCTCGGCTGGAGCGGCCGGCACCACGGGCGCGGCGGGCACGGGTGGCGCTGCCGCCGGCGGCACGACCGGCGGTGCGGCGGGCAGCGGCGCGGCCGGCACGGGTGGCGGCGCCAGCGGCGGCCGTGGAGGCACCGGCGGCGCGTCGGGCGGGCGCGGCGGCACGGGTGGGGCCGCGGCGGGCGGACGGGGTGGCACCGGCGGGGGCGCGGTCGGCGGCGGCAACGGCAGCTGGCAGCTGCTGGCGCCGATGCCGGGCGGCGCGCGGCAGGAGCACTGTGTGGCGGCGCTGGGCGGTCTCGTGTACGCGATTGGCAGCTACAACGGCAGCGCGATGGTCGGGACCGTGCCCGGGAATCAGCGCCTCGAGGCCTACGATCCGGCGACGAACACCTGGTCCACCAAGGCGATGATGCCGTTCGGTGGCGATCACTGCAACGCCGCGGCGACCGCGAACAAGCTCTACGTTCTGGGCGCGACCGGCACCACCCAGAGCGCCGAATACGACCCGGTCGCCAACAGCTGGACGATGAAGCGGCCGATCCCGACCCAGCGCGCCGCCGCGGCGACCGCGGCGATCGGCGACAAGATC
>Ga0207428_10003863_pt1 | contig 14367 bp, 11 predicted proteins | sample RhiMethybrSRZTD1_FD_187600 | JGI IMG/M metagenome (GOLD analysis project Ga0207428, IMG submission 187600) | Populus rhizosphere microbial communities from Tennessee, USA - Rhizosphere MetaG P. TD hybrid SRZTD1 (SPAdes) (version 3) | ecosystem: Host-associated > Plants > Roots > Rhizosphere >... | reverse complement strand
CGCAGGGACCCGCGCACCGGGAAAGGCAGCCCGGCGTCGCGGACATAATCCACCTCGACACCGGCGGCCAGGGCCACGGCAAGCTCCTCACGGAGCGCCTCCGTGCCCTTGGGCGTGGTGGCGTAGGTGTATGCGTCGCGTACCTGGAACGGCACCCTGCGGGTTTCCAGATACCGCAGCAGCCAGGCCTGCCCTTCGCGGTTCGCTGCCACGTAGGCATCCACGATCTTCGCCGGATACTGGCGCCGCAGGCCGGACAGGACGGTTCCCTGCAGCAGCGTGACTTTGGCGGTGGTGTTTCCGGTGGCCACCGCTCCGGGACTTCTGGCCTCCAGGACCAGGACGTTCTGCCCTGACCTGGCCAGCAGCAGTGCGGTGACCAGGCCGGTCAGGCCGGCGCCGACAACGACGGTGTCGTAGGCCTCCCCCTGGCGGAATTCGTCGCCGCTGAAGGTATCGGTGCGGTCCAACCAGAGTGACGTCACGTATATCAACCCGCCTTCGGCACGTGCTCAGTCCGCGGGGAAATCCCGCGAAGGGCCCGGCGCTGTCGGCAGGGACCGTGAGTAAGCGCAAGTGTACTGACGGATGCACGGCCGGAACAGGCTAGGCGCCGGAAGGGGCAAACGACGGCGCGGATAACCTAGCGGGCCTGGAACGCCCCGATGGTCAGGAGCTCAATGGAGGCGTTGCTGCAGGCATCCGAAGGCCGCGCCACGAACAGTGACGCCGTGTCCTCGGGCGGGTAGACCCTGAACCCGGCCGCAGCGGCCTTGACACAGTCGGGGTAGTTACCCGCCTGCGTGTAGCGGAGCACGGCCGTTCCGGACTTGCCCGGCGCCAGCAGCACGTCGCCGACGGGAACCGACGTGTCGCGCCGCGCCGGAGCCCCGATCGGCTGGCCGTTGGGGCCGCTGGTCAGCGAGACACCGGCGAAGCCCTTCAGATGGCAGGAGGACGTGCCGCTGTTGGTCAGGATCAGTTCCATGTAGACACTGCCCGCCGCGCCGCCGCCGGTGGCATCCGTCGTGGCTTTCAGCGTGGAGGCTTTACATATTTGGACGCTGCCGGAAGTGGCCTGGGGCGCCCCGGAGGACTGTGACGCTGACGGATTGGATTGTCCCGCCGAAGAAGAGGACGACGACGGGCCGGCGGTTTCGGAGGCAGCCTGGCTGCCGCCCGGGCTGGGGGAGCCCGCACCCGGTTCCGAGCTCTGTTGCCCGGCCGGCTGGCTGGGCCCGCAGGCGGTCAGCAGGAGCGCCAGTGCGGCAGCCGCCGTCGTGCATATCAGTCCGTTGGTGATTCGCTGAAGCCTCATGGCTTTAACTTTGCTTCCGTTTCTGCCGGAGTCAACGAAGGCGCGGCGGCCGGGCGAATTTGGTGCCCGGATTGTGACATCCGGGCCGCCCGACGCCGGCGTTCGGCGGCGGCGGTAATTTTCCGACGGTGATGCAACGATAAACCTTGCTCTGCCGCACAAATGGCGGAAATGCGGGCCCAAATTGCGTTGATAAGGCGATTTCGCTGTGCCAGAATGAACTTGGTCTCGCTTGTCCACCACTTGGATGAATCTAATTCGACCAAGTGCTACTAGCTCATAGTCCGGCCGCGGCCAGCCATACAGCCGCCGCCGGAAGTGCCCTTCGATATGGGGCACGCAGGGTTGAGGGAGGCAGCTCGGCATTCGTCCGCAGCAACGCCGCTGCGGGCGATCCTGAAGAGGCGCATCAGTAATTGGCACACCCGGCAACGCCGCCGGAGCCAATAACGATGGGGGCTGAGGATATGACCGGTTGGCTTGTCCGCTGGAGTCTTAAATTTCGTTTGATCGTCTTAGCCGCTGCGGCCGGCATCTTAGGGTTCGGAATGACGAGCCTGCCGACCATGCCAGTGGATAATCTTCCCGAATTCTCCCCGCCACACGTGGAGATTCAAACCGAAGCTCTTGGGCTGTCGGCCGTTGAGGTCGAACAGCTCATCACGTCGCCCATGGAGGCGGACCTCCTCAACGGAGTTGCCTGGCTTGATGAGATCCGTTCAAAATCAGTCCCGGGCCTGTCATCCATTGAGATGGTCTTTGAACCGGGCACTGATATTTTCCGCGCGAGGCAGCTGGTGGCCGAAAGGCTAACGCAGGCCTTCGCGCTCCCTAATGTCTCGGCGCCGCCGGTACTGATGCAGCCGCTGTCGTCGACGAGCCGCGTCATGATGGTCCAGCTCACGTCCGAGGACGTGTCGCCGATCGACATGTCGGTTCTCGCCCGCTGGAACATCAAACCGGCCCTGATGGGCGTTCCCGGCGTGGCCAACGTATCCATTTTCGGCCAGCGCGAACAGCAGCTTCAGGTCCAGGTCGATCCGGCGAAGCTCAAGGCGAACAACGTCACGCTAAACCAGGTGATTGAGACCGCCGGCAACGCCGTGTGGGTTTCGCCGCTGAGCTTCCTGGAGGCATCAACGCCGGGCACCGGCGGATTCCTGGAGTCCGCGAATCAGCGCATCGGCATCCAGCACGTCCTTCCCATTAGGACTCCCGAGGATCTTGGCAAGGTCAGCATCGAGGGATCCCAGAACAAGGCGCTGAAGCTCTCCGATGTCACCACCCTGAGCGAGGATCACCAGCCGCTGATCGGTGAAGCGGTCACGGGCAAGTCGCCGGGCCTGCTCCTCGTCATCGAGAAGTTCCCCGACACCAGCGTCGGCGAAGTCACCAAGAGTGTCGAAGCCGTCCTGGACGGGCTCCGCCCGGGCCTTCCCGGCATCACCGTGGACTCGACCGTGTTCCGCCCGGCATCCTTCGTGGAGTCGGCCGTCGGCAAACTCGGTGTGGCTCTGCTGGTGAGCCTGTTGATAGTGACAGCCGCCGTCGGACTGATCTTCAGGTCCTGGCGCTACGCCCTCATGGCTTTCGTTGGCATTTCGGTGGCCGCCGTGGCTGCGGCATTGGTGCTGCAGTTCCAGGGTGCCGTGCTAAATACGATGGCCTTCGCCGGGCTTGTACTTGCCCTGGTGGTGGTCATCGGCGACGTCATCACCGATCTCTACAGCTTCCGGCAGGAAAGGACGGACGACAAGGCAGCAAGGGAGGGCCTGCTCGCGCACGCCCTGCAGCGCTCCCGGGTTCCCGTTCTCTTCGCCGGCCTGGCCGCCCTGCTGGCAGTTGCACCGTCGCTGTTTGTTCCCGGCGCCCAAGGGGCGTTCCTCAAGCCGCTGGTGCTCTCCTACCTGCTGGCTACGGCTGTTGCCATGCTCGTTGCACTGACGGTCACGCCGGCGCTGGCCAGCCTGCTGCTGCGCGGACACCAGCGGCAGCGGCGGACGCCATCCCTCATCCGGAAGTTCAAGCTCGGCTACCGCCGATCCGTGAAGTCCTTCACCGGAACCATCGCCACCGTATTTGCGCTGGCGGCGGCGGTAATGGCGATTGCGGCCATTGCGGTTGTTCCAGGGCTGACCAGGGACTTGCCGGTGGTCGGTTCTGTTCCTGACCGGACGATCCTCGTTCAATGGGAGGCCGCCGCCGGTACAGGCGCGGACGTCATGACCAGGGTGATGGCCAGGGCCACTGACGAGCTGCGATCCATTCGCGGCGTTTCGGCGGTCGGCGGGCACGTGGGTCGTGCCATCACGTCCGACACATCATCCGACGTCAATTCCAGTGAGATCTGGGTGACCATGGATGACAATGCCAACTACAGCAGGGTCCGCTCCGAGGTCAGTGAAATCGTGGAGGGCTACCCGGGCCTGACGCCGACCGTCACCACCTACCCGGAACAGCAGCTTGCGAGTGCCACGGTATCCGATGACCGGCAGTTCACGGTACGTGTCTACGGTGTTGACTTGGCGATCCTCCGCGAGAAGGCCGAGGAAATCCGCGAGATCCTGTCCCGCACCAACGGCATCGTCGATCCGCGCGTGGACGTCACGGTTGAGCAGCCCGTTGCCGAGATCGAAGTGGATCTGGCAGCGGCTCAAAAGGAAGGCATCAAGCCGGGCGACGTCCGGCGTGCCGCAGCCACCGTCCTTCAAGGCATTGAAGTCGGCTACATGTTCGAGCAGCAGAAAGTCTTCCAGGTCATCGTCAAGGGAACGCAGGCCACGCGCAACAGCCTCAACAGCGTGACCGACATGCTGGTGGACAAGCCGGAGGGCGGACAGGTCCGGCTCGGCGATGTTGCCAAGGTGACACTCCGTCCGAACCAGACGGTAATCCAACACGACAACACCTCGAGGCGCGTCGACGTTGTAGCCAACATTCAGGGCCGGGATCTTAGTGCCGTCCAGGCAGAGGTCGAGACAGCCATTCGGTCCCTGCAGTTCCCGTTGGAATACCACGCGGAGATTCCTAAGCAGTACGGTGAACAGCAGGCCGCCGGCGCACTCTTCTGGTGGCTTGCAGCAGCAGCAGCTGCGGGTGTCCTGGTCCTGCTCCTCACGGTACTTGGCAGCTGGCGGCTCGCGGGGCTGTCCTTCGTGCTCCTGCCAGTCGCCCTGGCCGGCGGTGTGGTTGCCGCAGAACTCGCAGGCGGAATCGGCTCGGTGTACGTGCTGGTGGCGCTCGCCGCGGTCCTGGCCTTTGCCGTCCGGGACGTCGTCCTGCTGATGGGGACCTACCAGTCCCTGCAGAGCAGGGACCCGGCAGCGGCTCCGGCCGTTCACATGGAGCATGCAGCTTCCGAACGGCTCCAGCCGACCATTCTGTCCGCAGTCATTACAGGGCTGGCACTTGTGCCGCTTGTCCTGCTTGGCGGGTCCGTCGGCTCTAGCATGCTGCTGCCGCTGGCGCTGATCGTTTGGGGCGGCCTGATCACGTCGGCCCTGCTCACCCTGTATGTCCTGCCGGTCCTGTTCCTCCGTTTTGGTCCGGCCGCTAACACGGACTGGGGGAGCTCATTGGTGATTAACAACGGAGCGGTTCTGCCAGAGAGGTCGGAATTGTCATGAAAAGCAACAGTGGTTTTGGGGGCTGGCGTCCTATTCTCGTGCTGGTCTTCGCAGCGTCAATGGGCCTCTCCGGGTGTGCGGCAGTAAAAACTGCCGCCGCCCCCGCCGGGCAGGCCGCGGCCACCATGGAAAAGGCGGGCCCGGATCTGAACAAGCTGACGCTGACAGACAAGGCGGTGGAAAGGCTGGGGGTGACCACGGCGAAGGTCACCAAGGGCTCAGGCAGCGCCTTGGAAGTGCCATACGGCGCATTGGTCTACGATGCGAACGGCAAGACCTGGGTTTACACCAATCCGGAGTCGCGGACCTACATCCGGGCCGCAGTGACCGTGGACCGGATCACCGGTAACGTGGTCCAGCTGCGGTCCGGTCCGGCGGCGGGAACTGACGTTGTCACCGTGGGCGCAGCGGAACTGTTTGGCGCCGAATTCGGTACGAAGGGGCATTGACATGCGCCGGATTGTCGGGTTCAGCCTGAAATTCCGGGCCTTAGTGGTGGCCATAGCCGTGGCAATAATGGCGTTCGGCGGTGTCCAGCTCAGCACCGCTTCGGTGGATGTCTTCCCAGAATTCGCGCCACCGAAGGTCGAAATCCAGACCATCTGCATTGGCCTGACTGCGTCCGAAGTGGAAGAGCTGGTGACCGTCCCGCTCGAAGACGCCCTCAACGGCGTCGAAGGACTGGACGAAATTCGCTCCAAATCCGTGGAGCAGCTGTCCTCGATCGTGCTCCTTTTTGCCCCGGGCGCGGACCTGCTCAGGGCCCGCCAGCTCGTCTCGGAGCGCATCGCCAACGCCACGCCGTCGTTGCCTACGTGGGCGGCACCGCCAGTGATGCTGCAGCCGCTGTCATCCACCAGCCGGGTCATGAAAATCGGCCTGACGTCGGATGAGCGTTCGCTGATGGAAATGTCCATGATCACCTACTGGAAAATCCGCGCCCACCTTCTGCGGGTGCCCGGCGTGGCCAACATCGCCATCTGGGGCGAACGGCTGCAGATGCTTCAGGTCCAGGCCATCCCGGACAAGATGAAGGCCAACGATGTCTCGCTGAATCAGGTCATGGAAGCCACAGCCGATGCGCTGGATGCTGGCCTGCTCCAGTATTCGCCGGGCGCCGTCATCGGCACCGGAGGCTACATCGGGACGCCAAACCAGCGCCTGGGCATCCAACACGTGCTGCCCATCACCACTCCCAAGGACCTCGCGGAAGTGCCCATCGAGGAGCGGAACGGGAAGCCGCTGCGCCTAGGTGACGTGGCCAATGTAGTGGAAGACCATCAGGCGCTCATTGGCGATGCCGTGATCAACCAGGGCGAGGGCCTGATGCTCATCGTTGAGAAGCTTCCATGGGGCAACACCCTGGAAGTCACGAAGGGCGTGGAGGAAGCGCTGCGGCAGATGGAGCCGGGACTCAGCGGTATCAACATCGATACCGAGATTTTCCGGCCGGCGACCTTCATCGAGGAATCCCTCAACAACCTCAGCCGTGCGCTCCTGCTCGGCTGCATCCTCGTCGTCATGGTGCTGGGAGCGTTCCTCTTCCAATGGCGGACGGCGCTCATCAGCCTGATCGCCATCCCGCTCTCGCTCGTAACGGCGGCGTCCGTTCTCTATCTGACCGGTGCTTCTGTGAACACCATGGTCCTGGCCGGGCTGGTGATCGCCGTGGGGGTGGTGGTGGATGATGCCATCATCGACATCGAGAACATCATCCGAAGATTGAGACAGCACCGGGCTTCGGGCGGAACCCGCTCAACCGCCTCGGTGGTCCTGGAGGCCTCCCTGGAGGTCCGCGGACCCATCATCTATGCCACGCTGATCATCATCGCAGCCGCGGTGCCGATCTTCTTCCTCCAGGGACTCACGGGCGCTTTCTTCAGGCCCCTGGCTATCTCCTACACCCTGGCGGTGCTGGCATCAATGGCCGTGGCCCTGACAGTGACCCCTGCCCTTGCCCTGATCTTCATGCGCAAGGTCCCGCTAAAGGAGCAGGAACCACCCTTGGTCCGGGTGCTCAAACGCGGTTACCGCTGGGTCCTGAGCCGGATCGTCAGGCGTCCGGCGGCAGGTTACGCCACCTTCGGCGCCATGGCGGCCATCGGTGCCATCACAGCACCGCTGCTGGGGCAGTCGCTGCTGCCTGACTTCAAGGAGCGCGACTTCCTGATGCATTGGCTGACCCAGCCGGGCACGTCGGTCACGGAGGAGTACCGCGTCAGCCAGAAGGCCTGTACGGAACTGCTGACCATCCCGGGGGTCCGGAACTGCGGATCCCATATCGGGCAGGCCTTCAACGCCGACGAAGTGGTTGGGGTGTATTTCGGTGAGAACTGGATCAGCGTCGACCCGGCAGCGGACTATAGCAAGACGCTGGCCTCGATCCACGAAGTTGTGGACGGCTATCCCGGCATCGTGCGCGACGTCCAGACCTACCTGAAGGAGAGAATCCGCGAGGTTCTCACGGGCGCCAGCGACGCCGTCGTCGTCCGGCTTTATGGGGACGACTTGGCGCTCCTGCGTTCAAAGGCCGCGGAGATCCAGGCGATCTTTGAGCACACCGAAGGAACCGTTGCCCCTCACACGGCCCTGCAAAAGGACATTCCGCAGATCAGCATTGAGGTCAATCTGGAAAAGGCCCAGAGCTACGGGCTGAAACCTGGCGACATCCGGCGTGCCGCGGCAACGCTCGTGGCCGGCGAGGAAGTCGGTGACGTATACCGGGGCGGCAAGGCATATGACGTCCAGGTCTGGAGCCCGCCAGAGGTCCGCTCCGACATCACCAGCATCAGGAACCTCCCGATTGATACCCCCAGCGGGCAGAAGATCCTGCTGTCCGATGTGGCAAGTATCCAGCTCAAGCCGACCCCGAACGTCATCCAGCGCGATGCACACTCGAGGCGGATCGACATCGAGGCCAACGTGAAGGAAGGCCAGCTGGGCCACGTTGTTGCGGCCATGGAGGAAGGGCTCAAGAAAGTGGAGTTGCCCGCGGGCTTCCATACGAAAATCCTGGGCGAGTTCCAGGAACGCCAAGCGGCAACCAACACGCTGCTGACCCTCGCCATCGGTGCGCTGGCCGTGATTTACCTGCTGCTGCAGGTAGCCTTCGGCAGTTGGCGGCTGGCCACACTGGTCATCCTCACCTTGCCGATCGCCCTTGTGGGAGGCGTCTTCGCCGCCTTCCTGGGAGGCGGAGTGCTGTCACTGGGCTCGATCGTGGGCTTCCTGACAGTCATGGGCATCGCGGCAAGGAACGGTATCCTGCTCATCAACCATTGCCAGCACCTGGAGAAGTATGAGGGCATGCACTTTGGTCCGGAGCTGGTACTGCGCGGTGCGGGGGAGCGGCTTTCGCCGATCCTGATGACCACGCTCGCCACCGGGCTGGCCCTCGTTCCGCTGGTGGTCCTGGGCAACATTCCGGGCCACGAGATTGAACACCCGATGGCGCTCGTGATCCTCGGCGGGCTGGTGACGTCCACGCTGCTTAACCTGTTCGTGGTTCCGTCGCTGTACCTGCGGTTCGGCAAGCCGAAGGAGCGCCGCGACCAGACGCCACCGAAGGAGCCCGTGTTGGCTAACGCCTAGCTGTTACGCCGTTCAACCGGCCTGGCCGGTCCGCCGCCCACGTCCCGCCACCCGCGGGAACGTGGGCGGCGGCGGTGCGGGCACCGTGTGCGCGGCGGTTCCGGCCCGCCGGCGGCGCAGTTCGAGCGCCAGGCTTTCCTGCCCCCGGGCCATCGCCCACCGGTGGTTGGCGGCGAAGCCGGGCTTCAGCAGCCAGCTGAGGCGCCTCAACAGCGGCTTGGTGGCGGTCACCCGCCAGTCGTACGTGATCACGGACTCCGGGCCGTCCTGCTCGAACGTCCAGCGGCCGGTGCCGTCCAGGTCGCCGGTGGCCCGGATCGCGAACCCTTTGTTGGTGATCGGTTCCGTGACGGTCAGCGTCCAGCGGAGGGTATAGGGCAGCCAGCCCTTGGTGTGGAGCCTGGCCATCCGGCCCACGCCGTTCTCCTGGCCCGGGTGGAGGAGTTCGGAAGACAGGTAGACCGACGGCCACCAGCGGGTCAGGCCGACGGGGTCGCTCAGCAGATCAGCGACGTCGTCCGTCGTTCCGGCCACGCGCCAGGTGGTGAGGAAGGTGTAGTCGGTGCTTCTGGCATTCATCGTGTGCTCCTGACAGTGGGAGATCTGGAGTCCATTCAAGCGCTTGCCGCCGGTCTGCTCAATGCCTTCCCGATGCCGTGCGCTGCCCGCCGACAGTCTGGGGCGCGGCCCGCCGCAGGCTTCCGGCACCGGCTTCGCGGGCTGCCTGTACGGCGTTAACAGGCGGCCATAGACTGCTGGGGTAAGTCGATTTCTCTCATGCAAGGAGTAGCCATGAATTACGCAGGAACCGGCAACGAGAAGGCCGTTGCGGCCACTGACCTTAACCGGACGCACGTCGGACTGACGGTGAGCTTCCAACCCGATGAGGCCACCTTGGTGTTCGGACGGATCGGCGCGATCGCGCGGAAGGACTCCGGGGTGACCATCGCCCTGGAAGGAGTGGACAGCAGCGGCGGACTCCAGACCACCTACACGGTGTCCCCGACCCACAATGTTTACGTCCAGCCGGACATGCTGACCAACACCGAGTCCACCATCAAGGATCTGTTCGGCAAGGTCCAGGAAAATCTGCGCGGACACAAGGCAGACCCCCACCACCCCGCCGCAATGTAGCGCCGGAGTGACAAAACCACAAAGCAAAAGGCCCCTGCTTCCCTTGTAAACACAGGGAAGCAGGGGCCTCGTGGCGATTCGAGGCGCAGACGAGGACCACCGTCTCAGAAGGGACGGAGGACCTGAATTTGGGCTGGGCGTAGGGTGGAAGTTGGACGATAGGAGCACTTCATGAAGAAAATCCTCATGGTACTGACCAGCGTTTCCGAGATCGGCGATACCGGCGAGAAGACCGGCTACAACGTGGCCGAGGCTGCACATCCCTGGAAGGTCTTCAAGGATTCCGGGCATTTCGTCGACTTCGCGTCCATCCAGGGCGGCCAGCCCCCGCACGACGAGGTGGACGCAGAAGATCCCATCCAGGTCGCCTTCACGGAGGACGAGACCACGCGCGCCGGTCTCTACAACACTGCCCGCGTCGACGTCGTTGATCCCGACCAGTACGACGCCGTCTACCTCGTGGGCGGCCACGGCACCATGTGGGACTTCCCGGACAGCGAAGGCCTGCAGAACCTCGTAGCCAGCGTCTACAACGCCGGCGGCGTGGTGGGCGCTGTCTGCCACGGGCCGGCCGGACTGCTGAACGTCGAGTTGGCCAACGGCTTTCGGCTGGTCGAGGGCAGGAGGGTCGCCGCCTTCACCAACGACGAGGAGGTTGCCGCAGGGAAAGACAAGGTCATCCCGTTCTTTTTGGCGGACCGGCTTGAGGAGCAGGGCGCGACCCACGTCTCCGCTGGTGTCTTTGAGGAGAAGGTCGTGGTCGACGACCGGCTGGTGACCGGCCAGAACCCGGCGTCAGCGGCTGGCGTGGCCAAGGAGATGGAGAAGCTCCTGGCAGAGGTCATCCACCAGGAAAAAGCCGAGGAACAGCACGACGCGGCGGCTCTGCGCGCCGAGAAGGACGCCGAGAAAAGCGCCAAGAAGGCTGCCGCAGAGGCGGAGCACTAACACCAACAGCGCCCTGAAACAGGCGGCCGCCCCGACGACCGGGCGGCCACTACACGGCTTCGGTGGCGGAGTCGGGGCCGTAGGCTGACCACGTCGTACTTCAACGAGGCTGGGGGACACCATGAGCTTGAAAGACCTGATACCAGACGATGATGAGCGGGCGGCGTTCGTCAGTAAGTTCACGATGGCGAGCGCGAAGGCAATGCATGACCTCCGTGAGGAGAACGCGGCACTGACCGAAACACAGGTGGCTGACGAGCTTGAGGCTAGGATCCGGCGGGATATCGGGCCCGATTGGCCGCTGCCCCGTCGTCAGCTTCTGCAGGTAGCGCGGGATGTCTTGGCTGACAGAGGAGCCTAGCCACGACTAATCCTGGGTAGTAGAGAACCCTGCCAGATTGAGTCCGTGGTTCTTAACGAAGCAATCTCCGCACATGGGGGACGTGCGGAGATTGCCGTGTCTGACGCTACCGGCGGGTAGGTTAGTCACTCAACTTGATAAGCGGGCTGGCGAGTTACAAGCCGTTCACCTGCGGGTCGTATCATCCGTCTACCGTTCCCGTAACGGCCAGCGACCCCCTCACGGGATCTACGGTTACGGTAGGTGGCCCGCTCCGATGCATGGGGGCAGAGCGGGCCACCGCACCTGGTGAGGGCACTTAACCGGTCTTTCGGGCCGTTTCCTAAACTTGATCAAACCCTGCGGCGATCCTCCGTTAATGCCGAGCTTGGAGGGGTAGCTTCGGTGCACCACTAGATGGAAGGGTGCACCGAAATGAATGTCACTGAATACTTCTCAGGCGTTGCCATCATGCTTGGATCCCTGGTAGCCCTCCTGGGTCTTTCTGCTGCCATCGTCCGGGGAAGATCTCACCGTTAGAAGTGCCGCCCTGCCAGTCCCAACTCCACGCAAGGCTCTTGGGACAAAGCAGAAGGCCCCTGCTTTCCTTGTAATCAAGGGAAGCAGGGGCTTCGCTATTTGGCGGTGACGGTGGGATTTGAACCCACGTTGGCTTTGACACCAAACAACATTTCGAGTGTTGCACCTTCGGCCGCTCGGACACGTCACCAACCTGTATAGGGTACCGGAGCAAGGCGCGCATCCACAAAACGGCCCCCTCCGGGCGTCCGCCACGCGGGCCACGCCTGCCCGGTTCTTCCCGCTCGCGCGGCCGGGCACTAGATTCATCAGCAAGATGACTACTTCCCAGCAGCCTGCAGCAGCAACGGCATATTGGACCGTCGGTCCCGACCACGGCGAGCTCCGCCCCGAGGAGCTGCCCGTGCCGGGCCCGGGGGAGGCGCTGGTGCGGACGCTGTACTCCGGAATCAGCAAGGGCACCGAACTCGTGGTGCACCATGCCTCCGTTCCGCCCTGCGTTGCCGAGCGGATGCGGGCCCCGCACCAGGAAGGCTCCTTTCCCGGGCCGGTCAAGTTCGGATACCTTTCCGTGGGCGTCGTCGAGGAAGGGCCGGAGGGCTGGGCAGGCCGGGCCGTTTTCTGCCTCCATCCGCATCAGGACCGGTATGTGGTCCCGGTCTCCTCGCTCACCCGGATTCCCGACGGCGTTCCTCCCCGCCGTGCGGTGCTCACCGGCACGGTGGAAACCGCCGTCAACGCCCTGTGGGAGGCGGGGCCGAGGCTCGGCGACCGCATTGCGGTGATCGGCGCCGGACTGGTGGGCGGCATGGTGGCCACGCTGCTGCGCACCTTCCCGCTGGCGAGGCTTCAGCTCGTGGACCTGGACCCCGCGCGCAAGGAACTGGCCGATGCCCTGGGCGTGGACTTCGCGCACCCGGACGACGCCCTTCCGGACTGCGACATCGTGTTCCACTGCTCCGCCTCGGAAGGCGGCCTGGAGCGCAGCCTCAAGCTCGTGGGCGACGAAGGCGAGATCATCGAGATGTCCTGGTACGCCGACCGTCGCATCAGCCTGCCGCTGGGCGAGGACTTCCACGCCCGCCGGCTGTCCATCCGTGCGAGCCAAGTGGGCACCGTCGCCAAGGCCCGCAGGCACCGCCGCACCAACGCCGACCGCCTGGAGACCGCGGTAGCCCTGCTGAAGGACCCGGTCTTCGACGCCTTCCTCACGGGCACTTCCGCGTTCAAGGAACTGCCCGACGTCGTCCAGCAGCTTTCGGACGGCACCCTGGAGGCGCTGTGCCACGTCATCGAATACCCGACCACAGAAACCACGAGGTAACCAGTGTTCAGCCTGACCGTCCGCCGCCACTTCATGATCGCCCACAGCCTTCCCCGGGAGGTGTTCGGCCCGGCGCAGGGCCTGCACGGGGCCACCTTTGTCGCCGAGGTGACCTTCCGCCGTCGGGCCCTTAATGACGACGCCATCGTGCTGGACATCGGCGCTGCCGGCGGCATCATCGAGGAGGTGCTCTCCGGGCTCAACTACCGCAACCTGGACGAGCACCCGGATTTCGCCGGCAAACTCAGCACCACCGAGGCCCTGGCCCAGTACATCGCGGAGGCCGTGGCAGCCCGGCTCGGCGACGACGGCGACGGCCGCCAACTGGCGGGCCTGGACGTCACCCTGCGCGAAAATCCCGACGCCTGGGCGTCCTACGCCCTTGATCTGTCCCGCGGGTAGCTGCTCATGCAATCTCCTCTGCCGGCCGTCCGGCTTCTTGTTCCGGGCAACATCCTCCACAACTCCGGCGGCAACGTGTACAACGCGTCGCTGGTGCAGGGCTTACGCCGGCTGGGCGTCAGTGCCGCCATCGAATCGGTGGACGGCACCTGGCCCGTGGGCAGCAGTGAAGAACGACGGCGGCTGGCGGGCCTGCTGGGGACGGGAACCGGTACCCCGGAACAGGGAGCCGGCGGGACCGTCACGATCGTCGACGGGCTGGTCGCCTCCGGCGCGCCCGAGGCGATGGAAGCGGCCGCCGCCGAAGGGCAGCGGCCGTGGGTTCTGCTGCACATGCCGCTGCTGGACCATCCGGAACTGGAAATTCGCGCCCTCGCCGCGGCAGCCGGCGTGATCTGCACGAGCGGATCTGCCGCGGCGGAGGTCATCCGCCGCCACGGCCTGGCCCAGGTCCACGTGGCGCTGCCCGGAACCAACCGGGCCGACCTGGCCGAGGGGTCCGAACCGCCGCACCTGATCTCCGTGGCCGCGCTGTTGCCGAACAAAGACCAACTCATCCTGCTCGGCGCACTGGCCCAGGTGACGGACCTCCCGTGGACGGCAGCGCTGATCGGTTCTGATGAGGCGGACCGCGATTACGCCCGGGACGTCCGGGCGGCATTGGCGGAGTACGGGCTGGAGGACCGGGTGCGTCTCGCCGGCGAACTGACAGGGCAGGCGCTGGAAGAGGAATGGCATGCAGCGAACATGAGCCTGCTCGTCTCCAAGGTGGAAGCCTTCGGCATGGTGGTCACCGAATCCCTGGCACATGGCATTCCGGTGGTCGTCCGTAGCGGCACGGGCGCCGTGGAGGCACTGAAGCTGGGTGCGCCGGCAGGTGACGAATCCACGCTGCCGGGGGCCGCCGTCGTCCTCGACCGGGACCCCGCCCCGCTCGCAGCAACCCTGCGAGCCTGGCTCGCCACCCCGGAGTTACGGGCGCAATGGCGCCAAGCGGCGCTCACCGGCCGGGACCTGTTGCCCGAGTGGGACGCGACCGCGCGGTGGGTGCTAGACACTATCGGCGGAGGCACGCCGCGGGACTGACCATTCCTCGGACCGGCATGCTGGTGGACAATGAGCGCATGACCATCCACGTCTCGTC
>Ga0207428_10003862_pt1 | contig 14367 bp, 12 predicted proteins | sample RhiMethybrSRZTD1_FD_187600 | JGI IMG/M metagenome (GOLD analysis project Ga0207428, IMG submission 187600) | Populus rhizosphere microbial communities from Tennessee, USA - Rhizosphere MetaG P. TD hybrid SRZTD1 (SPAdes) (version 3) | ecosystem: Host-associated > Plants > Roots > Rhizosphere >... | reverse complement strand
AGCGGGCGATGTCCGCGACGAACCAGGGCGCGCAATCGGGCCAGCAGCTCACCGAAGTCGAACGGCTTGGTGAGGTAATCGTCGGCGCCGCAATCGAGTCCCTGGATGCGCGACTCGATCTCGTCCCGAGCCGTCAGCATCAGCACGGGCACCGTGGCACCGCTGGCACGCAGCTGTTGACAGACCGAGAAGCCGTCTGCGCGCGGCAGCATCACGTCGAGAATCACCAGGTCGTAGTCGCTGATCGCCGCCTGGTACAGCGCCTCCTCGGCGTCGCGCGCGAGGTCGACGGCATAGGCCTGTTCGCGAAGCCCTTTTGCCAGCATCTGGGCCGCCCGCGGCTCGTCTTCGACCAGGAGAATGCGCATGCGCGTCGACCGGTACGAGGAAGAATACTGCAGCCGAAGTTCATCGACTGTTCATGAACGGATTCGTACCATGCATGTGGAGAGACTGGGTGGCGTTACCCTCGGAAACGCCGATAGCTCATCCTCGGGGCTCATGCGGAAACATTGGTCGATCAACACCGCGGCCGCTCTCGTGATATCGGTGGCGACTGCGGCGGCTCAGCCGCCACCGCCGCCGGACGCTCCAGCGCAGGCGCAAGAAAAGGAGTCGCCACCGCCAGCCGCTCCGGCGGACCCGCAAGAAAAGGAGAAGCCTGCTCCGGTCGAGCACACCGGCTGGCGCTCGCTCATCAAGGACACAGGCCGCGACTTCGCGTCGTTTCCGCAACGCCGCTCCACCTGGGTCCTGCTAGCGGCCGGCGGCGCTGCGGCCCTCGCCTCGCACAGCGCCGACGACTACGTCGAGCAGCACATCGTCGGCAACCCGACTGCGGACCACTTCTTTGCCGCTGGCAAGGTGATCGGGAGCGCCGCATTCCAATCGGGCGCGGCCGTCACCGTGTGGCTCGTCGGACGTCAACTCGGGCGCGCGAAGGGGGCCTCGAAGACGAACAAGGTCTCTCACCTCGGCTTCGATCTGATGCGCGCGCAAATCGTCACGCAGAGCATCGTGCACGGCATCAAGTACTCCGTTCAGCGCGACCGCCCGACGGGCGAATGCTGCGCCTTTCCATCCGGCCACGCGGCCAGCGCCTTTGCCGCAGCCTCGGTGCTGGAGCGGCATCTCGGTTATCGCGGCTGGTGGCCTGTGTTGGCCGGGGCGAGTTACGTCGCCGCATCGAGGCTGGTGGACAATCGCCACTTCCTGAGTGACGTCGTCTTTGGCGCGGCCGTTGGAGTAGCCTCAGGCTGGACTGTGGTCGGGCGTCACGGTCGCGACGAGTTCGCGCTGCAACCGATTCCCGTTCGCGGAGGCGTGATGCTCGCCCTCGTTCGTACCGGCGATTAACGCTGCTGTCGTTCGTTCGAGAAGCGGCCGATGCCCATCAGCCACGCGCCGATGAACGCGAGCGGTGCTCCGGCCAGACTCAAGAGCACCCCCATACTCAACTCGGAGCGGAGTTGTCCTGGCGGGAGTATCGCGGCGGCGAAAAACAACCCGACGCTCAATCCCATCGCGGCGACGAAGCCGATAATTGTCAACTCGCGCCACCCGACGCGATGCGGCAGATGGAACCCGAGCGCCAGCCCGAGACCAGCCCCGGCGAAGAGGCCGAGCGGTCTACCAACGAGGAGCGCCAGCGGCAAGCCCCAGGTGCCAGGTTCGAGCGCACCCATGGGCACTCCCGCATTCACGAGGCCGAAGAAGAAGAGCGCGACCTGCGCCGGATATCGCCACCACAACTCGAACTGACTCAGCGCGTCTCGTGCGCCCGGGCGAGCATCGACAAAGAACCCGGGGTCGCGTGCCGCATGCGGCAAGAACGGGATGATCGGCACGAGCGCGAGCGCGGGATGCACGCCGCTCCAATACATCCCGACCCACGACGCCACGCCCGCGATCAGCACGTACGGCCAGAAGCTGCGGACACGCTGCCGGCGCAAGACGGCAGCGATCGCGAGGGCTGCCACCAGCATCAGCACGCCGTTGACGAGACGGATGTCGTGCGCGGGATCGAATAACGCCACCATGACGAACCCGAGCGCGTTGCAGGCGATTCCCAGCAGCAGGAGAAACGGCACCGCCGGGTGACGTCCGAAGATGATTCGCGCGAAGAAAAAGCCGATCGCGAGGTCGCTCGCCAGCGCCACACGCCAGCCGATGGTCAGCATCGGTTCGTCGAGGCTCTCGACGATGCGTACATGCAGGAGTGCCGGCACGGCCGTGGCCCCCAGTGACGCCACGACCGGCAACAGGGCGCGTCGCAGCGGATGGAGAACGCCGTTGGGAATCGTCGCCTCCACCACCTCCTTCGTGATGAGCGCGAAGAAGAACGCGATGCCGACGTCGTTCACCAGAAAGGCGATGGAAAACGTGAAGCGGTAGTAACTCTCTGGCGCGGCGTTGACCCACGCGAGCGCGATGATCACGCCGAGCGGCAACAGCAGGAGTTGCTCGATCGCGAATCGCAACAGGCGCGGCAGCGTGGACCGCGCGTGATGGCGGAGGCCACGCCGCTTGGGGGACGTTCCCACCTGACCGTCCTTATCGGGCACGATTGCTCTCAGCGGCGGCTGCCGGCCGGCTCCGGTGGCGGCGATCCGGCGGCAGCCGCTTTGGCCTGCCGCGTGATCGTGCCGGCATCGACGATCCTGCCGGTGCGGGACACCGCCTCGAAGTACATCTCGCTGCCGGCGATCTCCACGACCATGAAGCTCTGATCCTGATCGAAGTACGCCGCCGTCTGTTCGGCCGGACTCATGTTGCCGCGCCGCAACTGTCCCGCCGCGCCCGAGACGAAATAGTAGATTCCCTTCTGGGGTTTCAGCCGCTCGTACACGTGGTCATGACCTGAGAACACCACGTCGACACCGTGCTTGACGAAGATCGGCTCGAGGCGCACGCGCAAGTCCACCGAGGCGCCATGCCGATCCGCGTTCGAGTACAGCGGATGATGGAAATAGCAGATCTTCCAGTCCTCGGTCGCCCGTGCCAGCGACGTGTCGATCCACGCCACCTGCTTGTCGTCCATGCGCGTGCTGTCGAGCGCGAAGAATCGCACGTTGTTCCGCGTGTAGCTGTAATAGCGCTGGCCGTTCATGTTGAACGGCTTGTACAAGACGTTCTCGTCTCGATCGTGATTGCCGAGCGAGGCTTGGAATTTCACGCCCGCGGACAGCAGCGCCGCGTACGGCATCTCGAACTTCTTCACGAAGTCGGCCGGCTGCTGGCCGCCGTACATGTTGTCGCCCAGCATGATGACGAGGTCGAACGGAAACACCTTGTGCAGGCCGGACATCTGATCGGCGATCTCGTACTGCGGCTGCTCGCCGGTGCCGTTGTCGCCGATCGCGGCAAACTTGACCGACCCTGACCGGTTTGGCAGTGCACGTTGCGCCTGTCCAAGCAGGGTGCCTGGCGCCGTGGCGACGACGAACAGAACGCAGACGAGTGCGCGGCCAACGGTTCTCATGGACTCTCGTTGATGACAGCTGCCTCCCTTAGCGTGCCTCAATCGTCGAGCGTGAGCAAGAACGGGCGGCCGTGGCGGTGAGCGATATCGCGCGGCACCAGATCAGGCGGCGCGCGGACGGTTTCAGAAGGAACAGCGCTCAGATCTTTACCGTCACGGCCGTCCTCGGCGGCACCTTGTCGTGCTTGCTCTGTTCTTTTTGTTGCTGCTTCTTCGCGAGCTGCTGCTGGTTCTTTTCCTTGTCTTTCTTGCCGCCCTTGTCTCCCATGCTGTTTTCCCCTTTGTCTCGTGGAGGTCGACGGAGAGCCGGCCTCGCGTTCAATCGAGATGGCGAGACTACGCTGGCGGTCGCGTCATCTGCCCGCCTCCGTCATCGTCCATGCGGGCAGAATCCAGCGCGTCGTCTGCTGTCCGCCGAAGTGGCTCATGACGCCTGGGGAAGCCTGAGCGAGATCTGCGGAACCACGGAATCGTATTCGGCATCGCGAAGACGAGTAGAGCGATCCCAACGAAGGCTATGACGAATCGGGTGGCGGGCAGCATCAGACTCCTCCTGGTAAGCACATCCTCGACTGGACGCCTTACTCTGAATGCGACGCGCGATGTTCGGCCAGCCATCGCTCGCTCATCCAGCCGAGATGGGTGGCGTTCTCGCCACCTGGCACCCGCATTCGTGGGATCACCACGGCCGCGACCAACACGATGACACCGACGATGAACAGCATGTGGTTCTCGCCGAACGAGACCCCTCCCGGCCTACGACGATCGTTGCACTTCGCCCGAACAACTGTCTGTGCGCTTGTGCACAGCGCAGTGGCTCATGTGTGCATTCGGAGACTGTGCCTTTGAGCCAGCGCGCGTATATGCGTCTATCCATCAAAGCCGCGCTGGCGATGGTTTGGGTTTCGGCGGTATGTGTTGCTGGCATCGCCGTAGACGCGACCTCACTGTCTGGCTGGGCCGTACTCGCCGGCATCGTGGTCCTCCCGCCGATCGTCATGATGTGGCAGTGGAAGGATGCTCCCCGAAGCATGTCCGAGCGCATTCAGGAGGCTCGCCGCTGACGACGCAGGTGTAGCCCACGTTCTGGGCCGACCGCAACATCCCGACTCCAGCCGCTCCGACAAAACTGGCAGCCACACGGCGCGTCGCCGCGTCATAACCGCTTTGCGCTATTGTTCCGATCTGCACGCTCGGTCGAACGTCGAGACCACGGGCTTACGCGAGGAGCACTCTGATGGCAATGGTCGTGAAATTACTCGAAGAGAAGATCGACAGTACCAAGGGCATCCGCATTCATATCCGTTCCTGGCGTCCTACCTCGACGCCACGCGCGGTCGTCGTCATTTGTCACGGCGTCAATTCTCACGGCGGCCAGTACACCTGGGTCGGCGAGCAATTCGCCGCGAGCGGGTTCGCTGCATTCGCGCTCGATCTGCGCGGACGTGGACAATCGGACGGCGAGCGGTTCTACGTCGACCACGTTGCCGATTACGTGAGCGATGTCGCCGCCACCGTGAGCCTCGCAAAATCGCGCGAACCCGGGCTGCCGGTATTCCTGCTGGGCCACAGCGCCGGCGGCGTGGTCTCCTCGACCTACGTGCTCGAGAACGAGAATGAGCTCGCCGGCTTCATCTGTGAAAGCTTCGCGTTTCAAGTGCCAGCGCCGGGCTTTGCGCTTGCGGCCATCAAGGGTTTGAGCCACATCGCGCCGCGGCTGCCGGTGCTCACACTGAAGAACGAGGATTTCTCGCGCGATCCGGCAGCGGTCGAGGCGCTGAACCACGATCCGCTGACCAAGGACGAAGCGCAGCCCGCGATCACCGTCGCCGCGCTGGTGCGCGCCGACGAGCGGCTCGAGCGAGAGTTCCCGCTCATGACGCTGCCCCTGTTGATCATGCACGGCACCGACGACCGGGCGACCGTCTGTCGAGGCAGCCAGTTCTTCTACGACACCGCCGGCTCGAAGGACAAGACGCTCAAGCTCTACGAAGGGCATTACCACGACCTGCTCAACGACCTCGGGAAGGAACAGGTCATGGCCGACATCCGCGGATGGATCGAGGCGCATCTGCCGCGCCGGTAACACGGCGCGCGAATTGACCCGGCCACGCGCTCGCGCTTAGCGAGCTGGGCAGCGTCTACGCCTGGGGATGGGGCCAGGATATCCCATCCACCTCACCCTCAAGGGCCTCCGCAATTCGTAGTCTCACCATCCTGGTCCAGTTAATCGACGGTTGACGCGTTACAGACGGCCCCTGACTAGGCCGGACCGGAGGTCGTTCATGAAACCGTCAAGCGCCCTGACATCGGGTGTCGTCGTCACGCTGTTCTTTGCGATGGTCGCCGCTGGATCGACACCCGTCGAGGCGCAGTTCGGCGGAATTGGCGACAAGATCAAGCGAGCCCAGGAGGAGCTGCGGAAGACCAAAGAAGCCGCGGAGAAGACGAAGAAGGAAGAGGACGCCAAGAAGGACGCCGACGCCAAGAGCGCGCCGGCGGCGGCCACGCCGGGTCCGGCGGCCGCCACGAGTCCGACCGCGCCGCCTGCGACAGGACCTGCTGCCGCCGACGCCGCGTCTTCCTTCCAGTCGTACAGCAAGTTCGATTTCGTACCCGGCGAGAAGGTCGTTGCGGTAGAGGACTTCTCGCAGGACGCCATCGGCGATTTCCCCGCCAGATGGAACACCGACGCCGCCGGTGAAATCGTCACGGTCGCTGGCCAGCCCGGTCGGTGGTTGAAGCTCACGCGCGCCGGATTCTTCACGCCAGAGTTCATCACCGAGCTGCCTGAAAACGTCACCGTGGAATTCGACATGGTCGTGCCGCCGACCGCGGATCCCGGCTTCGCGCTGACCACCGTACTCGTGCAGCTGACCGACGTGAAACGGCCGACGGAATGGCAGACGGCGCCCAACAATTTCCAGTTCACCGCGCACCCGAGTGCATCGGGGGCGGGCCGCTCTTCCATGATCACGCGACAAGACAGTACGAGCGCGGCTGCCAACAGCACGGACGCCAAACCGCTGTCGGCCACCAAAGGGAAGCCCGTGCATCTCGCACTCTGGCGTCAGCGACAGCGCGTGCGCGTCTACATGAACGAGGAAAAGGTTTGGGACGTTCCGCGCGCGGTCGCAGCGTCCGCCAAGTTCAATACGATGGTCTTCTTCATCGGCGGTGGCTGCGGCAACTGCGAGTACTACCTCGCGAACCTTCGCGTCGCGACCGGGGCGCCGGATACGCGCAACAAGATCCTCACCGAAGGCAAGTGGGTCAGCCACGGGATCCTGTTCGACGTCAACAGCGATCGCATCAAAGCTGAATCATACGGCTCGCTGAAGGAGATCGCCGGCGTGCTGACCGAGAACGCCGACCTCAAGGTGCAGATCGTCGGTCACACCGACTCCGATGGCGATGACGCCGCCAATCTGGATCTCTCACGGCGTCGGGCAGCCTCGGTGAAGACGGCGCTCGCGACCGAGTTCAAGATCGACGCCGGCCGCATGGACACCGACGGCAAGGGCGAGAGCCAGCCGGTGGACAAGAACGACAATCCCGCCGGCAAGGCGAACAACCGGCGCGTCGAATTCATCAAGAAGTAGAGGCGACGCAGGCGGTCTCGCCGAAAGTCGACTGAGCCAGCGCCACGGCGTCGGCACCCGCAGGAAACCGAAGCTGAGCGGACGGATCGTTCGCGGCACGCCAGACGGCGTCAGCCACGTCCGCTTCCGTTGTCACCGCAGCCGGATGTGCAAATGCTGCGAAGATGGGCTGCGCGAAAGGCGCGTACACCTCGGGGATCAGTCCCTCCATCCGCGCTCCCCCGTTCCTGGTAAAGCGCGTCGTCGGCCCATAGCCAGGCTCGACGAGTTTGGCGCGCACGTTGAAGAACCCGAGCTCGAGCGCGAGCGATGCGGTGAATCCTTCGATCGCCATCTTGCTCGCGGTATACACCGCCGCCAGTGGCATTGGCGTCAGCGTCACGCTCGACGTCACGTTGACGACCACCCCAGATTTCCGCTCGCGGAACTGGGGCACCACGGCTTGCGTCATCGCCATCACGCCGAACGTGTTGGTCTCGAAGACCTCGCGCATCGTCGCCATCGGCGTGGCTTCGAAGGCGCCGACGACTCCAATGCCCGCGTTGTTGACGAGCACGTCGATCGGCCCGCTCGCCTCGAGCGCGGCCGCAATGCTCTGAGGTCTCGTCACGTCGAGCGCGACGACGCGAAGCCGCGCGGACGAAGGCAAAACGTCTTCGCGCGGATTCCGCATCGTGGCGATGACATTCCAACCACGCGCATGGAAGCAGCGCGCGGTCTCGAGGCCATAGCCGGACGAGCAGCCAGTGATCAGCACAGTGTTCATGGTGCTAACGTATGGCAATTGAACCGGACTCTCTACCATGCAGAGTCCGGATTTTGTTAGCCATGGTCCAGCCTTCGCTCGCGATCTCGGGCGAAGGCTGTCTCGCCGCAGCGGCATAGCCGCGAAGGCGGAACTCTATGAACGATCCGCTGTCAGAGGTCATCACTCTCCTTCAGCCACGCGCGGTCTTCTCGAGACTCATCAGCGGCGCCGGCCGCTGGGGTGTCCGCTACTCGGCCTTCGGCGAGCCGAGCTTCTGCGTCGTGCTCGAGGGGTCCTGCCGTTTGGCCGTCGACGGCCACGCTCCTGTGACACTCGAGGCAGGGGATTTCGTGCTGCTGCCAGCGACGCCGGGTTTCACCATGTCGGGCTTCGAGCCGGTGAAGCTGGAGCGTCTCGATCCGAAGGTCACGTCGAAGGTGCCGGGTGAAATCCGTCACGGCACGCGCGGCGGGCGTCCCGACGTGCGGCTGCTTGGCGGCTGGTTCGCGTTCGAGTCCCCCGATTCGGCGCTGCTGGTGTCGCTGCTGCCATCGCTCGTGCACGTGCGCGGTGTCGAGCGACTCGCGCTGCTCGTGCGCCTCGTCGGCGAGGAAGCGAGCGCCCGACGGTCAGGTCGCGATCTCGTGCTGACGCGGCTCGTGGAGGTCCTGTTGATTGAAGCGCTGCGGGCGGCACCGAGTGAAGATGCCCCTCCAGGATTGGTGCGTGGGCTGGCCGATGCGCACCTCGCGCCAGCGATCCGACAGATACATGGTCAGTTCGGACGGTCGTGGACCGTGGCCGCACTCGCGAGGACGGCTGCACTGTCACGCTCGGCCTTCTTCGAGCGCTTCCTACGGATCGTGGGCATGCCGCCGATGGAGTACCTGCTCTCGTGGCGCATGGCGGTCGCGAAGGATCTGTTGCGCCGGCAGGATCGCGGGATCGCCGAGGTCGCCGAGCACGTGGGCTATGGCTCGGCGAGCACGTTCAGCACCGCGTTCAGCCGTCACGTCGGGCAGCCGCCACGCCGTTACGCCACACGTGTGAAAACAGCCGGCGGAGCGTAGAAGCCATCTCATAAACAGCCGGCATCTGGCTAAACACGCTAGGCGCCGTTCTGGATAGGTCAACGCTAGCGACTGATCGTTACTAATCTCGGCTGGGGGTCGTGCGTGCGTAACCGTACGCCGGTATCACTTCGTCGGCACGAGGCGCTTCAGCTCCTCGAACCAGTTTTGCACGACCACGATGCTTGTTGAAGAGGTGCCCTGATCCGGTCCGCGACTTGGCTTGCTGATCAGGAAGCGCTGGCCGTCCGGCGAAATGTCGTAGGAGGCGCCGGCCCCGAACCCTTCCTTGCTCAGCGTCGCTGGGACCGCGGCCACCCAGGTCTGCCTGCGTTCCACGCCCACGCGCATGAGCGCACCCGAAAGAGTCACATAAAAGAGTTCCTGCCCACCGGGCGCCCACCGTGGGCTGGTGCCGCCGCCAGTCGACACCTGCCAGTGGCCGCCGTTCACCGCCGGGAACGGCCGCACAAAAATTTCCAACTGCCCCGAATTGTTTGCCTCGTACGCGAGCCAGCGCCCATCCGCTGAGACGCTGCCGTTCCGCTCCACTGCCGGCGTCTGTACGAGCGGCGTCACCCGATGCGTCCCATCCAATTGCAGCTGCATCACGTCTTCGCCGGTCGTCGTCGAGGTTTCCGTGAAGATGAGCCGCGTGCCGTCTGGCGTGACCGCCGTCGGATTCTGGGCGTTGGGACTCTCGGTCAGCCGCTCGACCATCCCGGAGCCGTCAGCCGCTTGAGTGAAGAGGTTCCGTCTGCCCGCACGCTCCGACGCATAGATCAACCGATGCCCGTCCGGGGTCCACACTGGATAGAGATCGTTGCCCGCGTCGCCCGTGACCCGCGCGAACGTCGTGCTCGCGAAATCCCAAAGCCAGACGTCGAATTCCTGATCGGCGCGATAGAATGCGACTCGCGTCCCGTCAGGGGCGATCCTTGGAGAGGCGTACAGGCCCGGACGGATGGTGATCGGCGTTTCTCGCCTTTGTCGATCGACCCACACCAAGGTGGTTCGCAAGGCACCGCCCGACACATACGCCAGCGTCCCGTTGCCCGCCACGACCGCGTCCACGGCCCCGGCGATCGTCGTCAACGGCTGGGCGATAACTGGCACGGGGGTGCCCCGCGTCTCCAACCGGGTTGGGTCGAAGACAACCGCCATAAGCGACCCCGCCGCCACGTAGACGAGGTGACCGCTCGACACGTAATGAGCGTGACTCCCGCCACGCACCAGAACCTTGCGTTTGCCATTCTGGATGTCGAGCACCGCCACTTGAGCAGCGTCAAGACCCCCCGGCGCCGAAATCGTAAACAGCACCGCGCGGCCACCGGGTAGCATCTCCGGCCACCAGTGATCCGCTTCGCCTTGGACACGATCGGGCCGCGTCAAGACCATTGGCGCGCCACCAACGGCCGGAATTCGTAGCAGACCAGTGGTTTGATCAGTCGTCGCGAAGAGGATCGTGTCGTCCGGCGCCCAGGTGGCCCCGCGTGGAACGCCCTCGAGGCGCGCAAGGGTCATCGCGGGGCCCCCGGAGATGGCTACCTTCTGCAATGTCGCGTTGCTCTGTATGAAGCCGACCCATTGGCCGTCGGGCGAGATGAAGGGCCCACGTAGGAAATCACCTTTGTAAATAGCCGCCGGCTCAAGTGCGTCAAGAGGGCGAACGAAGAGCTGTGTCGCGTTGTTGCCGACGTAGATGATCCGTGAGCCGTCCGGCGTAATCGCGATTTCGCGATCGACGCCGTTATTACTGAATGCCGTGGCGCCCACCGGGCTGATCACAAAACGTGAGACACGAGGCGGCAGCACGGATGAACGGGCGACCAACCAAACGGCGGCACCAACGACTGCCGATGCCAGAAGCGCGGCGGCCGCGTGCGTGGCAATGCGCCGCTTGGCTGAAGTTCGTGAGCCACCAGATCCTGGAAGAGCGCGCGTGCTCTCGTTGGCGGACGATGCGCCAATCGCTGGCTCGTCGAGCACGTAGCGCGCGATCGAAATATGTGCGATCCGTCGGTTGGGATCCTTGTCCAGGCACCGCTTGATCAGCGTGCGCATCGACAACGACAGGTCGGGCGGCAGCGCCGTCCAGTCAGGTTCGTCGCGCAAGACCGCGGCCAGCGCCTCGGACACATCCTGCGATTCGAATGCGCGCCTGCCCGTGAGCATCTCGTACAGTACGCAGCCGAACGCCCACACGTCACTGCGCTTATCCGCGGCGCGACCCTTGGCCTGCTCGGGGCTCATGTAAGCCGCAGTGCCCAGGATCACGCCCATGCGGGTCATCAGCGCCGGCGAAGTGATTGTCGGCGATGCCGTTGCGTCTGTGCTTCCAGGCGACGCGGGTTCGAGTGCCTTCGCCAATCCGAAATCCAACACCTTCGCGATGCCGTCGGGCCGCACCTTCACGTTGGCGGGTTTCAAATCGCGATGGATGATGCCCTGGTCGTGGGCGGCCTCCAACGCTTCCGCAATCTGCCTCGCGATGGGCAGAGCTTCGTCAGCGGGAATAGCACCTTGCGCGATGCGATCGGCCAGGGTCGGTCCCTCGACCAGCTCCATCACGAGGGCCTTGGTACCGTCGCTCTCTTGCAGACCGTGAATTTGGGCGATGTTGGGATGGTTCAGCGCGGCGAGTGTGCGGGCCTCGCGTTCAAGGCGGGCCAAGCGTTCGGGGTGATGTGCGAGAGCCTCGGGCAGGACCTTGATCGCGACGTCCCGGCCCAGGTTGGTGTCCGTGGCTCGATAGACTTCCCCCATGCCGCCCACGCCGATCTGGGCGCCAATTTTATAGGGGCCGAATCGGGTGCCAGGGGCAAGTGCCATTACACCCGCGGGCATTCTACGCGATTAGTCCTGAGTGACGGCGTTGCGGCTACCGAAGACTTGTCGGCGTCAATAGCCCGATGGGGACGGCGGCCATTCTGGCTGGATGGCCCTTCCTGCTGCCTCTCATCCTCGTGACCTCACGGACGAGCAATGGGACCTCATTGGGCGTTTCTTGCCCGAGCCGGTGCGCCGCGCAGACGGTCGAGGGCGCCCGAGGAGGGAGAACCGTGCGGTGCTCAACGGCATCCTGTGGATTCTGAGAACTGGAGCACCGTGGGCTGACCTGCCGGACCGCTATCCCTCGTATCAAACCTGCCACCGCCGGTTTCAGCAGTGGGTTCGCGCCGGCGCGCTGCGGAGCATCCTCGAAATCCTTGCCCAAGCACTCCACGACGACGGCCATTTGGATCTCCAGGAGGCGTTCATCGATGGGAGCTTCGCTTCAGCGAAGCGGGGAGGCGCCTGCGTGGGCAAGACGAAGCGCGGCAAGGGGTCGAAGATCATGGCTATCGCCGATCGTCAGGGGCGCCCGGTCGCCGTCCACGTCGAGAGCGCCACGCCGCACGAAGTCACACTGGTACACGCCGCACTCGCGAAGCGGTTTGTCAGGCAGCTCCCGGTGCGTCTCATCGGCGACAACGCCTACGAGTCGGACCGACTGGATGTGGGCCTGTCCCGCTGTGGCGTAGAACTGATCGCGCCACACCGGCGGACCCGGACACAGCGGACGCAAGACGGTCGCCCGCTGCGTCGCTACCGACGGCGGTGGAAGATCGAGCGACTCTTTGCCTGGTTCCAGAACTTTCGGCGGATCGTCGTACGTTATGAGCGATTCGCCGAGAACTTTCTCGGGATGCTACACCTGGCCTGCTGCCTCATTCTGTTGCGGGGTTTATGAGATGGCTTCTAGAGTCAAGCGTGACTTTACAATGCAAAGAACTCTGTGCGATACTTCTCTGAGACGTGCAGATCCTCCGAGCGACCCATCTCGGCATGTGCTTCGGCGTTCGCGATGCCATCGCGCTCGCGCTCGACCAGGCTGACGAGGGCCCGCTCACGATCCTCGGCGACCTCGTCCACAACCCCACCGTCCTGAACGCCCTCGAGGCCAAGGGCATCGCCGTCGCCCACCACGTCGCCGACGTCAAGACATCGACCGTCATGGTCACCGCCCACGGCACGTCCGAGCGCACCCTCGCGCGGACGCGCGCGCTGGGCCTGACGGTGGTCGAAGCCACCTGCCCCCTCGTCCACGTTGCGCACCGCGCCGTCGGCGCCCTCGCGCGCGACGGCTATCACGTCGTCATCATCGGGCAACGCGATCACGTGGAGGTGCGCGGCCTCACCGGTGATCTCGAGTGTTTCGACGTCGTGCTCGAGGACGACGACGTCCTCGCGCTCGAGGAGCATCCTCGCCTCGGCGTGGCAGCCCAGACGACACAGCCGCTAGAAAAAGTGCGGCACCTCGTCAACCTGATTCGTGGGCGATTCCCGCAGTCCGACGTGCGCTTCCTCGACACGGTCTGCAGGCCGACCAAGGAGCGGCAGTCGGCGGCGGTCGAGATGGCGCGCCAGGCCGACGTCGTCATCGTGGTCGGCGGGCGGTCGAGCAACAACACGCGCGAGCTGGTCAAGACCTGCGCGCGCTACTGCGCCCGCGTGTATCACGTGCAGACCGACTCGGACGTGCGTCATGAATGGTTCGATGCCGCGAACGTCGTCGGACTGACTGCCGGCACGTCGACGCCAGACGAGGTCATCGACCGCGTCGAGGCGCGTCTTCGCGGTATGTTTATCGCAAGGTGAACACGCCGTTCTGGAGGGCCCGCGTGCCACGCCGTCGGACGTGGGTCGAACCGCTGTATCAGGACTGCCGAATCGCGGCACGGGACCTGTGGCGCAGTCCGCGGTTCGTCTGGGTCGTTCTCGCGACGCTGACCTTGGGCATCGGCGTGAACGTCGCCGTGTTCAGTCTCGTCGACGCTCTGCTCCTTCGTCCGCTGCCATTCGGCAGTCGCAGCGACCGCGTCGTGACCTTGCACTCCACGTTCGGCCTGCGCGTGCGCGCGCTGGGCGACCTGTCGTACCCGGATCTCGTCGATCTGCAAGATCGCGTGCGTTCATTCGAAGGCGTGGCCGGTCTGGTGCGGGTCAATTTCACGCTCAGCACGGAGTCGGATGCCGATCGGTTGCGGGGCGCCTACGTGACCCCGGAACTCTTTCGATTGCTGGGCGTCGCACCAGGGATGGGTCGTCAGTTCTCGCCGGAGGACGCGGCGCCTCCAGGCTTCGAGACGACGGTCCTGCTGACCCACGGGCTGTGGCAACGCCGATTCGCGAGCGACGCCACGATCGTCGGCCGCGCCGTGACCATCAACGATCGGCCGCACACCGTCGTCGGCGTCATGCCTCCTGGGTTTCGTTTTCCTGACCAGGCCGAACTCTACTTGCCGCTGCGGCTCAATCTCGCGGAGGTCGCCCGTTCGGCACGGACCATGAGTGCGGTCGGCGTGCTGAAGCCCGGGGTGACGGTGCCGGCGGCGCAGGCGGAGATCTCCGATCTCGCGGCCACGCTGACGCAGGAGCATCCCGGTACGAACCGTGGCTACGGTATTCGTGTTCTAGCGTTTC
>Ga0207428_10003860_pt1 | contig 14374 bp, 12 predicted proteins | sample RhiMethybrSRZTD1_FD_187600 | JGI IMG/M metagenome (GOLD analysis project Ga0207428, IMG submission 187600) | Populus rhizosphere microbial communities from Tennessee, USA - Rhizosphere MetaG P. TD hybrid SRZTD1 (SPAdes) (version 3) | ecosystem: Host-associated > Plants > Roots > Rhizosphere >... | reverse complement strand
CGCCACGTCACCGCGGCTGACGAAGCCGCGGCGGTTCATGATCGCGGCGGCGGCGCCCCGCTACTTCCGCCCGCGCTCCCTGGAAGAGGCGCTGGAGATCCTGGCCGCGCGCGCGGAGGAAATGCGGCCGCTGGCCGGGGGCACCGACATCCTGGTGAAGGCGAAGGACGGCACGGAGAACCGGGCCGCCCTCTTCGACCTCACCGGCGTTCCCGAGATCAAGGGCATCGAGGAGAAGGACGGCCACGTGTGGATCGGGGCCGCGACCACGCACACGGAGATGATGCGCTCCGCGCTGGTCGCGTCCGCCGCCCCCGCGTTGCCCCTGGCCTGCGCGGTCATCGGCGGACCGCAGATCCGCAATCGAGGGACGCTCGGCGGGAACCTCGCCAACGCCTCGCCGGCCGCGGACACGGTGCCGCCCCTCTTCGTCGCGGACGCGATCGTGGAGGTGGCTTCGGTATCCGCGCGGCGCGACGTCCCCATCCTGGAGTTCTTCCCCGGTCCGCGCCAGAGCGTGCTCGCGCGCGACGAGCTCATCCTGGGCGTGCGCGTGCCCAAGCGGGCGGGCGTGCGCGGAACCTTCCTCCGCCTGGGCCAGCGCCAGGCGCAGGCGATCTCGAAGGTCTCGATCGCGGTGGCCATCATCTTCCGGGACGGACGGCCGGACTGGGTGCGGGTGGCCCTGGGAGCGGTCGCACCCACCGTCCTGCGTGCGCGGGAGACGGAGAAGGCGCTCATGGGCGGCGGGTGGGACGCGCTGCAGCGCGCCAAGGATGCCGTGCGGGCGGAAGTGCGGCCGATCGACGACCTGCGCTCGACCGCGGACTATCGCCGGGAGATGGCCGCGGTGCTCCTCGAGCGCGCCGTGCGCCGCGTGGCGGAGGCCTGAGATGCTGCAGAGGAAAGACGTCGCGCCGGACTTCAAGGTGGGCGAGGGGTCGCTCTACCAGACGCTGGCCGAGCGCGCGGTCGTCGTCTTCTTCTACCCGAAGGCGTTCACCCCCGGCTGCACCAAGGAGGCGAGCACCTTCCGCCGCGAATACGAGAAGCTCAGGGAGTCCGGCTGCGACGTGATCGGCGTCTCGCGCGACGACCAGGCGACCAACGACCGGTTCCGCGAGTCGCTCTCCCTGCCCTACCCGCTGGTGGGGGATCCGGACGGGAAGATCTGCGAGGGCTACAAGGTGAGCTGGCCGCTCATCGGCCGCTCCAAGCGCGTGACCTACCTGATCGGCCGCGATCAGCGCGTCCGCCTCGCCTTCCACGACGAGTTCAGGATGGACGAGCACGCCGCGCAGGCGTGTGCCCTCGCGCCCGTGGCCCGGGACTGACGGCGGCTACGGTCCGACGATCAGCACGATCTTGCCGACGTGCGTGCCCGCCTCCAGGGCGCGGTGCGCCTCCGCGGCCGCGGCCAACGGGAAGGTGGCGTGGAGGACCGGCCGCACGTCGCCCTTCTCGACGAGCGGCCACACGTTCTCGCGGACGGCGCGCGCGATCCGCCCCTTCTCCTCGATCGAGCGCGGGCGCAGGGTGGACCCGGTCAGGGTGAGGCGGCGCTGCATCACGGCCATGAGGTCGATCTCGGCCCGCGGCCCCTTGAGGAACGCGATCTGCACCAGCCGTCCGTCCGTGGCCAGCGACGCGAGGTTCCGCGGCAGGTAATCGCCGCCCACCATGTCCAGGATCACGTCCACGCCCCGCCCCGCCGTCATCTCGGCGACGACGGCGGCGAAGTCCTCGCGCGCGTAGTCGATCGCGCGCTCGGCGCCGAGCTTCTCGCAGGCGGCGCACTTCTCGCGCGTGCCCGCGGTGGCGAAGACGCGCGCGCCGCGCGCGCGAGCCATCTGGATGGCCGTGGTGCCGATACCGCTCGCACCGCCGTGCACGAGGAGCGTCTCCCCCGCGGAGAGCCGGCCCCGGTCGAACACGTTCGTCCAGACCGTGAACACCGTCTCGGGGAGGGCCGCCGCCTGCACGAAGTCGAGTCCCTTGGGCGCGGGCAGGCACTGGGGGGCGGGCGCCGCGCAATATTCCGCGTAGCCGCCGCCGGCCACGAGCGCGCAGACCTCGTCGCCCTCCTTCCATTCCTCGACGTCCTTGCCCCGGGCCACCACGCGTCCTGCGACTTCGAGACCGGGAATGTCGGAGGCGCCGGGCGGCGGCGCGTATCGGCCCTGGCGCTGCATGAGGTCCGGCCGGTTGACGCCCGCCGCCGCCACCGCGATCAGCACGTCCCGCGGACCGGGCGCCGGCGTCGGCCGCGTGACCGGACGCAACACGTCGGGACCGCCGGGCTGCGCGATCTCCACCGCCGTCATCGTCTTCGGGAGCGCGGTCACGGTTGGGCCTCCGCCCGCGGGCCGCGCATCCGCCCGACGAGGGCGCGCAGGCGCCGCTGCATCTCGTCCGGGGGCGCCCGGTGCCGATCGCCGTGCCCGGCCAGGACCCATTCGAACGGATATGCGGCCAGCCGCTCCAGCGAATCCGCCTGCGCTTCCCACGAAAACCAGCAGGCATCGCGGAAGGCCCCGAGGTCGCGGCGGCGGCGGCTCCAGTGCAGCGAGTCGCCGCTGAAGAGGAAGCGTGACTCGAGCAGGAAGGCCGCGCTGCCCCGCGTATGGCCGGGGAGGGGAATGGCGAGCAGGCCGGGCCGGAGGGTCGCGGCGTCGAGGCCTCGGATGATCTGCGTCGCGAAGGGGGCGGCGGAACGGTCGGCCTCGTGGATCCACACCTCGGCCCCGAAGTGGCGCGCGTAGCGATCGGCGTCGGCCACGTCGTCCTGGTGGGTGAGGAGGACGTGGGTGAGGCCGCCGCGGCGCTCGATCTCGCGCACCAGGGGCGTCGTGAAGCGCGGCGAGTCCACGAGCAGGTTGCCCTCGGGCCGGACGGCCAGGAACGCGTTCGCGCCGAACGACTGCTCGGAGTTGAAGCCGCAGTAGAACACGCCGTCCGCGATCTCCTGGGGAAAGAGGCCGTCCGCGTCGATCGTCCGGCCCTGCGCCCCGATGGAAGCGGTTGGGCAGGCCACGAGGGCGCGCGCCGCGGCCTCCTCGTCCTCGGCGGACGCGGGCTGGCGCCACACGGTGGACTGGCCATGGCCCGCGCTCTCCGCGAACACGGCGGGCGCGAGCTGCCGGCAGGCATCGCAGTCGATGCAGGTGGTATCCACGAACCACGGTCCGGGGACATTCGCGGGATGGCGGAGGCGAGGGTCGGCCATGCGGAGGCTCACTCCATTATCGGAGACAATTGTTATGCTGCCGGCAACCGAGGAGCCTTCATGCCCCCCCTCCGACTCGTGCCCCGCCGCATCGTCCTGGCCGCCGTCCTGGCCGCGGGCCTGCCTTGCGCCCTGGGCGCCGCCGAAAAGGCGCCGCCGCCCGCCCCGCCCTTCCCGTCCGCGCGCGCGGCAGACTGGATCGGCACCCCCGCATCCTGGGAGAGCCTGCGCGGCCGCGTCGTCCTCCTCGACGTCTGGACGTTCGCCTGCAGCAACTGCCGGGCCACGATGCCGTGGCTGAAGGAAGTACGGCAGAAGTATGCGGCCAAGGGGTTGTCGCTCGTCGGCGTCCACACCCCGGAGATGATCTTCGAGCGGGAGCGGCCGAAAGTGGAAGCGGAAGTGAAGCGCCAGGGTCTCGACTATCCGCACCTGCTCGACAACGACTCCGCCTACTGGAACGCGCTCGGCACCCAGTATTGGCCGACGGTGTACCTGGTCGACCGCTGCGGCCGCCTGCGCGACCGTCACATCGGCGAGGTGCATTCCGGCGAGGACAGCGGACGCCAGGTCGAGGCGCACATCGAGGCGCTCCTGGCGGAGCCGGCGACCACCTGCGCCGCCGCGGCCACGGAGAAGAGCCGATGATGTTCGGACCGACGTTCGCGGAGATGCGCGATCCGTCGCGGATCCCCGCCGACATCCGCGAGAAGGCGCGCGCCGCGCGCTCCCGCCCGCTCGATCCGCTGAACCTCTACAACCTCTCCTGGAAGGCGGACGGCCGCGTGCCGTTCACCGTCCTGCCCGAAGCCCTGACCGGTGTCTGGGCCCCCATCGTCGTCCTCTCCGGCCGGAATTTCCCGACCGGGTCGCACAAGGTCGGCCCGGCCTATTCGATCCTGGCCGAGAAGCAGGTGGAAGGGCAGTGCGTGCCCGGCGACCACACCCTCGTGTTTCCTTCCACCGGCAACTTCGGCATCGGGGGGGCCTGGGTCGGTCCGCGCATGGGGTACCGGTCGCTCGTCGTCCTGCCGGAGGACATGAGCGAGGAGCGCTTCACCAAGATCCGCGAGTACGGGGCGGAGGTCCTGCCCACGCCCGGCTCCGAGTCGAACGTCAAGGAGATCTACGACAAGGTCCGTGAGCTGCGTGCCGTCACCGGCAACCGCGTGCTGAACCAGTTCGAGGAGTTCGGCAACTACCGTTTCCATTTCCACTGCACGGCCACGGCCGCGCTCGAGGTCCTCCAGGAACTGGGCCTCGGGTGCGGGGGCTTCGTGTCGGCCATGGGATCGGCGGGCACCATCGCGGCCGGGGAGGCCATCAAGCTCCGCCATCCCGGATGCGCGACCGTGGCCGTCGAGCCCGTGCAATGCCCGACCCTGTACAACGTCGGCTTCGGCGCGCATCGCATCGAAGGCATCGGGGACAAACACGTCACCTGGATCCACAACGTCTGGGCCACGGACCTCCTCGTCGGCATCGACGACCAGGACTGCCTCGAAGGGCTCCAGCTCCTCCACCAGGGCTCCGAGCTCCTGGCCTCGGAGGGCGTCGATCCCAAGGTGGCGGAGAGCTGGTCCGACGTGTTCGGGATCAGCGGCGTGTGCAACGTGCTGGGCGCGATCAAGACCGCCCGCTTCTACGGGCTGGGGCCGAAAGACGCCGTGGTCACGGTGGCCACCGACGGCTTCGACCGCTACCCGTCGGTGCTGCAGCGGCTGAGCCGCGAGCAGGGGCCGATGAACCGCGACGAGGCACGGCGCCGCCTCTCGATCTTCCGAGGCCAGAAGTCCGACTGGATCCTGGAGGGCACGCGCGAAGTGCGGCGGCGCTGGCACAACCAGAAGTACTTCACCTGGGTCGAGCAGCAGGGCAAGACGGTCGACGACCTGCGCGCGCAGGAGGATCCGGCGTACTGGATCTCGCATCAGGAGCGCGCGTCGGTGATCGACCGGCGCATCGTGGAGCGGCGCAGCTAGTCAGCGACCAGCGTCCGCGGTGGCGTCGCGGGCGATACGAGGCGCGGGGTGCGCGGCCTTGCTGCGGGCGCCACGCATGTCTTCATCGAGGACGGCGCGTGGGGCCCCACCCACGCGATCAGCAAAGAGGAGTCGTATGCGCGGCGCCCTCGCTGCGGCCGCTGTTACCGCCGCGCCTCTGCGTGCCCGCCCGCGACGATGAGGAACGCTACGGCTTGTCCCAGCGGACGGTTTGGCCGCCCTTCATCACGAACTTGACGCGCTCGAGTTCCGCGATGTCCTTCAGCGGGTCTCCGGAAACGGCGATGATGTCGGCATAGCGTCCGGCTTCGACGGTGCCGATGTCCGCTTCACGGCCGAGCAGCTCCGCGCCCACCCGCGTGGCGGACTCGATGGCCTGCATGGGCGTCATCCCGTAGCGCACCAGGTACGTCAGCTCGCGCGCCTGCGGCTCCGTCCAGGCGTAACCGCCGGCGTCGGTGCCGTACGCGATCTTCACTCCCTTGCGCAGGGCCTTGGCGAAGGCCTGCTTCTCCAGATCGACCATCGTCACCCAGATGGGCGCACCGGCCTTGGCCCGCCCTTCCGCGACGTAGACACCCACGAAGATGGTGGGGCACCAATACACGCCGCGCCGCACCATCAGGTCCATCGTCTCCTCGTCTAGCCCGTCGCCGTGCTCGATGGTGTCCACGCCCGCGTTGAGCGCGGAGAGGATCCCCTCGCGGCCCATGGCGTGGGCGGCGACCTTGCGCCCCAGGCGGTGTGCTTCGTCCACGATCGCCTTCGCCTCCTCGTCCGTGAAGTTCACCCAGGAATGCAGGGCGCCGTCTTTCAGGAAGTAGCGGCGGTCCGAGTAGTACTTGATCCAGTCCGCGCCGTATTTGACCTGCTCGCGCACCGCGTGGCGGAGGCCGTCGGCGCCGTCGGCGATCTGCACGCCCTCCGGGACCTTCAGCTCCCACGAGAATCCCAGCAGGGGATAGGTGCCGGTGGGGGCCAGGGCGCGCGTGGCCACGAACATCCGCGGGCCCGGGATGACGCCGCGATTGATGGCGTTGCGCACGTCCACGTCCGCATACATCGCGCCCTCCGTCTCGAGGTCGCGCATGGTGGTGAAGCCGTGCTCGAGCGCGGTGCGCGCGGCCATGGTCGCGCGGATCGTCCGGTAGGGGATCGACTCCTTCAGGAGCTGGTCCTCGTATTCGGCGTTCGTGATGTCGCCCTGCAGCAGGATGTGCGTGTGGTTGTCGATCAGGCCGGGGAGGCACGTCGACTGGCCCAGATCGATCTTCGTGGCGCCCGCGGGAACGGTCAGGCCACGCCCGACCTGACGGATCCGATCGCCCTCGACCAGGATCGTCACGTCATCCGACGGAGTGGCGTGGCGCCCGTCGATGAGGCGTCCGCAGCGCACGGCGACCGACGCCACGGGATCCGCGGCGCGCGCGGCCTCCGGCGAGAGCGCGGCCACGGCGCAGGCGAGCAGAACCGCTTTCGTGCCTGGCGATGTCATGAGGCCTCCGATCGAGCGATGGAGTATCCCCGCGGGCCCGAGGTGTGGCAAGGCGCCGCCTCTCCCGTAACATACGTGCGAAGCCGGAGGAGGATGGCCACGCCGATCGACGCCTCGACGGACGGAACACCGCAGCCGTCGCCGAGAGCCGCATGAGCGCTTCCGTCGTATCCGGCCTCGTGTGCTTGCGCTGCGGACGCCGTTCGAAGCGCGGGCTCGACGGCCCCTGCCCGCGCTGTGGGCCGGAGGGCGTGCTCGACATCGAGTTCGACCTCGGGAAAGCGCGTCGCACCCTCACGCGCCGCGCGCTGGCCTCGCGTGCCCAGGACATGTGGCGGTACCGCGAGCTGCTGCCCGTGCCGGAGGGAGCGCCGCGTCCGCCCGCGCCGGTGGGCTGGACGCCGATCACGTCCGCTCCGCGCCTGGCCGACTGGGCCGGGCTGCGCACGCTGTTCGTCAAGGACGAGGGCCGCAACCCGACGGCGTCGTTCAAGGACCGCGCGAGCGCGGTCGGGGTGGCGCGGGCGGCCGCCCGCCGCGCGCGCATCGTCGCCTGCGCCTCCACCGGCAACGCCGCCTCGTCGCTGGCCGGGGCCGCCGCCGGCCTCGGGCTCAAGGCCGTGATCTTCGTGCCCGAGTTCGCGCCGGAGCCCAAGGTGGCGCAGCTCCTCATGTTCGGCGCGCGCGTCATCCGTGTGAGGGGCACCTACGACGAGACCTGGGAGCTGTGCCAGCGCGCGTGCGAGCGCTACGGCTGGTACAACCGGAACGCGGCCGTGAACCCGTCGCTCGTCGAGGGCAAGAAGACCTGCGGCCTGGAGATCGCCGAGCAGATGGGGCGGGAGATCCCGGACTGGGTCGCGGTCTCGGTGGGGGACGGCTGCACGCTGGCCGGCACGTGGAAGGGACTGCACGAGATGCATGCGCTCGGCTTCATCCCCCGCGTGCCGCGGATGCTCGGCGTGCAGGCCCAGGGCGCGCGTCCGCTCGTCGACGCCTTCGAAGCGGGGGGCGACCTCGTCCCCGGCCGCGCGCAGACGATCGCGGACAGCATCTGCGTGGGCCATCCGCGCAACTGGCGCAAGGCACTGCGGGCCGTGCGCGCCTCCGGCGGCACCTTCGTCGCCGTCCCCGACGAAGCGATCCTCGACGCCATGCGCGAGTCCGGCCGCCGGGCGGGCGTCTTCGGCGAGCCGGCGGGCGTCGCGGGCCTGGCCGGCTTGCAGCAGGCCGTGCGTGAAGGAATCGTCGCGCGCGACGAGACCGCGCTCGCGGTCGTGACGGGGAGCGGGCTCAAGGACGTCCGCACCGCCATCCGCGCCGCGGGCGCGCCCGTCGACCTCCCGCCGGACGACGACGCCCTGGCCGACCACCTTCAGGAGCGTCCCGTCTAGAATCGAGCTGTCCTCATGCTGCTCCGCAACGCGATCCTGGCCACCCTGGACCCGCCGGCGGTGGCCGCGGCCGACCTCCGGATCGGGGGCGATCGCATCGTGGAGCGCGGGCCGGGCCTCGCCCCCCATCCCGACGAGGAGGTCCTCGACCTGGACGGCGCGCTGGTGATGCCCGGGCTCGTGAACTCCCACACTCACCTCTACAGCGCCCTCGCGCGCGGCATGCCCGGGCCCGCCCTCCATCCGCGCAACTTCCGCGAGATCCTCGAGCGCGTCTGGTGGCGGCTCGACCGCGCCCTCGACGAGGAGATGGTCTTCCTCTCCGCGCTCGTCGGAGCCGCCGAAGCGGCCCTGTCCGGGACGACCGTGCTCATCGATCATCATTCGTCCCCGTCCTTCATCCGTGGCTCCCTGTCGTGTCTCAAGCGCGCGATCGAGTCGGTGGGCCTGCGCTCGGTCCTCTGCTACGAGGTCACCGACCGCAACGGACCCGAAGGCCGCGACGCCGGCGCCGAGGAGAACGTCGCCTTCCAGCATCACGACCAGTCGGCCCTGACCCGCGGCATGATCGGCGCGCATGCGACCTTCACCCTGTCCGACGAGAGCCTCTCCCGTCTGGCCCAGGCCGTGCACGACACGGGCAGCAGCGTGCACGTGCACGTCGCGGAGGACCTCGCGGACGTGGCGGATGCGCGTGAGCGGCACGGCTCGTCCGTAACCGGCCGCCTCGACCGCCACGGTCTCATCGGCGCCCGCGCCCTGCTCGCGCACTGCGTCCATCTGAGTCCCGACGAGGTGCAGGACGCGCACACGAAGGGCGCGTGGATCGCGCACAACCCGCGCTCGAACATGAACAACACCGTGGGCTACGCCCCCGTGACCGCCATGCGCCGGGCCGCGCTCGGCACCGACGGCATGGACCAGGACCTCCTGGCGGAGGCACGCGCCGCTTTCCTCAAGATGCGCGAGGCGGGCCGGGAGGATGCGTACGGGGCCGCGCTCGAGATGCTGGCGGGCGGCCACCGGCTGGCCGCCGCCCTCTTCGGGATCCCGTTCGGCAAGCTCGACGTGGGCGGCCCCGCCGACTTCGTCGTCTTCGACTATCGCCCGCCGACGCGCCTCTTCTCCGACAACCTCGCCGGCCACGTCCTTTTCGGCCTCGACCGCAGCCACGTCCGCTCCGTGCTCGTCGCCGGACGGTGGGTCGTGAGCGACCGAAGGATCACGGGCCTCGACGCCCACGCGGCGTTCGCGCGCGCGCGCGACGTGTCGGCCACGCTGTGGCAGCGGATGGCCGATCTCCCGTAAATCGTTCAGCCTGTGATGGCTCTCACACGCTTCGCGCACCGGTGTGTACTACTTTTGGCGGCGAGACCGGGTCGGCCGGTCTGCCCTCCTGCCCAGAGCAAACCCGGGGCAACCCGGGGACGCAGAGCCGCGGGGCCCTGAGACGCGCAGGGCCAGCCGGGCCGCCAGGAGCCTTTGCTGGTGGCGTCGCGGGCGCTCCAGCACCGGGAGGACGATGGACCTGGGCTGGAGCACTACCCTCCGCGCGCTTTTCCTGAAGCCATTGCGCTTCGGCAACCCGCTCGCGGGCCGTGACGCCGATTCGCTCCTGACCGCCGCGATCGACCGTCTTCCCGCCGCCGTCTGGGCCACCGATCACGACCTGCGCCTCACTTCGTTCCGTGGCGGCGCGCTGCCGAAGGTGTACGGCGACGGGCCCTCGTACGTCGGCCGTCCCCTGCACGAGATGCTCGGCCTCGGGTACATCACGGCGATCGAGGCCCATCAGCGCGCCCGGGCCGGACAAGCCACCGAGTTCGAGCTGCTCTGGCGCGGCCGCCTCTTCAACGGGCACGCCGATCCCTGGACGGGCCGCGACGGCCGCCTGGGCGCGCGCGCCGTCGTCCTCGACGTCACCGACCGCCGGCGCGCGGAAGAGAAGCTGCGTCACGCCGTCCTGCACGATCCCATCACCGGCCTCCCGAACCGCACGCTGTTCCTCGACCGGGTCCGCCAAGCCATGGCCCGCGCCCGCCGGCACTCGGACCACTCGTTCGGGATCCTCGTCCTGGACCTCGACCGCTTCAAGGGCGTCAACGACAGCCTCGGCCATCTCGCCGGTGACGACTTCCTGGCCGCGGTGGCGGGGCGGCTCGCTCCCTGCGTCCGCCCGCAGGACACGCTGGCCCACCTCGGCGGCGATCAGTTCACCGTCCTCGTCGACGACCTCGGCGAGCCCGACGACCTCGTGCGCGTGTCCGACCGCTTCCGTGCCGCGCTGGCCCGGCCCGTGACCGTGCGCGGCCAGGAGGTCTTCGCCTCCGCCACCATCGGCATCGCGCCCGCGTCGCCCTCGTACACGCAGGCGGAGGCGCTCCTCCGCGACGCCCACGCCGCCATGCACCGTGCCAAGCTGCAGGGCCCGTCCGCGTTCCAGGTCTTCGACGACGGCATGCACGCGCGCGCCCTGGCCCGACTGCGCCTGGAGACGGAGCTGCGACGCGCCATCGAGCGCCGCGAGTTCCGCCTCCACTACCAGCCGATCATCTCGCTGGACACCGGCCGCCTGGCCGCTTTCGAGGGCCTCCTGCGTTGGGAGCACCCCGACCGCGGGATGGTCATGCCGGACGACTTCATCCCGCTGGCGGAGGAGACGGGGCTCATCCTTCCCATCGGGCAATGGGCCCTCCAGGAAGGCTGCCGGCAGATGCGCGAGTGGCGCGAGGTGAACGGCCACGGCGTGCTGCCCACCATGAGCCTGAACCTCTCCGGCCGCCAGCTCACGGAATGCGACCTCGTGGGCGACGTCGGCCGGATGCTGGAGGCGGAGCGGCTGGAAGGCCACGAGCTCGACCTCGAGGTCACCGAGAACGTGATCATGGCGGACACGGAGTCGACGCGCGGCTGCCTGGCCGGGCTGCGCGCGCTGCACCTCGGCGTCTCCATCGACGACTTCGGCACCGGGCACTCGTCCCTCAGCCACCTGGACCGGCTTCCAGTGGATACGCTCAAGATCGACCGCTCCTTCCTGCGCACGCACGGCGGTCATCCGCACAAGACCGAGATCGTGCGGACCATCGTCGGCCTCGGCCACAGCCTCGACCTCGAGGTGATCGCGGAAGGTGTCGAGACGCCCGGGCAGCTCGCGGAGCTGCGCGAGATGGGCTGCGATCACGGCCAGGGCTACCTGTTCGCCCCGCCCGTGGAAGCGGACGCGGCGCGGGCGATGCTGCACACGGCCTGAGCCGCCTCTCCCTGGCGGCGTCCCTTTCGCCGTGATCTAATCGTCCGCATGCCACGCATCGTCCGCTGCGGCCTCATCCAGGCCAGCAACGTGCTCTCTCCGGACAAGGCCAGCCTGGCCGAGGTGCGCGAGGCGATGATCGCCAAACACCTCCGCCTCATCGACGAGGCCGCCGCGCGCGGCGTGCAGATCCTCTGCCTCCAGGAGCTCTTCTACGGCCCCTACTTCGCCGCGGAGCAGGATCCGCGCTGGTACCACTTCACGGAGAGGGTGCCGGACGGGCCGACCCTGCGCCTCATGCAGGAGGTCGCGAAGAAGCACGCGATGGTGATGGTGGTCCCCGTCTACGAGGAAGAGGCCAAGGGCGTCTACTACAACACCGCCGCCGTCTTCGACGCCGACGGCAGCTACGTGGGGAAATACCGCAAGAACCACATCCCCCATTGCCTGCCCGCGTTCTGGGAGAAGTTCTACTTCAAGCCCGGGAACCTCGGCTATCCCGTGTTCAAGACCCGTTACGCGACCATCGGCGTCTACATCTGCTACGACCGGCACTTCCCCGAGGGCGGCCGCATGCTCGGCCTCCACGGCGCGGAGATCGTGTTCGTGCCTTCCGCCACGACCTCCGGGCATTCGGACAACCTCTGGAAGATCGAGCAGACCGCGATGGCCATCGCGAACGGGTATTTCGTGGGCACCAACAACCGCGTGGGCCGCGAAGCCCCCTGGAACTTCGGCGAGTTCTACGGCAGCTCCTACTTCTGCAACCCCTACGGAGAGATCCTGTCCATCGGAAGCCGGGACAAGGACGAGCTGGTGGTGGCGGACCTCGATCTCGACCTGATCGACAAGGTGCGCGCGCACTGGCAGTTCTATCGGGACCGGCGGCCGGAGAGCTACCAGGACATCTCGCGCGACGTGCTCTGACACGGGAGAAGACTCCCGGCGACCCATGACGCTCGATCGCGTTTTGAAGGGCGGCCGCCTCGTGGACGGGACGGGCACCCCCGCGCGCGTCGCCGACGTGGGCATCCGCCAGGCCCGCATCGCGGCCATCGGCCAGGGCCTGAGCGCGCCCGAAGTCATCGATTGCGCGGGCCACGTCGTGTGCCCCGGCTTCATCGACACCCACAGCCACTCGGACGTGAAGGTGCTCGCGGATCCGCTCCTGCCCATGAAGGTGCGGCAGGGGATCACGCTCGAGGTCTTCGGGCAGGACGGCATCTCGGTGGCGCCCGTGCGTCCGGAAGAACGCGCGGCCTGGAAGCAGAAGCTCGCCGGCCTGCTCGGCGACTTCGGCGTGGAGTGGGACTGGGCATCGGTGCGCGAGTACCTGGCCCGGATCGCGCGGGCGGAGCCGGCGCCGGACATCGCCTATCTCGTCCCCCACGGCGCGATCCGGCAGTGCGTGCTCGGGGGAGGTGATCGGCGCGCGGACGCGGCGGCGCTGGCCGCGATGCAGGGTCTGCTCCGCGAGTCCCTGGCCGAGGGGGCCTGTGGCCTCTCGACCGGCCTCATCTACCCGCCCTGCTGCTACGCGGACACGGAGGAGCTGATCGCGCTCGGCCGCGTGCTGGCCGAGGTGAGCCGTCCCCTCGTCGTGCACATGCGCAGCGAGAGCGACCGCATCCTCGAGGCCCTCGACGAGATGATCCGGGTGGCGCGCGAGTCCGGCTGTCCCGTACACGTGTCGCACCTGAAGGTCGCGGGGCGGGAGAACTGGCCGCGCGCGGCCGAGGTGGCGCGGCGCCTGGAGGAAGGCCGCCGCGCCGGACTGCGCCTCACCGCCGATCAATATCCCTACGTGGCGGGCAGCACGCTGCTGGGGGCGATCCTGCCGCCGTGGGCCCACGACGGGGGCACGGAGGCGACGCTCGCGCGGCTCGCCGATCCCGAAGCGCGCCGGCGCATGAAAGCGATGATGGCCGACCCCGCCCCCGCCGATTGGGACAACTTCTGGAAGTGGAGCGGGCCGGAAGGCATCCTGGTCGCGGACATCGCTTCCGGACGGCACGCGGAGTGGCTGGGGAAGACGCTGGCCGACGTCGCTTCTCTGCGCGGCCAGGATCCATTCGAGGCCGCCTTCGACCTGCTGGCCGAGGAGCGCATGGGCGTGGCCATGGTCTCGTTCTCCCAGGACGAGGGCGTGGTCGAGCAGTTCCTGCGCCTGCCCTTCGTGAACGTGTGCACGGACGGCCTCCTCGGCGGCCGTCCGCACCCGCGCGCCTACGGGACGTATCCGCGCGTCCTCGGCCGCTACGCGCGCGAACGGGGCGTGCTCACCCTCGAGGAAGCGGTGCGCAAGATGACGTCGGAGGCGGCGGAGGCGTTCGGCTTCGCCGACCACGGGCTGGTGGCGGAGGGTCTGCGCGCCAACCTCGTGGTCTTCGACCCCGCGCGCGTCGCCGACCGGGCCACCTTCGAGGATCCCGTTCAGTTCCCCGTGGGTATCCGGGACGTCTTCGTCGGAGGCGAGGCCGTGGTCCGCGGTGGAGAGATGACCGGCCGGCGCGCCGGGACCGTGGTGTCCTGAGGGGGCCTCTATTGCCGGTGCTCACCGATCCGATGGGCTGGTTCACCGTCGAGGTTCCCGAAGGCTGGAACCGCCACACCGAAGATTGCGTGACCACGCTGCGCAGCCCCCGCGGGATCGGCATCCTGTACTTCTCGGCCGCCCGTCACGCCAAGGGGCGGCAGGACAGCTTCGGGGGCGCCGATTTCCTGACGCGCTTCCTCAAGAGCCTCGGTCTCGAGGTCGACGAATCGGAGATCGCGCTCTCACCCGGCCTGGGCTGCCGGATCTACACCTACGTGCGGGAGACGGAGAGCGCGCGCTGGACGTTCTGGTCCGTGACCGACGACGAGACCGCGCTCCTCATGTCCTACGCCTGCTCGCTCCAGGAGCGGGACCGCGAGCTCGAGGAGGTGGAAGGGATCGTGCGCTCGGCCCGCCTCTACCACTCCGCGCCCATCCACTGATGGCGGAGCTGATCGGCGCGCGTTTCG
>Ga0207428_10003858_pt1 | contig 14379 bp, 10 predicted proteins | sample RhiMethybrSRZTD1_FD_187600 | JGI IMG/M metagenome (GOLD analysis project Ga0207428, IMG submission 187600) | Populus rhizosphere microbial communities from Tennessee, USA - Rhizosphere MetaG P. TD hybrid SRZTD1 (SPAdes) (version 3) | ecosystem: Host-associated > Plants > Roots > Rhizosphere >... | reverse complement strand
GCCACCCCTCTTAAGGAGGGGATTTTTAGGAGAGTTCTTCATGCCTCGGCGCGCTGCGACGATCAGGCCATTCTTACACTCCTTGCCAGATGGGTTCTGGCTGAACTGCCAATAGTCATAACCGCAGGCATCCTCACCGAGTCGTGACAATACCTGCTGCGTCCGTAACGGATTAGAGTTATTCTCTCCTTTCAAACTCCAACGCCGATGAAAACTATTCCTCTCCCGCAAAAAGATGTATTTCCGGCCTATCGCGGCATGCCTCAATTTCCGGAGCGGCTGGTGGAATTTCTAGGTGACCGCGCGCCACGTTTGCTCCAGTTAGCTGGCAGCCCCGAGCTTCTTAGTGTCGTGGATTCGCACCAGCGCAGGTCGGTGGCGCTGGCTGCTTCTGTGACCAGCCCCGCCTCGGTTGTTAAAGAAACTCTTGAACTCGTTCGGGAATTAGCTGAGTCGGGTGTAGTGTTTGTGGGAGGCTTTCACGCACCATTGGAGCGGCTGTGTCTCGATCAGCTAACCGCCGCAGGGTGGCCAGCGATCGCCTGTTTTGGGCGGACACTCTTGAATCTCAGGATTCCGAATGGTTGGCTGGAGCGTTTGAGGGAGGGCAAGTTGGTTCTTGTTTCACCCTGCGGGTCGTCGCAGAAACGTGCGACGAAAGATTCACTGCGCACGCGCAGCGAGTGCGTCCTCGCGCTGGCCGACAATTTTGTGATCCCTCACGCGTCGAGTGGTGGGAAGACCGAGGCCTTGTGTCACCAGGCACTGAAAGCTGGAAAGGCGGTCTGGACTCTCAACCACCCGGACAGCAGGTCTCTAGCCGAGCTCGGGGCAAGGTTGGCAATGAAGGGCAGAATAACTGAGATTCTGCAATCAGACCGCAAGCGTCGGGCTATTTCCTCGCATCCTGGCGATTGACGGAATCCCCGCTGACCCTGCAAGTCTAGGCGCCAGAAGTGGCGTTTGACAGGTTGATCACGTTGTCTGCCAGGAATTCGACCTTAACCCCAAGAGTTTCTTCCAGCAGCGTCTTTCGGATGTCTGCAGTGTAGATTTCCAGCGAAGGTACGACGCCCTGCACGGTTTCCAAATGAATCATCAGATTTGAGCCTTCAACGTCGCAACGCAACGACGACACAATGCTGGAGTGAGTGCGGTTCAAAGAATCAGCAATGCGCAGAATGCCGGCCAGTTTCCGCACAATCATCTGGTCTTTCGCATTGAGTCTCGCAAATTCCTCATGCTTGGGTTTCGGCTCGCTCTTACGGTGGTAACGCGCGACCTGAGCAATGATCTCAACTTCGCGACTGTTGAAGCCGGTGAGATACTCGGAATTGCGGATGATATAGTAGGAATGCAGGTGGTGCTGCGCATGGGAAATGAAAAATCCAACGTTGTGCAGAATGCCCGCCGCCTGCAGGTATTCCCGGTTGATGTTGTCGAGCTTATGGAGACCTCCCAGTTGGTCAAACAGCAGGAGTGCGAGTTTTGTAACTTGGTCCGAATGATCTTTTTCGTATTGGCAGCTTTCCGCGAGATGCAGCACGCCTTTATAACGGATGTCGGTTAATTGGTGGAGGCTGCTGCCCCGGGATTTTTGGATGGCGTCTAGGATGACGCCCTCGCGCAGGGCAAATCCGGAGACGGTCATTTGCTCAATCTTCATTTCCTCAAATGCCTGTTCCAAAATGATGGCGCCGCCCAGGATGATGTCGGCTCTCTTGGGATCGAGGCCTTCCACTCTCTGACGTTTTTTCACAGTGTCGGCCTTGGTCAAGATCTTGATGACTTCAGCCAACTCGGGTCGCGAGAAAACGAAGTTACTCAGCGAGCGAGTGGGTTCCTGCTTGCGGAGAACCTGGACCATCTGGGCAATGCTCAACACGGTTCCTGAACTACCAACCGCCGTTTCGAATCCATGCAGGCGGACGCGACGCGCCATGGGATTGATGTAAGCCTTCACATGTTGGCGGCATCTGTTGACCTGTTTAGGTTCGATCGGTTCATCATTGAAGAACCGGTCTGTCATGCGGATGGCGCCGAGCTTGAGGCTGTTGGCATCGATGATATTCCCGGCCTGCCCAATCAGGAATTCGGTGCTTCCGCCTCCGATGTCGACGAGCAGGATCTTCTTGTCGAATATCGGCAAGGTCTGCAGAACTCCCAGGTAGATCAACCGTGCTTCCTCGAAGCCGGAAATTACTTCGACCTCAATGCCTGCCTCCTGCTTGGCACGTTCCAGAAAGGCGTCTTTGTTGATGGCTTCGCGCACGGCGCTGGTAGCCACGGCACGGATGTCTGCCTGAGAGATTTCCGCAATCTGACGAAAGCGCTTCAGGGCGTCAATGCCCCGGTTCATGGCGTCATCTTTCAGAACCTTCATGTCTTTCGATCCGGATCCCAGGCGAACGACTTCCTTTTCCTGGGCCAGGATCTCGAACCGGTCAGAGTCCTTGAGTTTGACGACTACCAAATGGAACGAATTGGTTCCGATATCAATTGCGGCTAGGGCTTCGGTCATGGACAGTTCACATCGAGCGATAAGAATCCTGATTCAAAGAGTGCACGACTCATCTTCTCGCACAGAACGGAAAACTGACGCAAGAGGAAAAACTCTGCTGGCAGGATTCGGTCACAACCCCGCAGGCTGTGTTTCCACCGAAGTGTCCCGATTGTCGATTGGCCATTGACCATTTGCTATTGCCGCGTTGGGTTCATTCCGTCAAATGGCGAATAGAAGATCGGCAACAACCAATAACAATTCGGTCGTTCATCGCCTTGACGGGCCTTGAGACTCTCCGGGCAACTGTCCTCCCTCGGGAGGCAGCCGCGCCTCGGCTACTCCTGTTCTCAGTGAATTCGCCTGCAGGCTGCCGACCTTTCTGGAGAGACCTTAGATTACCAGGACAGCCCTTCAGACTTTGTGCAAGAATGCGCGTCATGATCGATAGAATTGCCGAAATCGAAGAGAAACTGGAAGCACTGGCGGCTGACCCCGATCAGACTCGTGAACGCATCGACCTTCTCAACAGCCTCGGATGGGAGCTGCGTGTCGATGAAAACTGGCATCGTGTCCTGGAACTGGCGCAACAGGCGAGGCAACTGTCGGAAGCCTGTGGTTACCAGCGTGGGATTGCGGGCAGCCTTCGAAACACCGCTTTTGCCCACTACCTGCTGGCCGACTTGGCGAGGGCGATTGCCGAAGCACTCGAATCTCTCCGGCTGTTCCTCGAAATTGGAGACCGTGGCGGCGAGGCCCAGGCGCGTGCAGTCGTTGGCTTTGTTTACTGGACACTGGGCAACTACGACCAGGCGCTGGCAGAAGGATCTCAGGCGTTGCAAGCTGCTGAAGAACAGGGTGACCGATGGGGAATGGGCTGGTGTCTCACATTGCTCGGGGGTGTTTACCAAAGCCTACACGATTATGATCAAGCGGTTCGCTACCACGAGAGGAGTTACACCGTCTTTGCCGAGATCGCCGAACCTGTGGGTGAGGCTCGATCTCTCATAGGCATTGGTGCCGCATTCCAAGCCATGGGAGAGACCAGCAAGGCGCTCGAATGTATCCACCGAAGCCTCGAGATTTTCAGGGGCATGAGCAGCCGGATGGGAGAGTCTCGAGCACTCAGCGATCTGGGAATCATTTACCAGGAGCAGGGCCGGGACGATGAGGCGCTCAAGCTGCACCTGGAAAGTTTGAGCATTCGCGAGGAGGCTGGCAATCGCCAGGCAGCGACCACTAGTCTTCTGAACTTGGGTCGCCTTTACCTCAAGCGCGGCGACGGTGGAAAAGCGCTCGACGCAGTCCGCAAGGCTCTCTCTATTGCTGAAGAGATTGGTGCCAAGCCCAAGGCCTATCAGGCTCACCAACTCCTTTCGGAAATCTACGAGCGGAATGGCGAGCTGGCTACCGCGCTGCAGCATGCACGCATCTTCCATCGCCTGCGCGAGGAAGTATTTAGCGAAGAAGCCAGTACCAAGGTTCGCAATTTCCAGATCAGTCTTGAGACTGAAAGGAGCCGAAACGAAGCGGAGATTCACCGCCTGCGGAATGTTGAGCTCAAGGCGAAGAACGAGGAGTTGGCCCAACTGCTGGAGGAACTTCAGGCTACCCAGACGCAATTGATCCAGAGTGAAAAGATGGCTGCCCTCGGCAAGTTGGTGGCTGCTCTGGCCCATGAAATCAACTCGCCTCTCGGAGTCATTCAGAGTGCGTTTGATCTGTCTCAGCGGTGCACCGACAAGATCCTGCAAGCGATCGCGGTGGCTTCCTCCATCGATGAGCTGAGGCGCAACGAATCGCTGGTTAGGTCAGCGGCTGTACTGCAGGACAACCACCCTGTGACAACGACCGCTGTGGAGCGGGTGATCAAAATTGTCCAAAGCCTCAAGGGTTTTGCGAGGCTCGATCGGGCGGAATACGCACTGATCGATCTCAACAGTGCCCTTGGAGATGTCGTCGCTCTTGTCCAGCCAACGTTGCGGAGAGAAATTCAGGTGACTACCCACTACGGCCAGATCCCCAGCTTCCACGGGTATGCCGCCGAGCTAAACCAGGTCTTCATGAACTTACTGCAGAATGCAGTGCAATCCATCGAAGGAGCCGGGACAATCGTTCTGAGGACTTTCGTCGATAAGCCCGACGTCTGTGTCGAGTTTGCGGATACTGGAAAGGGAATTCCTCCTGAGCAACTCCAGCAACTCTTTGACCCCGGAATCAACGCGAAGGGACCGCGCGTCAAGGCAGCCATGGGGCTCTTTAGCTCCTTCCACATTATCCGTAAGCATGGGGGTACGATCCACGTCGCCAGCGAGCTGGGCAAGGGCACAACATTCAAGGTGCAGCTTCCAACAGGAACGTCGGCACCCGCACCTGGGGTTGCCGTCGCTTGAACTCGAATGTGCCAACCGAGTGATATTGTGTTGCTTCCCAAACGACTTCCCTCAGTCGCCTCCCCCATCGATTCCTAGGGTCTACAAAACAGCACTTCCAGTCCTCGGCAAAGCAGCGAGCGCAGGTTCTTTACAGTCTCGTGAAAAGTGTGGTACCACCTACCCTTGGGGCTGCTTCCGGCTGTCAATAGTCATCGGTGATTCTAGTGAGCCCCCTTCGTGCCAATCCGGGGAGTATTGATGCCGTTGTGGAGTGTTCCAATTCCACAGCGCGAAGTGGATGGGAGCACTTTTGGACGCTGCCAATGACATCCAGTCCGAGATTCTAAGAGCGAGACTGGCGCCCTCTGGGGGAATCTCGCTGGGGTTGTTCGTGCCGTTCGTTCTGTTCGTTGTGTTTTGGAGCACGGGCTGCTCTGTTCGCCGTTATGCGATCAACAAGTTGGGCGACGCGCTGGCAGATACAGGGACCACGTTTGCTTCAGACGACGATCCTGAACTGATTCGCGGCGCCCTCCCGTTTAGCCTCAAGTTGATCGAGAGTCTCCTTGCCGAAAGTCCGCGCCATCAGGGCCTGTTGTTGGCAGCCGCCAGCGGCTTTACGCAGTATAGCTATGCGTTTGTCCAGCAGGAAGCCGACGAGATGGAACCACGGGATCTGGGTGAAGCCGAACGGCTCCGGAAACGGGCGCGACGTCTCTACCTGCGGGCCAGGAACTACGGTATTCGTGGACTGGAGGTTCGTCACCGTGACTTCGCGTCGTCGTTGCGTCAGAATCCCAAGCAAACTGTGGAGCAGGCTTCACGGGTCGATGTTCCCTTGTTGTATTGGACTTCAGCGTCCTGGGGAGCGGCGATTTCCATTTCGAAAGACGATCCGGAACTCATAGCCGACTTGCCTGCTGTCGAGGCGCTCATCGACCGCGCTCTTCAGTTGGAAGAGAGCTACGACTCAGGGGCGATTCATGGGTTTCTCATCACCTACGAACCAAGCCGGCCCGGTGCGAAAGGTGATCCTTACGAGCGTTCCCGCGGGCACTTCGAACGGGCGCTGGCTCTTTCTTCAGGTCAACTGGCTTCTCCACTCGTAGCGTTGGCGGAGGCAGTCTCGATCAGCAAGCAGGACCGTAAGGAGTTCGAGTCGCTACTGGGCCGTGCGCTGGCAATTCAAGTCGATACCAAACCGGAGTGGCGACTCGTGAACCTGGTGATGCAGCGACGCGCGCGCTGGCTGCTGTCACGCACAGACGAGCTGTTTCTTGAGTAGGAAGGGAGGGTGCATGCGGCTGATCGGTCCGACGATCCATGTAAATGATGCCTTGTCCTCGTTCTCGCCGTCGTCCTCGACTTTTTCTTTGAGGAAGTACGAACACGACAACGAGGACGAGGCTCACCGGAGAGTACATGTGCCAGAAACTGGTTAAGAGACGGCTATTCGCTTGTGTGCTGTTTGCGGTGACTACAGCTCTGCCCCAAGCCGTATGGGTGCAGGCCCAAGCGCCTGCCCGCATTCGGTTGGCTACCCTGGCACCCAAAGGATCCTCCTATTACCAGATTTTGCAGGCCATGGGAGAGAAGTGGCGGCAGGCACCTGGCGGAGGTGCTTCGCTGACGATTTTTGCGGATGGTTCCATGGGAGGCGAGGCCGACATGGTGCGGCGCATGCGCGTCGGCCAACTCCAGGCTGGAATGCTGACGGTAGTCGGACTATCCGAGATCGATCCTTCGGTCAGCGCATTACAGAACATGCCGATGATGTTTCGCTCTCTCGACGAAGTGGATTACATTCGGCAAAAGCTTGCCCCATCTATTGAAAAGAAGTTGCTGGAAAAGGGATTTGTGGCGCTGTGTTGGGGCGACAGCGGCTGGGTCCGGTTCTTCTCGAAGGAACCGGTAGTATACCCGGCAGATCTGAAGAAGATGAAATTGTTCACCTGGGCAGGAGACGCCAAACAGCTCGACATCATGAAAGCAGGGGGGTATCAACCCATTCCTCTGGAGACGAATGACATTTTGCCGAGTTTGCAAACAGGTTTGATCAATGCCGTACCTTCAACCCCGTTCTATGCGCTGGCGGGACAGTTCTTCGGCCCGGCTTCACATATGTTGGAACTAAACTGGGCACCGCTCGTGGGCGGCGCTGTTGTCACGCGGAAAACTTGGGATAGCCTGTCCGCTGAGGTCAGGGACGTCATGATGAAGGCTGCAACCGAGGCCGGCGAGCAGATCAAAGCCAAGAGCCGCGCAGAGAGCGACCAGGCTGTTGAGACGATGCGGAAGCGAGGCCTGACGGTTCATGCAGTCACTCCTGACGTCGAGGCGGCTTGGCGCAAAGCGGCTGAAGAGGTTTACCCGAAAATTCGTGGTGCCATTGTCCCCGCCGAAATGTTCGACGAGGTGATTCGCCTGCTCCAGGAATTCCGCAAGAGCGCAGCCTCCAAGAGGTAATCCGCCACATGCCCGATTACGTGGCTACCGCCAGTGGCCAATGGGAGCCTAAGACTGGGATTGATGCGTCCCAAGCTGGCTGGTTGCGTTGGCTGGAGGATTGCTTGCTCTGCGTGGCGCTGGCCGCTCTAGTGGTGCTGCCGCTCCTGGAGATCGTCTTGAGAGCCACGCTCCAGACTGGAGTCTCCGGATCGAGTTCCTTCGTACAGCACTTGACGCTTGTCATCGGGATGCTGGGCGGTGCAGTGGCGGCCCGCGAGAATCGGTTGTTGGGACTTTCCACTGGGAGCGCTTTCCTGAAAGGCCGTCTGAAATCAGGTGCAGCGCTGTTCAGCGGCGCGGTTGCAGCGACCATCAGCCTGTTCCTAGGCGTGGCGAGCTATCAGTTCGTGCTTACCGAAAGAGAAGCCGGCAGCATTCTGGCGTACAACTTGCCAGTGTGGCTGATTCAATGTGTGATGCCGCTCGGCTTTGGACTCGTAGCCGTGCGTCTGCTCTATTACGCCGGCGAGACTTGGAAAATCCGAGCGCTGGCTGCAGCGCTAACCGGATTTCTGATGTTGCTGGTCTTGCGACTGCCAATATCTCCAGCGGCAGTGGTGACTCCTGCGTTGATTGGATTGCTCGTAGCGACGGCGTTGGGGTCCCCCGTGTTTGCCACGCTAGGCGGTGCGGCCTTGATCCTTTTTTGGGGTGCCGACCTTCCCATTGCTTCGATCCCCCTCGACCACTATCGTCTGGTGATCAACCCCTCGTTGCCGACGATCCCGCTCTTCACTCTGGCAGGCTACTTTCTGGCAGAAGGCGGTGCCTCTCAGCGCCTGGTCAGGGTCTTTCAAGCCCTCTTCGGGCAATTCCGCGGTGGACCTGCGATTGTTACTGCTTTGGTCTGTGCGTTCTTTACATCGTTCACGGGCGCTTCGGGTGTGACCATTCTGGCTTTGGGTGGACTGCTGATGCCCATATTGCTGACAGCCGGTTATCCACCTAAATCGGCGCTGGGCCTGCTGACTGGCGCGGGTTCCTTGGGCCTGCTGTTTCCTCCATGCTTGCCGCTGATTCTGTATGCGATTGTCGCCAAAATCAGTATCGAGGACATGTTCCTCGGAGGTTTGGTGCCGGGCATCCTCATGGTGGCTCTCACGGCTTGGTGGGGAATGACACAGGGTCCCAACACGACGGTCAATAGGCAAGCGTTTGGGTTGGCTGAAGCCAAGTCAGCGGTCTGGAATGCCAAATGGGAATTGCTCCTGCCGGTGGTTGCGTTCGCAGGATTGTTTGGTGGGATTGCGACACCCGTGGAAGCCGCGGCCCTTACTGCGTTCTACGCCTGGGTAGTTGAGACGTTCGTTTATCGAGACCTCAAGGTGCTTCGTGATGCCCCCAGAGTCATGACTGAGTGCGGCCTGCTGGTTGGCGGCGTTCTCCTGATTCTTGGGGTCGCACTTGGGTTTACGAACTACCTGGTGGATGCACAGATTGCTGAGCGTGCTGTCGAGTGGGTCACCGGATCCATTCATTCTAGATGGGTGTTTCTCCTTCTTCTCAATCTGTTCCTCCTGGTGGTGGGATGCTTGATGGACATTTTTTCCGCCATTGTCGTTGTGGTGCCGTTGATCATACCTATCGGGTTAGCGTTCGGAATCGATCCAGTCCATCTAGGCATCATTTTCCTGGCGAACCTGGAACTAGGCTATTTAACTCCTCCGGTGGGGATGAATCTCTTTCTCGCCTCGTACCGCTTCTCCAAGCCCCTGTCGGAAGTCTCACGTTCTATCGTTCCCATTTTGTTGGTGCTTCTTGCCGGCGTGCTATTCATCACCTATGTACCCTGGCTGACAACCGCCCTGCCAAGAGCCTTGGGGCGATAGTGAGCAGCCGGCGGATCTTTGCTGATCTTTTGTTGTGTTCAAAAATGTGTGGCATGAAGGGAAAATCGCAAGTATCCAATCGCAACAGAATCGGCCAGGGCTTCCCATGAACCAGATCCGGACTGGGGTAGTCGCTTCGCTAGTAATGCTGTTGACACTGGGGTGCGCTGGCACCTCGGCAACGCAAGCGCCTTTTGAACAGCTTCGCCAGACTATGGTCGACCGACAATTGGTATCACGCGGGATTACAGATCGACGCGTGTTGGATGCGCTGCGGAAGGTGCCGCGGCACCTGTTTGTGCCGGAGGAATTTCGCCAGCTCGCTTATGAAGATCATCCGTTGCCGATCGGACTTGAGCAGACGATTTCACAGCCGTACATTGTGGCCTTGATGACGGAGCTGGCCCGGGTCGAGAGTAATCACACGGTTCTTGAAATTGGCACCGGTTCTGGATATCAGGCGGCTGTCCTGTCGGTGCTGGTCAAGCGGGTTTACACGATTGAATATCTCGCACCTCTGGGCGAGGCTGCCCGAAAAAGGCTCGCAGAACTCGGGTATGACAATGTTGAAGTAAGAATCGGCGATGGTTACCGCGGGTGGCCTGAACGCAAGCCTTTCGACTCGATTCTGGTGACTGCAGCCAGCGAGGAAGTGCCTCAGCCCCTCATCGACCAGTTGAAGCCTGGAGGCAGGCTGGTGATTCCCGTTGGACGGCAGGCCGATGCCCAAATACTGCAAGTCCTGGAGAAAGACTTGAACGGAAAGATCACCCGCAAGGATACGATTCCCGTGCGGTTTGTACCCCTGGTTAAGGGTGAAGAGAGGCGAAAGTAAGAGATGCCAGTGGAGGCTGCCACGGTCAATGCCGATGATTCCTCATTCTCGCCGTCGCACTCGACCTTTCTTCGAGGACGAGGACGACGACGAGGACGATGGTATAATCACCCGGACGACTAAGGCGAATCTCCCCGCGAAAGCCCTCCAGCATCCTGTGGTAAGGACCATGACTCAAGATCTCCTGCGGTCTCAGCCAGACTTGCAGGTTCAACCCGAGCCGGCTGGGTATTCCAAGGACTCGTCGAGGTTACCCTGGCATCGCAAGGCTTCGGTCCTGGGAAGCCTTGCCGTCGTGCTCGCTCTGTACATCGCCTACCTGCTGCGAGCACCATTTGCGCCTCCTTACGTTGCCCGCTTTGCGCCGATCAGCGCTTCCGGCAGAGCGAAAGTCGGACCAATCGTGACTGACGGACCGGACGTCTATTTCCTGGAGTTGGTTGGCGGACATCAGTCCCTTGCCCGGGTGCCGGTGTCTGGAGGTGACTCCACGCTGTTGACTTCGTCTCTGGACAACCTGCAGTTGGCAGACATTTCACCCGACGGACGCGAGTTGCTGGTGGGCACCCGCGTGGGCACGCAGTCTGAGTGGCCCTTGTGGAAAGTCTCACTGGATGCGGGTTTGCGCGCAACCCGGCTCGGCTCCCTGCTGGGTCATGCGGCGACGTACTCTCCGAATGGAGAACAGATCGCATACGGAGTAGGCTTCGATCTGTACCTGGCAAAGAGCGATGGAAGTGAGCCAAGACGGTTGACGTCAACCACCGGTGTAGTTCGTTGGATTCGGTGGTCGCCTGACAGCTCAGTGCTTCGATTTACGCTACTCAATCCGCAGAACCGAACCACTTCGCTTTGGGAAGTTGCCCGTTCGGGAAGGAATCTGAGGCCCTTGTTACCGGGTTGGAACAATCCGTCCTGGGAGTGCTGCGGTAATTGGACTTCTGATGGAAACTATTTTGTGTTTCAGTCGACTCGCAATTGGTCGTCTCAGATCTTTGCGATCCGGGAGAAATCGGAACTATTCAGGAAGCGGGATCCATTACCTGTGCAGCTCACTAGTGGGCCGGTGAGCTACCGTGGCCCAGTGCCAAGCCGCGATGGGCGCCGAATTCTGGTAGTGGCTGACCAGCAGCGCAGCGAGCTTTTGCGGTACAACCAAGCGACAAATCAGTTCGAGCCCTTTCTCGGGGGGCTTTCGGCAGAGTCGCTTGACTTCTCACGAGACGGAAAGTGGGTGGCGTTCGTGGGGTATCCGGACGGGGCTCTGTGGCGATGCAAGTTGGATGGAACGGAGCGGCTCAGACTGACGCCTCCGACTCTTCGTGTCTATCTGCCTCGTTGGTCGCCCGACGGAACGCAGCTGGCATTCAGGGCTGAGTCCGCCAGTTTGCCAGTGAAGATCCACACCGTCTCGGCTGACGGAAGCGGGCTGAAGCAGCTGTTTTCCGACGGGCGGAATGAAGCCGATCCCACTTGGTCTGCTGATGGAAAGAAAATAGCGTTCGGACGCACAGCGCTTCCGTATGAATCGCAGCCGAAAGCGATTCACATTTACGATTTCGAGAGCGGTCAAACCAGCACGTTGCCTGAGTCGGAAGGGTTGTTTTCACCGCGCTGGTCGCCCGACGGACGCTACATTGCCGCGATGTCCCTGGACTCGCAGCGACTCATGCTTTTTGATTGGGAAAGGCAGGATTGGCAGGAACTGGCGCGCGTCAACGCCAGTTATCCTTCCTGGTCGTCCGACAGCAAGACGCTTTACTTGGGCGCCAAAGTCAACAATCGACAGGGGCAGTATCGCATTGGCGTCACGGACAAGAAACTAGAGCGGATGGTGAGTCTGCCGGAAACCCTTCACGAAGTGGTTTCGTTCGCCTTGTGGTTTGGGATGGGGCCGGAGGGGTCCTTGATAGTGGCCCGCGATTTGAGCCGTCAGGAAATCTTTGGCCTGGAATGGCAGACGCCGTGAGAGGCCGAACGACGAAAGAATGACGAAGGCCGAATCTTTCCCCGGCCTCATCATTCGGGTTACGTCATGGGAAATACTTGCCGAGTGAGGCAGGCAGTGTACGAATGATATCGTTGTAGGTCACGACTACCGCTAACAGGATCAGCATCACAAAACCCACCTGTGTGATGCGTTCGCGGATGGGGAGAGTCAGGTCACGGCGTATTACCGTCTCCAGCAAGATGATTGCGATGACCCCACCGTCCAAGACCGGTATCGGCAGAAGGTTCATGATGCCCAGATTGAGGCTGATGAACGCCATGAGCATCAGGAGGTCCGCGAAACCGCTTTCGGCAGCCATGCCCGAATGCCGCGCAATGCCGATCGGTCCTTCCAACATTCGGACCGAAACCTCGCGTTTGAACAGCCGCTGCAGGATGTCGAAAATCGACCCGATGATTTGAATGTTCTTGTCAATCGCTTCCTTGAATGCCTGCCCAAGCGAAAGACTCTTGACGATCATTCTTTGAGTGCCGTCGAGTTCGATGCCGATCAAGCGGCGATCGCCTTCTTTGTACGGCTTGACCTGCACCGTCAATTCCTTGTTGCTGCGGAGGACCGTCAGATCCACCACAGCTTCGGTATTCCGCTTCAGCGTCTCCTGCAGGTCTTTCCCGGCTTTGATCAGATCGACATTTCCAACCTTGATGATCTTGTCTCCAGGCAAAATGCCAGCTTCTTCGGCAGGTTTTCCCTTTGAGACGCGCTTCACCACCAGTGTTGAAAACGGTGGGGTTGCCGGATAGACCCCCAAATAGCCACTGCGCTCTCTTCCCTTGGCTTGTGGCGTCACAGTCTGCTGGATTGTTTGCCCCTGCCGGACAATCTCCAACTCCATCGGTCTCTCGGCACTCGTCAACACATCCAGCAAGAACTGGTCCCAGATAGGATTCCGACGGCCATTCACCGCGACGATGGCATCACCCGGCAGAATTCCTGCTTTTTCGGCCGGGGAATCGTACTGAACAATACCGGCCACGACAGGCTCGACAAGGACGGCAGGCTCTTCATACTTGAAATAGTAGATTCCGGTAAGAAGAAGGACAGCCAGCAGAATGTTCATTACCGGGCCCATCACGGCGACCAGGAAACGTTGCCATTTGGGTCGAGACAGAAACTCCTCGATACTGCCCGTCAAATCTTCGCCTGGATTTTCTCCAGTCATTTTCACGTATCCGCCCAGAGGGATGGCGCAGACCTTGTATTCAGTTTCTCCTTTGCGAAACCCGAACAAGGTTGGACCAAAGCCGACCGCAAAAGCCTCCACCCGGATCTTTAGCAGTTTGGCGACGGCGAAATGACCCAGTTCATGGATGATGACAACCGTGCCAAAAACGAAAATGACACTCAAGATGTGCGAAGAAACAAAATCAAGCATCCAGTCTCTCCTAAGAGCAATTAACTTCTCTCCACCTATCGGAAAAATGAAACATTCCAATTATGGATGAATACGGGGCGGCTTCTGTTCGCACGCATCCCTTAAGCGCCTCGAGCAGAACAGACATTCTGCGTCATTCATCTTTGGAATCTTGGCGAACCTTAGAAACAACCTAGCGGTAGTCCCGCTCGATCAGCAGATTCGTCTCCTCCCTCACAGACCTATCATACTGTAGAAGTTCCGAGACGGTCGAGAAGTTGCTTTGGCTTGAGCAGTTGTCCAACATCCTTCGTACAATCCTGGGTATGGTAACAAACTGAATACCTCCTGCAAGAAACTGTTGCACCGCCACTTCATCTGCAGCATTAAGGGCGCAGGGTTGCGCTCCCAGCTTGCGTGCTGCCTGATAGGCCAGTTCCAGACAGGGAAACTGATCGAAGTCGGGCTGCATGAATTCCAGCTTCTGGACGGCCCGAAAATCCAGGCTTGGGTGAGGGCTGGCCACGCGCTCTGGGTAGGTCAGCGCATACTGAATGGGGTGTCGCATGTCAGTGACACCCATCTGGGCGATCACGGACCCATCGTGGTATTCGACCATCGAGTGGATGGTTGACTGTGGATGAATGAGAACCGAGATCCTGTCTATGGGCAGATCAAAGAGCCACTTGGCTTCCAGAACTTCGAAACCTTTGTTCATCATCGTCGCCGAGTCGATTGTGACTCGATGTCCCATGCGCCACGTTGGATGGTTGAGGGCCATGGCTGGTGTCACGGTCTCGAGCATGGCTGGAGAATAGCTGCGAAAAGGCCCGCCGGACGCAGTGAGAATCACTTGCCTGACTTCCTCCCTCTTGCCGGCCCGCAAGCACTGGTGGATGGCGTTGTGTTCGCTGTCTACCGGAAGTATGTCGACTTGGTTGCGTTTCGCCGCGGCCGTCACCAGTTC
>Ga0207428_10003857_pt1 | contig 14381 bp, 11 predicted proteins | sample RhiMethybrSRZTD1_FD_187600 | JGI IMG/M metagenome (GOLD analysis project Ga0207428, IMG submission 187600) | Populus rhizosphere microbial communities from Tennessee, USA - Rhizosphere MetaG P. TD hybrid SRZTD1 (SPAdes) (version 3) | ecosystem: Host-associated > Plants > Roots > Rhizosphere >... | reverse complement strand
GTGGACCGCGCCGATGCGGGCGCAGGCGAGCATCGCGATCGCCAGCTCGGGCACGAGCGGCAGATAGAGCGCGACGCGATCGCCCTTCTTCACGCCAAGCGACTTGAGCACGTTGGCGAACTGGCAGACGCGGCGATGGAGATCGAAATACGTCAGCGTCCGCTGATCGCCGGGCTCGCCCTCCCAGACGATCGCGGCTTTGTTGCGGTGCGGCGTCCGAAGATGTCGATCGAGGCAGTTGGCGCTGATGTTGATCTTGCCGCCGACGAACCAGCGCGCGTGCGGAGGAGTCCACTCGAGCACTTTCGACCAGGGACTGATCCACTCCAGCTCTTTGGCGAAATCTTCCCAGAATGCTTCCGGATCACGCGCGGCGCGCTCGTAGACGCCCGGGTCGCTCACGCGCGCGCCCTCCCGGAAACCCGGCGGCGGCGGAAACACACGATCCTCGTCGAGCAGCGCGTCAAGCTCTGGTTCGGGCTTCTTGGACATATGCGGATAGTACTGGCACACCTGTCCATCTGAAAATTGCAATCTGGGAATCTGTAATCTTGATCGGGAAATCGGGGAATCGGGAAATCGGAAATCTATCGGGCAATCTGGAATCTATCGGGCAATCGGGCAATCGGTAATCGGTAATCGGCGGAATCGACTATCGCAATCCGGCAATCGCGCCCCGATTACAGATTCTCGCTTCCAGATTCCCGATAGATTCCAGTTTCCCCGATAGATTCCAGATTCCCGGATTCCCCGATTACTCTTCCGATTCCAGATTCCCCGATTTCACCTTTCAGATGGATCACTACAGCCACTTCGCCTTTCGAAACCGTGAGAAGAGCCAGAGATCGATCAGGACCATCCCGAACAGGATCGCCGGATAGCCGTAGCGCCACTGCAGCTCCGGCATGTTGGCGAAATTCATCCCATAGACGCCGACGATCAGCGTCGGAACGGCGATGAGCGCCGCGTAGCTCGCGAGCCGCTTGGTGACCTCGTTTTCCTGCAGCGTGATGAGCGACAGGTTCACCGACACCGCGGTGCTGACCATGTCGCGCAGATTGTCGATCGACTGATCGAGCCGGACGAGGTGATCGTGGACGTCGCGGAAGTAGTCCTGCAGATTCACGCACATGATCGGGACGCGGCCGCCGTACAGCTTGGCTGCCACCTCCAGCAGCGGCGCGGCGGCGTGCTTGAGCTGCATGAGCTTCCGCTTCAGACCGTACAGCGCTTCGATCTGCGCGCGCGTCGTCTGGCCGGCAAAAATGCGATCCTCGAGCGCCTCCGTCTCGTCGGTGAGCGCGTCGAGCACCGGAAAGTAGCGATCGACGACGGTGTCGAGCAGCGCGTAGAGAACGTAGCCCGGACCGTGCTTCAGCAGGTCGGGCTCGTGTTCGGTCCGATCGCGCAGCTCGGCAAACCCGTACCGGGTGCCGCGGCGAACCGAAATGATGTAGCCCGTGCCGACGAAGATGGAGACCTGGCCGATCTGGAGGTCGTCGCCGGCGGGCTCGACGGTGCGGACCACGATGAACAGAGACCGTCCGTACTCTTCGAGCTTCGGCCGCTGATGCCCGCCTTCGACGTCTTCGACGGCGAGATCGTGCAGCCTGAACTCTGTCTGAAGCTGCTGGAGCTCGTCCGCGTCCGGATCGCGCAACGCCACCCAGACGAATGCGCCCGGCTGGCTGATGAACTGCTGCACGTCGCGCAGCGGGATGTCGGCGAGCTTCTGCCCCTGGCTGTACGCGGCGCAGTTGACGATCAATTTATCCCTGCACGGTTGGCGGCGGCAGCTTCTTCCGGAAGAACGCCAGGCCGAGGAGCGCGCCGAGCATGGCGAACACCGCGTACAACGGCAGCGTGAAGGCCAGCACCAGCAGCCAGAGAGCCCGCCCGGTGAGAAGGTTGGTCACCATGTCCTTGACTTCGCTCGGGACCTCGGGGTTCTGCTCGAGCTGCTGCCGGACGATGTCCTGCCAGAGCGTGCCGGTGATCGCGTAGAGAATGTACTGTCCCAAACACGCAATGACCGCGCCGATGAGGCCGGCAATCAGCCCGCCCAGCACGGCGTCTGCGGTCTCGAGGGGGAGCGGGGTGTTCTGCTGCTGGAGATAGACGACGAGCACGCCGCCTGCGACGACCCAGAGGCAGCAACACGCGTTCGCGCTGCTGACGACGGGCAGCGCGGACAACACCCCGATGAACAAACCGCCCAACAGCGCCGGCTGGTGACGACTCATGGCCATGGAAGGCTCCTCCGTCAGTACCTCAGTCGTAATACTCCCGACCCAAGTGCGTGATCAGTGGTTCCCCGCGGATGTACCGCAGGGTGTTCTTCAACTTCATCAGCTGGATGAACAGATCGTGCTCCGGATACAGGCCGCGCGCGTGCATCGGGCTCTTGAAGTAGAACGAGAGCCACTCCTGGATGCCGGAAAAGCCGACGCGTTTGGCCAGGTCCAGGAACAAGGCGACGTCCAGCACGATGGGCGCCGCGAGGATGCTGTCGCGGCACAGAAAATTGATCTTGAGCTGCATCGGATAGCCGAGCCAGCCGACCAGATCGATGTTGTCCCACCCTTCCTTGTTGTCGCCGCGCGGCGGGTAGTAGTTGATGCGGACGACGTGGTGGAGATCGCTGTAGAGATCCGGATACAGGCTCGGCTGCAGGATGTAGTCGAGAACGGACTTCTTGCTCTCTTCCTTCGTCTTGAAGGACTCGGGATCGTCGAGCACCTCGCCGTCGCGATTGCCGAGGATGTTCGTCGAGTACCAGCCTGCCACGCCGAGGAGCCGCGCTTTGAGACCAGGCGCAATGATCGTCTTGAGCAGCGTCTGGCCGGTCTTCAGATCCTTGCCGGCAAGCGGCGAGCCCGTCTGCTGCGCGAGCTCGAGGAGCGCCGGCACGTCGGCGCTGAGATTTGGCGCCGCGTTGGCGTACGGCAGCCCTTCGCGGATCGCCGCGTACGCGTAAATCATGCTCGATGGAATCGCCGGATCGTTCGACTCGAGCGCTTTTTCGAATGCGGCGAGCGATTGGTGCGCCGCGGTCTCCGTCATGAAGACCTCGGTGCTGCCGCACCAGATGAGCACCATCCGGTCGAGTTTGTGCTGCGACTTGAACCGTCGAATGTCCTCGACGAGCTGCTCGGCGAGATCCTTCTTCGTCTTGCCCTTCTTGACGTTCGGGCCATCGAGCCGCTTGACGTACTGCCGGTCGAACACCGCCGGCCACGGCTTGATCGCCGCCAGCTCATCCTTGACCTGATCGAGGATCGCCGGTTCGAGCACGCCGGCCGTCCGCGCGGCCTCGTAGCAGTCGTCTTCGAAGATGTCCCAGCCGCCGAAGACCAGGCTGTCGAGACCCGCGAGCGGGACGAACTCGTTGAGGGCGGGTGAGCGAGACTCCGTGCGCTTGCCGAGCCGGACCGTGCCCATCTGGGTCAGCGACCCGATCGGCTTCGCCAATCCCTTCCGTACCGCGAGAATTCCGGCGATCGTCGTCGTCGAGACCGCGCCAAGACCAACCAGGAGGAGCCCGACTTTGCCGCCCGCAGGCGCGATTGAGAGACCGTCCGACACGGGCGAGAACTATATCATTCGGATTTTGGGGGCTTCGTGAAGCTTTTCCGCAGTGGTCCGCCGCCGCACCAGACTGCGCTGGCGATGGTGGGCGCCAAGGCCGGCAGCACGGTGATCGTCGTCGGCGCGCGCGATCCGGCGCTGACCGCGGAGATCGCACTCGTGACCGGACTCAACGGACGCACGCTCGTCGTCGATCCATCGGGAGAGGAGCGACCGCGAATCGAGGCGGCGGCCGCGAACGCCGGCGCGCTCGTGGACATCGAAACGGCGCCGTTGACATCGCTGCCGCTCGCCGACGGCGCAGCCGACGTCGCGGTCATCATCGATCTTGGTGACGCCAGCAGCCGCGACCAGATCGTTCGTGAGGCCGCTCGCGTCGTCCGACCGGGCGGACGACTGGTCGTCATCGAAGGAAAGAAGACCGGCGGCTTGCGCAAACTGTGGACGGGAGGCGGCAGCAGCGATGCGATCGCCGCCGACGAGATCCTTGCGGTACTCAGCGCTGCGGGACTTCGTGCGACACGACTTCTCGGCAGTGTGGAGGGAGTCAGTTATTTCGAAGGAACGAAATCAGCCTGAAAGCCAGAAAGCTCGAAAGCCAGAAAGCTTTTATCTTGCTCTCAGGCTTTCAGACTTTCAGGCTTTCAGGCTTATCGAAGACACGTAAGGTGTCTTCCCCCATCAATCGAGATCGTCGCTCCGGTGATCCATTCCGTTGACGGAGAAAGCAAAAACGCGATGAGATCCGCGATCTCGTCGGCGGTGCCGATGCGGCCGAGCGGATGCGTCGTCTTCGATCGTTCGAGGAATTCAAGGTACTTCGAATCTTCCATCCCGCCCCGGTGGTGGAGATTGGTGCGGATGACGCCGGGGTTGACCGCATTTACACGGACACCCTTGGGCGCCAGATCGAGCGCGGCGCAACGCGTGAGCTGATCGACGGCAGCCTTGCTCACGCAGTAGGCCGCCACTCCGGGAAAGGCCCGGGGACCTGCGACGCTGGAGACGTTGACGACCGCGCCCCGCCGCTCGATGAGCGGCCCGGACGCCTCGCGGATCAGCCGAAACGGCGCGCGGACGTTCACGTCCAGCATCGCGTCCCAGTTCTCGTCGCTCGTCTCGGCGACCCCTCCGGACGAGATGATGCCGGCAGCGTTCACCACCCCGTCGAGCCGTCCAAATTCATCGAGTGCGCGCGCCACGATGGCCCGCGGCGCGTCGGGCGCCGTGACGTCGACGCTCAACCAGCGGGCCCGGCCGCCAGCCTGTTCGATTTCGTCACAGATCGAGCCGAGCGCGGCCTGATCGCGGCCGACCGCCAGCACGTCAAACCCCGCTTTGCCCAGCCGGCGGGCGGTGGCGCGCCCGATTCCCGACGAGGCCCCCGTGACCACGGCAGCGTGTAACATGGCTGAAGTTTAAAGTGGAACTGCCGAGATCACAGAAATAGCGGGTTCCATGCACGAAATCGCCAGCAAGTCGTTCCCTCCGGAAGTTTTTTCCGCGGAAGAGATTGCGCAGGCAGCAGGCGTCGGCGTCGAGGATGTACTCGAGGCGATCGAGGCCAGCGGCGTGCTTTCGTTCCGGGAGTACGTCTCGGCCCGCGATGCCGTCGGTCTCGTGCTGATCCTCGAGGCCGGCGCTCCGGCGCTGCGCGAGCAGTCGCCGATTTCGCTCATGGCGCCGCGCAAACGGCGAGGCGGAGTGGGATTGGCCGCCTCCGGCGCGATTCACGCGATTGCCATCGCGATGCTGCTGCTCGTCGCCTCGCTGGGGCTGCTGGACGCCACTCAATCCGAAGTCACGCTGAAAGATCCGGTTCCGCAGCGCCTGATTTTCATGGTGAAGCTCGGACCGGGCGGTGGTGGAGGCGGAGGCGGGATGAAAGTCCCGACGCCTCCTCCACGCGCGCAACGGAAGGCTCCGATCAAGCTCGTCAAGCGCACCCCGAGTCCCGTGCCGGAGCCGGTTCAGCACAAACCGCCGCCTCCGCCGCCGCCGATTCCACAGCGGCCGCCGCCACCGCCGCCGCCCGTCGAGCCTCCGAAGATTGAGCCGCTGCGCACCGAGCCGCCGAAGCCGGCACCGCCCGCGGTCGTCCAGGCACCGGTCGTGGCGCAGCCCGCCGACCCGGTCGACATGCCGGGCCTCATTGCCAGCCGCAAAGCTGCCGAAACGCCGAGCGCGGGTCCGGGCACCGGCGGTGGCACCGGAAGCGGCACTGGGACCGGTGTCGGAGAGGGCGCCGGGAGCGGAATTGGACCGGGCCAGGGTGGCGGAACCGGAGGCGGTCCGTATCAGGCGGGATCCGGGATCTCGCCGCCCGTCCTGGTCCGCGAAGTCAAGCCGAGCTACACCGATGACGCGCGGCGTCGCGCGATCGAAGGCGACGTCGTGCTCGAGATCGTCGTGCGCCGCGACGGCACGGTCGGCGACGTCCGCGTCAAACGCTCGCTCGGCGCGGGCCTCGAGCAGCGCGCCATCGATGCCGTTCGCCAATGGCGGTTCGGACCCGCCCGCCGGCAGGGCACGCCGGTCGATGTGATCGTCGAAGTGTCGGTCGAATTCAAACTGAGGTAGCACTCATGGAGTCACTGCTCGTGGTCGTCGCCGGCGTCTCGCTCGTCCTCGCGGCCATCATGACGACGGTCGCCTGGAGGCTGATCCGGGACAAGGGTCTCCGCACGTCCTCGCGCGCCGAAGCGTTGATGGCGCTGGTGAGACAGACGGAAGGCGGCGATCGGCCGTCTCACGCACCTGCGGCACGCGCTGAGATAGATGACGTGCCGGAAACGGAATCGCGGCCGCAACCGCAGCACGAGCCACGGGCGCAGCTTCAGCACGAGCCACGGCCGCAAGTGCAGCCCGATCAACGGCCGCAACCGTTCTTCGAATCGCGTCCGATGCAGGGCCACCTGCGTTTCCTGACCGCTACCTCCTCATGGGATGAAACCGAAGTTCGCCGCACGGGTCCGGCGATCGACGATGCGATGTTCGTGTCATCGGAGCCGCGCCGGATGCCGCTCGGCCGATGGCTGGCGCTCGCGGCCGCGGCTCTGGTGATTCTCGCCGGGGCAGGAACGGTCTACGCGGTGAACACCGGCCACTGGCCGCCGACGTTTGCAATTACAGGTGATCGCGAGGAGATGATCGCAGCGAGCGCGCGCCAGCCGCTCGAGCTGCTGTCGTTGCGACACAGCACCGACGAGACTGGAACGTTCGTCGTGACCGGACTGGTCCAGAATCCTGACGAAGGAACCACGCTGCGCGACGTCGTCGCGACGGTGTTCCTGTTCGACGCGCAGGGCCGCTATCTGGCAAGCGGCCGCGCGAAACTGGACATCTCGCCGCTCAACGCCGGCGAAGAGTCGCCCTTCATCGTCAAAATACCGAAAACCGCCACGGTGAGCCGCTATCGCGTCGGGTTCCGTCTCGACAACGGCGGCGTCGTGGCGCACGTCGATCGGCGCGGACAGCCGCCGTCGGGAACGAGCGGCGACACGATCGACGGCGAATCCGGTCCCGCGGTCGTCGCGCCGGCCGCGACGCCACGCCGATCGGAAGGATGACGGTCATGACCCGTTCTTTTTTCATTGCGGCGCTTGTCGCCGTTCCCGTCCTTCTTGCCCCGGGACGCCAGGAACGGCCGACCGGTCAGGGATTCTCGTTTCGCACCGGCGTCGAGCTGATCAACGTCACCGCGACGGTGACGGATCAAGGCGGCCATTTCGTCTCGGGCCTGTCCGTCAATGACTTCGTCCTGTACGAGGACGGCAAGCCGCAGGAGATCACGCAGTTCGAATCCGAGCGCGTGCCGGTCAGTCTCGGCATCGCGCTCGACACGAGCGGCAGCATGCTTGGCGAGAAAATCGTCGCCGCGCAGGCTGCGCTCAATCGATTTCTGATCGATTTGCTCGGGCCGCAGGACGAAGTCTTTCTCTATCGCTTCGACGGACGGCCGGAGCTCGTGGAGGGCTGGACCGAGGATCGTCGCGGTCTCAGCCGCTCGCTGGGATCCATCCGGCCGAACGGCGGCACCGCGATGTACGACACGGTCGCCGAAGCGGTACCGATGGCGCAATCAGGCAGCCGCCGCAAGAAAGCGCTCGTCGTCATCTCGGACGGCAACGACACGAGCAGCCGGACGCCCGTCGACGACCTGCGTCAGCGGATCCGCCAATCGGAAGTCCTGATCTACGCCATCGGCATCGACGCATCAGGCAACGACAGCAATTACTCCGCGAAGTCGTCCTCGTCAGCCGCGCCGTCGTCGCCCCCGAGTCAACCGAAGCCGCTGCCGGTCCCGTCGCCATTTCCCGGCAAGAAGCCCGCGACACAACCGGCTCCGCCGCCACCACCGCCACCGCCGTCACGAGCACCATCGTCTTCATCGTCGCGCTCGACTCGAAGCTCCGTCGATCGCGTGAACCCCGAGGCGCTTCGCTCGATGACCGACGACAGCGGCGGCCGGACGGAGATCATCGTCTCGCCGCGCGATCTCGATCCGGCGACCGCCGGCATTGCCGACGAGCTGAGCCGTCAGTACTTCCTGGGCTACACGTCGACGCTCCCAAAAGACGGCCGCTGGCACACCATCGAAGTCCGGATGCGCCGCGGCAACTACGTCGTGCGCGCGCGCAAAGGTTTCATCGCGTCGTAAGTCCCGCGCGGTCAGTGCCGGGTGACGCGCCGAGACCGAAAGGGACGGCGTTGATGTCGTGGGTGGCCTCCGAGGGAGCTGGCCCTCGCAATCGCGCCTCCATCCGCTCACGTTTCACGCTGACGCATATCGCGCGAGTGCTACCCGCCTTGGAAACCAAACATGGCTACGCACGTCGCGCTCGAAACGTTCGCTGCTTCCGGCGCGATTGCAGACTGACGCTCATCGGGCCACTCCAACGTCGGCCACCACGACATCAACGCCGTCCCTTTCGGCGTGTCACTGTCGCCGTACGTGCCTTTGACCTGTGACACGTAATGCCCTTGGCTGGAGTGTTTCGATTGCGGCCGACTTCGGACTGACGCGATGCGCGCCAGGTCGAACCCGCGCCGGAGGGAGCGCAGGGATTGCCGTGCCATCTTCGCACCTTGCGAAGTGGCGCGGCCAGCGTCAGTTCGCAATCCCGCGCGGACGGAGGCAGCGGGTTCGAGCCGCCTCCGCCAAGGCTTCGGCGGCCAAGGCGTCACGGCCTGCCCGCCGTAGCTTCAGCGAAGGCGGGTCCGCGGAGGCCGCAATCGAACGCTCCAGCCAAGGGCGTTCCCGGTCGCCTGGCGAAGGTCATCACTCGGCTTTCTTACGCTACGATGGCACGTGTCTCTTTGGCCGGCGGCGCTCGGCCTGTCGATGGCCGGCAGTCTCGGCGGCCTGCTGACGGCGTCCCTTCTTCTCCTGTTCAACCGCGAAGCCCGGGATCGGGTGGTGCCGTGGCTCGTGTCGTACGCGGTGGGCACACTACTCGGCGTCGCGCTGCTCGATCTCGCGCCGCAGGCGCTCGCGACGATTGCGCCGACGCCGGCGTTCACGGCGCTGCTCGCCGGCATCTTCACGTTCTTCATTCTCGAAAAGCTCGTGATCTGGCGGCACTGTCATGACGATCAGTCGTGCGCGATTCATCCGAGCACCGTTCCGCTCGTCGTCATCGGCGATGCGATTCACACGTTCGTCGACGGCGTCGTCATCGCCGCGGCCAGCCTGGTGTCGCTGCCGCTCGGCGTGACGACCGCGCTGGCGGTGGCCGCGCACGAGATTCCGCAGGAGGCCGGTGATTTCGCGATCCTGCTTGCCGCCGGCAATTCGCGATCCCGCGCGCTCCTGCTCAACCTCTCTTCGGCGACCGGCGGCCTCGTGGGCGCGGCGGCAATGCTGGCGTTCGGCTCGCGTGCTCCCCAGGTGCTGCCGTTCGTCCTCGCCTTCGCCGCCGGATCTTTCCTGTATGTGGCGATGGCCGACCTCATCCCGAACCTGCATCGCGGCAGCCTCGACCGGAATGCCGTCCGGCAGACTGTCCTCATCGCGATGGGCGTGGGGACGATTGTCCTGATGAGCCAGCTTCGATAGGGCCGGGCATCGACGCAGACCTGCTGGCATTGGTCTTGCTCTTAGCCCTGTCAGCGATACCTAGGCCGCGCCGGAGCTTTACGGCCATGAGCACGGACGCATTTATCACAGCGGGAAATACAGCGCAGTTCTCAGCAACGACAACCAGATTCGGAGTCACCACACGGAGAGCGGCAATCGCTGCGTCGCGCGCGGCTTTCCTCGTCGCCGCGCTGCTGATGCCGGCACTGGCTCGCGCACAGTCGAGCGACCAGGATTTGCTGCGTCAGGCCATGAGCGCCGTGCGCGGCTACACGCAGCTCACGATTTTCGACGACGTCAACGTCGTGGTCAGCGACCGCGCGGTCACGTTGACCGGACGCGTGACCATGCCCTACAAGCGCAATGAGATCGGCACGCGGGTGTCGAAGATCGACGGGGTCCGCGATCTCGTCAACGACATCCAGGTGCTGCCGGTGTCGATCGAGGACTCACGGCTGCGCCAACGCGTCGCGCAGGCGATCTACGGCAACTCGAGCTTCTGGCAATACGCCTCGATGGTCAATCCGCCGATCCACATCGTCGTCGAGCGGAGCCGCGTCACGCTGACCGGCTGCGTCAGCAGCGAGGTCGAGCGAATGCTCGCCTACGCGCTCGCAACGCAGGTCGACGGCGCGCTCGGGGTCACGAACGAGCTGAAGGTGGAGAGGGTGGTAGAGAGTATTAGGCGATGAGGCGATGAGGCCATGAGGCGCGGAGGCAGCGCCCGCGGCTCGCGCGAGGATAGCGAGTCTGCGAGCGCCGGAGCGCGCGCGAGCGGGGGTGGGGCCCCGCGAGCATTGAAAGAATGAGGCGCGGAGCAAAAGCCACAAATCAAGAGCGGAAAGCTAGCCCGTCTTCGTCGAGTTAGGTGTCCAATAAGGAGCATGGGTAGCGAACTCATCCTGGCCTTCCAATCGTTCGCGCTCATTGCCGTCATCGTTCAAAGCCCTTTCGGGCCTCCTGGCCTCATAGCCTCATCGCCTCATAGCCTCTTCCCCATCGCCTCAGCGCCTCAGAGCCTCATTCCCGACACGACATCGGGCACGGCATCGATTTCAGTGCGTGTCGTCGACGACGCGACAGGCCGGCCGATCAAGGGCGCGACAGTGACCGGCGTCGTCATCGCTGATGCCACCTACGTCAAGAACACGGTCACCGATCGCGATGGACGAGCGCTGCTGCTCGGACTCGCAACAGGACGCGTGCGGGTTTCGTCGGGACACGAAGGCTATCTCTCGATGACCTACGGCGCGGAGCGGCCGGGTGAAGATGGCACATACATCACGATTGTCGACGGGCAAAAGCTTCCGCCGATCACCATCCGGCTCAAGCGGGGTGGCGTCATCACCGGAACGATCACGAATGAAGCCGGCGAGCCGCTCGTCGGTGTACCCGTGCAGGCATTTCGAAAAACGTTCAGCGGAGACCGGATTCGATTTTCAGGCGCGCAGGCACTGGATTTCACCGACGACCGCGGCACGTATCGAATTCGAAATCTGATTCCGGGCGAGTACTTGATTGGAGTGGTTCCGAGGATCCTCCGGGAATCCGAGATGCGAGCGGACGCGGAGTCTCCTGTGCCCTTCCTTGACCCAGCGAATCCAGGACGCGTGCTCCTCACGGATCTCGGCGATGGCACCATCATCACGATCATGCCGGGTCAAACCGAACCCTTGCCATTCACGATGGCCGACGGTCGCATGCTCGCGTATCCGCCGACGTTTTACCCCGGTGCTCCAGCGGCGAGCGCATCCGTCATCAGGATTGGACCAGCAGAGTCGAAGACCGGCGTGGACGTTCAACTCAATCCAACACCGGTTGTGCAGGTCTCAGGAACGCTCGCCGGATTGGATGAAGGTCAAATAAGCGCGAAGGTGGCGCTCGTGTCGGTCAACGATGCCGATCGCGTCGACACGATGAGACAGACGATGATCTATGACGCGAGCGCGACGTTCGCGTTTGGGTCCGTGATCCCCGGGCAATATGTCCTGGAGGTTCGCGCGAACGATAGGCTCACCGGTCTCACGCCGATGTGGGCCCGGGTTCCGCTCATTGTCCGCACGTCCCCGATGACAGGTCTCGTCATTCCGCTGAATGCCGGCATGACTGTGATCGGCCAGGTTCGTTTTACGTCGAGCCGTGCGGAATCGGTGACTCGAAGCGTGGCTGGTGTGCAGATCACCTTGACCGATCAAACACAGATTCCGCTGGGTGCTGGCAATGCGCGCGCGATTCTACAAGCTGACGGCCACTTCGAGTTTCACGATCTCCCGCCAGGAGATTACACGCTCCGTGTCGACGGCCTTCCGTACGGCTGGCTCGCGGCGTCGGCGGTCCTCAACAAAGATGGGCGCGACGCGCTGGACTTCGGGTTGCGCATCGAGCCCGGCAGCAACATCGAGGACCTCCTCGTGACGGTCGCCGACAAGTTGCCCGAGGTGGCCGGCGTGCTGCGCGACACATCCGATCGACCGACGACCGCCGGATGGGTGATCCTCTTTCCCGCCGACAAGACGTACTGGCCGGCAGCCGCTCGGCGGACGCTGGGCGTGCGGCCCGGCGTCGATGGTCGATTCGTCTTCAGGCTGGTGCCGCCCGGCGACTATCTCGTCGTGGCCGTCGATGCGGAGCAAGGGCAATGGCAGGATCCGTCGTTTTTGGAGACGCTGGTCCCGCGCGCGATGCCTGTCGACGTCAAAGCGGACAGTGTGGCGGCCGCGACGCCGATAGTCCTGCGAAGACAGTAAATAAAGACAATCCGGGCGCTGCTGGATACCGTCAAATAATCGGCGTAACCTGAGCACATCCGCGCCGGTCTGAAGACTCATAGCGCGTCATGCGCTTCGTCTTTTGTCAGGGGTTTATGAAGCTGCACACACGACTCATCGCGATCTCCATAGCCGCCATTTCCGCCGGCAGTCTCGTCATCGCCGCCGGCCAGGTCCGCACGCAGGGCGGCGCGCAGGGGCAAACCCAGGGTCAGACGCAGGGACGCGATCCACAGGGCGGCGGCCGCGGACAGCAGCAGCCGGCGCGTGATGCGCAACCTCAGACGACCGTCGGCACCGCGTCGATCACCGGGTCGGTCGTGACCGACGGCAGCGGCGCGCCGGTCAGGCGCGCGCGTGTGACGCTCACCGGCGGCGAGGTCCGGATGCCACGCTCCGCCGTCACCAATGACAACGGGCAGTTCAGCTTCGCGTCGCTCCCCGCAGGCCGCTACACGATGACGGCATCCAAAGCCGGCTTCGTGAACATCACCTACGGCGCGAAGCGGCCGGGCCGGCCGGGCACGCCCATTCAGCTCGCGGACGGACAGAAACTCGACAAGGCGAACATCACGATGCCCAAGGGCAGCGTGGTGACCGGCGTGGTCGTCGACGAAAACGGCGAGCCGTCGCCGGGCACGCAGGTGCGCGTCATGCGCTACGTGATGCGCACGGGCGAGAAGACGCTCGAGCAATCCGGACAGGATCAAACCGACGATCGCGGCATCTACCGTATTTACGGTCTGCAGCCCGGCGACTACATCGTGAGCGCATCGCCGCGCAACATGAACATCGGCGACGTGCGTCAGACGGTGATGGCGGAGATCGAAGCCGTCATGACGCAGTTGCAGGCACAGGGAATCGACGCCGGCCGCGGCGGCGGAGGTCTCGGACGCGGCGGCGGCCGCGGGTTCGATCCGGGCGCACTCGGACCGGCGTTCGGCGGCGGCCGCGGTCAGGCCCTCGTCGATCGCGCGAACCAGTTGCAGCAACAGCTGCAGCAGACCGAGCAGGAACAGACGGTCGCGTATGCGCCGGTCTACTACCCGGGCACCACGTCGCCGTCGTCTGCGACGAGCGTGACGCTCGGCGTCGGCGACGAACGCGGCGGCGTCGACTTCCAGCTTCAGCTCGTGGCCACCGCGCGCATCGAAGGCTCCGTCATCGGGCCGGACGGCACGATTCCGCCGGGCACGCAAATCTCGCTGGTCCCCTCCGATCAAGGCGGCATGCCGCAGATTCCGGGAATGAACGCGAGCGCGTCACGATCGATGCAGAACGGACGCTTCACGTTCAACGGCGTCTCGCCCGGTCAGTACCGCCTGATGGCGCGCTCGGTCGTGCGTGCACCGGATCAGAATCCGCAGCAGGCCGGGCCCGCGGGACGCGGCGGCGACCAAGGAGGACGCGGCGGACGCGGCGGACCCGGCACCATTCAGCAGGTGCTCTGGGCGTCGACCGATCTCAACGTCAGCGGACAGAACATCAGCGACCTCGTGATCCAGCTGCAGCCCGGTCTGACGCTTCGCGGCCGCGTGTCGTTCGAAGGAACGTCGGCACAGCCGCCGACGGATCTCACTCGCGTGCGAGTGAATCTTCCCGCGCGAGGACAGCAGCAGTTCGAAGGCGGCGGAACGCCTCCTGCGCAGGTCGACGCGAGCGGCAATTTCACGATCGCCGGCGTCACACCGGGCCGCTACTCGATCAACGGCGTCGTGCCCAGTCCCGGCGGGATGAATGCCGGGCGCGCCGGTGGCGCGGCCACGCCTGGTCAAGGTGGCGCGGCGAGTCAAACGAGCGGTGTGCAATGGACCCTCAAGTCAGCCATGGCGGGAGGACGCGACATCCTCGATTTCCCGTTCGTCATCGAGCCCAATCAGGAAATCGGTCAGATCCTGCTCACGTTCACCGATCGCTCGCAGGAGCTGACCGGCACGCTTCAGGAC
>Ga0207428_10003853_pt1 | contig 14386 bp, 10 predicted proteins | sample RhiMethybrSRZTD1_FD_187600 | JGI IMG/M metagenome (GOLD analysis project Ga0207428, IMG submission 187600) | Populus rhizosphere microbial communities from Tennessee, USA - Rhizosphere MetaG P. TD hybrid SRZTD1 (SPAdes) (version 3) | ecosystem: Host-associated > Plants > Roots > Rhizosphere >... | reverse complement strand
AACTCGGAACCAGCGGCCGCGGGCGAGCGAGAAATTCTTCAGCCGAGGCAAACGTCTCTGGTTGCCACCCTACAAAACGGATCAGCGTCTCGAGGGATTCGCGAACTGAGACATCGTCGTCGACGACGAAGACAATTGGCGTAGTCTCCGACCCGGGTAAACGCGATTCGAGGTTCGGTGCGCTCGCTGATTTCATATCGTTCACAACCGTACCGGAAGAGCGTCTCGTACGAATCGGCTCACGCAAGAGCGGCGTTTACCGCGTCACGCAAAGCCGTATCGCTGAACGGCTTCAACAAACAGTCCACCGCACCCTGTTCGAGCACCCGGGCGCGAACATTCTCGTCTCTTTGAGCGGTGATGAAAACGATCGGAATCTTCTGTCGGCGAATCTTCAATTCCTGCTGCAACTCCAGTCCCGTCATACCGGGCATGGCGATATCGAGAATCAGGCAACTGGTCTGCTCGATGCAATCGGACTTGAGGAACTCTTCTGCGGATGAGAATGCCTTTACTACAAAGCCGAACTCGCGCAGCAGGTCGGGTAGTGACTCACGTACAGATTCGTCGTCGTCGACAACCGAGACAAGTGACGGTGCTTTTGTCATAAGTTTTTCGTGGCGCACTCACGGCCACAGGCTTCGGCGATACTAAGACCGACAATTCGCAAAGTCGTCGGTTGGGAAGGCGTAGTGCCGTCGGAGAGTTGCGTCCATACCGGTCAGAGCTAATGCTTTGAAAACCGGTTAACCGTGTTTCATCACAGCACCCTCCGGCAGAAGGATGCGCTAATCCGTTGGCGAGCGTCTATTGTACTTTGGTATCGGTTGGGCGCCGATATCCAGATCAGCAAGGCCATCGCTGGCAGTGATCATTAGTCAACCCTCGGCCGGCAGGGAATGGAAAATGAGAGAGTCGCGCCCGGGCCATCATTCGGTGCTGCCCACAGACGGCCATGGTGACTTTCGATAATTGAGCGACTGACGGATAGCCCAATCCCCATACCGCCGTCCTTGGTTGTATAGAAGGGTTCGAAGAGACTATTCGGATCTTGTGGTCCCAAACCCACACCGGCGTCCTGTACGCTCAGGCGAACATGATCACCCTCGTCTCGTTCGGTTCTGATGATCAACTGCCTCGGACGATCGTCTATGTCTCTCATCGCGTCGGTGGCATTCAGAAGCAAATTCAGCACGACCTGTTGAAGTTGGACACGATCTGCCATGACCGCCGGAAGGTCTTCGGCAAGTTCGACTCGCGAGATCACCTGCCTTCTCTGAAGTTCACTTCGAGACAGTGCAATCACTTCTCGAATGGCATCATTCAGATCTAACAATTCCGTCGAAACATTCTTCTTGCTGAAGAGGGCGCGCAATCGGGTGATTACATCAGCGGCACGATGACCATCGCGAATCGTGCGTTGCGCAGTCTGTCGCGCGCCGTCGACGTTTGGAGGGTCAGCATCCAGCATCCGCAGGCAGGTGCCGGCATTGGTTATGATTCCTGACAGTGGTTGGTTGACTTCGTGCGCGATGGACGCGGTCAACGCTCCCAGGCTCGAGACCCTGGACATGTGCGCGAGGTCCGAACGAACCTCGCTAAGTGCTTCCTCCGAGAGGCGGCGCTCCGTTACGTCCTGCACCGCGCCGATGTATTCCAGTTGACCGTTCTCATCGCGAGTTCCGTGAGCAACCAGGTGCAGGTATTTGACTGAGTGGTCGGGCATGAGCAAGCGATGCTCATACTCAAAATCACTGCCATCTCCTCGCGCCCGCTCGGTCATCTCAAACAACAACGGCATATCGTCGGGGTGCACTCGTGTAGCAATGAGTTCGAGCGTCACTGTTACCGTTGGCGCGAAATCAAAAATCCGATATACCTGGTCTGACCAGATGATTTCGTCAGTCGCCACGCGCCAGGAAAAGGTCCCGGTCAAACTCAGGCGCTCGCCTTCCGCGAGCAGTGCCGCACTCCGGCGTAATTCCTCTTCGACCAACTTGCGCGGCGTGACATCGGACGTAAATCCGACCATACGCAGTGGCTTTCCTTCGTCATCGAAGAACATTCGACCTCTTGTCGAAAGCCAGTGGAGGCTCCCGTCAGGCCACACCACTCTATACTCCGCTGTCACTTCTCCTGTCTGATGAGCATGCTTGATCGCATCAACGACGACCGGCCAATCAGGCGCATACATCATTTTCTTCCAACTCTTGTAGGTACCGTCAAAAGTGCCCGGGGCCAGCCCGAATAAAGCTTCCTGTTCAGGCGACCAGTAGTTGATTTCCCTCTGAATATACCAATCGAACGCCATAGCACCCGCAGACCTTTGGGCTAAATCGAGGAGGTCCTGGTTCGCCTGCAACTTCTCAATCGCACGTTTGCGTTCGGTGATGTCGCTCAGGTAGCCCGTGAATGAGGGCGGCCCGTCCAATGGGATGCGCGTGATTGTGAGTTCCACGGGGAATTCGCTCCCGTCAGCACGTATCGCCGTCATTTCGACGCGCCGTCCCAGCACTCGCACCTCGCCCGTGGCCAGGTAGCGAGCGAAACCCCGCCGGTGCTGCTCCCGCAATGACGGCGGAATGACGACATCGGCCAGCTGCCTGCCGACAACCTCGTTCCGACGATAACCAAAGGTGCGCTCGGCGGCTGGATTGAACTCAGTGATCCGGCCTTCGTGATCTATCGTCAGAATGCAGTCGAGGGCCGAATCAAAGATCGCTGTCTTGCGCGCCTCACTTCGACTGAGCGCCGCAGCCTGTTTGTAAGCGCGTTGCGCCTGGTAAATCGTCAGTCCGAAGATGGGCGCCATCACCAGACCGCCGTCGAGCACGATTGCCGGTACGAGAGCGAACGGTGCGTATCCATCTGCGATTAGCGCTTGCCATACTCCCACGGCACTAATTGCGGCGAAGAGCGCTACGCTTATCGGTAACCATGGCGAAGTGCCAATCCGATCCAGGGTCTTCGAACTCGCTGCCAAGCGGGTCGGCCAGCGTCTTACGCGGACAGTTTCAGGCATTACCAGCGTCCCTTTGAGAATTCCAGCAGCGTTCGCCGAAGAGTCTGAAATCATTCTTTATTTCGATCATCATTTCTGGGGGATCCTCCGTGGCGCGAAGATGCGCAAGTCGGGGGGGGGACTGCTATCCGTTGGCGCTGGTTTTTCGGCAGATTTTAGCACCAGAGTGCCTGGCACCCGCAACGTGAGAATTGACTTACCCTGCTTGTTTCTGATTTCGCGCAAGTCGAATTTCTTAACCCCGTCATTCCATAACCTCGCCTCGTAAATCCTGAAGTCTACGCCAACTAATACCAAGGTATTGATCGATACCTTCGTGCAATAGATTCGCTTCAACTCTTGTGATGTACTCCGCACCCAGTTGATGGAGAGTTTGAAGGGGGAACAATCTATGAAAAGGATCGCTCACTGGCTGCTTGCAGTTGCCACCTTGGCCGGCTTTGTAGGTTACACGGCGACCGCATCTCGACACGCCGGTCAAGAGGCCCCAACCTTCGTAACCAAAATTCCCAGCGGATACCGTGACTGGCAGTTCATCTCGGTGGCCCACGAGGAGGGCAACCTGAACAGCTTTGCTGCCGTTTTGGGCAACGACGTAGCGATTGCGGCCTTCAGGAACCGGACGATTCCGTTTCCGGACGGCTCGATCATCGCCGCTTTGCACTACCGCTTCGTCCCGTCCGAGGAGAACAACAAGGTCTTTGGCCGTGACCAATCTTTTGTTGCCGGCGCCCCCACCAACATTCAGTTTATGGTGAAGGATTCGACGAAGTACACCTCAACCGGTGGCTGGGGCTTCGGTCACTTCAACAGTGACGGGAAGACAGTTGACGATGCGTTTATGAAAACCTGCTTCCCCTGCCACCAGAAGATGAAAGAGCGCGACTTGGTCTTCACGCGCTACGCACCTTGAGGAATGACCGAAAGCGCCAGGGGAAAGCTGAAGGCCCATAGGGCGAGACATTCGCTGACTCGAAATCGAGAGCTATAAGAGGAGGAGATCATGACGCAGACCAGTGCTACACAGCCAGCTAGCGAGCTGGCATCTGACAAGACCGCTATTCGTCCGTTTCAGGTGGATTTTCCCAAAAGTGAACTGACCGACTTACGCAGACGCATCAACGCGACCAGATGGCCTGAGCAGGAATTGGTCACGGATGGATCACAAGGCGTACAGCTGGCGACGATACAGAAGCTCGCGAATTACTGGCAGACCGATTATGACTGGCGCAAAGTTGAAGCGCGTTTGAACGCGTTACCACAATTCATGACTGAGATCGACGGAGTGGATATTCATTTCATTCACGTCCGTTCGACAGAGGCCGGTGCGTTACCCCTCATCATCACGCATGGGTGGCCAGGCTCGATCATCGAGATGCTCAAGCTGATCGATCCACTGACGAATCCAACGGCACATGGCGCGAGTGCTGCCGACGCCTTTGACCTGGTGATTCCGTCGCTGCCAGGTTTCGGACTTTCCGGCAAGCCGACCGAGACCGGCTGGGATCCGCCTCGCATTGCCCGTGCTTGGACCGCTCTAATGAAGCGCCTCGGGTACACCCGATTTGTAGCGCAAGGCGGCGATTGGGGTGGGATGGTCACGGACGTCATGGGTACGCAGGCGCCTCCGGAATTACTTGGCATTCACCTCAACTGGCCTTTCACGGTGCCACCAGACATCGATCAGGCGATCCAAACAGGCAGTCCGCTGCCATCCGATCTCACAGCCGACGAAAAACACGCGTGCGAGCAACTGCAGTTCTTCTACGCGCACGGAGTGGGCTACGCCCTGGAGATGGCGAACCGCCCGCAGACGATTTACGGGATGGGGGACTCGCCGGTCGGGCTTGCCGCCTGGCTCATCGACCACGATGTGCGAAGCTACGAGCTGATCACGCGTATCTTTGACGGCCAGTCTGAGGGACTCACGCGAGACGACGTACTCGACAACGCCACGCTTTATTGGCTGACGAACACGGCAGTCTCTTCGGCGCGTATTTATTGGGAAAACAAGTTCACCTTCTTTGCACCGAAACACGTCGACATCCCGGTCGCGGTGAGTGCTTTCCCTGATGAAGTATTTCAAACCCCTCGCAGTTGGGCCGAGCGCGCGTACTCCAGACTGATCTATTACAACAAGCTCGACAAAGGTGGACACTTCGCGGCGTGGGAGCAGCCCGAACTTTTCGCTCAAGAGATCCGAGCCGCGTTTCGATCGCTGCGCTAGTCGTGGCGAGCTGCCCTGATTGAGGATTGATTGTTTAGCGAATTTTGAAGAGTTTCGAATTATCGAATATTTGAAGGAGGAACCATTATGAAAAGGACTGCTTTCTTACTCGTTGCAGTTGCAATGGTGACTGGGGTTGCCGCCTGGGCCCAAACAACTACCCGCACCGATTCGGAGCCCGCCCTTCGGAGCGCGAAGGATCTCCGCGGCGTCACGCCGTACATCGAAATCAAGAACGAGCCGGCACCAAAACTGATCGTGGACCCACCGCTCACGGCAGGACTGGCGATTGGAGTCGTCTGGATTCAGTACCGGGTGGAGAACTTGCGCATCGTACCGGTGTTCGGGGAGAGTGCCACCAAAGTGTCTCCGCGAGTCGGCCACTTGCACGTCACCGTTGACGACCTGCCTTGGTGGTGGGCGGACGCGAGCGACAACAATACAATCGACATCGCCGGTTTGCCGGTCGGCCAGCACAAGGTGCGGATTGAGTTGGTCAACGCCAACCACCAGGTCTTTCCCGGACAGACCAGGACGGTGACGTTCACATTGCCGGTGGCCTTGCATCACGAGCAATGAAAGTCGTCCGCGGAGGCAAATGAACGGGAGAAAGAGATGGCAAATACCATTCTGGTCACAGGAGCAGCGGGCCGCCTTGGAGCGGTAGGGCGCACGGTTACCGGCCTGCTGTTGAAGCAAGGCAAGGCAGTGCGTGCGATGGTGCGAAATGAAGACGAACGGGCGCGAGCGTTGCGCGACATGGGTGCGGAGGTCGTGGTCGGTGATCTGCTCGATCTCGATTCGATGCATAAGGCGATTGCAGGCTGCGAGACGATTTACTTCGGCATGTCGATTTCGGATACCCATCTCGCCGCGACGGTCAATACTGCGGCGGTAGCGAAGTATCACCGCGTAAAAGCGTTCATCAATATGTCGCAGATGACGGTCGCCCAGATGAACATTACTGAGACCACGGCCAGCCAACAGCAGAAGCTGCACTGGCTCGCCGAGCAGGCTCTGAACTGGTCCGGTCTGCCAGTCGTCCACGTGAGGCCGACAGTGTTTCTCGAAGGGTTATTCCTGATCTTCACCGCGGATTCGGTCAGAGAATCAAATCAGATCAGACTACCGTTCGGCGAGGGCAAGACTTCACCGGTCGCAGCGGAAGACGTTGCGCGCGTCGTCGCGGCGCTCCTGGCCAATCCGCAGCCGCACATCGGCAAGATCTATCACCTGACCGGTCCGCAGTCCGAGAACATGAATTTCTATGCACAGGAGTATTCGAAGGCGCTTGGCCGCACGATCACCTATCAGGACATTCCGCTTGAGCCCTGGCGGGACGGACTAATCGAGCGCGGATTGCCCGATCACCTGGTGAATCACCTCGCAACTATGGCGGATCTGCACCGCGCAGGACGCTACGACCGGATGTCGGACGACGTACTCACGCTTACGGGGCAAGGGCCGCTGAGCGTGCCGGATTTCGTCAGGAAGAATGCGGCGATATTCACTGCGTCGGCGAAGGCGGCCTGACAAGCTATGCAGTTAGAGTCCCCCCACTTTTTCCAGTAGACAGAGCTTTTGGTGAGTGACCGTCTTCTACAGCGGTCACAGGAAGGAGCTTTAGAAATGTCCAAATATCGCCTGACTCTAATGGGCGCTGCCGATCACAGGTGCTCGCGCTATCACGGCGAGAACAACTTCATGAAAAATGCTCGGATTGCCTGGCTCCGTCTTGTCGTCCTGATAATCCTCAGCATCTGTGCAGGCGCTAACTGCGCTTACTCTCAATCTACGAATTCGAGCAACACCCCGGGTGAGGCGGGTGAGCCATATCCAAACATGCCGTCGATTGCTCCGATAGGGGTAAGGATCGACAAGTATCTGGATGTTCCAGCCTCCGCAAAAGGACCAGCTATCGACTCCGCCAAGGGGTATCGTCTGCAGGATCTGGGCAAAGGTCTGTATATGATCACCGACAATGCATACCAGTCGATGTTTCTGGTTTACGACCGCGGCGTGGTGGTGGTTGATGCGCCTCCAGGCTACGCGGCGCACATTCCGCAGGCAATCGCCGAAGTGAGCGACAAGCCAATAACGCACATTGTCTACAGCCATTCGCACATAGATCATATCGGCGGCGCGAAGGCTCTGGGTGGTCAACCCGTAATCATCGCGCAGGAAGAGACCCTCCGGCTGCTAAAGCGAGCTGCGGATCCTAACCGGCCTTTGCCGACAGTCACATTCTCCGACAAGTACACTCTGCGCGTCGGAAACCAGGTGCTTGAGCTTTCCTACCACGGCAACGCGCACGAGCCGGGAAATATCTTTATCTCTGCGCCGGCGCAGCGAGTACTGATGGTCGTCGATGTCGTATTTCCCGGGTGGATGCCCTGGCGCCGCTTCGCACTTGCCCAGGATATTCCGGGATACTTCGCGCAGGTCGAGGAAATCCGAAAGATGGGTTGGGAAACGCTGGTTGGGGGTCACGTGGCGCGCACCGGCACCCATGCCGACGTGGACGTTCAAGCCGAATTCAATCAGGACGTGAAGCAGGCGGCGGCCACGGCATTGGCGACGACCAAACCCGGCGAGGGGTTGAACCCGTTGGATAAAGCGAATCCGTGGGCAGGCTTCGATAACTACATCGATCGGGTTGCGGCTCAATGCGTCAATACCCTCGCGCCAAAGTGGTCTTCGAGACTCGCCGGCTTTGACGTCTATATCTGGGACCAGTGCTTCGCGATGGAGCAAAGCCTGCGCATTGAGTAACGACCACAGATGACGACAAATGAATCGTTGGCTTCGCCAACACTGAATTGGATTTGCAACTAAGAGAATGGTCGGTTGTGGTTTTGGCGGGCCTTACAATGTACGCTTGGGTTACAGAATCTCTTTCAGGTTTTCCCAGTCGTGTTCAGCCGCTGGCATTATGTGCCTGGTCCCTTGCCTAGATTCATTATCCAGATATCAGCGGTTATCCGTCCGCGCGAGTAAAGCAGCCAATGTCCGTCGCGCGAAATCTGCGGATCTTCAAGAAATAGACCCGATTCAGGAAAATTGGTTACCCGTTCGGGTTCGGCGTTGCGCCAGTCCTGCGCAGGGCCGGGTACGCGATAGATATTTTTGTGGTCGAGTTGAAAATAAAGCCACTTGCCGGAGGACGAGACAAATGGATGATAGTCCTGATGCGGTGTCGCTACAACACTGCGCGGGTCTCCACCAGCCATCGAAATAGCGCGAAGGTCTATGTTACCACTCGGGTTGGATTGAAAAATCAGCCACTTGCCGTCAGGGCTGAAAGTGCTGATAGGTACTACGCCCGGCTCGTTTGTCAGACGGCGCGCACTGCTAGTCGCCAGATCGAAAATAAATAGCTGGTTCTGTCGATCATCAACCACTGAGCCATAAACCAGAGCGCGGCTATCTGGCGTCCACACAGGACTGCCTGCATTCTCGATCAAAAGGCGCGGGTTCGCACCGTCAGGCGACATGAGCCACAGGTTGGCTCGGGCCCCGGGCGCGAGGGGCCGTTGCGACTCGTTAGTAGGCCTGCGAGTGAAGGCTATGGTTTGCCCGTCGGGCGACCATCGCGGAGCCGAATCATTAAAGTTTAGGTCGGCTGTCAATTGGACCGGCACAGATCCTATGTCCACTCGCCAGATGTGTGAACTGGCACCCCTGCGAGATTCAAAGACAACGGAACGGCCATCGGGCGAGCAGCTTAAAAAATAAATAAGGTTGCTTCCCTGGGTAGCTGGTTGTGGCGCGCCCTTTTGCTGGCCCGCTTCGGCATCGAAGGGTAACGTCTCAATGTTGAATGAGAGGTCTTGCGAAGCGAAAGCAATTAGTTTCCCATCCCGAGAGACTGCGGCCTGCATGTCACGCCCGCGGCCAACCGTGATCGGTTCAGGCGCGCCCGAAGCTGCCCCTTCATTTGTCGAAAAAGGCACTTGCCAGAGTGAAAAATTTTTGCCGGACTCGCTGTTTGAATAGATGAGCGATTCCGCATTTGCGCTCCACACGGGACGCCGGCCTTTGACTATTCGCTTAGCCTCACCGCCTTCGGAGTTCACGACGAAAATGTTGTCCCCGGCTTCAAAGGCTATCCAGCGCATATCCGCTGAGTAGCTGGGATACAACCAGAATGGCTGCGGCGGTTCACCAGCCTTGAACTTTATGGGAATTTCTTGCGGTTCGCCCCCTTGAGCGGCAACGCGCCGCATTTTCGGCTGAAACCATGAGGTGCCTCTCGTGTAGATGATCATCTTCCCATCGGGCGACCATGAGGGGAAGTTACCGGATTCAGCCACACGTCGAGCGCTGCCTCCCAACGTTGGCATCACCCAGATGTCGCCGCCCAGCAAGGAAAAGTCAACGCCGGGATAAAGCAGATTGGACGAACTGGCGCGCGTCGAGACGAACGCGATCTGTTTGCCGTCCGGCGAGAAAGCGGGTTGCACATCGTCCGCGTCATTCCTGGTGAGATTAATGTCAGGACCACCAGAGATTTGCTTGAGGAATATCTCAAAATTGCCCGTGCGGTCTGAGACATATGCGATGGTTTCGCTGTCGGGCGAGAAGCTCGGCTCGCCTTCGTAACCGGGATCTGTCGTGAGCGGCGTGAGCGTTACATTTTCAAGCCCAACCGACGAACCTTTGTGCGAAGCAGTCCATTGACCGATCAGCCACGCGGCAGCGGCAACTCCGAGTACGACTAAAGCGCCGACAATAATTGTGGCGACAGTGAGTGTAGGTTTTTGCGCGCCAGGGCTGATCGCGGAACGCTGGGTGCTAATCAGCGAGTTCGATTCCAGCGCGCGCTTAAACCTTCGCAGATCCAACTCGAAATCGCCGGCGTGTTGATAACGCTCGGGAGCCTCCTTTGCGAGAGCTTTAGCCAGGATGTCGGAAAGTTCCGGCGGCAGTTGCGAATTGAATTCTGTTGCGGGCGCCGGCTCCTGATTGATGATCGCATGGAGAATATCGATTGCGGATTTCCCTTTGAATGGTCGCTCGCCAGTAACCATTTCATAAAGCACGACGCCCAGACTGAATATGTCCGTGCGCTGGTCGAGCGTTTCACCACGTGCCTGTTCAGGCGACATGTATGAGACGGTGCCGAGGATTGTTCCCGGTGCAGTCGCATCGCCTGAGGGCGCGCGGGCAGTGGTCAATTCGTTAATTGCAGCGCTCCCGCGTTCTCTTTCAACCAGCTTTGCCAGCCCGAAGTCGAGAATCTTGATCTGGCCGTTCGTCGTCGCAATCATGTTGTCTGGCTTGATGTCGCGATGAATAACCCCTGCTTTGTGCGCAGCCGCCAGTCCGGAAGCAATTTGCGCCGCGAATTCGACGGCCCGTTTGAGTTCCAACCTTCGACGAGCGAAAAGCTCGCGTAGAGTTTCACCTTCGACATACTCCATTGCGATATAGTGCCTGCCATTGGAGTTTCCGATTTCAAAAATCTGCGCGATATTTGGATGATGGAGCGCGGCCGCCGATTTCGCTTCCTGCGAAAAGCGTCGCACCGAATCCTGATGTGCTCCAACGTGCGACGGTAAGAACTTCAAAGCTACGTTCCGATTGAGCTTGGTATCCTTGGCCAGATAAACCTTGCCCATACCGCCTTCGCCCAGCGCAGAAAGGATCTGGTAATGGGCCACACTCTGTCCCGAGGCGAATTCTTCACTATTAACCAACATGTCCTCCGCAGCTTGGTAAACAGGCTCATCTACGAAGCCCGTTTCTTCGTGAGACTTAAGAAGTGATACGACGGCTTGCCGCAGAGATGCATCACCGTCACATACGCGATCCAAATACGCGGGCCGCTCGTTCGCGGGCAGAGCCAATGCCGCGTGAAAAATCTCTTTCAGGTTTTCCCAGTGCTGATCAGGCATGGGGATGGACAAGTTTGTTTGGCTCAGCCGCGTAGGGCGCGATTCAGAGAACGTCGTCTTTAAGGAATCGATCCAGCTCCGTTTCGGAGCGAAATCTTTGCGTCCATAAGTGGACTATTGTCCAGTACTGACAAAGCTTCGCTCACGCGCTGATCTCGTTCTTCAGCCACGCGCACGCGAAGGTCCAATCACGCATCACCGTGCCCGGTGAAACCTTGAGCACCCCCGCAGTTTCATCGGCGCTTAAGCCGCCAAAGAATCGCAACTCCACAACCTTGCTTTGACGCGGGTCAATTGTCTCCAAACGCTTCAACGCATCATGGACAGCCAACACATTTGCGGCCTGCTCGTGCGCCACATTCGTTGCCTCGTTCAAAGTTACGTGAATCAGGTCGCCGCCGCGCTTATCTGACTTTCGCTTGCGCGCCTCATCTACCAGAACCCGGCGCATCACCGTGGCCGCGATGCCGAAAAACTGAGCGCGATTCTGCCAATGGATGCGAGGCGGATCAACCAGTCGCAAGTACGCCTCGTTAATCAGCGCTGAAGTTTGCAGAATGTGGCCGGGCTGCTCTCGCCGCATGTGTTGATGCGCCAGCCGGCGCAGTTCGTCATAAACCAGCAGCATCAATCGCGCCAGCGCCGACTGGTTCCCCTCGCTCCCTTCCTGCAAAAGTTCGGTTACTTCGTGGGTCGCAGCTTTCATTAGTGATTTCCAGCGCGGTTTGCGCATTAGTAAGTAGGGCAAGAATAGCAGCAGTCGTAATGGTCAGGCCAGATTTGTGCTCGCTTTTACTGCCGACCAACCCGGAAAGACTACGCGACCGGAGCCTCGCTGATACCTGCCCGGGAAGTCGAGTTTAGCTTCAATGGAGGATTAATTATGAAGAGTAATTCGGAAAGTAGGCGTCACTTCCTTGCGGCAATGGCGAGCAGTGGAATTGTTGCGACAGCGACAGGACTTTTGATTGAAAAGTCCGCGCACGCTTCCACGATTCCACCTTTCGAGGTTCGCCCGGCACCTAAGTATTATCCAAAACCCAGCTATGTTCCCGAGATCACACTCGCCGGTAAGGTCGCTGTGATCACCGGAGCATCGCGGGGTATTGGCCTGGCCGTTGGTCTGGCTCTACAGGCGCTTGGCGTACAGGTGATTGGCACCTCGAGATCGCCTGACGCCTATCCAGGACATCCTTTTCCACTCTTGAGTTTGAATTTGGCGGATCCGGTTTCTATCCAGGGATTTGTTCCCGCAGTGTTAAGCCTTCCGCAAGTGCAGAGCGCCGGTGGTATCGATATCCTGGTAAATAATGCAGGACGGGGAGTTGTGGGTGGGGTTATTCCAGTTGATCCGAATATGTATTTTGCCGGCATTCAAACCGGACTGGCAACGCTCTACGGCGGTCATGTGGCCGTGACCAGTGCATTGTTGCCGGCGTTAGCTGCACGTTCCGCGAGTGGGTATGCGCGAATCCTCTTCACGACGTCGGTGCAGGCTTATATTGATGGTGGGGTTGACCTTGGTCTTACGTATGGCCACAACTATACAGCCAGCAAGCGCGCACTGTTGTCCTATGCCAACGCCTTACGTAGAACTCTTGACGCTTCCGGATTAGCAATCAAAGTTTCCACACTCAATCCGCTGTGGGTGAATACCGATATTGCCTCGGGAACAAGACCCATATTTCTACAACCTGTAGATGCCAACGGGAATGCCATCGGCGATCCAAACTTTCAATCGTTACTCGACGCATTTCGTGCTCTTGTCGCCAGCGGCCTGCCGACTTCGTATGCAGCGCAAGCGTATGTGCAACTACTGACAGCAACGAATCCTGAAGCAAACGTCGTTGTGGGTTCGGCTGTGGAACCTTATGCTTCACAGGGCGGAACTGAGTCACTGATCACCATCCTAAACGATGAGATGGAGCAATCGGCCTTTCCATGGAAGGCGGGGCCTAAGCGCGTCTAGGCTTCGAGAGGCAAACACACTTAACAACCTTCGCCTAACTTCACTAGTGAAGCGCACTGTGGTTCAGTCAATAGAGATGTGAAAAAGGAATTTCGTCTCACGGAGATCAATGTTCACTTAACCAAAAATTTGCCCTTTCACGACCCAGGCAAGAGTCACTCTTAACCTTCCTCATTGCTGACTCTTTGGCACATAGACATTAACACTTCTGGTGGTTTGGTTCTGAGCCGCATCGACACAGGTAATCGTAATCATGTAGACGCGTCCAGTACCATCGCCAGAACGTTCTGCGCGCAGGCGAAGATGATGCGCATCGACAATCTCGATGTCTGGTTCGGTGTTGCCGTCACCCTGAGTATTCACCGACTCGTTGCTGGAGACGTCGAGCCTGGAAATGATTTCCGATGTTGAGGAGAAGTCATCCGACAGGTCGTAATCGACCGTGACATCAATCATCGTGTGATCGGGCGCCCAGATCACCCCTGGATCGGCCGAGACATCTGAAATCACTGGCGGTGTCACGTCGTTGACACTGGCGAGAATGAATGGACTGAACGAGAAGGTTCGGGCGCAGATGGTTTTCGTCGCAAAGTTCGGCGCGTTAGGCCCGGACAGGATCGTCTGATCGACTACGATCGCGTCGAGATTGAAATTGCCGAACGCAACGCCCACAGGACGGGCGCCTACCGAATAATTTGTCGCGGCGCCAAAGCTACCGTTACCGAGACCCAAGCGCACGGAGATCGCTTCCGTCGCGATATCAAGGTTCCCGTCGTTGTTAAAGTCCGCAGCTACGACGACACCCGCGATCATCGCGAACTTAGTGAAGGGCCCAAAACCACCGGCGCCATTGCCAAGTGCAATCGAGACGCTCGGGGCCCCATTACTACCGGAGTTAGCCGCGGCCAGATCTAACTTGCCGTCGTTATTGAAGTCTCCGACCGTGATCGAATGCGGACCATTTAATCCAGCATTTGTGCTCCCAAAAGTACCGGCAACCGCAAAGCCACCTGATCCATTTCCTAAAAGAATTGTCACCGTATCCTGGTTGACGCCGGCGACGCTTGATACCGCCAGGTCGAGCTTCCCATCGCGGTTGAAATCACCAACCGCAACTGAGGCCAGCCTTCCCGCTAATGATAAGTTAGTGCCGGCGCTGAAACTCCCGGCGCCATTTCCGAGGAAGATAAGAACTTTGCCAGGGAAATCGGTTACTACGACCAGATCCACTTTCCCGTCACGGTTGAAGTCACCTAGCGCGAGTGAGATCG
>Ga0207428_10003851_pt1 | contig 14390 bp, 11 predicted proteins | sample RhiMethybrSRZTD1_FD_187600 | JGI IMG/M metagenome (GOLD analysis project Ga0207428, IMG submission 187600) | Populus rhizosphere microbial communities from Tennessee, USA - Rhizosphere MetaG P. TD hybrid SRZTD1 (SPAdes) (version 3) | ecosystem: Host-associated > Plants > Roots > Rhizosphere >... | reverse complement strand
TCAGCCTCGGGGATGCGGTTCAGAAAATCCTTGACACTCTCATTCGTGGGTTTCGTTTTCAGTTCAGCCATCGATAACTCCTAACGTGTTGTCGGATATTTAATCCCCAACTGCTCGAGATACGTGTCGTACTTCGACGGGTCGTAATAAAACTTCCTCATTCGTTCGCGATAGATTTCCATCGTGCGTTGGTTCAGGTACGTCGGCGGCTTGTCATCGGGACCGATCAAGGGTTGATACTGCGTCTCTTTCGTCTGCACGTCACGAAAATACTTCCACGCCTCCGACACGAGCTCCGGCTTTGTCAACAGATCGACCACCGTCATCGCGACGACCTTTGCGCCCGCGGTCACGCCTTTGTGCGCGATCGGGGTGGCCATCGCGATCGCATCCGTCCAGTTGTGACCCGGCAGTCCGGGAATGTTCGACGGATATCGCAGCGATACTGTCGGAACGTTCCACGACACGTCGCCGATATCGTCAGAGCCGCCGCGCGTCTGTTGATCGGCTGTCACCGGACCAGCGAGTGGCATCAACTGCGTAGCCAACCCCTGCTCGCGCGATTTCAACTCTTTTTGCAGTGCCTTCGCGAGCGTTTGATCGGCGTCGGTCCATTGCGGTAAACCGACTTGCTTGATGTTTTCGTACATTGCTTCCGCGACAGGTCGATTGAAATGCTGCGGCCATGCCGATCCAAGCACGCGCGAACTCACAGTCGTGTTGGTCATCAGCGCTGCGCCCTGGGCCATTGAGTCGCCGATCTCGCGCATCTGTTTGATGTGTTCGTAATCGAGTTCGCGGAAGTAGTACCAAACACTCGCGAGACGCGGCACCACGTTCGGCTGATCTCCGCCATTCGTGATCACGTAATGCGATCGTTGTTGCAAACGCAGGTGTTCGCGACGGAAGTTCCAGCCGACGTCCATCAACTCGACCGCGTCGAGCGCGCTGCGTCCCTGCCATGGCGCCCCCGCGGCGTGCGCGCTCTCGCCTTTGAATGTGTATTCGACAGACACTAGCCCTGTCGCCGACGCCTGTCCCCACGAGGTGTTGAGATTATTGCCAACGTGCGTGAACAGCACGATGTCCACGTCTTTGAAAACACCGGCGCGAACGAAATACGCCTTGCCGGCAACCAGCTCTTCGGCAACCCCGGGCCAAACCTTGATCGTGCCGGGAATTTTGTTGCGCTCCATTAATCGCTTCACGGCGATCGCCGCAGTGATGTTCAAAGGCACGCCGGAGTTGTGACCCTCGCCATGACCCGGAGCACCTTCGACCAGCGGATCGTGATATGCGACACCGGGTTTCTGCGAGGCTTGTGGAATGCAATCGACGTCTGAGCCGAGCGCGATGACGGGCTTACCCGTACCCCACGATGCGATCCATGCGGTCGGAATTCCCGCGATGCCTTGCTCGATCTTGAAGCCCTCTTTCTTAAGAATGCCGGTGAGGTACTTCGACGTTTCAACCTCCTGAAAGCCGAGCTCGCCAAAGCTGAAGACCATGTCGACCATGACCTGTGATTGCTTCGCCATGGCCGCAACGTCCGCGACGACTTGTGCTTTGTAATCATCGACCGGCGACGAACTCAGAGCACCACGCGGCTGAGCACCGGTAAGCAGTGCGGCGAGACAAACTACGATCACAACGACTCGAAAGAGAGGTTTAGGCATAAAGGGCTCCTGACGACGTTTTTGTACTTATTGATCCCACTTGTACTTTTGATACAACGGATCGCTTTGCAGCTCGTATTTTTTGAGAAACTCCCACGCCGTTTGATTGAACGTCGACGCCTTGTCGTAATACCAGTGATCGTGATCCTTGATCTCGACGAGCTCGACAGGGATCTCGGCATTCTTCAATGCGTCCCGCGTCGCTCGCACGACCTTGACCGGGAAGAACTCGTCGCTGTCTCCGACTTGAATCGAAATCGGTATCTTTCGTTTAGCCAGCGGGATCAAGTCCATGCCCTCCTGGTTTAGCGCTCCAGCATGAATCGCGGTCGCGGCAAAGTACTGCGACTCCATCAGAGACATATGCAGGGCAAACGACGCGCCCGCCGAGTGACCAAAGAGATAGACGCGGCGCGGATTGATTGGGTATTTACTCTTGAGCTGTTCGACGAGATCGTGCAGGAAGTCCGGGCCGTCCTGCGGTGATCCCCAGCCGGCCAGATTCGTCGCGTCCGGGCCGGCCAGAATTATTCCTTCCTTCTTCGCGTAATCTTTCCACTTCTCGACAAGGTTAACGCCGGTCCGGTTAGAACCGTGCAGCATCACGATCAGAGGGGCAGCAGCTTTTACTGTTGACGGTACGTACAGATAGTAAACTCGCGTCTTGCCACCTGAGGTCATCAATTCCTTCGTGATGTCGTCTTTTGCGAAGGCAGAGGAGGAAGCAGCGAGTAGGAGTATGAACAGGAGGTGAAGTTTCATAAGCTTCTCCAGGTCGTTAATTTTTCCCGGGCGTTGTTGTAGGGGCGGCACTCCGTGGCCGCCCCTCTGCAATTACGAACCTTTTCGAGGAAGCGCGGCAGCAAGCGAGGGGCGGCCACGGAGTGCCGCCCCTACAACAACTCAAGGCTTGGTCACCAGCGGCAGTTCGATGAAGCTTGCGTTGCCGGGTGTGTTGTAGATCCGTTGCGTTGCTTTCTTGTAATCCTCGGGCTTGGCCCAGAAGATGCTCTTCACGAATGTCTGCGGGTTGCGATCGTAAAGCGGGAACCAACTCGACTGAATCTGCACCATGATGCGGTGACCCGGCAAAAACACGTGATTCGCCGTCGGCAATACAAACCGATAACGCAGCGGGGTGTTTGCTTCAATCGGTTTCGCGATCTCGAAACTCTCGCGATAACGCCCGCGCAGCACATCAGCCGAGATCATCAACTGGTAACCACCCATGTTCGGCTGGCCCGCAACCTGAGCCGGGTAGAGATCGATCAGCTTCACCACCCAATCCGAATCCGTGCCGCTCGTGGAAGCAATCAGATTCACGATCGGCTCGCCACTGATCTTTACCGGCGCAGTCAAAACTTCCGACGTAAACGCCAGCACATCAGGACGTCCTGACATCTCACGCTGATCGTCAACCAGCCATCGCGACCAACTCGCAGCGTCAATCGGACGGGCTCGAAACGGCACGGGCTTCGACGGATCTGAAACATATTCCTCATAACCCGGCGCCGCTGATTTGGCGTTGAAGCCGGCGTTCAACCCGGCGTTGAGATATAACGGCGCCGGTTTAATCGTGCAACCGGTTTCACAGCCCCTGGGCCACGAGGACATACGATGCCACGTATTCGTTCCGGTTTCGAAAGCAGTCACCGGCGCGATGTCCGCTTTCGGCGCACCGTCTTTCAGGTAATGATCGAGGAATGGGCGCAGAATCTCACGACGGAACGTCAAGGCTGTGTCGCTATTGAACTTTATCGCGCCGAGCGCACTGCCGTCACGAATCTCCTGCCCGTGGTGCCACGGACCAAGCACGAGAAAGACTTTGTCGTTATTCGTATCTTTCGGCTCGATCGCCTTGTACACCGCGATATCGCCGTAGATGTCTTCCTGATCCCACAGACTGTGTACGAGCATCACGGGAACCTTGAGCGGCTCCTTCGCGAGGATTTTATCGACGGCCTGATCCTGCCAGTACGCGTCGTAATTGGGATGCTCGAGAATCTTGCGCCAGAAACCGACCTGTTCGAGACCACGACGGCGCCCGAGCTCACCTGCGGAACCGGCTTCCATAAACATGTCGTAGTCGTCGAAGTGACTGGTCCACCACTTGATCTCGTTGGCGCGCGTTGCTTGCTGATCGTAGATGTAGCTCATGCCCTGCTGGCGAAACGCGCCGTTGTGGAACCAGTCGTCGCCCATCCAGCCATCGACCATCGGATTCATCGGCACGGAAACCTTCAGTGCCGGATGCGGGTTGATCAGGGCCATCAACGGTAGAAATCCGTCGTAAGAGATTCCGAGGATTCCGACGCGCCCATTCGTCTCGGGAATATTCTTCACTAGCCAATCGATAGTGTCGTAGGTATCGGTTGCATGGTCCACCTTGGTCGGATTCCACCGGCCTTGCAGCGGCCGATTCATCACATACTCGCCTTCAGAGCCGTACTTGCCGCGAATGTCCTGGATCACGCGAATGTATCCGCCTTCGACAATCACGTCGGTCGCATTGTCGTAGCCCGTCAGGATCGATCCGAGGTCGGAGCTGTCGGCGTGGCCGGTCAGCTCATCCGCGTTGTATGGAGTCCGTGTCAGGAGGATGGGAGCGTTGCGAGCGCCTTTGGGAACGAGAATGACTGTGTGCAACTTCACGCCGTCGCGCATCGGAATCATCACCGTGCGACGAACGTAATTGAACCCATCGTTTGTCGGTTCGAATTTTGACGGCGTCTCGTTTTGGGCGAGAGTCACATGGCAGACGAGTAGTAAGACAACAAATACAAGCAGGAGTTTCATAAGGGATGGTCCTTTGCCACAGATTACACCACCAGCAGGCAGGTCCAGCAAGCAGGAGCAGGTAGGTCCGTCCCGCTCCTGCCCACTGCTCCTGCCGGTTTTTCAGTATTTCACAAACTCAAATTTCAGCCGGACACTGCGGCCGGGGCTGTTATAGAAGGTCCCGAACTGTTCACTGGCGATGTTGTTCTGCACGTCGCGCGGGTTCCAGTGGTTAGTGATGTTGAAGATGGTGAAACCGGCGCGACCTTTGTATTCCTTGCCGCGAAAACGAATCTTCAGTGCTTTCATTACCAGCAGGTCGAATGTTAACAGGTTCGGAAAGCGCCCGCCCTCATTGCGTGGCCCCACGAAGTTTTGAAGTTCATCCACCGTTGAAAAGGGAAAGCCAGTGTGCCAGTCCACCACAGGCGACAAGACGAGGTTGAAAGGCACAGCGAAGTCACCCCAGAAGAGTAAACGATTGGGAACGTCGAACGGCTGCTTGCCATACTCGTCCGGTCGAATCACCGGGTGCTTGAGATTTCCGAAATAGGTGTTGAAGTCGTTCAGGTTCCCGCGCGCTTCCGAGCGCACGTACGAGAGAAAGATATTACGTCCCTCCTGAAAGCGAAAGCGCGCGACCGCTTGTAGCTCGCGATAACGTGAGCGGCCGTTGTTCTGCAGGAGCAGTTGGTTGAAGGTCGGCTCGAGGACGAAATCGCGGCGTGTGTTTCGGTCTTCATAGCCGAGACGAAGCAGTAGCCGTTCGGTTAGTTGATGGTCGAGTTGAATATTCCAGGCAAGCGAGTAAGGGTTTTCCAAATGCGCGGGAGCGGTGTTTTGCATCTCGCGATCTTCGATCAGTTCGAAAAGACCTCCGCCGTTAACAAAAGTCCTCTGGTGCAGGCTCTGATATTGTTCAAACGAACCGACATTCAGCGGAATCTTGTCGTAGAAAATTCCGATACCGCCGCGCACGACCGTGCGGTCGGAATCAGTGGGCGTAACCACGAAGCCCAGACGCGGCGCGAGGTTGTTGTTCTTTCCGATGCTGTCGCGGTCGTAGCGCAGGCCCAGATCGAATACCAGGTGAGAGTTTACGATCCACTTGTCTTGCCCGAAGGTCGAGAATTCGTCCTGGTTGCGTTCGAGAACGCCATCGCCAATGAACTGGATAATCTGGCGTGGAAAAAAACTGTTGGTTGGATGGATGGTAACCGGCTCACTCGTGTCAGTGCCGTGGAATGAAGTGTGACTGAAGTTGACGCCGGTTTTGAACGAGTGGGTTCCGCGCGCTTTTAACTGCGCAAAATTGAAGACTTCGAGTAGTTCGTAGCGCCGGCTCTCTCGATGCTGCCTGTTGAACCATCCGCCAAGGTTGCGCTCCGGCGTAATTTCATAAAGCGCGGCGCTGTTGCCGAAGATGTCGCCATCAAACTGCTTCACGCTGAAACTCGATTGCAGTAACGCGCCTGACTTGAACGTCGCCTGCTCGTTCAGCGCCAGAAACCAGCCGCGCTGGTGAAAGTTTGCGGTGGTATCTGCCAGGTTGAAAGTATTGAGATTGAAGAAGTCGATCTTCTGCGGAAAGATCGAGAAGCTTCCCGTCAGCCGATTGTTGTTGTTGACGACGTAGTCGATCCGCGTGAAGGAATCGAAGCTCTCGCGTTTGATGTCGCGTTGATTCTCGTTGAGGTCTTCGAGACTGGGCACGTTCGTGCGTACGAAACGATATTCCACACTCTGAAAAAAGAAGAGTTTGTCTTTCTTTATCGGACCGCCGACGGCGATGCGTGGCGTCGCGGCGCCGATGCCGAAGAGCTTGCCGTCGCGCCAGCGGGGTCGCGGTAACGTGCCGGTGAAGAGGTAACGGAGATCGTTGCTTCCTGAGCGAGTTTCAATTGTCGTCACTGCTCCGGTGAACTTTCCAAACTCCGGCGAATACGGGTTCGAATGCACCTGGACTGTATCAACTGCTTCGAGCGGCAACTCAATCGCCGGCGCACCCGTGACCGGATCCGTAACGTTCAAACTCGAAACCAGAATGCCGCTCTGCGTCGGGCGTGTTCCCTTGATATTGAGATTTCCGTCCGGTCCGCGGACGACGCCGGGAAGTAAAGGCAGCGCGTCCTGAAACTTCTGATCGATGAGGGGCGCGTCGCGCAACGCCACATTCGTTATCACTGACGGTGTGGTTGATTCTGTTTTGCTCGCGTCTGTTCGATCGTCGATTACAGTTACGGACTCAGTGACTGGTACCGGTTGCAGAAGCAGATCCTGTTCGACGGTCGCCTCGATCTGAACACTCAGTTTTTTCTCATACTTCTTGAAACCCGAAAATTCGACCGTTAGGATGTAGTCGCCCGCAATCAGACCCGGAAAGTCGTACTGACCTTCCATGTCGCTGACGCTCTGAATTTTTTTGTCTCCCGGTCGATCACTGCTCAGAGTGACGACAACCCCCGGCAGAGCTTTGCGTTGGTCGGGAATATCCGCAACGACTTTGCCTCGAATTCTGCCTCCCTGTAGCGCCGCACCAAAAACGTACGGCAACTGGTGGAAAAAAAGAGTGACCAGAATGAGGATAAGAATACGCGTTATGGAATAGTGCTGAACTTTGTTCATTGTCGTGTGGTGCGAATTGGCTTTGATGCATCAAAGTCCTCATACACCGACCTACCATAAAATCTTTTCTAACTCTAGGAGACCTCTCAAATGAAGAGCATTATAGGCGGTTTTGTTCTGACGTTGTTTGTTGTGTGTCTTGCTTTGCCAGGCTTGGTTCATGCCGGTGCTGAAGGAGCTTCTGCCAACGGTAGTTTCAAGTTTGTGTTAGAAGACGGGGAAACAAGATTCGTTGAATTTGATGCTACAGAAGGCGCGGACGGCCAGGCGACTGGCGACATGACCTTCAGCGATCCGGTTGCGATTCCGATCGACGATCCCGACTCTTCGGAAACTCCCAAGAACCAGGGCGTGATGGTGAGAGCCAAATTTGATTGCATGCAGGTAGTTGAGAACAAGGCGGTGATTGGCGGCGAGATTTACGACTCGAACGTCAAGAGCAACATCGGCCAGCGCGTGCTGCTCGTCGTGGAAGACAATGGGCTCGAGAAGGACAATCTTATCTGGGGAATCTACCAGAAGCCCGCAACGGGATGGGTTCCCAAAGATGCCGAAGTTGAAGACGACAAGGGCGCAGATCTGAAGTGGCTTGCGACAGATTTCGAGCGAAAGGATGACGTTGGAATTCCCTCTGACATCAGCAAGGTCGTAACCTGCAAGAGCTTCCCGCTCGGCTCGTATGAATTTCCCGAGATCAAAACCGCCGGCGGCGATCTGAAAGTCTCACCAAAGTAGCCGTCCACAGATTCCACAGATTACACGGACGAATATCCGTGTAATCTGTGGTTTGACTTTTCTTGGTCCTACCAGTTATATCCTAGTCCAAAATTCGCCCAGACTAGGAGCCTCCCATGAAAAGAATTGTTTTCGCCGCAGTGGCGGCGTTGGCGGTGCTGACTCTGATTTTGCCATCGCTGACTTTTGCAGGTAATGACGGTCCTTCAGCCAGCGGTAATTTCCAGTTTTCCCTCGAAGACGGCCAACCGAGATACCTCGAATTCAACGCCCGAGAACAAAACAAGGGCACGGTCGTCGGTGAGATGACGTTCAGCGACCCGTCTGTCATCCCGGTTAGTGATCCGGACGGTTCTGACGGTTCAGGTACTCCGGGCGCTCTCGTAAAAGCAAAGTTCGACTGTTTGAAGATCACGGCCAACAGAGCCGTGATGGGTGGTGTGATTTCTGAATCGAATATTCTTGCCGCTGTAGGCCTGCGCGTATTGCTTGTAGTGGAAGACAACGGCGAGGGTATCAACGCTCTCAACGACAAACTCACGTGGGGAATCTATCTGCCGCAAGCGACCGGCTGGACACCAAAGGACGGAGAACGCGAAGACGATAACGGCGCATCATTGAGCTGGATTGCGAAAGACTTTGAGCGCCCTGATGACGTTGGTATTCCTTCCAATCAAAGCAAAACTGTTGGATGCGAGAGCTTTTCGGCTGGAGCTTATTCGTTTGTTGATATCGTTCATGGTGGTGGGAATGTTCAGGTCCAGCCGTAGTGCTTGGAGTTAAGTTAGACAGGATTTACAAGATTATTCAGGATGTGCAGGATATATCTTGTAAATCCTGAAAAAATCCTGTCAATCCTGTCTCTAACTGATCTTTCGCTCAATGCGCCGATCGGGAATCAACCACATCACCGCCACCGAAACGTAAATCGCCAACCCAATCCACGGGTTCACAAACGACAACAAAATCCCGGCGATGTAGATCACCATCGATATCTTCCCTTTAAAATCCGATCCCAACGCTGAAGCAAGCAGCTCATTCCCCGGTGCTCCTAACAGTGTATACACCAGAATCGTGTACGCGATTGCGGACATCAACAACACCGCTCCATAAAGCGCCACCGGCCACTGCGAAAAGTGATTCTCGCCCATCCACGCCGTCACAAACGGAACTAGCGACAACCAGAACAACAAATGCAGGTTGGCCCACAACGAGCGCCCGTCAATGTGTTCGGTAATATGGAGCAGGTGGTGATGATTGTTCCAATAGATTCCCAGATAGATAAAACTCATCACGTAGCTTCCCATCACGGGAATCAGTGGTCGCAGACCATCCAGACTCGTGTCGTGCGGGGGACGTAGTTCAAGCACCATGATGGTGATGATGATAGCGATCACACCATCACTGAATGCTTCCATTCGGTTGGTAGTCATTTTTTGCGGCCGACTGCGAAGAGAGACTCAGCAGAACGCACGTACATCACACCCTCCGACAACGCCGGAGTTGCCATCAGCAACTCGCCCATCGAGTTGGTCGCGATGTGGTTGAACTTTTCACCCGCAGACACGACGAGGATCTCGCCGTCTTCATTCGACAGGTAGATCTTGCCGTCAGAAGCGATCGGCGAGGCGCTGAAACCGCTGCCCACGAGTGGCAAACGTTGCCGGTAAATCTCGTCGCCAGTCTTGAGATTGTAGGCGTCGAAGGTCCCGTTATTCGCCAACACGTAAAGAATGCCGTTGTAGATCAACGGCGTCGGCATGTAAGAACCGCGACCAGTCCGACTCCAGATCACCGCATCGCTGCTGGTTTTTCCTTCCGGCAGAGTGAGATCGCCACGCACGCCTGCCTTCACCACGAAGATCGGTCGCTCTGGTCCACGACCACTCACCACGACCAGCATGTCGTCCGCGAAGATTGGTGTGGGCGCCGTGATCTTTGAGCTGCGTCCTAGTCGCCACAATTCTTTTCCGGTGCGTGGATCGTAACCACGAATAAAGTTTGAGGCGTTGGCGATTAGCTCCTCGCCTTTTGAGGTGGTTGCGACGGTCGGCGTACCCCACGAAGGAATCTCTTCGCGTTTGGTTTTCCAGACGGCCTTACCAGTGTTTGCGTCAAAGGCGATGATGAACGAATCAGTTTGGGTGTCGCACTGAAGGATTACCAGATCCTTCCAGATGATGGGCGAGCTGGCTGGGCCCCATTCGTAACTGGGAATGTCGTACGCGCCCATGTCCACGCGTCCCATGTTCACTTTCCAAAGAAACTTGCCGTTAACGTCATATGCGTACACACCCTCAGATCCGAACCACGCGACGACGATGCGACCATCAGTCACCGGCGTCGAGTTCGCATACGTCGACTTGATGTGACGTTTCTCAATCGGCTCGCCCTGGTAAGCGACTTGTTGCCACAAAATTTTTCCGCTCTGTTTGTCGAGTGCATAGATCATCCAGCGATGCACGGAGCGATCTTTCGACGCATCCCCGTCGCCATATAAACCCGGCCGGAAGGACGCCTTTGGATCGCTGCTTACCGCAGTAGTTACAAAAATTCGATTTCCCCAAACGACTGGGCTGGAGTGTGCGAGCCCGGGAATCGGAGTGCGCCAGAGGATGTTCTCACCGGTCTTGCCGTTCCATTTATCGGGCAGGTTCTGTCCTTCTGCAATACCCGAGGCGTGTGGCCCGCGAAACGATGGCCAGCTTCCTTTGTCAGTCGCAATCGGACGAGCAGGCGGACGCGCTTTCGCAACGTTGACGATCTCTCGTGGCGGCACCGCGACGATCTCGGTCGCAGGGATCCACGTGCTGCGATCGACAATCATCTTGCGCGGCACGCATTCATCTGCGACGACGTCGAACGACACGTGACTACCATCGGTGTTGAAGCGATACTTACCCGGAGCGTCACATCCGCCTGGTCCACCGCTCATCGCCAGCTCGACTTGATTCGCGTCGAGGCTCTTCCAGCTCCCGTTGAATTTCCCCCAGCGATCGCCTTCGATTGTGAATGTGCCGGCAGGATCGAAACGCGCGACAAAGATGCCGAATTTCAACGGCTGCGAGGGTAGCGATGCCTTGCGATGTGTTTCGATGTACTTGCGTGCAAACTCGTTCCAGTGTGGACTCTCGCGCAGTCCGATCTTCTTTGCTTCTTCCTCTGCATCTTCAACTTTCCAGCCATCACGCAGCACTCGTCTGATCATCCAGAACGCACCGACACGAATAGCGGCGGTGCAGTGAATAAAGATAGGGCGGTTATCCGGATCGTCTGTGATTTTCAGGAACTCCGCGACTTGCTCTTCATTTGGATTGCCGAAAGCGACCGGAATGTTGAAATAGCGCAGGCCGAGCTCTTTTGCTTTTGCTTCTTCTTCGGCGGCGCGATGTTCGCTCGGTTGGCGCAGGTTGATGATCGACTTAACACCTTCGGCTTTCAGTTTTTCGAGATGTTCGAGTTTTGGCTGGCCACCGGTGCAGAAGTCTTTATTGACGCGCAGGAAGTTTCGGATTTCGCCCGGGTCTTGTGCCGCGAGCGCCAGAAGCAAGAGCAGTGCAAGAAAGCTAGTCTTCATATAAGCCTCGGATTTTCACGGATTGATGACGGATTTAAACTTGTGCTTTTATAACACCTTGTGGGTTACGAACGCGACAAGGAAATAGCATTTCGACCGTTGTACGAGAGTCCGATCGTCAGCGTTCATGATTACTGCTGCCATATCGAGCAGGGTGGACCAGGTGGAGAAGAGATTTCGGACGCGAATAACATCGTGCTCATGCGTCATGGTGCTTTCTCGCGACACTTCGGACGCCGCACCATCACGGCGGACGTCAACCAGGCGGTGTTTTTCTCGCGCGAGTCGACTTACCGTGTGAGCCATCCGTCAGATTGCGGCGATCGCGGCACTGTGTTCACTGTTTCACCGCGTGTGCTCAACGATATCGTCCGCGAGCTCGATCCATCGATCGACGAACATCCCGAGCAGCCGTTTCAATTCTTTACAGGACCATGCGAAGCACGCGTCTTCTGGCGTCATCGTGAGCTCGTGCAACGTCTCGAGTCGGCGGACGTGAATCCCCTCGAGCCTTTGTGGGCTGATGTGACGGCGCTGCAGCTTGTTGCTGACGTGCTCGAATCCGCATTCGTGCATCGTGGAGTCGAGCGCAGGCCGAAAAGAGAAGGTACGGATGCGGATCACGCGGAACGTGCTGATGCTGCAAAGACGTACCTCGCGTCCCGGATGAGTGAACGCATCACGCTCGATGAGGTGGCGCGGGCTGTACACGCTTCGCCATTTCATCTCGCGCGAATATTTCAACAGCAGACCGGCGTTCCGGTTCATCGTTATCTCACGCAGCTTCGCCTGCGTGCCTCACTTGAACGTCTTGCCGAGGGCGCGAGCGATCTCACAGCCCTTGCGCTCGAACTCGGTTTCTCCAGTCACAGTCACTTCACTGACGCGTTCCGGCGTGAATTTGGGAAGTCGCCGTCGGAGATGCGCCGGAAATAAGCAAGATTATGGAAGTCGGATTTTTGGGGCACGAGTAGTCTGTCTCCGTTGGTGAAAAATTATTCCAGGGAGACAAACTCATGAAAACGAGCAAATGTCCGGTCTGTGATTGGGCGATCAATGATGGTGGGATCAAAGTAACCGTGGCCGGCAAGGAAATCACGGTTTGTTGTGATGAATGCGTGGAAAAAGCAAAGGAAGACCCGGCGAAGTACGCCGCTTAAAACCTGGGACAGGATGAACAGGATGTTTCAGGATTTACATGTAAATCTTGTTCAAATCTTGTTCATCCTGTCCAACTTACCTCGTCAACTGGCGATACTTAATTCTGTGTGGCGTCTCAGCCGCTGCTCCCAGTCGCGATTTCCTATCCGCTTCGTAATCCGAATAGTTCCCCTCAAACCAAACCACTTTACTATCACCTTCGAACGCCAGCATGTGCGTCGCGATGCGGTCGAGGAACCACCGGTCGTGTGAAATAACCACCGCGCACCCCGCGAAGTTCTCGAGCGCCTCTTCCAGCGCGCGCAATGTATTCACGTCGAGGTCGTTTGTCGGCTCGTCGAGCAACAACACGTTTGCGCCTTCCTTCAACATCTTCGCGAGATGAACGCGATTACGTTCGCCGCCTGACAACATCCCGACTTTCTTTTGCTGATCGGATCCGGAGAAATTGAACCGCGCCACATACGCGCGTGAATTCACTTCGCGATTCCCGAGCTTCAGCACGTCTTCACCGCCGCTGATCTCCTCCCAGATCGACTTGTTCGCATCGAGCGCGCGACTCTGATCGACGTAGGCAAGCACGACAGTTTCACCCTTCCGGATATTTCCGGCATCGGGTGGCTCCTGTTCTGTGATCATCCGAAACAACGTTGTCTTACCGGCGCCGTTTGGACCAATCACGCCGACGATGCCCCCCGGTGGCAACGCGAAGTTCATGTCGTCGACCAGAAGGTTCTGACCGTAGCCCTTGTTCACGTGTTCGGCTTCGATCACCACATTGCCGAGACGTGGTCCAGGTGGGATGTGAATCTCCAGATCCTCGCGACGTTTTTCATTCTCCTGGCGCAGGAGCTCTTCGTAGGAATTGATTCTGGCTTTGCCTTTTGCGTGGCGCGCCTTGGGCGACATGCGAATCCATTCGAGCTCGCGCTGCAGTGTTTTTTGGCGTTCAGACTCGGATTTCTCTTCGCGTCGCAAACGTTCTTGTTTCTGTTCGAGCCACGAGCTGTAATTGCCCTTCCATGGAATGCCTTCGCCGCGGTCGAGTTCGAGAATCCAGCCGGCGACGTTGTCGAGAAAGTACCGGTCGTGGGTGACGGCGATGATGGTTCCTGCATAACCCTGCAAGTGATGCTCGAGCCACGCGACTGACTCGGCGTCGAGATGGTTGGTCGGTTCGTCGAGTAAAAGAATGTCGGGTTTTTGCAACAGCAGCCGGCACAAGGCGACACGGCGACGTTCACCGCCCGAGAGAACTTTTACCGGTGTGTCCGGTGGCGGGCAGCGCAACGCGTCCATTGCCATCTCGAGTCGTGAGTCGAGATCCCAGGCATCGAGCGCGTCGAGTTTTTCCTGCACCTCGCCCTGCCGTTCCATTAACGCTGACATTTCCTCGTCAGACATCTCTTCGCCAAACTTCGCGTTAATCTCGTCAAACTCTTTGAGCAGGTTGACCGTCTCCTGAACTGCTTCTTCAACGACTTCACGCACCGTCCGCGCGTCGTCGATCAAGGGCTCCTGTTCGAGATATCCGACCGTGAAGCCCGGCGAGATGACTGTTTCGCCGTTGAAGTCTTTGTCGACGCCGGCGAGTATGCGGAGCAGGGAAGACTTGCCGGAGCCGTTCAAGCCGATGACGCCGATTTTGGCGCCGTAAAAGTACGAGAGATAAATGTCTTTGAGGACCGGCTTCTTGTCGTAGAACTTGCTGACGCCGACCATTGAATAAATGACTTTATTTGGTTCTGTACTCATAACAAAACAGGAACAGGAGCAGGATACAGGAGCAGGATGTGCAGTGCACCTGCCCCTGCCATTTGCCTCCTGCTCCTTTCTCA
>Ga0207428_10003850_pt1 | contig 14392 bp, 12 predicted proteins | sample RhiMethybrSRZTD1_FD_187600 | JGI IMG/M metagenome (GOLD analysis project Ga0207428, IMG submission 187600) | Populus rhizosphere microbial communities from Tennessee, USA - Rhizosphere MetaG P. TD hybrid SRZTD1 (SPAdes) (version 3) | ecosystem: Host-associated > Plants > Roots > Rhizosphere >... | reverse complement strand
AACGGGCAGCCTTCCAGCCGGCGAGCACCGGACGCATGCGGTCGAGGAGCTCACGTCGGACGAAGAGGTAGCCCATGCCCCTCGCGCCAAGGAGGAACTTGTGGCTCGAGACGGCCAGGAAATCGATACCGTCGCGCACCACATCCACCGGAACCGCGCCGGCCGCCTGGCAGGCATCGACGAAGAACCACGCCCCGGAGCGAGCGGCCACGCGACTGATCGCGGCGAGATCGGCCTGGTAGCCGTTAGGCGAGTGGACGGCGCTGACCGCGATCAATCGAGTTCCGCCATCGGCGGCTCCGCTGAACTCCTCGGGCGAAACGCCGTCGCCGGTGGTGGCCACGGCGCGGATCTCGTAGCCGCGCTCCCGGAGCAGGAGCCACGGGAAATAGTTCGAGGTGAATTCATTCGCGGGGACCACGATGTTCTCGCCGTGCTGCGCTGCCGGCATGTTCGCGGCGACGATTCCGGCGGCCGTGCTCACCGATGGGACGAGCGCGATCTCATCGGGATGCGCGTTGACAATCGCGGCGAACATCACGCGGGCATCTTCTCCCGCTCGTTCGGCTTCCGTCCAATCAAATCGCCCGGCTAACCAACGGTCGGTAGCTCCCCGGTAAGCATCCCGGGCGGGCGTACACCCCGCCGACATGTTGGCGGTGTTCAGGTAGATCGTATCCTTCAGCCCGGGGAACAGCCCACGGATCTCGGCGATGTTCATTGTGTGTACTGCGTCTGGTGCGGCATCGGACGGCGTTCGGACAGGCGATAGATAACGCGGCCTCCGTCCAGACATCGGATTGTAGGACTGCCGCCTACACTCAGGTTCCGAACGCAAACACGCGGAAAGTGTGAAGTCTTCCCTGATGCGCCGAGACAGTGACTGCGCTGCCGGCGTATTCGCGTATGGCGGATTCCCAGAAGCGAAGTGCGCCGTGATTGGCCTCGGACACCCTTACGACCCAATGCCCAGGAAGCCGATTCCACAGCAGGAACGCTCCTCGGCGACCCAGGCCGGCACGTCGCTGGGACGGCAACACGAAGAACTCCGCGAGGTCCAGGTCACGCGGGTCATCGGTCGCCGGAGAGCCCCGCGTCACGAGGGCAAAGCCGACGGCCTGACCGCGAACACGGATGAAGAAGGGAAAATGCGTGTCCGGATTGGACCAGTAGAGCGGAAGACGGTCATAGCCGAAGCGACCGTCGGCCCCGGGCTGGATCGCGAAGATCCCGCTCAATTCTTCGACGTACAACTCCAGTAGGCCTGCCAGGACCGGGGCGGTCTCTTCGGTCGCGACATCTATCGTAATGTCCTGCGACTCGATCATGAGATCACTATCCTACCTGATCGCCACTGCTATCGCGCGGGAGGATCTCATGGCTGAGAGCAACGCCCACACTACAGGTGAAGAGATCATCGCCCTCGAGCGTGCTGCGCTCGACCGATGGGGCAGGGGAGATCCCGGTGGTTTCCTCGAGCTGTACGGCAACGAGATCACCTATTTCGATCCGTCGACTGCGGCGCGCATCGATGGGCACCAGGCGATGGTCGACTACTATCGCCCGTGGACCGGCATGATCCACATCGATCGCTACGAGCTGCTCAATCCGAGGGTCGTGGTCGAAGGAGACATGGCGCTGCTCACTTACAACCTGGTGAACTACTACCTGGACGAGCACGGGACGGAGGCGGTGAGTAGTGCCTGGAATTCGACGACGGTATTCCAGCGGCGTGGCGGGACATGGAAGAGCATCCACTCGCACTGGTCGTTCACGCGTCACCCCAAGCTTCAGGACCTAACGCTCGAATCGTCTGAGCGACAGGCAGGGTGACTGGCCCGGACGGCGTCGCGAAACTCAGCGTCTCACAAAGACCTGGCTGATTGCAGTAATGCTCGTGCCGAACGATACCGGCAGTTGCTGATTCATCGTCATGTTCCAGAGCAGTGCCTGGCCGTTTGACGCCGCGAGCAGGACCTGGCCGTCGTCCACTTCGAACCAGTTTGGCGCGAACCCCACGACCTGGTCGAGCACCTTGGTTGGCTGCGTGCCCGTCCCCGCGCCGATGGCCTGCTTCCAGATCTCCACGGCATTGCCGGAAACCCGGCGGCGCAGCAAGTAGAACACGCCCTCGTCCACTGCATAACGATTGCTGTTGGCGACAAACAGCGCCGGCGAACTCTCGCTCAGCGAGACTAGCGATGTGGTTTCCGGCAATCCGGTCGTCAGGTTCCGGCGGTACAGCAGGATCGACGTCGGCCGGTCCTTCGGCGAGGCAAGGACGTCGTACAACGCACCGCCTGACGACATCAGGTAGCCGAAGCAGTTCGCGGGATTGTTGAACGCGAGCAGCTGCTGCGGAGTGGTCGCGGCCGAGAGCGAGGTCCGGTAAAACTCGCCGCCCACGTCGCCGGAGAGGACGTCAAAGTTCCGGTTGCTGCGGAAGTAATACGTGTCTCCTACCGCCGCGGCGCAGCCCTGGCTGTGCGACAATGGCGGCAGCCCCACGCGCTGCCGCATCGTCTGGAACGTGTCGTAACTGTGTTCGGCAATGTCAGTCCGCCCGCTCACTTCAAAGGCGCGAAACTCCTGCGCGACAAAGATCCGATCCTCGGTGCTGTAGAAGGTCTTGCTGGACGGCGCGAACGACGGACTGCTGTTCCGTTCAACCTGGTCCACCTTGTTGAGCGATGGCACGACGCGAAACAGGTACTGGAAGTTGGTCTCGAGCGTGATGCCGCCCAGGTCAGGAATGAACGTGCTCGAGGTGGTCGACGTCGGGATCAGGAACAGCAGCACCCGGTTCTCGAACGCCACCGCTGGCGGAGGCGGAGGCGGTGGAGGCTGCCCCGGATCGTTAGGGTCATCCGGATTCGTGGCCTCGTCCGGAGAGGAGCACGCCGCCGCCGCGAGCACCTGGGCGAGCAGCGCAAACGATTTCAGCGACATCTGACGGCGGCGCAGCATAGGAGGCCTCTGCGTTCGAGGTTCATCCGCCCGCGGTTTCCAGCCAGCCAGCCGCCCGAATCTGGCGCGTCCTGGTTCCGGCAGCAAGGCGGCTTCGGCTTGCGCGCACAGCCCGGAGCGTGTCGATTGGCGGCTGCGGCACGCACCAGGAAAGGAGGCCTTCAATGGCCGGAACAATTCGTGGCAGCCTGTCGGTCCTGTCGTTCGTCGTCGTTACCCTGGCAACGCCAGGCTGCAAGGACAGTGCATCGGTCGTCACCGTGGCGCTGGTGGAGATCAGCGTACCGGCGGGCCCGATCCGGGTTGGCGCGACCGCGCAGTTCGCGGCAACGCCCAGGGACGCTAACGGCCAGACCATCGTGAATCGGCCGGTGACCTGGAGTACGTCGAACCAGGCCGTTGCGACAATCAACGCCGGTGGGTTGCTCACCGCGTTGCAGGGTGGGTCGGTGAGCGTGATGGCAACGGTCGATGGAAAAACCGGCAGCGTGAGCATAACGATTGTCGTGCCGCAGCCGGTCATCACGCAGCTCTCACCCAATGTCGCGACCGTGGGTTCCGCTGGATTGACCCTCGTCGTCAACGGGAGTGACTTCGTCCAGGGCGCGGTGGTGCGCTGGAACGGACAGGATCGAACCACCACCTTCAACTCGGACACGAGGCTCAGCGCGCAGATCACGGCGGCCGATCTCGCGAACCCCGGCGTCCATAACGTGGTCGTGCGCAACCCGCCCCCGGCCGGAGAATCACCGCTCGCCGTTTTTCAGGTGACGATCCAGGCGATCGGTCCCTTCGCCGCATCGCGGGACAGCCACTCCTGCGCGGTGACTCAAGCTGGCAACGCGTTATGCTGGGGACGGAACCATCGTGGTCAACTCGGCAACAACTCCACCACCGATCGAACGGTGCCGACGGAGGTCTCGGGGTCGGGCCGGTATGTCGCCGTAGGTGTGGGCGAGTACTTCAGCTGCGCGCTCACCGAGTTTGGCGGTGCGCGATGCTGGGGTGACAACGCATTTGGCCAGTTGGGCGACGGCACGAGCGCAGCTCGCTCGATACCGGCCCCTGTCAGCGGTACGCGCTACTTCACGGCGATGGCCGTGGGTGAGTCGTTCGCGTGTGCCCTGGATGGACAGGGCCACGCGTGGTGCTGGGGCGTTAACAACGAGGGTCAGATTGGCGACGGCACGACGACACCGCGCTCGACACCGACCGCTGTCACTGGGAACCTGACGTTTCGCACGCTCACAGCCGGTGAAGCGCACGTCTGCGGCCTGACGATGAACAACGAGCTCCATTGTTGGGGACAGAACTCGGAGGGGCAGCTCGGCCTGGGCGATCTGACACGGCGCGTGAGTCCCACGCGGGTGACCGCGGTAGCGCCCATCGAATTCGTCGCGGCTGGCCAATGGCACACGTGCGCGATCACACAGGCTGGCAGCACCTATTGCTGGGGAAGTAACGGAAGTGGTCAAGTCGGTACGGGCCAGCTTACCGGGACCAGAGTGCCCTCACCAACTCAGGTCGTGGGCAGTTTCGTGTTCATCGCAGCCGGCGTGTTTCACACATGCGGGCTTCTGGCCAGCGGCGCTGCACAGTGCTGGGGAAACAACGGATTCGGCCAACTCGGCACGGGAACGCGGCTCCTGAGTTACACGCCCGTGCCCGTGCAGGGAGGAGTGAACTTCCGGTCGCTCATTGCCGGCTTTCGCGCCACGTGCGGGTTCACCGCTGCAGGAGCGATGCACTGCTGGGGTAGCAGAGGCTTCGGAGAGTTGGGCGATGGACAGACGGCGATCAGGCTCACTCCGACGCGTCTCTCGTCCGGCACGTTTTCGAGTGTTCAATCCGGAATCAATTTTTCGTGCGGGCTTTCTTCCGGCTCGGCGTACTGTTGGGGCTCGAATAGTTTCGGCCAACTGGGCAACGGCACCATGACGAGTGCTGCTTCACCAACGCCGGTCACGGGTCTCGGCACGACGAACACGGAACTCAGCCTCGGCCACGACCACGCCTGCGCCCGCACTACTGCCGGAGCGGTGTCATGCTGGGGTCTTGGCCAGGGCGGACGACTCGGCAACGGCACGGAGTTCGATCGCACCGTTCCAAATGCCGTCATCGGTGGACAGACGTACCGCTCGATCAGTGCCGGGGGCAGTCACACGTGCGGCGTGACGACCGCAGGGCAGGTGCAATGCTGGGGCAACAATGATGACGGGCAGCTCGGCACCGGTGACCTGAACAACAGGAACGTTCCCACCGCAGTGATCGGTGTTGGCGGGATCACGTTCGCAGACGTGACGACGGGACAGGACCACTCGTGCGCTCGTAGCGTCGCGAACGCGCTCTACTGCTGGGGCTCGAACCTGTTTGGTCAAATCGGTGATGGAACAACGACAAATCGCTCGCAGCCTGTCCTGATCAACGTGGGGACGGCGATTGCAAACGTCAGCTCGTTCACCAACGCGACATGCGCACGGGCCACGAGTGGAGCTGTGTATTGCTGGGGCGTGAACATCAACGGCGGATTGGGCACGGGCACGACCAACCTGACTCAATTGACGCCGAGGGCGGTCACCGGTGGATTGGTCTTCGCGAGCCTGAACGTCGGACGCAACGTGATTTGCGGGGTTACGACTGCCGGGGCGGCGTACTGCTGGGGAAACAACCCTAACGGGGAGCTCGGCGCCGGCGCCGTCGATGACATCCGCGCGTCGCCAACCGCAATCAGCGGCTTTGGCGGCAGCACGACGTATACGCTGGTGGATCCCGGGGGATCGCACTCCTGTGCAGTCAACAGCGTGGGAGAGGCTGCGTGCTGGGGCTTCGACCTGGACGGCAATCTCGGTCTTGGCGTCTCCGGTTCAGTGCTGACGCCAGCGATGGTTCCAGGCATCACCATCATGATCCGCTGATGATAGGTTTGTCCTGCAGTTGAGCTTACGGAGACCTGGTCATCATGCGAAAAGCCCTTCGGATTCTCGGAATAGCCATACTGGCAGTCGTTGTTGGCGGCGCGGCGTTCGTGGCGTCGCGGCAGCATCTCACCTTTGATGCGGCGTACCCGCACGTCACCGCGTCGACTGATTCGGCCGTGATCGAGCGCGGGCACTACATCGTTCGCAACGCGGCGCCGTGCGCCGCATGCCACGGAGATCCGTCGCAAGTTGAGGGGTACTTCGCGGGAGCGGACGTCCCGCTATCGGGCGCCCACTTGTTTGACATCCCGCCAGGCAAGTTCTACACGCGCAACCTGACACCGGACCCTGAAACCGGTCTGGGAAACGTGGCGGATAGCGCGATCGCCAGGGCGCTCCGCTATGGCGTTGGTCATGACGGACGAGCACTCCTGCCGTTCATGGAAATGCAGGGACTCTCCGACGATGACCTGCAGGCGGTCGTATCGTATCTCAAGAGCCAGCCCCCGGTGCGCAAAGCCATTCCGTCACACCAATGGACCGTCATCGGGAAGATCATCCGCGCTACGGTGCTGTCGAATCCGGTGGGACCCTCTTCTACGCCGCCGGCACAAGCGCCGCGCGGCCTGTCGGTCGAGACTGGCCGCTACCTGGTCGAATCGGTGTCACTCTGCTGGGCGTGTCACACGAAACGCAGCCAGATGACCGGCGCCCTTACCGGTCCGCGCTTCGGTGGCACCACCGGATTCACCGAAGAAAGTGATCCTTCGCGACTCTGGTCGCCGCCGAACATAACGAGTGATCCGGAAACCGGGCGCCTGGGGCGAATGACTGAGGACCAGTTCGTCGCGCGCTTCCGCCAGGGGCGTGTCATTCCCGGTTCGCCGATGCCGTGGCAGGCGTTCTCGCGCCTCAACGAGGAGGACCTGCGTTCGATCTACCAGTATCTCAGGAGCGTGCCGCCGGTGAAGAACGACGTCGGCCCACCCTGGGAAGACGTGGCGAAGAAGTAAGCCTCCGGCTCCGGGCAGTGCTTCGATGACTGTACGACACTACGACGCCAACTACGGGCACTTCTCGGCCGAGGTGTATGCCGCGGTTCGGCGTGAGGCGTTCGGCGAAGACATCGGCCAGAACAGCTGGCTCACCGCCGATGAGCACGACCTCTTCATCAAATGGTTGGCGCCGAACGCCAGTTCGCGCGTGCTCGATATCGCCTGTGGCTCCGGACGAACGACGCTCCGCATCGCGCAGCGCACCGGGTGTGCGGTTCACGGCATCGACACGCACGACGCTGCCATCAGTGAGGCCCGCGCGGCGGCCCGGGAAACCGGCCTCGCCGAACGCGCGACCTTCGACCAGGTGGATGCATCGAAGCGACTGCCGTTCGGCGACGCCTCGTACAATGCGCTGATCTGCATCGACGCCATCAACCACCTGCCTGACCGTCCGGCGATCCTTCAGGACTGGGCGCGGATCCTCGCACCAGGCGGCGTGCTGGTCTTCACGGATCCCATTGTAGTTACCGGAGCGCTCACCAACGAAGAGATGACCATCCGCAGTTCAATCGGGTTCTTCCTCTTCGTGCCGCCAGGTCTCGACGAGCGCCTGCTGGCAGACGCCGGCCTGCGCGTGACGGACGCCATTGATCGCACCGAGAACATGGCGGTCATCGCGGGAAAACGCCGCGCGGCGCGCGAGAAACACGCCGAGGATCTGAGGCGCATTGAGGGCGACGAAACGTTCGACGGCCAGCAGCGCTTCCTTGCTGTCGCATCGCAGCTGGCGGCTGAGAGACGACTCTCACGAATCGCCTTTCGTGCAGTGCGCGAGTGAGTCTGGCTTCGCGTCAGCGAAAGGCTGGCTCGATGCGCAGGCGAACCACAGTCGGCACGTCGTTCTCATCGCGGATCACGCCCCACACATTGTTCCCGCGCACCACGTACGTGCTGATCTCGCGTGGAACCAGGATGCGGCCGAGGTAGCGGCCGTCAGGTTCGAAGACGTCCCAGCGCTTTTCCTTCGGGCGGAACTTGACGGGCGGTGCCCTGTCGCGCGTTCCGGAAAACGGATTGGACTCAGTCGCCATGGTGTCCGGTTCGAACGGTTCTGATGGCACGCTGAGTTGCACCCAGATGCGGCCGTCGAGGCCGACGAGAAGGTCCTCGATAGGGGGCTTCTCGCGTGGAATCTCAGGACCGTTCCACTTCCACTCGCTGCTCACCTGGCGCATGGAGAAGGCGATGTTCTCGCGCTCCTGGGCACGCTCCTCGTCGCCGACGGGCACCGGCGTTGATTCACGCGTCAAGCGGACATGCTTCCCGTTCGCCTCGGTGTGGACCACGTATGGCCGCGACATCGCGAGCACGACGTGGCCGAACGGACTCGCGACCTCCATCGGATAGGTGCCGTAGGGGACGCGTCGTGACCGTCCGCCAATGCTGGTGCTGGTGACTTTCAGTGAGGTGAGAACGCCGTCAGCGCCTGGGAGCGTCGGCGGGATGATCGTGTCGATCAACGCGCCGGCAGAATCGTAGCGAAAGTATGCGATGACTTCCGGCTTGCCGAAGTCATTCGCGTCGAACGCCTTTTCCTTCCTCGTAATGCTCCTCGGGTGCGCCTTCAGCCAGATGCGGTTCTGCGAGTCGACCATCACCGGCTGGCCGCAGCAATCGCTGAAACCGAGGTTGGCTGAAGTGCGGAACGTGCCGTCGGCGTTGTAGACATTGAGCCGCGAGTTTCCCTCATCCCACATAACGAGGGCGCCGTCGCGAGCCACGGCGATGTCGTTTACGCGCTGGTACTCGCCCGGTCCGCTGCCGCGACGGCTGACGCGTCGTATCAGTTTTCCATCGGCATCGAACAGGAACAATGCGGGCGTTGTGCCATCCCAGACCCACACCTTGCCGTCGGGCGCGACGGCGATGTTACCCACCTCGCCAAACAGATCGCTGCCCGAGTCACCCGTCGCGCGCCATTCGATGACGTAGCGGCGCAGCAGATGGTCCGGGACGTCGCCAGTGGTGGCCGCGACCACGGTGTCGCCGATCGTGGTGAACGTGGTCTGGTAAGGCAGACTGGCCCCGGTACTGTCGGCGTTTCGGCATGCCAGGACAACAGCGAGCGACAACAGCCGCGAGAATCTCATGACGCAAGCGTACGAATCCCGCCTGGGCTGTCAACCTTTCGACCTTCGCAGAGTCCGTTGACGCGATGTAGAATTGTCGTTCAGTCAATCCGTACCCGATCCGCGACAGGAGGGGATCCCTGAACGCCATCCTTCAATCGAGCCTGTTCTATACACTCAGCACGGTCGCTCAGACGCTCGCCGGCGCCATGGGACTCCTGGGTGCAATCGTGCTCTTCTCGCTACAGGCCACGGCAAGGAGCATCGAGAAAGCCGCGAAGCAGCTCTCCGCGATTCCGCACGCTGACCTCAACGCGCTCTATATCCGTCACTTGTTCGCGCGACGCAGCTATCACGAGATCGCGAAGCGTTACGGCGACCTGCTCGAGGGAAGCATCGAGACGAGCCAGGATCTGCTGGTGCACCACTCGACCCTCGTCTGGGAGCTGCAGCAGGAAGAGGCGATCAGGCGTTCGTTCTGGCAGGCACTGCTCGGAAGCGGAATCGTGATCGCGTGGAGCATTGTTGGCCTGGCGCTGGCTCCCGAACTGACCACGAAGGCCGTGGTCGCGGACATCTTCCTCGGGAGTTCAGTGCTCGGTGCGCTGGGTTGCCTGCTCCTCTTCGGCGTACTGCTCCGCGTGATGGTGCGCTCGACGACAATGGAGGACGTCGGAAACGCCCTCAAACGCTGAGCTGGTGGCACGGATGGCTGGCGGACCGTAGACTCAGCCTACACCGCCATCCATAGACCAATGCGCTTCCCGTCCATCGCACTCATCACCCTCGCCGCGCTGTCGGCCAGCCAGGCCGCTCGGGCGCAGGAAACTCCCACCGAACGCGAAGCGGCGCGCGAGGTCATTCGCAAGATGGCCGCGCTCGAGCAATCCCTCGATGTGCCGGGATTGGTCACGAAGCTCACCGGCGCCAATGCCGCGCGCGACCAGGTCGCGGCCCGCGCCAAGGAGCTGATGGACACCGAGCTCCTTGCGATGGGCGACGACATCACGCGCCATCCCGAAATCGGGTTCGTGGAGACGCGATCGGTGAAGATCCTCACCGACTGGCTCACCGCGCACGGCTTCGACGTCACGATGGGGGTGGCGGACCTCAAGACCGCTTTCGTCGCCCGCTCGCGTCGCGGCAACGGTGCGCCCAACCTCGGAGTCATCGTCGAATACGACGCGCTCCGTGGCACCAAGGGCGCCTTCCACGGCGACCAGCACAGCACGCAGGGTCCCATCGGTCTCGCCGCGGCCGTGGCGATGGCCGAATACCTGGCGAAGAACAACCTTCCCGGCAGCGTCACGGTATACGGCGCCCCCGGCGAGGAGATGATGCCGCCTAACGCCAAGACGGTCATGCACAAGGCCGGGGCGTTCAAGGGCGCCGACATCCTCGTCCGCAGCCACGCCACCAGCGCGACGACGCGACCGGCGCCGGGATTCGGCACCTGCTGCATGAACATCAACGGCACCAAGTACACGTTCCTCGGCGCGCCCGCGCACCAGCTCACGTCGTGGAACGGCCGGAACGCGCTCACCGCCGTCATTCACCTCTTCAACAACATCGACGCGATCCGGAGCAACATCCGGCCCGAGGCCCGGGTGCAGGGTGTCATCGTGGAGGGCGGCGCCGCGCCTAACGTCGTTCCCGACAGGACCGTGGCCGACTTCTACATCCGGTATCCGGATGCGGTGTACCTCGAGCAGCTCACCGAGATGGTCGACAACGCCGCGCGCGCGGCCGCCCTCGCGACCGGGACGCGGGTGGTGATCGACCACTATGGCCAGGACCGCGACGGCATCGCGGTCTCGACGCTGGCCGAGGTGGGCTTTGCGTACATGAAGAAGTTCGGCGCGACCGGCGTGACGCCCGAGCCGGGAAAGCCGCAGGGCTACGAGGAAACGGGCAGCGTTTCGAGCGACATCCCCGGCCTTGGCTTCAGCGCGAAGTCCTCGAACGCGCCGAACCACACGTACGAGATGGAGGCGGATGCCCTGGGCGATGTCGGGCACACCGGGTTCGTCACCGATGCGCAGGCGATGGCGGCGTTGCTGTTCGACTTTGCGACACACGCCGAGTACCGCGCCGCGGTGAAGAAGGAGTTCGACGGGATCAAGGCGCTGTACGCCGAATACGAGGAGGCGCTGCGGAAGACGTACGTCGTGCCACGGGTGCCCGTGCCGTAGCACCGCTGCCAGCGCCTGTTGCACGGAGCGGCTGAGGTGGTTGTTGTGCGCGGTTCCGTCGCCGGATGTTGAGGCACTCCTCGATCAGGAACCGCCATGTCGGCACAAGCTGGAACGCTCGCACGGCTCGCTCGAGCCTGGGGGTTGACCGCGATCGTCGACTTCACGTTCTCGAGCGTGCTCGTGACCGTGTTCTACCACTCGACTTTTGCGCGACTCTGGCAGGGCGTGGCCAGCGTACCCTTCGGCCCGTCTGCGTTAGGCGGCGGGACACGCTATACGTTGATCGGCATCGGGCTCCACCTCTGCGTCGCGCTCACGTGGAGTACCCTCTTCCTGGGTCTCTATCTCGCCCTGCCATGGCTCCGGCGCGTGGTCGCCACACCCGGTGGACTGCTACTCGTCGCCACGGTGTACGGTCCGTGCATCTGGATGTTCATGTCATTCGTCCTGATTCCATCGTTCACGAACCGTCCCCCGACGATCGCCTACCGTTGGTGGGTGCAGTTCTTCGGGCACATCCTGTTCGTGGCGGTTCCGATGATCATCGGCGTCCGGGGCGCTCGACAAGTCGCGGAAGCTCCCTCACTCGGGCTGCGAAAGCTTGCGTGATCGCCGCGTTTGTCGCGCCGAGACGCGCGACCGCGGCCTCGAGCACCGGGTCACGATTGTGGCTTACGGCCACTGAGTCCCACGCGACGAAGACATCCGGTGGAATACCCTGCCACTCGATGACGCGACGGTCGGCCGTCCACTCGATCCATCGCGATACCGAACAGGTCCATCCGTCGCCGAAGGGGAACGTCCGCGGGTTGCCGCTGCCGCCGCCAGTGGTGTCACCGAGGATAACAACGTTAGGCAGCTCGCGCATGGCGGCGATGAACGTCTCGCTGCTCGAGTAGACGCCGCGACCCGCGAGAACCACGACTGGCTGCGTGAACTGGAACGCGCCGCGCGGACTGACCTCACGCGCGATCTCCCCGCTGAAATCGTCGTGTCGCCGTCCGTCGCGGAAGCGCACGAATCCGATGGTGGTGCGGCGCTTTGCGAAACGGCCGGCCAGCGCCAACGCCAACGCGTCGTCACCTCCGCCGTTGGGCCTTACATCGATGATTATTCCGGGTGTGTTACGAAACTGGTCGATGACGACGTCGAGGTAGGACGTCGAAAGCATCGAGGGGTCCCAGCTGGCGATGGCGATGTAGCCGATCCCACCCCCACCCATCCTGCAGGTGCCGAGATTGGGCTTGAGGTGATGGAACAAGCACGGCTTGATGACTTCGAGCCAGATGTCGCGATTCCAGTTCATCCGGGTCACCGGCTGGAACGAAGGCTGCAGAGCGCCACTCGGCGTCCGGAAGTTCACGTGCACGTCGCGCAGCGGTGCGACCATTTGCTTCAGGATCGTGATCAGCTCATCCTGGTTTTTCGCAGCTGCGGCGGCCGGCCGATACACGGCGCGCAGCGAATCCCAGTTGATCGCCTTGTACGCGAAGTAACTGTACTGCGCGTCGAAGGTCTCCCAGAAGAGATCGAACCGACCGACCAGGCTCGCAGGCGGCGCGACGGTGCCGCTTCCGCAGCTCAGCGCGCCGGAGAGGCCGCATGCGAGCGCGAGAACCGTCAGCCGGTGCACGTTCGTGAAGGCATGATCCTCAGGAGCTACGAAACGTATCGAGCGATCGCCATCGCCCCCGTTGCGAGCACCAGCATCACCATCACGATCTGGCTGGTGACTCCCATACGACCCTGCAGGCGTTGCAACTCCGCTGACTCTTCCGCGGTCGGTGGACCGCCGCGCGCCACAGCGGCGGCGCCAAGAGCCGCAAGGCGCTTCGATGCCGGCAGGTTTACGGCCATCCCGATCACAAAGGCGAGGATTGCCAGCGCTCCGCCAATGCTGAAGGTGCGGCCTTGGCCTGATCGCATGAAGACTCCTGGCTGCCCCGCGGAATCAATCATCAACAACCAGATGCCGGCGACGACGGTCAGGATGCTCGACGCCATCATGACCATCGGCATCTTCCGGACTCTCACCAGCTGGTTCATGACAGGTCCGCTGGCCGGGCCTAACGCCTTCAACGACGGCGCCAGCATGAAGGTGGCGAACATGACGGATCCAACCCAGAAAACGCCGCCAATGATGTGGACGAGCCGAAGTACGTAGATCATGGGTCTCCTGGTGAGCGTGCAGTGCCAACTCTACGAGCGATGGAGCCGGATGACAACTACCCGGGAAGTAACGCGCGCACCGCGTCGATCGTGTCCGCCTCATCCGCGCGCTTATCGGGTCGATAGCCCTTCACGCGCGCGAACCGCAGCGCGACCCCGCCGGGATACTGCGAACTGCGCTGCACTTCATTGAACGCGATCTCGACCACGAGCTCAGGGCGCACGTGCACGACGTGCCCCTCGCGATGGGTCTCGCGAGCCAGGAGCTCCTTCGTCTGCCACTCGAGGAGCTCGTCCGTCATTCCCTTGAAGGTCTTGCCGAGCATGACGAAGCCGCCGGTTGCCGGATCGCGCGCGCCTAACCAGATGTTGGAAAGCCAGCCCTGGCGCCGGCCTGAGCCCCATTCGACGGCAAGTACCACGAGGTCCAGCGTGCGTGCCGTCTTCACCTTCACCCACGCCGAGCCTCGCCGGCCAGCCATGTATGGTGCCGTGAGTGACTTGATCATCACGCCTTCGTGTCCTCGATCGAGCGCGGCAGCCTGGAAGTGTTGTGCCTCGTCTATTTTGTCGGTGATCACGCGTGGGACGCGCATGGTGTCGGGCAGGGAAGTGTCGATGATCCTCAGCCGCTCTTCGAGTGGGTGATTGAGAGTTTCTTCCCCGTTATCCAGGAGCACATCGAAGAAGAACGGCGTCAGCGGCAGCTCCGCGCGCAACCGGTCCACGTCCAACCGTCGCCCGAATCGGCTCATCGTATCCTGGAACGAGAGCGGGCGTCCGCCTGACGCGAGCGCGATGACCTCTCCGTCGAGGATCAGCGTGTTCGCCTCCAGGCCGCGCACGATTTCCACGATCTCGGGAAGGCGTGCGGTCACGTCGTTCAGGTTGCGCGTGTAGATCGCCACACGATCACCATCCTTGTGCACCTGGATCCGCGCGCCGTCGAGCTTCCATTCGATGACCACCCTGCCACCTCCGGCGGTCTCGATCCCTTCGGCAACGTCGTCCGCGGA
>Ga0207428_10003847_pt1 | contig 14397 bp, 12 predicted proteins | sample RhiMethybrSRZTD1_FD_187600 | JGI IMG/M metagenome (GOLD analysis project Ga0207428, IMG submission 187600) | Populus rhizosphere microbial communities from Tennessee, USA - Rhizosphere MetaG P. TD hybrid SRZTD1 (SPAdes) (version 3) | ecosystem: Host-associated > Plants > Roots > Rhizosphere >... | reverse complement strand
GGGCGTCGCCGCCACGGCCGTCGCGGCGTTCAACGATGGCGCACTGCTGGCGACCGCGATCACTCTGCCGGGGAAGACGCTGGACGACGCGTTCGCGCTGAAGAAGACGGGCGCAGTGTTCGGCTGGAAACCGGGTGAGCCGGCGTTCCACATACTGCCCGGCACCGACCTGCCGGCGAGCAATGGAATCGAGACGTCTCCAGACGATCGTGAGTTCTTCGTGGTGTCCTCGACGCTGAAGCGGGTGTTCGCGTATTCGCGCGACAGGCCCGGCGTGGCGCTGCGCGCGGCGCAACTCACCGACTTCGTTCCGGACAATCTGCATTGGGTCGATGGGCGCCTGCTCACGGCCGGTGTGCTCGACAACGTGCCCTCGTGCGGCGGGCCGGCACGATCCGAAGAGGACCTTCGCTGTCCCCGCGGCTACGTCGTCATCAGCATCGATCCGCGAGTGATGGCCGTGCGGGAGGTGGCGCGCGGTTCCGCCACCCCCTCGTTCACCGGCACCGCAGTGGGGCTGCGGGCCGGTGACGAGGTGTGGCTCGGATCGTTCACCGCCGATCGCATCGCGTATCGGGCGTTGCGCTAGTCGGTTACCGGCGGATGGTGCCGTCGCCGCGGAACTCGTCGCGCGTCAGCACGCCGTCACGGTTGCTGTCCTGCTGATCGAAGCTGCGATGCGTCCACGGCCACTCGTTCAACCCGATCCGGCCGTCGCGATTCATGTCGAGGCTGGCGAAGTTGTTCGACCGGTTCGCGTTGTTGAACTCGGCCCGAGAGAGCCGCTGATCGCCGCTCGTGTCGAGTCGCTGAAAGGCAGCGGCCCCGCCCTCCCACTCGTTGCGTTCGATCAACCCGTTGCCGTTGACGTCGAGGTAATCGAACCGCTCGTTGAACGGCAGATCCTCGTCTTGATTGCGATCGACGGCCCGGCGTTCGGCGTCGACGCTCAGCTCTTCACCTGAAAGCACGTTGTCGTTGTTCCAATCGAAGTTGTCGAACGACCGTGCGTTTCCTCGCCACTCGTTTCGAGTGATCTGACCGTCGTTGTTGGCGTCCATGCGGCGGAACCGCATGCCGCTGGCCGGCCTGTTCTCACTCAGATTGTTTCGCGCCCCGGGCGGGCAGAAGTTCATGCCGTTGCCGCCGGGCACGCCCCAGTCGCCATAGGCCTGTTGGTACTCAGGCGAGTTGACGATCTGATCGACGACCGCCGTCGCGCCACGACGTGTGAACATTTCCACCGAGCGCTGGAACGTCTCACCGTTGGGTTCCCGGCTCAGAATGTGCCGATACATCGTCCGAACGACCTGCTCGCGCGACTCATTGCCCCACCGCTGCAAGTGCTCTTGCGATTTCCCGATAGATCGGACCACCTCGCGTACCGTCGCGCCATCGTTGGCGAGCCGGTCGACCCATGGGTCGCTGCCGCGATCCGACGCGCGCTCGAGCACGTGCCGATAGATCTCGTCCACGACGCGGCGGGCGTCGGTCGTGCACGGTTGCTGAGCCGATGCGAGTGCAGGCACGAGCGTAAGCGCACCGACCACCAGAGCTAACCGCAACATGACAACCTCCTTCCTCAACAGTCGGGCGGCTGAGCCGCCTCACCGAGTCAGTTGAAGTGAAGTGCAAGGCGGATGCCTCGATCCGTGCGCCACTGGCGGGGTGCGCGACGCAGGTCCGTTGTCGAGGTGGGGTGTTGTTACCGTCTGGTGTTCTCATCCTTACGATGAAAAAAGATCAGGTTTTTCTTCAGATCGCGCTTGCAGCGCGGCAGAGGTGTTGCTACTCTCAGACATTCGTGGCCTCTACCGCACGGGGCCGCCTCGCTCGCTCGAGGTTGTGCGGTGCTGACCTGTCCTCGCTTCTCAACCGTAGCGAGGCGGGGCCCGCGTTGGTCACGAACCCCGATTGAATCGCAAGCTCCCCTGAAATTCCATTCGTGCTCGGTTGGGGTGTGCTCGCCCGTAAGCGGGATGCCGCCCCCAGTGCGAACCGGGTGCCGACCGCACGCGCCAGCGGCCGGTGCGAGGTGTGCAATGAACGCAACTTTCGGTGAAAAACTTCGAGCCCAACGTGAACGTCAGCAGATTTCACTGACCACCATCGCCGAACAGACGAAGATCAAGCTGTCGCTGCTCGAGGCGCTCGAGCAGGACGATGCCTCCAAGTGGCCGGCCGGGATTTTCGGGCGCTCCTACCTCCGCTCGTATGCCCAGGCGATCGGCCTTGACCCCGATATGACACTACGCGAATTTCTAGCGTCCCATGCGCTTGCGGCTGAAGCCGGTGCCGGTTCAATGTCGCACCTGCAAGAAGCCCCACCCGACAGCTCACGGCGGCGTCCGCCGACGCGGCTGCAGGTTTTGATCGATTCGGCTATCGACGCCTTTCATGCGCGCCGGGCCGAGGCGAATGCCAGAAACGGGATCAGCACCGCCCCATCGCCGGTCCAGCATACCGCCGCACCGGTTGCGGCGTATTCGTACGAGGCGCCTCGGCCCCACCACGAGACGTCCTCGATCGACTTGACGGCCCTCTCCCGCGTCTGCACGCAGCTCGGTCGCATCATGGAGCCGCGGGAATTGACCGACGCACTCCAGGAGCTTGCGGTCGTCCTCGATGCAGCCGGCGTGATCATCTGGGTGCCGGATGCGCAGCGATTCATGCTCATGCCGGTCTTCGTGCACGGCTATTCCTCGGCCGCCGTCTCGCAGCTGCCGCCGGTTTTCGCCGACGAAGACAATGCGACTGCCGCCGCTTTCCAGACGCATACGACGTGCGTGGTCGATGGCAACGGGATCGACAACGGCGCGGTCGTGGCGCCGCTGTTGACGCCGTCGGGATGCACCGGCGTCCTGGCGCTCGAACTGAGAAACAAGGCTGAGCGCCGGGAGGACGTCCGCGCGGCGGTCACCATCCTCGCGGCGCAGATGTCGACGCTCGTCGGCGCATCGATGCACGTCCCACAGTCGATGACTGCCTGAAGACTGATTGATGATGTATTGAGGATTGTCCGAGCCGGCTCCCCCCGGCTTTTCAATCAACAATCACAATCTTCGATCTCTGACCCCTAGCCCCTTCCTCCTACTCGCTACTCCTTTCGCTGTCCGTTGACATTTCTTCCACATTGTGGCAAAACTCGCCTCCATGCCGATTGCCTTGGGCGAGTTCGAGCAACTGGTGCTGTTCGCGCTCGTGCGTCTCGGTCCAACGGCGTACGGCGCGAGCGTCCGCCTGGAGATTGAAGAGCGCACCGGGCGATCTGTGTCGATCAGTGCCGTCTACACCACGCTCGAACGATTGGAGCAGAAAGGTCTCGTCCGCTCCCGTATCGGCGAGCCAACTGCCGAGCGCGGCGGACGTCGAAAGAAGCATTTCGAGCTGCTCCCGCTCGGGGCCCGCGCGCTGAAAGTCGCGTACGAGACCTTCTCCGACATGACCGCCGGCATCGAGCACCGCCTGAAAGCACTGCGATGACACGTCTCGCGCTCTTCATCATCGGACTTATCACGCCACCCCCAGAGCGGGAATGGCTGATCGGCGACACGCTCGAGGAGTTCGTGCGTGTCGAACGGCTTCGCGGCCGCTTTGCGGCCCGTCGCTGGCTCTGCCGCGAGCTATTGCGGGTGTCGATTCGCGCGCCGCGACACTGGTTGACGATGCGGGGTCGTCCGCGGCACAGGCCCGCACCGCGAGGAGACGGCATGTTCGCGTCGCTCGCGTTCGACCTCCGGTACGCGATCCGCGTGCTGCGACAATCTCCCGGCTTCACCGCGACTGCAGTCGTGATCCTCTCGCTCGGCCTCGGCGCGAACACCGCGATGTTCGCCGTCGTCAATGGCGTCCTGCTCAAGCCGCTGCCCTTTGCCGATCCCGACCGGCTGATGCTCGTGCACCTGCTTGCACCCGATCGCGATACGGGATCGTTTCGTGAAGCCGTCTGGTCCTACCCGAAGTACCGGTCGTTGCTGGAGGTTCAAACGGTGTTTGCGGACGCGGCTGCGTTTGGCGGCCGCATGATGACGCTGACCGACCCCGACGGACCCGAGCAGCTGCACGGCGAAATCGCGACCGAGCGTTACCTTGGCATCCTCGGGATTGCTCCGGTGCTGGGCCGCACATTCACGAACGCCGAAGCGAACGTTGCCGGCACCGCTCCTGTGGCCATGATTGGTGAGCAGCTCTGGCATCGCCGCTACGGCGGCGACGCCTCGATCATCGGCCGGACTGTTTACGTCAACAGTACGCCGTATACCATAATCGGCGTCCTCCCTCACGGCTTCCGTGGGCTGAGCGGGCAGGGCGAGATCTGGGTGCCGCTCGCCGCCTATCACCCCGCGATGCTCACGCAACGGCAGAACCACAACTACATGGTGGTCGCACGCCGGCGCGACGGGGTGACCGAGGCGCAGGCGGTGTCGGCGGCTGCCATCATCGGCCAGCAGCTCGAGGCCGAGTACGAGAACACCAAGACCGATGGACGCCCATGGAGCGCGAAGGCGGTCTCGCTATCGAGGTCACGAGTCGATGTCGACGTCCGTCGAGCGACCCTGCTGCTGCTCGGCGCCGTCGGCTGCGTGCTGCTGATCGCCTGCGTCAATCTAGCGACGCTGGTCTCGACGAAAGCGTTGCGACGTGGCCGCGAAGTCGCCATCCGCATCGCGCTCGGCGCCAGCCAGCTTCGCGTCGCACGTCAGTTCATCGTTGAGGCGCTGGTGCTGAGCGGAGCGGGCATCACGCTCGGCCTGGCCTTGGCGTGGCTGCTGCTCAACACGTCCCACGCGCTGCTGCCGGACGCGGACACGTTCTTTCGCGCCATGGACGGCAGAGGCTCGTCCATGAGCGGTGCAGCCGGCCTGACGCAGATCGGTGCGGCCATGATCGGGCTCGATCGCGCGACGCTGGCGTTCGCCGGTGTCGCGGCCCTCGTGTGCGCGCTGCTCGTGGCATTTCTTCCTGCATTGCAGGCATCGCTCCAGCGACCGATCGAAGCGCTCAAGGCTGCGGCTGCGTCGACGACCGGTATCGGCATGCGGCGATTCGACCTGCGCACGCCGCTCGTCACCGCTCAGATCGCATTGGCGCTCGTCCTCCTGGCTGGCGCCGGCCTCTTGCTCAGGAGCGTCTGGCACTTGCAGTCCACGAGCATCGGCATCGACAGCGATGGGCTCGTCGCCGCGAAGCTCGTGTTGCCCGGCGCGAAGTACACCGCAGAATCGTCGCGCGCGTTCTACGACACACTCATCGAGCGGATGCGCGCGGTGCCCGGCGTGGCGTCCGCCGCCTTCGGGAATTGTCCGCCGGCGTCGGGTGGCTGCAGTCGAACATCAATCCTGTTCGATCGCACGTCGAAGTTCTCCGCTCGCGATCCCCTCGTCGGCGTCTACTGGGCATCACCGGAGTACTTCTCGACGCTCGGCATTCGGCTGGTCCGCGGGCGCCTGTTCGACGAACACGATCGGGCGGGCCAGCCCGGCGTGGTGCTGATCAACGAAACCGCCGCGCGCCAATTGTGGCCTCGTGCCGATCCGATCGGGCAATTCGTGAGACTCGGTCAGGGCGGTCTGCACGCCACCGGGGCGAAAGTCGTCGGCGTGGTTGCCGACGTGCGCTACGAGGCAATCGAGGCCGAGCCGGTTGCTGATGTCTACATACCGATCAAGCAGTCGTTCCATCTTGGGATGTCGTTGTTCGTCCGCGGCCGAGCCGACATCAGCACGCTGTCCGGTGCGATCCGGCGCGAGGCCCGGGCGCTCGATCCGAACCTGCCCGTAGCCAATATCCGGACGATGAACGCGCTGCTCGGGGACGCGATGTGGCAGACGCGCGTCAGCGCATGGCTCCTGTCCGCATTTGCGGGGCTCGCGGTGCTGCTCACCGTCATCGGAATCTTCGGCGTGATGGCGCAGACGGTCGCCCAGCGGACCGCCGAGTTCGGAATTCGTATGGCGATTGGCGCTGAGTCGCGCGACGTCCTCCATCTGGTGATGCGCCGGGCCGTCGCGATCACCGCCGCGGGGCTCCTCTGCGGACTGGCCGGGGTGCTTGCCCTCTCCCGAATCGTCGACTCGCTGCTCTACGGCGTCGCTCCGCGTGACCCGGCCACGTATGCTGTCGTCGCGAGCATTCTCGCGGTGGCGACATTCGCGGCGGCGTACGTGCCGGCCCGCCGTGCCACGCGGATCGATGCCGTCGCCGCCATCAAGGCGGATTGAACGGCGGCGGGTCTACAGACCTGCCTCTACGACGATTCTTTCTGAGCGCGGCTCTGACGCAAATAGTGGGGGCTGTAGCTGAGACCGTACGTGGTTTTCTGGGTGGCCTCCGCCTTGTGCCGATTGAATTCCTGGCGTGACTCCTCGATCGCCTTCAGCTCGGCCTCGGTGCACTGTCGCATCGTGATCGGTTCGCGCGAGACGAAGAACACCTGACCGATCGGAATGCTCTGCTCCACCGTGATCCCTTCACCGGGCTGGAGCACGTAGCGGAACTCCGTTTCGTGCGCGTACCAATCCGTCTCGACGCGCACCGCCAGCATCGGTGCAACCGGACGTTCGATCATGTTGAGGATGGGCGAATAGACCGTGTCCCAGCCTGACGGGGTCTGGAAGTTCGACGCGCCGCGGAGCGCCACTGCGCCCGCCGGTGTGCCCATGTCCTCCGGCACGAGGAACGCGCGCATCACGGCGAGCGCGGCTTCGCGCGTGAGCATCGGCGGGCCGACGAATGTGACTTCCTCTTTCATCATGCCCACCCCACCGACCGAAAGGCTCATCGTGACTTGAAAGATCGGGGTGCGCTTGTTGTCTTGGGTCAGCAGGTAGTACACGAAGCGGTACCGCCCGTCACCCTCGTACTCCACGTAGAGCGACTCCTTTGGCTCGAGCGGCGCGTACACCATGAAGCCAAGCGCGCTGCCGGCCTCGAGCACCGGGCAGTGGCGGGCATGCTGCGGCAGCAGCGGTCGCGACGACTCTCGTCGCGGCGGCAGACCGGCGCCGGGCCGACGAAGATTGGGGAATAGGCGGACTTCCATCCCCCGTATCGTATGCGGATTCTGTAGTGTCCGGCTTTCGCCGGACCCCTCACACGTACATTTGCTTGCCGTCTCTCAGCGCCAGCCAGCCACGGACGACACGGTAGATGAACCAGAGGGCAACGAGCCCCAGCGGCATCCAGGCGATGATGATGCCGACGCCGAGCGTGAACACGACGAACGCCATGCAGAGGCAGACCCAGAGCAGACCAAACCAGAACGTGCGGATCTGCCAGCGGAAGTGCGACTCGAGCCAGGTGCCGCGCACATCGCCCCGCTTCACGTAGTTCAATATCACCGCGATGATCGACGGCCATCCTGTCAGGAATGCGCCGACAATTGTCGCGGCGCCTAGGATGCCCGTGGCGAGACTGAACGCGTGGAGTCCGTAGATCACGTGTGTCCACGAGACGAGCGAGTCGACTGGCGTCGAAACGGACGGGCGCGAATACGATGTCTCCACTGCTAGCCCTCTCTTGAAGTTGACGACCGTACGCCACCCAATGTTCTGAGTGGAGACGGCGGCTCAGGATTCAGCCACGCGCTCGGCCCGAACGATGAAGCGCTTTGGCGCAGGCCCGACGTAGTGGAAGGGATAACACGTAATCAGCGTCAATGTCGCGCTTTTCGTGGGCGCGAGCACCTCGACGTCCGTCGGCTTGACGATCTTGGTCTGTCGAACGCGATAGCTCAGTTCGCGATCGCCGGCACGAAAGCGAATGACGTCATTCCGCTTGATATCTCCGAGGCCGCGGAAAAACGTATCCCGGTGCGCGGCGAACACGCTGTTGCCGCCCCGCCACGGCAGCGGCGTGTCGGCGAGGTGCCCCACACCAAAGAGCAACGCCTCGGTGTCGTCGCTCTCGAGCACGACCGACGACAGCCCGAGGCGCGGAATCTCGATGACGCCGATCGGATCGCCAGGGCCGATCGCTCGTTTCACCGTCGTCGTCGGTGTATCCGGCCTCGCGATCGATTCGATCTCGGGCAACGCATAGCCATACAGCGATTGAATGCTTGCCGGCGATACCAACGCCAGTCCCGTCGCGAGCGCCGCGGCAACGCCGATGACGACCAGCACGACCGCAAACAGCCGCACAAACATCATCGGTCGTTCTCCGACACATCGCCCGTGCTCGCCGGTGTCGCATTGGGCGGCTCAGCGATGTAGCCCGTTCGCGTACGCACCTTCAGCTTGCTGCGATCGGGCCCTTGCGCCACGACGGTGACGTGCTTCAACCGGCCATCGGCGCTCGCGGCTGGCGGCGCATATGCCAATGTGTACCGACTGCGGATGTCGGCCGCGATCGTGCCAAGCGCGGCGCTGACAGCCGAAATACGACTTGGCTCGAAGGCCAGCCCACCCGTGGCATCCGCCAATCGTCGCAGTCCCCTCGGATTCTGGTCGCGACTGAGCGGATCCAACAGCGCCACGGTATAGACCACGACGTTGGACGCCTGCACTTGCTTCAGCACATCGTCGAAGGTCGATCGACTGGCGTTGTCGCCGCCATCGCTCAGAATAACGAGCGCGCGGCGTTCGCGGCCCGCACTCCCAAGCCGCTCCAGGGCATGGGACAAGGCGTCGTGGAACGCGGTTCGGCCGTACGCGCTCAAATTGCGAGTTAGCCCATCGCGCAACTCCGACACGTCGCTCGTGAACGGCCTGTCGGGAGGCAGGACAACGGTGACGCGCTCGTTGAATGTGATGGGCAGGAACTCGTCTTCCGGGTGGCTGGCGAGGGCGAACGTGCTGATGGCCGCGACGACAAGAGCTTTGTTCTCGGCCATGCTGCCGCTGCTATCGATCAGCAATCCGATCGTGGCGGGCGCGTCCTGAGAGGCGAAGAAACTGATCTCCTGCGGACGGCCCTCTTCGAAGAGACGAAACGCCTCTTGCGATAATCCACCGACGAACCCTCCGCGCCGGTCGGTCACGGCCACATCGAGCACGACGAGATCGGAACGTGCTGAGAATTGTGCGGCGATCGAGGCGAGGCCAAGAGCCACAAGACCCGACGTCAGGAAAATGTGGCGTCGCATGTGATCTCTCTCTCGAAAGTGACGGATCGTGCGAGTGGCGGGCCGTCGGGCCCGCCACTCGCTCCGGCTAAAGCCGGACGCTACGTAACTAGCTTACGACTTGCGCAGCAGCTTCACGCCGAACCCGGCCGTTGCGATGCCGCCAAGCAGCAGCAACGCAAGCGGGCTGGCCGTTCGCGGAAGCTCATCGCGCGCTGGCGCCTGCGCCGGCTCACTTGCCGGGGCTGGCGGCGCCGCAGGCTCCCTCGGCTGAACCTGCGCACTTTGCGCCTCGGCCGCAGCCGGCTCGTCTACGTCAGGCAGCCCGGGGCCTTCCACCACGTCAGTAGAGACGTCGGGATTGGCGATGGGCGGCACGTCCGCAGATGAGTCCACGCTCTCGGCCGCAGGCTGAGCGACGTTGTTCAGCGCCGCGAGCTGTGCCTTGGAGTAGAGGAACTCATAGCCGATTCGTTCACCCATGTACCAATAGGTGCCGACTGCTGGGGGTGCACCGGCCGCCGTCTCACGGAAGCGGATCTCGGAGTCCTTCGGCGCGTCAGGCCGCTGCGCCGGAATCGTGTGGAGCATTGCGAAGCTCTGAGTACCTTCCTTGTTCGCTACCTGAATGACTTTACGGCCTGTGTCCGGGTTCGCGATGCGGAACATGTAGGTACCGGCCGGCAACGTCATGCCTGGCAGCGCCACGGGCTGGTTGAACGTAAAGTACGTTCGCTTGTCATGAGTAAAAGCGTTGGCGCCACTTGCCAGTGCAGAGACAAGCACCACCAACACGGAAGCGGAAGCTAACCTCTTCAACATGCTGGTCCTCCTGCCCTCGGAGGGTTTCAAGATGCCTGCCGGACCAGCGCAGCTGTAGAAGGTGCGATGTGAGAGTCGCTTACGACAACGACCTGAGCCGTGTCGTTGAGGATCGAGCAAGTTGCGCCGGTGCAATCTTACGTTGCGACTCAGCGGTGCTGATTCGTACTCAGCACTCGGCGCAGCACTTCACCGATACGTGACGATGCGTGTGGTGTTCTCGTTGAGCCAGGCGCGGACGTCGCGAGCGAGTGCCGTCGCGCATGTATCCCAGGTGTTGGACTTCGGCTTCTTTGGCGGCTGAGGCGCGTCGCGATCGAGGCCGAGCCCAACGAAGACGTGCTTGTAGCACAGACCAGGTTTCTTGGACTCGCTCTCTGGTGAACGCACGCACGAACCGACGGTGACCATCGCCTGGATATAGCGCTCGTTGGTCGCAATGGCCACCGGCGAGGCACTGACGTCGTTCGCGAGCATCTTGACGGCGGCATTGAGCTCGGCGTCGCCTCGTCCACGACCGAGCACGGTAAGGATCACGTCCGCATCCTCGCCGCGCTCGACGAATCGAACGTCGGCAGTGACCGCGATCGCCTGTCGAACGGCGTCTTTCGTCTCCACGAGTGCGTGCGTCGCATCGGCGAAGCCGTCCGTCATCGGCACCGTCACGAACATCGCAAGGGGCGCCCTATCGTCGCCGTGCAGAAAGACCCCACTGCCCATGATGAAGGCAACCGCCGCGACGATGCCCCATCCAAGACGCGTCATGGCTCCTCCAAGATTCGTAAGTGGCGCCACACGAAACTGCTCGCGTTTGCGCCGTTTTTGCTGCGGGAGAAAACCCGGTGCGAGCCTCGTACCGTGTTAGGCTTCGGGCCGACTGCCGGGGCCTCTGCCGGGGCATGGCCTAGGGCCCAGGCCTGGGGCAGGCCTAGGCCAGGCCTGGGGCAGGCCTAGGCCAGGCTTGGGGCAGGCTTGGGCCAGGCCTCTGGCTGACTGAGGCCCTCGAGGAACCCGATGATCCCGATACCCAGGGCTTTTGCGTGGCGCGCAGCCAGCGTGTTCCTGCTCGCGTCGACGCTATGGAACGTGCCTGCGTTCGCGCAAGTGCCGTTGGCCGGAAACTGGAACCCCTACCGCACCCACGAGGACGAACAGGATCGAGGCCCTGGCCCCGATCTCGGCGATTACTCCGGACTCCCGATCAACGACGCGGCACGTCTCTTCGCCGAGAGCTGGGATGCGTCCCGGCTGACGCTGCAGGAGCATCAGTGCCGCGTCCACGTGGCGCCGTATATCTACCACGGCCCGTTGGCGCTCCGGATCTGGGAGGAGAAGGACCCCGAGACGCAGCGGGTCATCGCCATCAAGAACTACATCAGCACCTACGAGCAGACACGCACGATCTGGATGGACGGCCGCCCGCATCCCTCCGAGTTCGCACCCCACACGTTCATGGGCTTCTCCACCGGCAAGTGGGAGGGCAAGCAGCTCGTTGTCACGACCACGCATCTCAAACAGGGCTGGCTACGGCGCAACGGCGTCCCCGAGAGCGATCAGACGACGCTGCTGGAACGGTTCATTCGTCACGACAAATATCTGACCCACGTGGTGATCATCACCGATCCCGTGTACCTCGCCGAACCGATGATCCGCACCACCGACTTCCAGATCGCCACCGAGGACAACACCAACTGGACCTGGCCCTGCGAGTACGTCGAGGAGATCTCGGGTCGCGCCAGGGGCGAAGTGCCGCACTACCTCCCTGGCGAGAATCCGTATCTGAAGGAATTTCTCGACCGCACGAAGACTCCACGCGCCGGCGCGATGGGTGGACCGGAGACGATTTATCCGGAGTACGGGAAGCAGTTGAAAGCCTCGACTGCGGTCAGCAAAGCGGAAGCGCCGCGCATCAGTCAGGCGAAGAATCCCGACAAGGGCTCACTTGAAGTGGTGCCAGTGACCGGGAACGTCTACCTGCTCGCGGGCGGCGGAGCCAACGTCACCGTGCAGATCGGACCGTCAGGGGCGATCATGGTCGACTCGAAGTCGTCCGCGCTCACCGACGCCATGCTCGCTGAAATCAAGAAGCTCTCGGTGTCGAACAAACCGGTCCGCTACGTGCTGAACACCAGCGCGGACAACGATCACACCGGCGGCAATCAGAGCCTGTCGAAGGTGCTCGGGTCGGCCGCCAACTGGACGATCATCAACACACCTGGCGCATCGCAGACCGCGGTCAACATCTACGCACACGACAACGTGTCGGCGCGGATGGCGCAACTGCCGTCAACCGCGCAGCCGACCGAAACGTTCGTCGGCGATCAGAAGGAGTTCTATTTCAACGGCGAGCCGGTGTTCATGTACCACATCCCTGCCGCGCACACAGACGGCGACAGCATCGTGTTCTTCCGCAAGTCCGACGTCATCGCCACCGGCGACATCATGCGGACCGACAGCTATCCGGTCATCGATGTGCAAAAGGGCGGCAGCGTCCAAGGCATCATCGACGGTCTGAACAAGGTACTGGACCTCGCGGTTCCGGCGCATCACGAAGAGGGGGGCACGTTCATCGTCCCCGGGCACGGACGCATCTGTGACGAGTTCGACGTACTCGAATACCGCGACATGGTCACGATCATCCGCGATCGCATCCAGGCGATGATCGCGAAGAAGATGACGTTCGAGCAGATCAAAACGGCGCGCCCGACGCTCGATTACGACGCGCGCTATGGCGCGACGACCGGCCCATCGACGACGGACATGTTCGTCGAGGGCGTGTATCGAAGCCTGACGAGGCGCCCGTAGCGGCATGCGCGCTGGAGGTGGCGGTGGCGCTGGCATACGCACACGGAACATCGACACGCCCGCTCATCGGTCAGACGATTGGCGACAACCTTCGTGAGACGAGCCGCCAGTTCGCCGATCGCGAGGCGCTCGTCGTTCCCTACCAGAACGTCCGGCTGACCTACGGCGAACTCGACGCCCGCGTCGACGAGCTCGCGCGTGGCCTGCTCGCCATCGGGATCGAGCGGCGCGATCGGATCGGCATCTGGAGCCCGAACAGCGCCGAGTGGGTGCTCGTCCAGTACGCCGCGGCGCGCGTCGGCGCGATCCTCGTCAATCTCAACCCGGCGTATCGGACCCACGAAATCAGCTATGCCCTGAAGCAGTCGGAGTGTCGGCTGCTGTTCGCCGCGACGACGTACAAGAGCAGCGATTACGTCGCGATGGTCGAGGAGGCGCGGTCGCAGCTGCCGCTGCTCGAACTGGTCGTGTTTCTCGGTACGCGCGAGTGGCGCGATCTCCTTGCACTGGGTTCGCGTGTCGATGGCGGCGCGCTGCGGCGCCGCGAAACGGAACTGCAGTTCGACGACGCGATCAACATCCAGTACACCAGCGGAACGACCGGTTTTCCCAAGGGCGCCACGCTCAGCCACCACAATCTGCTGAACAATGGCTACTTCGTCGGTGAAGGCTGCCAGTACACGGCCGCGGACCGCGTCTGCATTCCGGTGCCCTTCTATCACTGCTTCGGTATGGTGCTCGGCAATCTCGCGTGCACGACGCACGGCGCGGCGATGGTCCTGCCCGCACCGACGTTCGACGCGGCGGCGACGCTGCGAGCCGTCCAGGAGGAGCGCTGCACGAGCCTTTACGGTGTGCCGACGATGTTCATCGCGGAGCTCGCACTGCCGGACTTTCGGCGCTACGACCTGTCGTCGCTGCGCACCGGCATCATGGCCGGCTCGCCGTGCCCCATCGAAGTGATGAAGCGGTGTCTCTCCGACATGCACATGAGGGAGGTCACGATCTGCTACGGCATGACCGAGACGTCACCCGTGTCCACGCAGACCGGCGTCGACGATTCCATCGACCAGCGCGTCGGGACGGTCGGACGCGTTCACCCTCATCTGGAAGTGAAGATCGTCGATCCTGAGACGGGTGCCGTCGTCCAACGAGGACGCTCCGGCGAGCTGTGCACTCGCGGCTACGCCGTGATGCTGGGCTATTGGCGTGAACCTGAGAAGACTGCCGACGCGATCGACGAGGCAGGGTGGATGCACACCGGCGATCTTGCGACCATGGACGATCAGGGCTACATCAACATCGTCGGCCGCATCAAGGACATGATCATCCGCGGCGGCGAGAACGTCTATCCGCGCGAAATCGAAGAATTCCTCTACTCGCACCCCGACATCGTCGACGTGCAGGTGATCGGCGTCCCCGACGAGAAGTACGGCGAGGAGATCATGGCGTGGGTGAAGCTACGGCCGGGAGCGGAGCACCTGGACCTCGAAGCGGTGCAGCGATTCTGCTGGAATCGGATCGCCCACTACAAGATTCCGCGGTACGTTCACGTCGTCAATGAGTTCCCGATGACCGTGACCGGCAAGGTGCAGAAGTACGTGATGCGCGCCCAGGCCGTCGAGCTGCTCGGTTTGCAGCGCGCGGCGGATGTCGAAACCGCCTAGTTAGTCCGTGGGCCGTGGGCCTTGGGCCTTGGGCCTTGG
>Ga0207428_10003845_pt1 | contig 14403 bp, 13 predicted proteins | sample RhiMethybrSRZTD1_FD_187600 | JGI IMG/M metagenome (GOLD analysis project Ga0207428, IMG submission 187600) | Populus rhizosphere microbial communities from Tennessee, USA - Rhizosphere MetaG P. TD hybrid SRZTD1 (SPAdes) (version 3) | ecosystem: Host-associated > Plants > Roots > Rhizosphere >... | reverse complement strand
GATGTCGGTTCGCCCGAAACGCCGGTAGAGCACGGGCGAGATCTAGCGCAGTTTGGCGACGAAGTCGGCGTGCGGCGCCGGGATGATCTCGGTCGTGTGCACCAGCGCCGCGTCCAGCACGCCGATTGCCGCCTCGACGGCGGCCTCGACCTCCCCGAGCAGCCCGGTGACCGTGAAGAACGCCTTCCCGCCGATGCCACGCCCCAGCTGCATCTCGCTGATGCGCACCCGGGCCGCCTTCGCGGCCGCGTCGGCGGCGCGGACGGTCGCCGCCACGGTGGTCGTCTCGACGATGCCCAGCGATTCGACGCCTTCTGACGCGTTCGCCTCGCCGGCCAGCGCGGACCACAGCGCGAGGTGGGGCTGGGGGAGGAACAGCTTGTCGACCGCGCGATCGCCCGCCACGTCGGTCCCGACGCGAAATGATTCGTCGACCGCGGCGACGTCGCCCTCGACCAGGACCAGGAACTTCCCCGGGCTGATCGCGTCGGCGCGCATCAACCGCACCGGCGCGCGCTTGAGCATCGCGTCCGCGACGCGGTGGCCACGCGCGATTGACGACAGCTCCACCACCGCCAGCGCGGGCCCCATCGCTTGAGTGTGGGTCTGGTCAGACAATCCGGAAGTATTCCTTCAGCGTGCAGCGACGTTCGCGCGTGAAGTTGCGCACCGTGGTCAGCCCCTCGCCCGTCGGCGACGCGATCGTGAATGACGTGTAGCCCTCGCCGCCGTACCCGAGGCCCGCCAGGTTCGACGCGTTCTTGACGAAGATCGACGTGTTGATCGTCCGCGCCATCGCGTGGAGGTGGGCGATGTTGCGCGAATACATCACCGCCGTGTGCGCGAAGCCGTGCTCCACGCGCTTGGCCATCGCGATCGCCTCGGCCGCGTCGGGGACGCGCACCAGCGGCAGCACCGGCATCAACATCTCCAGCTGCACGAACGGGTGTTTCTCGTCGACCTCGGCGACCAGCAGGCGCAGCTCGTCGCCCGCGTTGACGCCGATCTGGCGCGCGATCACCGCCGCGTTCTTGCCGATGAAGTCCTTGTTCGGGTGCACGCCGGTCTTGCCCTGCACCAGCACCACCTTCTCCAGCGCGCGCAGCTGCCGCTCGTTGACGATCAGGCAGCCGGCGCGGCCCAGGCGCTCTGCCAGCGGCCCCGCGATCGACGCGACCGCGATGACCTCTTTCTCCGCGGTGCAGAGGATGTTGTTGTCGATCGACGCGCCCAGCACGATGTTGGCCGCGGCGATGTCGAGATCGGCCGTCTCGTCGACGACCGCCGGTGGGTTGCCCGGCCCGGCGGCGATCACCTTCTTGCCGCTGCCCATCGCCGCCTTGACCACGCCCGGACCGCCCGTGACGACCAGCAGGCGCACGCCCGGATAGCGCATCAGCGTCTCGGCGCTCTCGATCGTCGGCCGCTCGACGCAGGTGAGCAGGTTCTCCGGCCCGCCCGCGGTCACGATCGCGTCGTTGAACTGGTGAATCAGGAACGCCGAGGTGCGTGCCGCGTACGGGTGCGGGTTGAACACCACCGCGTTGCCGCCCGCCACCATGCCGATGCCGTTGTTGATGATGGTCTCGGTCGGGTTGGTGGTGGGCGTGATCGATCCGATGACACCGTAGCTGGCGCGCTCGGTCAGCGTGAGGCCGTCGTCGCCGGACCAGGCGATCGGCTGCAGCGCCTCGGTGCCCGGGGTCTTGTCGACGCACAGCATGTTCTTCTTCAGCTTGTCGTCGATGCGCCCGTAGCCGGTCTCCTCGACGGCATATTTCGACAGCGCCGGCACCAGCTTCCGCGCCGCCTCACGCATGACGTCGACCCAGCGCTTGCGCGCCTCCAGCGGCGCCGCCTCGTTCGCCTCGTGCGCCCCTCGCGCCGCCTTCACGGCGGCGTCGACGTCGGCGAACACGCCCCGGCGCCCGCGCGGGATGTCGACCTCGCGGTGGCGCGCCGGCGCCTCCGCGCGGGCCACCGGCGGCGGCTGCACGTAACCGGGCGGCGGGTTCTTGACCGCCTCCATCGGCGTGTCCGGCAGCTCGCCGATGCGCGCGATCACGCGGTCGACGATCTCCTGGATGCGCGCCTCGTCCATGGCGAAGCCCGACGTTACCGCGAAATCTGAACGCCGTGGGAAGTGTCGCGATAGCATGCCGTCGATGCGCGTGACAATCAGGCAAACCCCGGCGCTGCTCATCGTGGCGCTGGCGGCGGCCTGCGCGTCGCGCGCCGCCGCGCATCCGGATGACGGCCCCTCTGTTGACAGCTGGGCTGGTGCGCGTGAACGGGTCGAGCTCGACACGGACGCGGGCGTCCTGCGCATGCGCGCGCGCGGGGCCAAGTGATGGACGTCAAGGCGCTGCTCGCGCACGCGCGCGCCCTGGTCGGCGTCGAGCTGGGCGCGCTCGCTGACGCGCTGGGGCTGCCGGTGCCGGTCGGGCGCGTGCGCACCAAGGGCTGGTCGGGGCAGGTGATCGAGCACGAGCTGGGCGTCGCGACGGGCGGCGCGCGCGGGCCCGACTTCGAAGCGCTGGGCATCGAGCTGAAGACGGTGCCGGTCACGCCGGCGCTGGTGCCGCTGGAATCGACGGCGGTCTGCCAGATCGATCCGATCGCGATCGCGGGCGAATCCTGGGACACGAGCTACGTGCGCGCGAAGCTGGCGCACGTGCTGTTCGTCGCGCTGGAGGTCCCGTCCGGCGCGCGCTCGGTCGGCGATCGGCGCGTGGCGGCGGTGCGGCTGTGGGCGCCGGCGCGCGACGAAGACGCCGCGCTGCGCGCGGACTTCGAGCTGTTCGTGCGCGAGTATTTCCGTCGCGGCCGCGCCGCCGAGATCACCGGCCACCTCGGCGAGGTGCTGCAGGTGCGTCCCAAGGGCCGCGACGCCGATGACCTACGCGCCGCATACGACGCGGACGGCCAGCCGACGCGCGTCGGCAAGATGGGTTTTTACCTGCGCCCGGCGTTTGTCGGACGGATTCTTGCCGGAGCGAACGCGTGAACGTGGGCTATTCTGCCCGCCATGAATAGAACCTGGCTGGCGCGTTCGGTGGTGGTCATCGCGGGTGTCTACCTTCTCGGCTGCGGTGACGGCGGCGACGGCGGCACCGGCACCGGCGGGCGCGGCGGGCGCGGCGGCTCCACCGGCAGCGCGGGACGCGGTGGCACGACCGGCAGCGCGGGACGCGGCGGCACCGGCGGCGACACCGCAGGCACCACCGGCACAGCGGGTAGCGTTGGCACCGGCGGCACCGGCGGCTGCACGGCAGGCGCCGGCGGCCAGGCCGGCACAGGCTGCGTCGTGGCAGGTACCGGCGGCGGCACCGCAGGCGCCGGCGGCGGCACCGCAGGCGCCGGCGGCGCGGCGGGCCGAGGCGGCACCGGCGGTGTTGCGGGCGCAGGCGGTGCCGGCGGCGCGGCGGGCCGAGGCGGCACCGGCGGTGCTGCGGGCGCCGGCGGCGCGGCGGGCCGAGGCGGCACCGGCGGTGCTGCGGGCGCAGGCGGCGCCGCGGGCGCAGGCGGCGCAGCGGGTCGCGGCGGCACCGGCGGCGGTGCTGCGGGCGCGGGCGGCGCCGCGGGAGCAGGCGGCGGCATCGCAGGCGCAGGTGGCGCGGCAGGAGTAGGCGGCGCGGCAGGCGCAGGCGGCGCCACCGGCGGCGCGGCGGGCGCAGGCGGCGCCACCGGCGGCGCGGCGGGCGCAGGCGGCGCCACCGGCGGCGCGGCGGGCGCAGGCGGCGGCGCGGCGGGGGCGGGCGGCGGCGCGGCAGGCGCAGGCGGCGCAGCGGGCGCAGGCGGCGGCACCGGCGGCACGGCCGTCGCGATGTGCGGGCGCATCAATTGCGATTGCACGCTCAACGGCGTCCCGCTCTACGGCGACTACGAGGTGGTGACCAATTTCGCCGACTTCGACGTCCAGGTCGTCACCGCGTTCGGCGATCTGAACGTTCAGGAGGTGAGCGCCTTCGCCGACACCTGCGGCGAATGGCATCAGGTGACGGCGTTCGGGGACTTCACCGTCCGCTTCGTCACCGCGTTCCCCGACTTCAGCATCCGCCGGGTGACCGCATTTCCGGGCGTCGGGATGCCCCAGAACTAGGCGGTCGCGGCCCAACCGCGCTCCCGCCTGGTCGCCGTATTCGGCAACGACTCCTTCCCCGATCGCGAGGTTGACCGGCGCGCGCGCCGGTCGCGCCTCCGCGGCTGTCCGAATTTCGTCGACTGGCACGCCTTGCGTGCTGGGCGCACGTTGGCTCGCGTTCAGTCAGCGACAGCAATCTCGCGGATTTCGGTCTTCCGAGATCCAGCACCGCGCGGAGGACGATCATGAAGGCGATCCTGCGACCCTCGACGGCATGTTTTTGCGGCGCGCTCATCGCGCTGCTCGTCGGCTGCGGCACCCAGGCCGACGAAACGGAGACGGTGACGTCCGCCATCGGCGACCCATCGCCGGGGCAGACGCCGTTGAACCCAGCCACCATCCCGCAGTTCGTGAATCAACTGACAGTCCCGCGGGTGTTCGCGCCCACGGTCGTCATCCAGAACGGACAGGTCGTTCGCAATGACTACACCGTCAACGTCGCCAAGACCTTGATGCAGCTCCTGCCCCCGCCCCTCCCGCAGACCAACGTCCTCGCCTATGGAGGCCAGGTGAAGATTCCCGGCTCCTCGCAGACGGAGTTCGTGCGCAGCTCGCCGGGGCCCATCTTCGAGAACACGAAGAACCTCCCCACGCGGGTGACCTGGCAGAACGAGATCCGGCAGCCGCACTTCCTGCCCGTCGATCCGACGCTGCACTTCGCCAACCCGCTGTTCATGGAGCCGCCGGTGCCGCCGTTCCTGGCGTTCCCGCCCGGGTACAACAACGCGCAGTCGCTGGTCCCCCACGTCACGCACATGCACGGCCTCGTCGTGCGGGCGGATCAGGACGGCACGGCCGAGGAGTGGTTCACGCCCTCCCCGGGATCGGTCACCGGTCCAAGCTTCGCGACCCAGAGCTACGACATGCCGAACGCGCAATCGGCGACTCAGCTTTTCTATCACGAGCATGCGCTCGGAGACACGCGCCTCGGCGTCTACTCCGGCCTGGTGGGCGCCGCGTATTTCATCCGCGATCCCAGCACGGCGCTCGACGGTCCCAACACGCCGCTGCCGACCGGTCAATTCGAGATGCCGCTGATCCTCACCGACCGCGGGTTCTTCACCGACGGTGAGCTCAATTTCCCGCGTGCGCCCAGCCCCAACCAGCGCAACGCCTACTGGGCGGCGGGCGACAACGCCGACACGATCCTCGTCAACGGCAAGGTGTGGCCGAACCTGAACGTCGAGCGCCGCCAGTACCGCTTCCGGATGCTCGCCGCAGGCAACGGGCGGACCTGGAACCCGCAGCTGGATCTCAACGGCACCGCGGTGCCGTTCACGATCATCGGCTCGGACGGCGGCTATCTGCCCGCGCCCCAGGTGGTCACGACCTTCACCTTCGCGATCACCGAGCGCGCCGACATCCTCGTCGACTTCTCGCCGTTCCCGGCGGGCACGCAGATCACCATGCTCAACGTCGGCGCGACCCCGGCGGAGACCGTCGGTCGGATCATGCGCTTCACCGTCCAGGACACGACGCCGGTGACGCCGCCCGCGCTCAACCCGGCGCTGTTCCCGGCCAAGCCGGCGCTGCCCACCAACGCGCCGACGCGCATCAAGACGTTCATGAACCTCGTCGACGCGGCGGCGAACGCGGAGCGCTCGGTCGACGGCCTCATGTTCTCCGCGCCCGACACCGAGTTCCCGCTGGTCGGCTCGACCGAGCAGTGGGACATCCTCAACGTCGGTGGCGGCGGACACCAGGTCCACCTGCACCTGATCGAGTTCCAGGTCGTCAGCCGCCAGACCATCAACACGGCGGCGTTCCTCCAGGAATGGAACCGGCTCAACGGCTTCCGCCCCGTCACCCGGCCGATCGTCGTCGACCCGACGCCGTTCCTGACCGGCACGCCCGTACCGGCGCCGCCCCTCGACTCGGGCTGGAAAGACACCGTGCGCGCGCCCGGCAACCAGCTGACGCGCATCATCGCGCGCTGGGCGCCGCAGGAGACGCCGAGCGGCGGCGTCACCCCGGGACAGAACCAGTTCCCGATCGACCCGACCGCAAACCAGGGCCAGTACCTCATGCACTGCCACGTCCTCAGCCACGAGGACAACGACATGATGCGGAAGCTCCCGATCGCGCCGCTGTGGGCGGGGGGCGTCAGCTATCCCGTCGGCCGCGTCGTCACCCACCTGAACGTCAACTACCGGATCCGGGTCGCGCACACGTCCAGCGCGGCGCAGACGCCGCCCACGCGCTTCGACCTCTACGAACGCGTCAACAACAACGACGGCAGCTGGCAGCCGCAGATCATCTACGCGGTGGGAGACCGCGTGCTCCACAACGGCCAGCTGTTCCGGGCGCTGTCGGTGTTCCAGGCCCAGACCGGTCAGACGCCGCCCGCCAACCCCGCCCTGTGGCAGGCGCTCCCGAGCACCGCGTGCGCACAGCTCGCCCAGTTCTGCGCGGACGACACCGGCGTGCCCGCCGGCGCCACCTGCCTCGCGACCGGTCAGGCCGGCGTCGAGGCGACCTGCCTCGCGCAGCTCGCGACCTGCCTGCCCGTCTGCGAGCCGGTCCACGCCACGCCCTGCGCGGGGCTGTGCAACAACCCGATCACGTTCACGGTGGCCGACGGCGCCAACTTCCAGTCGGGGCCGCTCGGCACCGGCGCGACCTGTCACCAGACGACGTCCGAGATCTTCTCGGGCACCAGCAGCAGCTTCGTCGGGCCGCGCCAGCTCACCGTCAACGGCAAGGTGATGCCGCTCAACGGCAACTGGAGCAAGCTGCCCACGCAGAGGCACGAGGGCTACTGCATCCAGACAACCGCGGGCAACAACTCGTTCGCGTCGTTCAGCGCCTTCTAGGGGGCAGGTGTTCGACCGAGCGCCACCCGCCAGCCGCCCGATCCTCGTCGGGCGGCTGGTCATCGTCGCCGCCGCCGCCGCCGCGGTCGTGTGGTCGTTCGTGCCGACGCGCGGACCCGATCAGGCGGCGCTCCGGACACCGACGGCGGACAGGTACGCATGCCCGATGCATCCCGACGTCGCCGCCAGCAATCCCGGCGGCCACTGTCCGATCTGCCGCATGGCGCTGGAACGAATCGCGCCGGCGGCGGGGGCGGCGTCGATCACCGCGGACGCGCAACGACGGCCGTTCACCCGCGAGGCGCGCGCCGGCGCGTGGGTCAAGCCGGACGGCGACATCGAGGCCGCGTTCGCGACCGGTGATCTCGTCGGGCTGGAGCCGGGTCAACCGGCGCAGTTCTTCCGGGCCGCGGCCCCGACCGCGCCGCTGGCGGTCAACCTGCTGCCCGGCGCGCCGCGCGAGTGGGACAGATCCCGGGCCAGGGTCGACCTCCGACCCCGGCCGGGGCTGCACGCGGGCGACGCGGGCGAGACCGGCTGGGTCGTGGTCGCGCCGATCACGCGCGACGTCCTGGTCGTCCCGTCGAGCGCCGTCTTGCCGTCGACCGACGGTCCGTACGTGCTCGTACCGTCGGCGCGCGACGGCTTCGAGCCGCGCGCGGTCCAGGTCGGAAAGATCATCGACGGCGTCGCGATCGTGCTGTCCGGCTTGCGCGAAGGCGACCGCGTCGTCGTCGGCGACGCTTTCTTTGTCGACGCCGGGCGGCGACTGGCGGCCGCCCGGCGTCGGGGCGCGGAGGTGAGCCCGTGATCCGGCGTGTGGTCGGCTGGTGCACGCGCCGTCCCGGTGCGGTCCTGGCGGCGGCGCTGGCGGTGGCCGTCGCAGGCGCTGCCGCCCAGCGCAAGCTGCCGCGAGACGCGATCCCCGATCTATCCGATCCGCAGATCGTGCTGGTGGCGGACTGGATGGGACATCCCGCCTCCGAGGTCGCCGCCACGGTGACGCAGGTCCTGACGAAGACGCTCGACGGCGCACCGGGCGCGGTCGCCGTTCGCGGATCGTCGATGGCGGGCATGGCCTACGTCGCCGTCGTGTTCGAGGCGTCCGCCGATCTGACGCGCGGACGACGAACCATCCTGGAGCGGATCACGAAGATCCGCGGCCACCTCCCGCCGACGGTGCGGGTGCAGGTCGGTCCGGAGGCGACCAGCACCGGCTGGGTGTTCCAGTACGCGCTCGTCGATACGACGAAACGCTGGACGACGCGCGCGCTGCGCGCCATCCAGGACCAGCACCTGCGGCCGGCGCTGGCCGCGGTGCCGGGCGTGGCCGAGATCGCGACGGTCGGCGGCGGAACCGAGCAGCTCGAGGTGGCGGTCGCGATGGACCAGCTCCGGGTGCGCGGCCTGGCGTTCTCCGACGCGGTGGCGGCCGTCCGCCAGAACGTGAGCGGCGGCGAGCTGACCCTCAAGCACCTCGACACGGTGCCGGTGCGCGGCGGGCCGCCCGCGCCTTCCCCCGTGAAGCTGGGAGACGTCGCGCGCTTCACGATCGCCGAGGACATGCCGACCGGCATCGCCGACGTCGACGGCGAGCTGCCGGCCGTGGGCGGGATCGTGATCGCGCGCCGGGGCGCCGATCCGGAGACCGTGATCGCGGGCGTCAAGCGGGTGCTCGAAAAGCTCCGCCCGAAGCTGAAGACCGGCATCGAGCTGCGCACGGTCTACGACCGCACCGAGCTGTCGGGGCGCGCGGCCGGCACGCTGCTACGGGCGCTGGGCGAGGAGATCGCGGTGGTGGTGCTGGTCATTCTGATCTTTCTCCTCCACGCGCGCAGCGCGCTGGTTCCGCTGACGACGCTGCCGGTCGTGCTGCTGCTGACGTTTGCCGGCATGTGGGTGCTGGGCGTGCCGGCGACGATCATGAGTCTGGGCGGCATCGGCATCGCGCTGGGCATGGCCGTCGACGCCGACGTCGTCGCGCTGGAAGCGTGCCATCGCCGACTGGAACGCACGCCCGCCCGGCCGTCCCCGTTCGAACGGCGCCACGCGCTGGTCGCGGCCGCGGCGGCGTTCGCGCCCGCCATCGTGACGTCGTTGATCATCGCGGCGATCAGCTTCCTGCCGGTGTTCGCGTTCACCGGCGAGACCGGACGGCTGCTGCGGCCGATCGCGATCACCAAGACGCTGGTCATCGCCGCGGCGGGGCTGGTCGCGCTGACGCTGGCGCCGGCGCTGCGGGAAAAGCTGCTGCACGGACGGATCGTCCCCGAGCTCGACAACCCCATCACCGGCCGGCTGGTCCGTCTCTACCGCCCGTTCGTCCACTTCGCGCTGCGCTGGCCGCTGTCGACGCTGGTGATCGCCGTGCTCGCGCTCATCTCCTGCCTCCCGGCGGCCGCCCGCCTCGGCGGCGAGTTCCTCCCGCGCGTCGAAGAGGGCGATCTGCTCTACATGCCGACGACCGCACCGGGCGCCCCGGCGGGTCCGGCCGGCGTCCAGCTGGCCAGGCAGGATCGCGCGCTGGCCGAATTCGACGAGGTGGCGAGTGTGTTCGGCAAGGTGGGACGGGCGGAGACCGCCACGGATCCGGCGCCGCTCTCGATGGCCGAGACGACGATCCGGTTACGTCCGCGATCCGAATGGGCCGTCGAGCCGCGCGCCCGCTGGTATTCGAGCTGGGCGCCCGGGCCGCTCAGGCGGGTGCTCGGCCTCGTCTGGCCGGAGACACGGACGCCCACCACGACCGAGCTGGTCGAGCGACTCGATCGCGCCGCGTCGTTGCCGGGCTGGACGGGCGCGTGGACGGCGCCCGCGCGCGCGCGCATGGACATGACGGCGACCGGCGTCAGCACGCCGGTCGGCATCCGCGTGGTCGCCGCTGATCCCGCCCGCGTCGATCGTCTGGGCAACGAGCTGCGCGCGCTCGCGGCGCGCCTCCCCGGGACGCGCAGCGCGGTGTTCGAATCGCAGGGCGGCCAGCCCTGGCCCCGGTTCGAACCCGATCCCGCCGCGCTCGCCGCCCACCGGGTACAGCCCGGCCTGGCGCAGGCGACGGCCGACCTGCTGATCGCCGGCGGACAGATGGGGGACTTCGATTTCGAGGACAAGCACTACCGGGTCCGCGTCGTGCCCACCGACGGCGCCAGCGCGACCGGACACGGTGTGGACGCCGATCGCTTGGGCGACGTCACCGTCCGCTCCGGACCGAGCCCGGGCCAGCCGGTGCCGCTGGCCCTCCTCGGACGTACCACCACCGTCACCCAGCCGGATTTGATCCGCAGCGAACGCGGATCGATGGTCGGCTACGTTCACGTGGACCTCGACGGCTCGCTGGACGTCGCGCGGTACGTCCACCAGGCACAGGCCGCGGTCGACCAACTGCGCCTCCAGCCGGGAGAACGGATCGAGTGGACCGGGCAATACCAGCTCCTCGCCGCGGGCGAACAGCGCCTCCGGTGGATCGTGCCGCTGGTGGCGATCGCGATGTTCGCGCTGCTGTTCCTGCTGTTCCGCAGCGTCACCGAATCGCTGCTGGTGCTGGCGTCGGTGCCGTTCGCGCTGGTCGGGAGCTTCTGGACCCTGCACCTGCTCGGCTATCCGCTGTCGGCGCCCGTGTGGGTCGGGCTGCTATCGACGGCGGGCCTGGCGATGCAGACAGGTGTCGTGATGGTCGTCTACATCGACGACGCCTTCCATCGCCGCGTGCGCGAAGGAAAGATCGAATGCCGGGAGGACATCGTGGCCGCCCACGCGGAGGGCACGATCGCGCGCCTCCGTCCGAAGATCATGACCATCACGACGATGGCGGCCGGCCTGCTGCCGCTGCTGTGGGCGGACGGCGCGGGCGCGGAGATCATGCGGCGGGTGGCGGCGCCGATGATCGGCGGCCTGCTGACCAGCGCCTTCCTGACGCTGGAGGTGCTCCCGGTGCTGTACACGATCTGGCGGACGCGTCAGCTGGCGCGCGCCCGGCGTCTCGGCGTGCCGATCGAGGTGATCGCGGGGCGCGCGCCCGGCTGGAGGGGGAAGCTCAGCTCGCGTCTGGCGCGCCAAGATAGCGGTGAAAGTCGCCTATGACCTCGTCCTGGTAGCGACCGCCGACTTTTCTGGCCATCCGCCGCCAGTGCTCGTGCACGGTGCCTTCGGAGCAACCGCATAGCGACGCGATCTCCTTGTTCTTCGTGCCCGCGAGGTAACACCTCAGGATCCTCTCCTGCTGATCGCTGAAGCCACGCGCACGCGCGTAGGCGATGAGCATCTTCTCGAAATAGGCACGCCGGCGGTCGTCCACGACCGCCGAGACGGGTCCCGACTCTTCTCCGCTCATGATCACGAACCCCCTCTCCAAGTTTCCGCGCGCGGCGGAGGAGCGCGTGAACAACGCCTCCTCCGACCGTCCCCCTTGGCGGGTTACGTTTCGCAACCAACTTCACTGTCAGTGACGTCATGTATGTGCCTGATCGGCTCGCATACGTCACTGCCTTACGAACTTTCCGGGCACACCCCGATCGACTGATGGATCCCTCCAACATCTCATCAGGGATGTTCAGCTCTCGACGCGATCACTCCTTCGCGATCGCGAGGGTGACAACCTCGGTGTCGTCGTCGGCGGCGGCGCCGATCGGCCGCGCGCGATCCGAAAACAGCGCGGTGACGATCACCTTGGCGCCCCCGGCGGCCAGCGTCGGCCGGACCGGCAGCGTCTCGCGCGGCTGGACCAGCGCCGTCTCCCCCGCCCCGGCGGGAAACACGGTCGCGGGCGCGGTGTCGCCGTCGCGCAGACGCACCTCGACGTGACGCCCGCGCTCGCCGCGCACGACGAAGCGCAGGCTGTCGCCCGCGCGCAGCACCGTCCGCGGATCCACCGCCTCCTCGACGCCGCCGCGCCTGAAGTGCACCTCCAGCCCGGCGGCCTTCGCGCGCGAGGCGCCGCGCACGCCGGCATACGGCTCGCTGGCCGGATCGGGCACGCGTGGGCGCGCGACCAAGAACGCGAGCCCGACCAGGAGCGCGCCGATGCCCGTGAAGATCAGCGCGCGCTTCAACGAGCTGCTCCGCGCGAGAGCGGCTAGCCAGTGCTGCCGGTACGACCGAGCGGCAGGACCTGATCGACGTTGACGTGCGGCCGCGGGATGATGTGCACGGCGACCATCTCGCCCACGCGCTCCGCCGCGCGCTGCCCGGCCTCGGTCGCCGCCTTCACGGCGGCCACGTCGCCGCGCACGATGGCGGTCACGAAGCCGCCGCCGATCTTCTCGTAGCCGACGAGCTCCACCTTCGCCGCCTTCACCATGGCGTCGGCCGCCTCCACCATCGCGGTGAACCCCTTGGTTTCGATCATTCCGAGCGCGTCAGCCATGGTCTTTTGCCTCTCCGTCTCGCTGTATCCGGTTTCGGACTATCTATCAACGAACTTTTCGCCGACACGGCCCGCCAGCCCTTCGATCGCCGCCGTCGCCGCCTTCGCCGCGGCGTCGATCTCCGCCTCGGGCCCCGACAGCCATAGCCGCCCGAACGCGCCGTACGGCTGGATCTGCACCAGCGACACGTGGGCCGCCTTCTCCGCCTCGTTGGCCGCGAACGCGACGTACCCGGCCGGGTCGGTCTCCAGCAGGAACAGCGACTGCCCCGGCAGGATCATCATCCCCTGCGAGTTCCGGTTGATGATCTGCGCCTGATACGGCTCGATGGCGCGGATGATCTGGTTGGTCGCCACCGCGGGCTTGATGCGATCTTCCTCTTTCACTTCCAGGTGGCGAAGGATCGCCGCGCCCGCGTCGCGCACGTCTCCCTGATCATCGGCGTGCACTTCCAGCAGCCCGTAGGCGCGCTCGACGATCTGGATGGCGGGAACGACACGCGTCGCCTTCAGCGCGATGTCGGTGACCCGGTTGATCGCGATCCCGGGCGCGATCTCGACGAACAGCGACGCCTGCCCCGGCACGGGCAAGAATCCGCGCGCGGTCTTTCCCATGAAGCTCGCAAGCTGCGGCTGCAGAGCATCCAGGAAGGTGTAACAACGGAGTGTCGTCGTCGCGGCCACCGCCGAGAAAGTTACAGGCTGGGGGCGGCGGCCACAAGGACCTCAGGCGCGCCGCGCGACGATCCCCATCTGCTGGCCGGTGCGGTCGCGGTCGCGGCGGTACGAGAAGAAGCGCGCGCGATCGCAGCTGGTGCAGTCGCCCACGGCGTCGATCGCGCCGGGCGCGACGCCGGCGCGCACGAGCAGCAGCCGGTTGGCGGCCTTCAGATCGACGTGCCACTTTCCCGGCACGCCGCGCGGCGACGGAACCACCACGCCGGCATCGGCCGCTCCACCCAGCGCTCCAGCGAACGCGGCGACGACCTCGGCGCCGACCTCGAAGCAGCACGGACCGATCGCGGGCCCCAGCACCACCCGCAGGTCGTCCGGCCGCGCGCCCAGCTCGTGGACCAGGGCGCGCACCGCCGCAGGCAACACACCCGCGATCGTGCCGCGCCAGCCGGCGTGCGCCGCCGCGACGGCGCCGGTGCGCGGGTCGACGATCAGCGCCGGGATGCAGTCGGCGACGAACACGCCCAGCGCCACGCCCGGATCGTCGGTGATCAGCGCGTCCGCCTCGATGCGCGCGATCGCCGACGGATCATCCCCGGCGCGCACGCGCGCCACGGCCGCGCCGTGGACCTGACGCACGACGTGGAGCGGACCGGCGACGCCGACCGCCTGCAGCAGCCGCCGCCGGTTCTCCTCCACGTTCGCCGGGACGTCTCCCCAGCGCGCCCCCATGTTCAGCGAATCGAACGGCGCCGCGCTGACCCCGCCCGCGCGTGTCGAGAAGCCGTGCGCGAACGGCGGCCCGATCAGGGGCGAATCGAGCAGCGGCAACTCGAGCATCGTTACGCGATCCTCCCGATGTGCAAGGCGGCCATGCGCCACGCGCAACGCGCGCGCGCGGGGTTGGCGCGCACACGCGTCTCCACGGCGGCGTAGATTCGACTGGCCAACCGCTGACGCTCATCTGCGCTCCGTTCCGCCCCCAGCGCCGCCAGCAGCGACGACTGCGAGAACGCGCGGACCCAGCCGGCGAACGCTGCCGCCAGGCCGCCGGCATCACGGCCGCGTTCGAATACGTCCCAGAGCGGGTCCGGCGAGATCACCCGCAGGTGCTCCACGAGCTGCAGGCGTCCCCGCAGCGCGGGCTCCGCGAACGGCGCCTCCAGCTCTTCGCGCGACAGAAAGAAGTTGGGCACGACCACAGCGTCGGCCTCCTGCCGGGTCATCGCGCCATCCGCAACCTCGGCGCGCAGCGCTTCGTCGAGACCGTCCAGCGCATGCTCGCCGCCGCAGACGCCGTCGTCGTCGACGGTCGCGACGACGATGACCATCCGGCCGCCGGGGCACGCCTCGGTCGCGCGGAGATCGAGGAAACGGCGCCAATCGCGGCGCGCCTGGGCGAGAAACGG
>Ga0207428_10003841_pt1 | contig 14414 bp, 20 predicted proteins | sample RhiMethybrSRZTD1_FD_187600 | JGI IMG/M metagenome (GOLD analysis project Ga0207428, IMG submission 187600) | Populus rhizosphere microbial communities from Tennessee, USA - Rhizosphere MetaG P. TD hybrid SRZTD1 (SPAdes) (version 3) | ecosystem: Host-associated > Plants > Roots > Rhizosphere >... | reverse complement strand
AGTTGTTCTGAAAAACCGCTTGCTTACGCGCGCGGCGACGTACCAACGAGGCGATTATGGCGACAAGAATGAAGGTAAAAAAAGGCGATCAGGTGATGGTCATTTCCGGGAAGGACAAGGGCAAAAGGGGCCGCGTCATAGAAGTCCTGACCAGAAAGCGCAAAGTCCTGGTCGAGGGGTTAAACATTCTGAAGCATCACCTGCGGCAGAATCGGCAGCGAGGCGTCGCCGGCGGCATCGTCGAGCGTGAGGCTCCGATTGATGTGTCGAACGTGATGATCGTCGAGGGCGGGCGTCCGGTCCGCGTCGGCTATCAGATTTTGCAGGACGAGCGCAAGGTCCGCGTCTCGAAGAAGACCGGCGCAGTTATTGAATAAAGTTATGGCTGCAAGACTCAGAGAGAAATACACGAAAGAGATCGCTCCGACGCTCGCCAAGGAGTTCGGCTACAAGAACCCGATGAGCGTCCCGAAGCTGGAGAAGATCGTCATCAACATGGGCTTGGGCGAGGCGATTCAAAACGCCAAAATCATAGACTCCGCCGTCAATGACCTGATGACGATCTCAGGCCAGAGGCCCATAGTAACCAAGGCGAAAAAGTCGATTGCGGCTTTCAAGCTCCGCGAAGGAATGAACGTCGGCGCCACAGTGACGCTGCGCGGTGACAGGATGTACGAATTCCTGGACCGCTTCGTCAACATCGCGCTGCCGCGCGTGCGCGACTTCCGCGGGGTTCCGCCGAAGGCCTTCGACGGGCGAGGGAATTACACGGTCGGTTTGCGCGACCAGCTGATCTTCCCCGAAATTGATTTCGGCAAAATTGACAAGGCGCGCGGTATGAACGTTTGCATCGTAACGACCGCGAAGACGGACGAAGAGGCGCGGTCGTTGCTGCGTCATCTGGGAATGCCGTTCAGGCAATAATCAGCGCCGAGAGCGGTAGCGGGCGGAGACACTCCCGCTACCGCTCTCGGCGCTGACTCGAAAAAATATGGCAAAAACATCAAAAATCGTTCAGGCGAACCGGAGGCCAAAGTTCAAAGTGCGCGGCTACAACCGCTGCAAACGTTGCGGCCGGCCGCGCGCTTACATTCGTAAATTCGGCGTGTGCCGCATCTGCTTCCGTCATCTGGCTCTGGACGGGCAGATTCCAGGGGTGACCAAATCGAGTTGGTAGTAATATGAACATAACTGATCCGATTTCAGATATGCTGACGCGCATTCGTAACGCGATCGGCGCGCGTCACACCAAGGTGGATGTGCCGGCGTCGCGCCTGAAGATCGAAATTGCGCGCATCCTCAAAGAGGAAGGGTACATCACCAATTACAGCATCAAGACGGCCGAAGGCAGTCACGCGCGGACGTTGCGCATCTTTCTGCGCTACGGGCCGAACGGCGAGAGCGTGATTTCGAGCCTTCAGCGCGTTTCTCTTCCGAGTCGTCGCATCTACGTCCCGAGCAAAGAGATATCGAAGGTTCTGGGTGGCCTGGGCATTAACATCATGAGCACATCGCGCGGCGTGATGACCGGCAAACAGGCGCGCAAGACCAATGTCGGCGGCGAGGTGTTGTGTAGCGTTTATTAACTGGTTTGGCGTCCCGCCTTCAGGCGGCAGGGCGCGACATTACGGCTAAAGCCGGGACTCAAAACAAAACGAAGAGTGTTATGTCACGAGTTGGAAAGAAAGTTATCGAGATTCCGAAGGACGTGAAGGTGAACGTCACTGATTCCGAAGTCGCGATCGAAGGGCCGAAAGGAAAACTGGCGGTCCCGATTCCACGACAGTGGAGAATCAGCTTCAAGCTGGAAGAGGGCAAATTGACGGCCGAACGCCAGAGCGACGAGTACGCGGCCATACACGGCACGGCGCGCGCTCTGGTGGCGAACGCCGTCACGGGCGTCTCGAAGGGATTTTCGCAAGCGATGGACATAGTCGGCGTGGGGTATAAGGCTGAACTGAAGAGCGGCGCCATCCTCTTCGCCCTGGGCTACTCGCATCCGATCGAGTTCGTGCTGCCCGAGGGCGTGACGGCCAAGGTCGAGAAGTTGCAGCGGACGATCAATCAGTATCAGACGACGATCACCCTTTCGTCGATTGACAAACATTTGTTAGGGCAGACGGCGGCCAACATGCACAAATTGCGCAAACCCGACGCCTACAAGGGCAAAGGGGTGCGCTACGCCGGCCGCCCGATGAAACTCAAACCCGGTAAGACCGGCAAGTAAATTTAGGTTTCAGGCGTCAGGTTTCAGTTTAGATTTAACCTGACGCCTGACGCCTGGCACCTGGCACCTGATTATGGCAAAACGATCGAGACAGGATGTGCGGCGCGCGATTCACTCGCGCATTCGTAAGAAAATGAGGGGCGATGAATCTCGCCCCCGGCTCGCGGTTTTCCGCAGCGTCAATCACATATACGCCCAGTTGATCAACGACAACGAGGGCGTGACGATCTGCTCCGCCTCGACGGTCGAGAAAGGCGCGGGCAAAGGCGGTAACATTGACGCCGCTAAGGCGGTCGGCCGCCTGATCGCCGAGCGCGCCAAGGACAAAGGCGTCACCCAAGTGGTTTTCGACCGCGGCGGTTACATTTACCATGGGCGCGTCAAGGCGCTGGCCGAGGCCGCGCGCGAAGCCGGGTTGCAGTTTTAGGAGAATAGTATTTTATGGAGAGAATCAATCCTGACGGGCTTGAGTTGAAAGATCAGGTTATCTCGATCAACCGCGTCACCAAAGTGGTCAAAGGCGGTAAGAATCTGTCGTTCGCGGCGCTCGTCGTAGTAGGCGACCAGAACGGCATCGTCGGCTTTGGCACCGGCAAGGCAAAGGAAGTGCCTCAGGCGATTCGCAAAGCCATCGAATCGGCGAAGCGCAAACTGGTTCGCGTCCCGCGCGCCGGCACGACGCTGCCTCACCCGATGGTCGGCAGATTCGGCGCGGGCCGCGTGTTGCTTAAACCTGCGGTCGAAGGAACGGGAGTCATCGCCGGCGGCGCGGTGCGCGCGGTGATGAACGCCGTCGGCGTCAGCAACGTGCTGACCAAGTCCCTGGGGTCGAACAACCCGCACAACGTAATTCGCGCCACCTTCGACGCCCTGGCCAGAATGAAGAGTCCTGAAGAGGTCGCCCGCCTGCGCGGACGTACAGTGGAGGAACTGTGAGCGATGGCGAAAGAGACGAAGAAGGTTAAAATTCAATGGTATCGCAGCGCGATCGCCGCGCCGGAAAAGCATAAAGTTATCGTGCGCAGCCTGGGATTGACCAAGCTCAACCAGGTGGTAGAGCGCCCGGACACCCCTGCAATTCGCGGCATGGTGGCGAAGATCCCTCACTTGGTGAGGATCGTGGAATAGAGGTTTAACGACATGGCTATCGGCTTAAACAAATTGAAAGCGCCCGCCGGCGGGACCCACAAGAAAAAGCGCGTCGGACGCGGCCCCGGATCGGGACTCGGTAAAACGTCGGGGCGCGGATATAAAGGTCAAAAATCACGCTCGGGCTATTCCGGCATGCGCGGTTTTGAAGGCGGTCAGATGCCGTTGCATCGCCGGCTGCCGAAGCGCGGCTTCACGAATATATTCAAGCGCGAATGGGCTGAAGTGAACCTGGTCGACCTGGAGAAGATGTTCGACGCCGGGGCGAGCGTGACTCCCGAAGCGCTCCTCGAACGCGGCCTTATTCGCAAATCCGCGCTCAAATCGATCGTGATCCTGGGACAGGGCGAGTTGAAAAAATCGCTAACCGTCAACGCCCATCGTTTCAGCAAGTCGGCGAAACAGAAGATCGAGGCCGCTGGCGGTAAGGCCGAGATCATCGCAGTAGCCCCGAAAGAATAGGAGGCGGTCGGGAAGAGATTTTCGGGGTGGAAGCAGTTAGGAAGTTTGTTATGTTCGAATCATTCCTCAACGCGGTCCGCAATTTGTTCAAGGTACCGGACCTTCGCAAGCGCGTTCTGTTCACGCTCGGGATGCTGGTGATCTACCGGACCGGAATTCACATTCCGGTGCCGGGCGTAGATCGGGAGGCTTTGGCGCAACTCTGGGGGCAGTTAGGTGGGATGTTCGGGGTGTTGGACCTGTTTTCAGGCGGCAACCTGCGGCGCATCTCCATCTTCGCGCTCGGTATCATGCCCTACATCACTGCCTCGATCATCCTGCAGTTGATGACCTCGATAGATTTCATGGGGCTGAAGAAAGTTCAGGAAGAGGGGGAGATCGGCCGCCGCAAGATCACACAGTACACGCGCTATCTGACGGTCCTCCTTTGCCTGGTTCAGGGCATTGGAATCTCGTTCTGGCTGCAAGGGCAGGCCTCCTCCGGCGGCCCTCTGGTTCCCGCGGCCGGTTTCTCATTCATATTTATCTCGACGCTGACGTTGATGACCGGAACGATCTTCGTCATGTGGCTCGGTGAGCAGATCACGGAGCGGGGCGTCGGCAACGGAATAAGCTTGCTGATCTTCGCGGGAATCGTCGTCGGCCTTCCGAACGGGGTGCGGCAATTGGTGGGCCGGATCACAGACCCGCTATCGGCCATCGGCGTGATCGTCCTGGTCGTGGTGATGATTCTGGTGACCGCCGGCATAGTCTACGTCGAGCGGGCGACGCGCAAAGTGCCGACCAACCACACGCGCAGGATGGTTGGCCGCCAGATGGTCGCCACGGCCGCATCGCATCTGCCGCTGAAGGTCAATATCGCAGGCGTCATCCCGGTGATCTTTGCCTCGTCGGTGCTCGCGATCCCGCAGACGCTCATGACGTTCGGCAATTGGGGCTGGCTGCAGACGGTCAATGGCTGGCTGAGCGGCGGGCATCCGGTTTACGAGTTGCTCTTCATCGGGATGATCGTCCTCTTCGCTTTCTTCTATGTCTCGATCGTTTTCAACGCCGATGAGGTCGCCGAGAATTTGCGCAAGCAGGGCGCGTTCATTCCCGGGATCCGCCCGGGCAAGCGCACCGGCGATTACCTGAACTCGATTCTTGTTCGGCTGACTACGGTCGGCGCGATTTATCTGGTTATCGTCTGCTTGATTCCGCAGTTCATAATCAGCGGCTTCAAGGTGCAGTCCCTGCCCTTGGTCGGCGCGTGGCTCGAGAACATATTGCCCGTCTGGTTCATGAGCGGGCTGGGGTATACGTTCTACTTCGGCGGCACGAGCCTGCTGATCGTCGTCGGCGTCGCAATGGATACGATCAGCCAGGTTGAGGCGCAACTCGTAATGCGCCACTATGATGGGTTCCTGGGGCCGCGCGGCGGACGATTGCGCGGGCGCAGGACGACATAAATCGGCATAAATAGGACTTGTGGGGGCCTACAGGCCCCGCAAGTTCATCAAGCGCGGGTTACTCCTATGTCGTCGAAGATTATCGTGATAATCGGCGCGCCAGGCGCAGGCAAAGGAACACAATCGCGATTGCTCTCTGAGGAATACGGCTACCCGCAAATCTCTACAGGCGAGATTCTGCGCGAAATGGCGCGGGCCGACACCGCGCTAGGGCAAACGGTAAAGGAGACGATGGCGGAGGGGCGACTGGTGAGCGATGAAATCCTCGCCGAAGTCATACGCGCGCGGACTACGCAGCCTGATTGCAAAGATGGCTATATCCTCGACGGGTATCCGCGGACGCTCGACCAGGCGCGTTTGCTCGAAGAACTGGCCTCGCAACAGGGCAAGCAGATACGCTTCGCGCGCATAGTCGTTTCCGAAGAGGCTTTGTCCAAGCGGCTGATGGGCCGGCGCGCCTGCCCAAGATGCGGCGAGATCTATAATATTTATTTCCGCCCGCCCAAGGTCGACGGCGTTTGCGACCTGGATGGCGCGGAACTCGTCCAGCGGAGTGACGATCACCCGGAGCCGGTGATCCGAAGACTTGAAGAGTACAAACGCTCCACCGCGCCGCTGATTGATTACTACAGTAAAAGCGGCAGGTTGATCGAGATTAATGGCGAACAGCCTGTGGACGATGTTTTTGAGAAGCTGCTGGCGGCAGTTGACGGCCCTAACAACTGACGAAGTCTGAGAAACCATAAGCCAGGCCCCATGGCGATAGTCAAAGCATTAGGATGGTAATACGTAAGTCACGTAGCGAACTTGAAAAGATGAGGCGCGCCGGGTTGATCGTCGCCGAGACGCTGCGCGATCTGCGGAGAATGGTCGAGCCCGGGGTGACGACTCTTCAATTGGACGCATACGCTGAAAAGAAGATTCGCTCCGCCGACGCTTACCCCACTTTCAAAGGCTATCGTGGATTTCCTGCATCGATCTGCGCTTCTGTCAACGACGAGGTCGTGCATGGCATTCCGTCTGACCGCAAATTGCGCGACGGCGATATCATCAAGATCGATTGCGGCGCAACTCTGGACGGTTACGTCGGCGACGCGGCGATCACCATCCCGGTCGGCGGCGTCTCGCCGGAGATTGAAAATCTGCTCGAGGCGACGCGGGAATCCCTCTTCAAAGCGCTGGAGAAGATGGTCCCTGGCAATCGCCTCTACGACGTCTCTTACGCCGTTCAGGAATATGTCGAGGATCGCGGCTATTCGGTCGTGCGCGAATTCTGCGGTCACGGAGTGGGGCAGAAGATGCATGAGGACCCGCAAGTTCCGAATTACGGACGCCCGGGGACCGGGCCAAGGTTGAAAGAGGGATGGGTGCTGGCGGTAGAGCCGATGGTCAACGCCGGCTCTCACGAAATAACAGTCTTGCCCGACGGATGGACGGTTAAGACCATAGACGGAAGAGCTTCATCCCATTTTGAACACACGATCGCAGTGACCGAAGATGGCCCTTTAGTCCTCACCGCCCACGAGGACGGATCGTTGGTTCTGTGAATACCCGGCTCGAGGGTTTTTGCCCCCCCGTCGCAGGCGTCCCTGGCGCCTGACTTGCAAAATCGGCATATGCAGTTATAATGCCAGTTTCGCGTATTAGCTGGAAAAATAATCTTAGTAGAGAGGGTATGTCGAAAGAAGATGCAATAGAAGTGCAAGCGACAGTGTTAGAAACTTTGCCAAATGCAATGTTCAAAGTCGAATTGGATAATAAGCATCAGGTTCTGGCTCATATTTCAGGGAGAATGAGAAAGAACTTCATCAAGATTCTTCCCGGTGACAAGGTCTTGGTCGAGCTTTCACCCTACGACTTGACTCGCGGGCGGATCGTCTATCGCTTCAAATAACCTTCTCTATGACATTCTCCAAGACAAATAAACATGTCGCTACGGCGGCGCCATGAAAGTCGGAGTGGATTAACCATGAAAGTCAGAGCATCGGTCAAAAAAATCTGCGACAAATGCAAAATCATACATCGCCACGGCGTCGTGCGCATCATTTGTGTGAATCCGAAGCATAAGCAGAGACAAGGATAGACAGTGGAGAAAAACACATGGCTCGTGTTGCAGGCGTAGACTTACCGCCACAAAAACGCTCACAAATCGGACTGACCTACATATTCGGCATCGGCAGATCTCGCGCGACAAGCATCCTTACTGAGGCCCAGGTCGACATTCACAAGAAGATTCGCGACCTGTCCGAAGAGGAATTGAACCGCATCCGCGCGATAGTGGACGCGCAGGGTAGCGTCGAAGGCGACCTGCGTAAAACGGTTCAACTGGACATAAAGCGTTTAATGGACATTGGTTGTTACCGCGGGTTGCGCCATCGCAAGGGTCTCCCGGTGCGCGGTCAGCGCACCCACACCAACGCGCGCACCCGTAAAGGGCCGCGCCGCGCGACGATCGCCAAGAAGAAGGCCCCAGGCAAGAAATAACGAAGTAAACTATGGCAAAGCAACAACAGACCTCAGGCAAGAAGAAGGTTTTCAAGAAGAAAGAGAAAAAGGTCGTGCCGCAAGGCATCGTCCATATTCAGGCCACATTCAACAACACCCTCGTGAGCATCACCGACCTCAACGGCAACCTCGTCGCCCAGTCGTCAGCAGGCGCTATGGGGTTCCGCGGGTCACGCAAAGGCACTCCGTTCGCCGCCCAACAAGCCGCCAACAAGGCCGCCGGGATAGCGCGCGACAGTGGGATGCGCTCGGTCGAGGTGCGTGTGAAAGGGCCGGGATCGGGACGCGAGTCGGCGATTCGCGCAATCCAGAGCGCGGGCATCGACATCAAATTGATCCGCGACGTGACGCCGATACCGCACAACGGCTGCCGTCCGCCCAAGCGTCGAAGAGTTTAACGGAGGAATCTGGGAGCGCAGGCATCCTTGCCTGCTGGCTCCTGAAGCAGGCAGGGATGCCTGCGCTCCCAGGATTTACGGAGGAACTTAATTGGCAAGAGATAGAGGTAAACAGTGTCGTATGTGCCGGCGTGAGGGAATGAAGCTCTACCTCAAAGGCGAGAAATGCTACAAGCCCTCGTGCCCGATCGAAAAGCGAGGGACCAACCCGCCAGGGCAACACGGCCCGAATGCGCGTCGCAAGCCGATAGGCTACGGCGAACAGTTGCGCGAGAAACAGCGCGTCAAGCGAATATACAACCTGCTGGAAACGCAGTTCCGCAACTATTTTGAAAAGGCCGCGAAGCGGAAAGGCGTGACAGGCGAGACGCTGCTCGAGTTGCTCGAACGCCGACTGGACAACGTGATTTTCCGCATGGGCTTCGCCATGTCACGGCGCCAGGCGCGCCAGTTCGTGCGCCACGGCCACGTCAGCGTCAACGGGCGCAAGGTGGACATCCCATCCTTCCAGGTGAAAATCGGGGATGAGATTGCGGTCCGCGAGAAGAGCTCGAACAACGTTCACATCCAGGGGGCGTTCCAGACTTCGGGCGGGCGCGGTCGTCCGGGGTGGCTCGAAATAGTCAACCCTGACAAGTTGGTCGGGCGCATCATCGCGATGCCACGCCGCGAAGACATCGATCAGAATATTAACGAACAGTTGATCGTAGAGTTGTACAGCAAATAGTCGCGCCTCACAGGCAGGTAGGCCGCAGGTACAGTACCGGGAGCGGGCGCAACCGGGCAGCGAGCGCCTTGGGCCGCATGTACGACGCCGGGAGCTTTAGAGACCGGGCGGCGAGCGCCTGAGGCAGGCGCGTAGGCCACAGTCAGCAAAAAGTTGGGAGTAGTGGAAGGTAAAATGTGGACCGGATTTCAAAAACCGAAGCGATTGTCATGCGAGACGATGACTGATCGCTACGGGCGTTTCTCCGCACAGCCATTCGAGCGCGGTTTCGGCACAACTATCGGTAACAGTCTGCGCCGCGCACTTCTTTCATCGATCGAAGGGGCCGCCATCACCGCCGTACGAATCGAAGGCGTGTTGCATGAGTTCTCCTCGATCCCTGGCGTCGTTGAGGATGCCACCGATATAATCCTCAACCTTAAACAGATACCGTTCAAACTCCATACCGGCGAAGCGAAGACCATTCGAGTGGCGCGCTCCGAACCGGGAGAGATGAAGTCGGGCGACATCGAACTGGATGAGGACGTCGAGGTGCTCGACCCCAACGTCCACATCGCCACTGTGAGCGAGGGCGGAAATCTAAACATCGAGATGAGGATCAAGCGCGGGCGTGGCTACATCTCGGCCGACCGCAATTTCGACGACGATCTGCCGGTCGGTTACATCCCCGTAGATTCCGTTCATTCTCCGATCACCAAGGTCAATTTCCACGTCGAGGCCGCAAGGCTGGGCCAGGACACCGATTACGACAAGTTGCTGCTGGAGGTCTGGACCAACGGCAGCGTCACGCCGGAATTCGCAATCGGACTGGCCGCGAAGCTGATCAAAGATCACATGGCGATCTTCATCAATTTCGAGGAAGAGATTCATGAGCAGCCCGAACCAGTCGCTCAGAAGTCACTTCCTGCCTACAACGAACACCTCGACAAATCTATTGACGAACTCGAGCTTTCAGTCCGTTCCTACAATTGTCTGAAGAACTCGGACATCAAGACCATCCGTGACCTGGTTCAGAAGAAGGAATCCGAGATGTTGAAGACCAAGAATTTCGGGCGCAAGTCTTTGAACGAGATCAAAGACATTCTGACCGGCATGGGACTAGGACTCGGAATGCAGTTCGATGATCAGGGGAACATCATCAAAGGCCCCGACGCCCCATAGTAATGTAGTTTAAGCTGAGGAATATTAAGTCATGAGACACCTTGTTGCGCACAGAAAGTTGGGGCGTACAGCGTCGCACAGGAAGGCGCTGCTCAGAAACCTATGCACGTCCTTAGTGCTTCACGAACGAATCATCACTACGCTTCCGAAGGCGAAAGAATTGCGTCCCTTCGCCGAAAAAGCTGTCACCCTGGGACGCCGTGCGCGCGCCGCCCGCGAGGCCGGCCAGAACGAAGCGGCGCTGCATGCTACACGTCAGGCGGCGGCGTATTTCTTTTCCGGGAACGCCGGTCCGGAAAGCAAAAAACATATACCGAACAAGGAAGCGACCGCCGGCGTCGCGGCCTTGAAGAAATTGACCGGAGGACTGGCCGACCGCTTCGCCGACCGTCCGGGCGGATACACTCGGATCTTCAAACTCGGCCCGCGCAAAGGCGACGGGGCGGAAATGGCCCTGATCGAGTTCGTCGGCAGCGAGGACAAGAAGGCCGTCGAGGACAAAGACGAGAAATCTGGAAAGAAGAAATAGTAATAAATAGATAGATAGTTGAGAGGCCGTCTCTCGCACAGTTTGCGAAAAGCCTCAACCGTGCGAGGCATCGCCCGGTTGAGGCTTTAACTTTATGAAGCATAAAACCACAACCACACCGGCAAACAACCCCGGCAAAGCCGTCGGTCGTGCCGAAACCACTCTCCCGTCAACGGAAAACGAAGTGGGGAATCACCCGAGCCTCACAGAGATCAAAGAGTTGATCGAATTCGTCTCGAAAAAAGAGTTCAATGAATTCGAGCTTGAGCTCGGCGGCTTCCGATTGCGCTGGCGGAAGGGGGCGCCCGAACCGGCGGCGGCTCCGTCGAACCGGCAGACGGCGAATGGTCCGCAGCCCACCGCCGAAAACAGGTCGGCCGAGTTCGTTTCCGCGACGCCCGCCGAGCGGCGCGAGCCCGCTCCCGTTCCGCCGGAAGAGGAACTGCACATTGTCGCCTCGCCTATCGTCGGCACCTTCTATCGCTCCCCGTCGCCGACGGCTGAATCCTTCGTTAAACTCGGCGACACGGTCGAGACCGGAAAGACGCTCTGCATCATAGAGGCGATGAAACTGATGAACGAGATTCCATCCGACGCCGGCGGAACAGTCGCCAAAATCTTCGTCGAAAACGGCCAGCCGGTCGAATACGGCCAACCATTGTTCGGGATCAAAGTTTAGGTTTCAGGTTCCAGGTTCCAGGTTTCAGGCGCGGTTCCCATATTTTGCCGAAACCTGGAACCTGGAACCTGGAACCTGAAACCTGATTTATGTTCAAAAAAGTCCTTATCGCCAATCGTGGTGAAATCGCCTGCCGGGTCATTTGGGCCTGTCGTGAACTCGGCATCAAAACCGTCGCCGTGCATTCCGAGGCCGACCGCGACGCCTTGCACGTCAAGTTCGCGGACGAGGCTTGGTGCATCGGCCCGCCGCCTTCGGCGCAAAGCTACCTGAACATCCCGCAAATCATCGCTACGGCCGAAATCTTCAACGTTGATGCGATTCATCCCGGATACGGATTTCTCTCCGAGAATCCTCACTTCGCCGAGGTCTGCCGCGAATGCAACATCACCTTCATCGGCCCTTCGCCCGAGGTCATCAGGATAATGGGCGACAAATCGGAGGCCAAGCGAACGATGAAGGCAGCGGGCGTGCCGGTCACGCCCGGCAGCGAGGGCCTGATCGAAGACGAAGAGACAGCCATCAAAGAGGCCGGGCGGATCGGCTATCCGGTGTTGATCAAGGCCACGGCCGGCGGCGGCGGGCGAGGCATGCGCGTCGCATACAATCAGGACGAACTCCTCAACGCTTACAACACGGCCCGCGCCGAGGCCGAGGCCGCGTTCAAAAACAGCGGCGTCTACCTCGAGAAATACATCGCCAACCCGCGCCACATCGAAATCCAGGTGCTGGGCGACAACTACGGAAACGTGATTCACCTCGGCGAGCGCGAATGCTCCATCCAGCGCCGCCACCAGAAGCTGATCGAAGAGTCGCCTTCGCCGGCCGTCAGTTACGAGTTGCGCCAGGAGATGGGCCGCATCGCCGTCGACGCCTGCAAGCGGATCGGCTACAGCAACGCCGGCACCATCGAATTTCTGCTCGATGAGGACGGCAGCTTCTATTTCATGGAGATGAACACGCGCATCCAGGTCGAACACCCGGTCACCGAGATGGTCACGGTCTCCGACCTGGTCGCCTCCCAAATCCGCATCGCCGCCGGAGAAGAGCTGAACCAGACACAGGATCAATTGATTTTCGTCGGCCACGCCATCGAATGCCGCGTCAACGCCGAAGACCCCGTCACTTTCACCCCGAGCCCGGGCCGCATCACGACGCTGAACCTGCCATCCGGCGCGGGAATCCGCGTAGACACCGCGATCTATGATGGCTATTTCGTCCCACCCCATTACGACTCGCTGATCGCCAAAGTCATCGTCCACAGCCGCTCGCGCGAACGAGCCATCGCCCGCATGCGACGGGCGCTGGAATCGATGGTCGTCGAAGGCATCAAGACGACAATACCGCTCCACCTGAAGATACTTAACGATCCCGATTTCATCGCCGGGAACATTTCGACGCGGTTTATGGATCGGTTTTTGAAGTAGGCCGGCGCCCGGCTAAAGTGTATCGAGAGGGCTGCGGGGAGGAGCGGTAAGAATGCCGGTGGTTTAATTGCGTTGGCTATGGCGCGGGATTATACTCCCCGCCGTCTCAGACTCGAATTGTTATCCACCCGTTGCGGCAGTCGCGGTTTTTCTCCAACAATCAGGAGGAGCGCTTGTGCGAGCTCAGGTTACCTCACTTTTATTGGTCACTATACTGGGGGCTTCAAGTTTGGAAAAGGCTCCGTAAAGGATTGGTCGTCGGCCTGCATGGCAAGCTATACCCGGCGATCAACTGATCAATCTACGAGGTCGGAGACAATACGCCGGTCTACACGATCGCCGTCATGAACTTGGGAATCCTCATTTGTCTCGACTCCAACCATGAGGTCACACTGACGCCTTATCAGCAACCCCGTTAGGGCTCCCGTTGCAATACGAGCGCCGCCCGCTACCGTGATGAAGAGATAATTGTATGAAAAAGTTTGACGCAGCTATCCCCAGAAGAATGTTCTGGTCGGACAGTTTGGTGAACAAGAAGAAGTGCCCTCTCTGCCATTCGACGCTGGAGAATGAATATCACCATTACATAATGGTGACACGAAGCGGGGAAGAAACAACGGCGCTCGGCGCCGCCAATGATTACGGGGCATTCTGTCCTGAATGTCCTGTGGTGGTTCTGGACAAAAATGGTTTCGAGCGCCTCGCAAGAGAGAATGTAGAAAAAAATCCGGATTGGAAAATGTCCGGCGACCTGAGCTTTATTGTTATTGGTATCGTCAATCTGAACGCTGTCCCGGAAGACAAACGCCACCTTCCCCTGGGTGGTGATGACAACCCAATTCCAATTGTGGAATTTCTTCGTGAGATCGATACGGCGAGTCAGACTGGTGCGCCGCGGCATAAGGGGAAGCGGCTGTCCGGAAATCAGAGAAGACGGCGCCGATGAACCGCAGCGCCATTAGCGCAGAAAAACGATGAAGAGGTGGGGCGGACTTATGTGGTCTTTGAATATTAAATACAACCAGTGGCGCCGCTGGTTGTATTTAATATTCAAAGACCATTAGTCTGCCAGGCTCACGGGCAGACTTAAAGTCCGCCCCACCTCTTCCGAGGAGACTATGGACCTGGCATCTCTATTTCGCAAAAAAACCGTCGAGCGAATTCAGCTCGACGCTGCCTCAGGTTTCGGCGGGGCCGAACACGGCGGGCAAAAACTCGAAAGGGCTCTGGGCGTGACCGATCTGACGGCGCTCGGTATTGCGGCGGTCATCGGCGCAGGAATCTTTTCGACCATCGGCGGCGCGGCGTATAACGGCGGGCCCGCGGTCGCGCTGTTGTTCGTATTCACTGCGATGGCCTGCGCGTTCGCGGCGCTCTGTTACGCGGAATTCGCTTCGATGATACCGGTAGCCGGATCGGCTTATACCTACGCTTACGCGTCGTTCGGAGAACTGATCGCGTGGATCATCGGGTGGGATCTGCTGATGGAATACGCCATTGGCAATATCGCCGTGGCTATTTCGTGGAGCGATTATTTTACGGGGTTGCTGGCTGGATACGGCATCAACATCCCGCAATACCTGACAATGGATTTCCTTACAGCCTCGCGAGGGTTCGACAAGGTCAACATATTGTTGCAGGCGGGGAACACTCTCGATCAGATCAGCGCGATGGATGGGATGAGCGCGCCGGTTGCCGCCTA
>Ga0207428_10003839_pt1 | contig 14417 bp, 14 predicted proteins | sample RhiMethybrSRZTD1_FD_187600 | JGI IMG/M metagenome (GOLD analysis project Ga0207428, IMG submission 187600) | Populus rhizosphere microbial communities from Tennessee, USA - Rhizosphere MetaG P. TD hybrid SRZTD1 (SPAdes) (version 3) | ecosystem: Host-associated > Plants > Roots > Rhizosphere >... | reverse complement strand
GGCATCACCGCGCCGGTCGATGCCGCAATCTTCACCTGGAAGCCGAGCATCACGATCTCGGCGTCGGCGAGCGACCCAGACGGCACCGTCACGAAGGTCGAGTTCCGCGACGGCGCGACCCTCCTGGGCACAGACACCAGCGCGCCCTACTCCTACACGTGGAAGAACGTGCCCTCAGGGACACATTCCCTGACGGCGCGCGCGACCGACAACGCGGGAGCCGCCACGACCAGCAGCTCCGTCGGCATCGACGTGCTCCGGAAGCGCTAGCTACTCGACCGGCCGCGTCGCGGCTGCCGCGTCGAGCTGGTTCGCGTGGTACAGCACCGACGCCTCGGCCGTCCGGGCCCCGCGCGTGTCGTGGTGCACGGCGATGGCGTGAAGCAGCTCGGCCCGCACCTCGAGCTCGAGCGTGGCCGCACGCTCCTCCACGAGCCGCAGCCCGAGGTGGACATGGCCGAGCAGCCGGCCCTCCTCGGTCGGGCGGAAGGTCGGCCCCCGCTCCAGCTCCGACGTCCGGCCCACGTCGTGCAGGAGCGCGGCGGCGAGCACCAGGTCGGCCCGTAGCCGGGGATGCAGCTGCGCTGCCTCGCGGCAGAGCGTCGCGACGCCGACCGTGTGCTCCAGCAGCCCGCCCGCGTAGGTGTGGTGCGTCTCTGCGGCCGGCAGAGAGCGCAGCGCCGTCCGCAACCCCTCGTCCTCGACGAACCGCCGCACCGTAGCGCGCAGCCCGGGATGAGCGACCTCGGCCGCGAGAAACTCCAGAAACCCGTCCAGCTCCGCCGCGTCCCGCCGCAGCGCCGGGGCCAGTGACGCAGGATCCGTTTCCGCCGCGGCCTCCAGCGAGCGCACCTCGAGCTGAAGCTTGTCGCGGTAGCGCTCCACCCGGCCCAGCACCCGGACTGCATCACCCTCGCCGAAGCGCGAGTCGAGCAGCTCGACGTCCGACCACACCCGCGCCTCGATCCGGCCGCTCGGGTCGACGAGCTCCAGCGCGAGGTACGAAGACCCGGCGCGTGTGCGCCTCCGCTCCTTCTTCGCGACCGCGTACACGCCCTCCACGACCCGGTCTTCGGCCAGCGACTCGATGGCGTTCACGGAGCGAGTCTAGGCCCGAGCACGGCTGGTACGCTCCCGCCCCGTGGCCGAGGTGAAGCCCTTTCGCGCCGTCCGCTACGGCGAGGGCGCCGGCCCGCTCGACACGCTGGTCGCGCCGCCGTACGACGTCATCTCGCCGGCCGAGCGCGAGCAGCTCGCCGCCCGAAACCCGCACAACGTCGTCCACCTGACGCTGCCCGCCGAGGAGAGTGAGGCCGGGCTGACCTGGCGCGACTGGCGGGAGCACGGCACGTTGCGTGACGAGGCCGAGCCGGCGTTCTGGTGGCTCTCGCAGGACTACGTCGGCCCGGATGGAGTGGCGCGCACCCGGGAGGGCCTCGTCTCCGCGCTCAAGGCCGAGCCGTACGCGAGCCGCGTCGTCCTGCCACACGAGCGAACGCACCGCGGGCCGAAGGAGGGCCGCTTGCGCCTTCTGCGGGAGGTGCAGGCGCAGCTCGAGCCGCTGTTCTTCCTCTACGAGGGGTCGCCGCCGGCCACGCGTCCCGAGCGCGAGCCGGACCTCGAGGTCGAGGGTGCGCGCCTCTGGCGCCTGGCGCGTAACGGCATCGGCGAGGCGTTTGCCGACCGCCAGCTGCTGATCGCGGATGGCCACCACCGCTACGAGACCGCGCTCGCCTACCACGAGGAGGCCGGGACGCCGGAGAGCGCCTTCGTCCTGGCGGTGCTCGTCAGCCTCGACGACCCGGGATTGATGATCTTCCCGACGCATCGCCTCTTCGAGCACGAGCCCGCCGAGAAGCTTCCCGCCGAGCCGCTCCCGCAACCGAACGCGGCTCGCGAGGCGCTCGAGCAGGCTCCGCCGGACCGTGCCGCCGCGGTCGTCTATCGCGGCAGCGGCGCGGAGCTCGCAGTTGACGGCAATGAGCTCGACGTGCAGCTCGTCGACCGCCTCGGCCACGACGGCATCAGCTACACGCCCGACTGGCAGGAGGCGGTGCGGGCCGTGGACGAGGGCGAGGCGGCGGTCGCAGTGCTGATGCGTCCGACCCGGATCGAGGACGTGTTCGCAGTCGCCCAGCGCGGCGAGACGATGCCGCAGAAGAGCACCTACTTCTACCCCAAGCTCGTCAGCGGGCTCTTGTTCTTACCCCTGTGACTGATTGGCTCGCCCTGTGCCGCGAGGCGGTCGAGGACGTGCGCGGCGTGCTCGAGGAGCTGCCGACACGCGCCGAGCGGGAGCCCGTCGTCGGCGACGGCGAGGGCGGTGACGAGACGACGGCCGTCGACGCGGCGGCAGAGCAGGTGATCCTCGCGCGGCTGCAGGAAGTCGAGGGCACGACGATCGTCTCGGAGGAGGTCGGCATCGTCGGCGATGGCCCAACCCGGATCGTGGTCGACCCGATCGACGGCTCCCTGAACGCGAAGCGCGGCATCCCGTTCTTCTCCGTCTCGATCGCCGTCGCCGACGGTGACACGATGGACGACGTCGTCTTCGGCTTCGTCCACGACTTCGGTAGCGGCGAGGAATGGGTCGCCGAGAGAGGGATGGGAGCGCGCCTGAACGGGGCCGTGCTCGCCCCGCTGCTGCCCAAGGAGGAGATCGAGATCCTCTCCTTCGAGGCGACGCTGACCTCGAGCATCGCCGAGAAGGCCCGCGAGATGGTCGGTCTCGCCTACCGCCTGCGCGTGATGGGCTCGCTGGCCCTGTCCCTCTGCCACCTGGGCGCCGGCCGCGTCGACGCGGTCTGCTCGCTGAAGCCGGCCCGCGCCGTCGACATCGCCGCCGCGCAGCTGCTCGTGCGTGAGCGCGGCCTCGCGATCGACCTCCCTGAGGCGCCTCCGTTCGGCGATGCGCCGCTCGACGTCGAGGGCCGCTCTCGCGTGGTCGCCGCCGCTACCCCGGAGGTCTGCGATCGCCTGTTCGCCGCGCTCTCGCGGTGAAGCCGATCCGGATCGGCTGCTCGGGCTGGAACTACAAGCACTGGCGCGACGGCGTCTTCTACCCGCCACGCCTGCCGCAGCGGCGCTGGCTCGAGTTCTACGCGCGCCACTTCGACACGGTCGAGGTGAACTCGACCTTCTACCGGCTGCCGCGGGAGAGCGCGGTTGCGAACTGGGTTCACGAGGCACCGCCGGGCTTCCTCTTCACGGTGAAGATGAGCCGCTACGCGACGCACATCAAGCGGCTGCGCGACCTTCCGCCGAGCACCGCGCGCTTCTACGACCGCATCCGGCCGTTGGTGGAGTCGCCGAAGCTCGGCCCGGTGTTGTGGCAGCTGCCGCCCGGCTTCCGGCGCGACGACGAGCGGCTCGCGGAGGCGCTCGAGCAGCTGCCTGCGGGCCGGCATTGCTTCGAGTTCCGCCACGAGACCTGGTTCGTCGAGCCGGTGTACGACCTCCTGCGCCGGCACGGCGTCGCACTCGTGATCGGCGACACGCCCGAGCGGCCGTTCCAGGCGCACGAGCTCACGGCCGACTGGACGTTCGTCCGCTTCCACTACGGGCGCCGCGGGCGTGGCGGCAACTACTCCGAGCGCGAGCTGGAGGAGTGGGCTCGGAGGCTCGCCGCATGGGCCGACGAGCAAGAGGTCTTCGCGTACTTCAACAACGACTGGAACGGCTACGCCGTGCGCAACGGTCTCTGGTTGCGCCACCGCTTGGGCGTCTAGCTACGCTCCGAGCGTGGAGGCCCAGCGGGAAGCGATCCTCAAGGCGCTCGAGCAGGTCATCGACCCCGAGCTCAAGCGGAACGTCATCGAGCTCGACATGGTGCGCGACGTGCGGGTCGAGGGCGGCGACGTCACCGTCGGCATCGCGCTCACCGTCGCCGGGTGCCCGCTTCGCTCGAGCTTCGAGCAGCAGGTCGCGCAGGCACTTGCGCCGGTCGAGGGCGTGGAACGTGTCTCGCTCGAGTTCGGCGTGATGACGCCCGAGGAGCGCAGCGCCCTGACGGCGCGCCTGCGTGGCACGGTCACCGAGCGGACGAAAGGCATCCAGCTCGACCGCTCGACGCGGGTGATCGCCGTCGCCAGTGGCAAAGGCGGCGTCGGCAAGTCGACGCTGGCAGCCAATCTCGCCGCCGCCTTCGACCGCCTCGGCCAGCGGACCGGAATCCTCGACGCCGATGTCTACGGGCACTCGATCCCGCACCTGCTCGGCATTCACCAGAAGCCGGTGGCGGTCGACCGGATGATCGTCCCGCCGGTCCGCGGCGACATGAAGCTGATGTCGATCGGGTTCTTCCTCGAGGACAACGAGCCCGTCATGTGGCGCGGGCCGATGCTGCACCGGGCGCTCGAGCAGTTCCTCACCGACGTGCACTGGGGCGAGCTAGACACGCTCGTGGTCGACATGCCGCCGGGCACGGGCGACGTCTCCATCTCGCTCGGCCAGCTGCTGCCGCGCGCGGAGGCCGTGATCGTGACCACGCCGCAGCCGTTGGCGCAGGAGGTCGCGGCGCGCGCGGCGCTGATGGCGCGCAAGACGAACATGCGCCTGCTAGGCGTGATCGAGAACATGAGCGGCGAAGCGTTCGGGACCGGTGGCGGCCGGCGCCTGGCCGACGAGCTCGAAGTGCCGCTGCTCGGCCGGGTGCCGCTGGACGCGCGGCTGCGCGAGGCCGGCGACGAGGGCGCGCCGCTGGTCGAGACCGATCCGGACGCCGAGCCGGCGCGCGAGATCATCGCGGCGGCGGAGGCGATCGCCGGCGCCAAGCGCGAGCAAGGCATCGGGATCGTGAAGTCCCTCCCGGTCGTCGGTTAGCGGTATCCGGTCCGCGCGAGGAAGGCGCGCAGGCGCCGCTCGTAGGCGACTCTCGTCCGCTCGCCATGGATGCGGCCGGTGCGCGAGAGCCGCTCGATCGTCGTGAACGCCTGCGTGCAGCGGCCCAGCATGCACTGGTCGGCGGCCCAGGCGGCGATCACGCCCTGGTTGCTGCGCGTCTTCTTCCGGCCCATCGCCTCGTGCCAGAGGGCCGTCGCGTCGCGCCTGATCTCGCTCGCGTACTGGCGTGTGACGATCGTCATCCCGCCCTGCCGGTACCGGAGGATCCGCACCGGCCAGCGTGAGTCGGCGAAGCTCGAGAACGCGTAGGAGAAGCGGTTGTCCCGCGTCAACAGCTCCTGCCTGCCGTCGTGCTCGAGGTCGGCGAGGACGTAACTGAAGTTCCCCCAGATGTGGACGTTCGTGCGGTAGCCGGCGCGGCCGTCGACGTAGCGGTAGATCTGCGTGTACCAGCAGCAGTGCGCGCCGCCCCAGTAGAGGTCCAACACCACCTCGGGCTCGCCGTCACCGTCGAGGTCGCTGATCGAGACGGAGGGGCGGTGCTCGAAGTAGCGCGCCGGCTGGGCGTTGAAGCCGCCCAGCGGCGGTTTCCGCAGCCGCGCCGAGAAGCGTCTCTCGCCGAGGCGCTTGATCGTCAGGCGCTGCCGTCCGAAGCGGAACTTCGCCCGGTCGTACGTGTACGAGAAGACGGCCTCGACGTCGCCCGACTGCGCCCGCTCTGCGTGCGGCTTCGGAGCCGCGGCGGCGCCTGCCGCGAGCATGGCTCCGAGCGCGACGGCAAGCGCTACGGCCGGTCTCACCTGGGCGTTATAGCCGTCAAAGTTGAAGGGCGCCACGTTGGGCGCCCTCCAGGAGTTCCAGCGGACCCCGGGGTCTCCGTGCTGGAGCCCCCACTGAAACCAGAGACTAAGACGACGCTCCCGCGCAGGCGATTGTTGCGCTCCGTAAGGATTTCGTGAAGATGCGTGAATACGAGGTACTCGAAACGCTCCAGGGGCTCGGCTTCGGCGAGGCCGACGCTCGCACGCTGGCCGACCATTTCCTCGATGCGGAGCGGCGGGGCAAGACCGGCCACGGGCTCTCACGAGTCGAGTGGCTGGCGACGCGGCCGTTCGAGCTGGATTTCTCGGCGCGTCCACGGTGCGTGCTCGACGAGCCGGGCTACCAGCGCTGGGACGCCAATGGCGCGCTCGGCTACCTCACACTGGCTGCGATCGTCGAGGCGCAGCGTGCGGAGCCGCCGCAGCACGCGCGCCTGGTGGTGGCGCAGCGCTCCTTCCCGACGGGGATGCTCGGCTACTGGGCCCGGAAGCTCGCGGAGGGCGGTCTCGTCGCGGCGCTGACCGCGACCTCGCCCGCACGGCTCGGGCATCCGGACGGGGGGCCGAAGCTCGCGGGGACGAACCCGCTTGCGATCGCGATCCCGTCTTCAGACGGCGAGCCGCTCGTCAGCGACGTCTCGATGGGCCGCGTCACCTACGGCGAGGTTCTGGCCGGCGAAGCGGACGAGGACGAGCTGGTGCCGTTCGGAGGCGAGCACGCGCACAAGGCGTTCGCGCTCGCGGTCGGTCTGCAGCTGCTGGTGGACTCCCTCGTCGCGGAGTCGGGCCACGGCGCCGTGCTGCTCGTGGCGAAGCCGGAAGCCGACCCGCTGCGTGCGCTACGAGCTCGCGCCGACGGTGTCCGATTGCCCGGTGATCGCTAGGAAGCGCGGGTCTTCCCTGATCGACGCGAAGTCCTCGTCGCTCGGCGCGTACTTCGCCACGGCGTCGCGGTCGAGCTGAGCCGCGCGTTCGAGCTGTTCGAAGGCCGCCTCGCGGTTCCCGAGCCGCGCTTCGATGCATGCGAGGTTGAACGGCCCCTGCCACGCGCCCGGATTGGCCGCGATTCCGGCCTCGAGCTCCCGCCGCGCGCCCTCCTCGTCGCCCTGCTCGAGCAGCGCGACCCCTGCGAAGACCCACTCCCAGCCGGACGGCTGGAAGATCTCGCCCTGCTTCGCGCCGATTCCCAGCACGGTTGTCCCCGGCTCGGCGGCGATGGCGCCGCGCAGGGTCCCCGGGGTGCAGTGAACGAGCGTCCCCGTCGGTGCGTCGTGCTCGTCGCCGTCGACCGTGAACGTCGCCCGGCCGCTGATCACCACGTATAGCTCCTCGTGCCCGCCGTCCTCGCGGTGCTCCTCGACCACGCGCTGGCCGGCCTCCTCGGCGGTGTACGCGTTGACGCCGAACGACTTGATGTCGAAGTGGCGCCGAACGGGTCTCCAGGTGAGCCCGTCCTGGCCTGAGATCGGGTAGCGCTCGAGGTCCTCGACCCGGGCGATCCGTCCGCTCAAGTCTGCCTTCTCAGCTCCTCGAGCACGACAGGATCAACGCGTTCGATGCCGTCGACGCGCTCTTCGAGGTTCTCCTTTCCGGCCCAGGCGAAGAACGACTCGCCGAGGCCGTCGTCGTAGCCGAGCCGTCCGAGCCGCTCGCGCAGCTCCTGCCCGAGCGCGTCGTCGACCTCGAGCCACTCCTCACGCGGTGTCTCGCCGAAGATCGCCTGGTGCATGACGTAGATGCGGCGCAGCTCCTGGAGCGGGCGCTCGTGCTCGTCGACTCGCAGGTCGACGACGCTGTCGGAGAGGCCCGCATAGCCGCCGTCGCGCTTGACCACGAGCAGCGCCGCCGACTGCTGCCCGCGACGGTCGCCGCCTGCCTTCTGCGCTGCGTCCATGCAGTCAAGTAGACGCTCGGCGAGCGGCTTGCTTGCGGTGAGCTCGAACGTCTCTGCGATCGCGTCGACCGTCTCGGCCGAGACGAGGATGTTGCCCTGGGCCGCGTAGCACGGACCGGTGCGGCCACCGGCCCAGTCCATGCACTCCGCGCCGCTGAAGGTCGCGCCGCCGCCCTTGCCGTCGACGACCCCGAGCTGGCGGTGATCGCGGCCGTCGTCGGCCGAGGTCAGGCGCTCGACCACCTCGTCCGCGCTCAGTCCCTTCCGCAGCAGCGCCAGGCCGTCGGGCCCGTACCGCGGGTTCGCCCAGGCCTGGGTCGCGACCGCACCCACCTGCGGCTCCGCCCACGGCACGACCGAGCCGACGCCGAGGAACTTCGACTGCGTGGCGACGCCCCACTGGCCGGCCTCGAGGTCGCAGGCGGCGATCGAGTACGTGGCTACGACCGGCCAGCCCAAGGCGCCGACTCGGCGGCGCCGACCATAGAGGTCGTGCGGGCTTTGCCCGTGCGACCGTCTGACGCACCGTGGCATTGGCTTCACGGCTCGCCCCTCATCTCGGCGCCTCGCCGTATGTCAGCTCCGTCAGGTCGAGCTCCAGGAGTTCGCGCTTCGCCGCCGGCACGATTACCGAGGCGACCTCTGGCCGGGCGAGCGCGGCCTTCACGGCTTCCGCCGAGTCCGCACGGACCACGACCGGCCGCCCCTGCTCGTGGGCCTCTCGCAGCGCGGCCTCGTCGGAGACGCCTTCGAGCACGAGCGCGTCGTCGACGTCGAGCTCTCCATCGACTGCGATCTCCGGCACGAGCCGCCCGGTGGCACCGAACCAGCGCTCCCTCAAACCGTCGTCGTCTCCCCCGGCTGGAGTTCGATGATCTCCACCCCGGAAGGGGCGTGCTGCCGCAGCTCGTCCGGGGTTCCGGCGAGCAGCGGGAAGGTGCCGTAGTGGCATGGGATGCAGCGCGTCACGCCGACGAGCTGCAACGCGACGCCCGCCTCGCGCGGGTCCATCGTGAAGTGCCCGCCGATCGGCAGGATCGCCACGTCGGGCGAGTAGATCCGACCGATCAGCTCCATGTCGCCAAAGACACACGTGTCCCCCGCGAAGTAGAGCCTGGTGCCGTTCTCGACCTCCATCACGATCCCTGCCGCTTCGCCCAGATAGGTGAGGTCGGCGGCGCCGCTCGAGTGGAACGCGTTCACGAGCGTGAACTTCACCCCTGCGGCCTCGACGGTGCCGCCCTTGTTCGGGCCGGGCACATCACCGACCGGCGCGCCCTGCTCGCCGAGCCAGCCTTTGAGCTCGACATTGGCGACGATCTCCGGCGAGAACTGCTTGCTCAACTCGACCGTCTCGCCGACGTGGTCGTTGTGTCCATGCGTGATCGCGATCACGTCGATCCGCTCGGGCTCCTTCTCGGAGTCGGGGCATTTCGGGTTCCCGAGCCACGGGTCGAGGTAGACCCGCTTGCCGCCGGGCGAGTCGACCCGGAAGCTGCCGTGGCCCAGCCACGTCACCGGCACATCGGGCATGCGCGCTCCTTTCTCACAGGTGCGCTGAGCGTAACGAAGGAGCCGCGGCGCGGACGCAGAACCCCGTTCCATGGTTCGCCGGGCGATACCTGTTGGGCTCGTGATAGCGGCAGCGGCAGCGGACGGGGTAGGGGCTCATCGGCTCGCGTTCTACGCGCTCCTGCTCGCCGTGCCGGCCGCGGCGGCGGCGGCGCTCGAGGCCTTCGGCCACGTGCTCGACGACAACAGCGACCACCTGCATGCGCTGCTCTGGACTCTCGTGCTCGGCCTGCTCGTGGCGGGAGCCGCCGTGCGCGCGCCCGAAATCACCGAGGGCGTCGTGCCGGCCCTCGGCCGCTCGGCGCTCCTGGCCTGCCTCGGCGTCTTCTGCGTGCAGGCCGCCGTGTCGGCGGCCGCCGAGCTGCGCAACCGCTAGAAGGGGAGCGACGAGGCCGCCTTCTTCGCCGCGTCGATCAGCGGCTGGACGGCGAAGAACGAGCCCACGGTGACGACGAGCGCCGCCGTGACCGCGGCTTGCAGTGCGCGCTCGGGTGGAGGTGAGCCGCCTGCCACGACACCGCTTGCGGTGTCGCTAAAAGGAGGCGGCGGCTTGGCCGCCGTCTCCGGATCAGTGGCCAGCTGCAGCTCCTCCGAGGGCCGGAAGTACATCGCCCGGATCACGCCGAGGTAGTAGTAGAGGCTGACGGCCGTCGCGGCGACGCCGACGATCACGAGCCACGTCCAGCCGTGCTCGTACGCAGCGGAGAAGACGTAGAACTTGCCGACGAAGCCGCCGGTCAGGGGGAACCCCGCGAAGCCGAGCATGAAGGCGACCATCGAGACTCCGAGCAGCGGCCGCTCCCAGCCGAAGCCGGCCAGGTTGTCGAGTGTCACCGGCCGGTTGAGCTCCCGCTCGCGCGCAGCGACGACCGCGAAAGCCCCGACCGACATCGCGCAGTACGGGATCAGGTAGTAGAGGAGCGCGCGGGCGCCGAGCGCGTTGTTCGCCGCGATTGCGATCAGCATGAAGCCGGCGTGTGAGATCGACGAGTAGGCGAGCATCCGCTTCACGTTGCGCTGCACGAGCGCCGCCAGGTTCCCGACCGCGAGCGAGGCGCAGGCGATCGCGGCGACCGTGACCGTCCAGAGGCGAGCCTCCTGCGGGAACGCCGTCACGAGCACGCGCAGCATGAGCACCAGCGCCACCGCCTTGGTCGCGGCCGACATGAACGCCGTCACCGGAGTCGGCGCGCCCTCGTAGACGTCGGGCGTCCACATGTGGAACGGCGCCGCCGAGGCCTTGAAGCCGAGCCCTCCGATCATGAGCGCAAGCCCGGTGACCAGGAGCGCGTCGTCACTCAGGCTCTGCTGCTGTACGACTTGCGCGATCCGGTCGAACTCGATCGCACCGGTCGCTCCGTAGACCAAGGCGGAGCCAAAGAGCAGTATCGCCGAGCCGAAGCCGCCGACGATCAGGTACTTCAGGCCGGCCTCGAGCGAGCCGACGAGCTCGCGGTCGATCGCGCAGAGGATGTAGAGGCTGATCGAGAACCACTCGAGGCCGAGGAAGAGCGTGATCAGGTTGCTCGCGGTGGCCAGGAACACCATGCCCGCTCCCGCCGAGGCCAGCAGCGCGTAGTACTCGGCGATGTGGTCGTCGGACATCGGCTCGCGGTAGGAGGTACCGATCGCGAGGATCCCCGAGCCCGCGATGATCATCGCCGTGAACGCGCCGAGCCGGTCGCGCTGGATCGCGTCGGCGATCACGCCGTGGCCGTTCGGGCTCTGGTCGAACAGGATCGCCGCGGCGACGAGGGCACCCGCGAAGCCGGCGAGCGCCACGAATGCGCCGACGACCCGCCTGTCGCCGCGCGGGACGAGCACGGCGACGAGGAGGTTCACGCCGGTAGCGGCGAGCAGGGCCAGCGGCGGCGCGAGGGCGGCCCAGTCGATCGGTGGGGTGGCGAGTGCGAGGAGGATCACGGCGACTGGCCCTTGGCCGCCAGCTCCTTCGACAGCATCAGCAGCTGGCCGGCCTCGGTTGTCGCGATCACGCTCCCCTTGTTCGGGATAGGCGGCGACGAGGCGAACGAGCGCTCGGTGATGGCGGCAGGCCACGCGGACAGCGCGAGCAGCAGCGCGACCAGCGGGACGATCACGGTCAGCTCGGCAGGGCGCAGGTCGAGCGCGGCCTCGGAGACCGACGGCCCCGGGCTGCGGTGCAGCACGGCGGAGATCAGCCGCAGCATGTACATCGCCGCGAGCACCATCGCGGCCGCACCGACGATCGCGTAGCCATACCCGGTGCGGAAGACGCCGGCCAGGATCGCGAACTCACCCGCGAACGCCGCCGAGCCCGGCACGGCGAGCGCGATCACGCCCGTCGTCATCAGCACCGTCGCCAGCGCCGGCCTCCCTCGCGCCATCCCTCCGAGCGCGCCGAGCTCACCGGTCGTCGTGCGCCGCTCGATCGCGCCCGCGAGCAGGAAGAGCGTCGCCGAGATGAGCCCGTGGTTGATCATCTGGAGCACCGCGCCGTTGAGGCCGAGGTCGTTGACCGCGAACAGGCCGAGCGTGATCAGGCCCATCTGAGCGAGGCTCGAGTAGGCGATCACGCCGCGCAGATCGGGGGAGCGGAAGGCGACGAGGGAGCCGTAGACGAGCCCGCAGGCTGCGAGCACCAGGATCGGGGTGCGCAGGTCCGCGGTCGGACCCGGGAACTTGGCGATCGCGATGCGCAGGAAGCCGTAGGCGGCGACCTTCGAGACAACGCCGCTCAGCACCGCAGAGACCTCCGGGGACGACTCGCGGTAGGCCCCGGGCAGCCACGCGTGCAGCGGGAAGATCGGCGCCTTCACGGCGAAGGCGGCGACGAAGCCGAGGAAGATCCAGTCGCTCCCGTTCGTGCCCGACTCGACGAGGTCGAACGTGCCCTGCGAGAGGCCGAGCACGATGATCGACGCGAGCATCAGCAGCGAGCCCGCCATCGTGTAGATCACGAACACGAGCGTCGCCCGCAAGCGCCCGGCCCCGCCCCAGACGCCGACCAGGAAGTAGAGCGGGATGAGCATCGCCTCCCAGAAGACGTAGAAGAGCAGGAGGTCCTGGGCGACGAAGACGCCGACGATCGCGCCCGTCAGCAGCAGCATCAGCCCGTAGTAGGCGCGCGGGCGCTCCCGGCCCGCCCAGAACGCGTAGCCGATGGCCGCGGCGAGCACGACCACCGTGAGGCCCACGAGCCACATCGAGAAGCCGTAGAAGCCGACGTGATAGGAGACGTTGAGGTCGCTGAACCAGCTCTGCCGCTGGGCCAGCTGCAGCCCGGACTGGTCGAAGTCGAAGCGCGCCGCCGCGTCGATCCAGAGCGCGACCTCGGCGAGCGCGAAGAGCAGCGCGGTCGAGCCGACCGCGAACGGGCGCAGCGGCATGATCCAGACGACGAGCGCCCCCGCCGCCGGAAGCAGGATCAGCGCGGTCGTCAGCCAGCCCGGATCCATCAGCGGACCGCCACGAAGACGAGGGTGACAACGGCGACGCTCGCGGCGATCGCGAACGCGTACGTGCGGACGAGCCCGGTCTGCAAGCGGCTGGTGTCCAGCCCGAGCCTCCCCATGCCCTGCGCGAGCTCACGCACCGAGCCGAACACGAGCGGGCGCTCGATCCAGCGGGCGAGCCCGTACGCGATGAAAACGGCCGGCCGGTAGAAGACGGCGTCGTAGAGCTCGTCGAAGTAGAACTTGTGCTCGAGCGTCCGCTGCACCCTCGCGAAGCGCGGCACGGGCGAGGTGCGCGCGCCGTAGAGCACCCACGCGGCGCCGATCCCGGCCAGGCCGAGCAGCACGGCGAACACGGACGAGATGAGCTCCTGCGTCCCGCTCGCCTCGACGAGCGGACGCGCGACCGGCTCGAGCCACGTCGTCAGCGGATCCCAGACGTTGGCGAACTGCAGGAAGCCGCCGATCGCGGCGAGCACGGTCAGGACGCCGACGGTCGAGGTCATCGAGAACGGCCCCTCGCCGTGGTGCTCGCCGTGGGAGCCCTCTACCAGGTGCTCGCGCACGAAGGGCGTCGGCTCGCCCCAGAAGACGATGAACAGCAGCCGAAAGGCGTACAGGCCCGTCAGGAACGCGCCGATCATCCCGGCGACCCAGAGCAGCTCGCCGTACCAGCCGTGGTCGAGCGCGGCGGCCAGGATCGAATCCTTGGAGAAGAAGCCCGAGAACGGCGGGATCCCCGCGAGCGATAACGAGCCGACCACGAAGGCGACGTACGTGAACGGCATCAGCTTCCGCAGCCCGCCCATCAGCCGGATGTCCTGCTCATCGGCGAGCGCGTGAATCACGAGACCGGCCGCGAGGAAGAGCAGCGCCTTGAAGAAGGCGTGCGTCATCAGGTGGAACATCGCTTCCGGGTAGGCCGTGAGCCCGGCGCCGAGGAACATGTAGCCGATCTGTGACATCGTCGAATAGGCGATCACCTTCTTGATGTCGGTCTGGACGAGCGCGATCAGCCCGGCCATCACCAGCGTGATCGCGCCGAGCCCGCCCGCGAGCTCGAGCACCTTCGGCGCCTGCTCGAACAGCGGCGCCGTACGGACGATCAGGTACACGCCCGCGGTCACCATCGTCGCGGCGTGGATCAGCGCGCTGACCGGCGTCGGGCCTTCCATCGCGTCCGGGAGCCACGTCTGCAGCGGCAGCTGGGCCGACTTCGCGACGGCGCCGCCGAGCAGCCCGAGCGCGATCAGGTTCATCGCCCACGGACCGCCGATCGTGTCCGCCTGGCGGAAAACCTCTTCGAAGTTCAGCGTCCCCGTCCGCTGGATGATCAGGAACAGCGCGAGCGCCATCGTCGCGTCGCCGATCGCGTTCATCACGAAGGCCTTCTTCGCAGCGGCGATCGCGGCCGGCCGTTCGTGCCAGAAGCCGATCAGCAGGTACGAGGAGAGGCCGACGAGGCCCCAGCCGACGAGCAGCATCAGCAGGTTGCCGCCCTGGACGAGCAGCAGCATCGAGAAGACGAAGATCGCCATGTAGGCGAAGTAGCGCCGCTCCTCGTCGTCGCCCTCCATGTAGCCGATCGAGTAGGCGACGATCAGCATCCCGACGCCGGAGACGATCAGCATCATGAAGGTCGAAAGCGGGTCGACGACGATGCGCAGTCCGAAGTCGAGCTGGCCGGCCGTCAACCACTGCCACAGGGTCGAGGGGTGGTAGCGGTCCTTGGGCGAGTCACCGAGCAGCGCCACGAACGTCACAACTGCGGCCACGAACGAGACGGCGACCGAGAGCGTCGCGAGGTAGCCGGCGCCGCGGCGCGAGAGCCGCGACCCGCAGAGCGTGATCAGC
>Ga0207428_10003836_pt1 | contig 14420 bp, 17 predicted proteins | sample RhiMethybrSRZTD1_FD_187600 | JGI IMG/M metagenome (GOLD analysis project Ga0207428, IMG submission 187600) | Populus rhizosphere microbial communities from Tennessee, USA - Rhizosphere MetaG P. TD hybrid SRZTD1 (SPAdes) (version 3) | ecosystem: Host-associated > Plants > Roots > Rhizosphere >... | reverse complement strand
GTGCTTCGTGGGCTCGACAGGCGGCGACCAGTCGCCGCTGCGCCAGCCACGGCCGCGGAGCCACGTGCCGCTTCCCCGCGGCAGCGCGTCCCGCACGCGCGCGACCGCCTCTTCGAGGGACGTCGTGCCCTCGAGCCGCACCTCGTGCTGCGCGATCGCCCACGTCGGGAAGTGGACGTGTGAGTCGTTGAAGCCGGGGACGACGCAGCGACCGCCGAGGTCGATCCGCTCCGGGCCCGGCAACGAGGTCTCGTGCGCGCCCACGCCCCCGACGATCCGGTCGCCCGCGATCGCGAGGCTCCGCGCCAGCGGCAGCGAAGGCTCCATCGTGCGGACGACGCCGTTCTCGAGGATCACGCCGTCGTGATCGTACGCGGAACCGCGCTACCGGCTCGGCGAGGGCTCGAGCCGCTCGGCCAGGCTTCGCAGGGCCGCCGCAGAGGTCGAGCGGACGGGGTGCCGCCTCCGCCGCTCTCGCCGGCGCTTAGTGGCCGGAGGGCGCGTCGGCTCGAATGAGTCGGCGATCTTTCGCTGGGCCGCCTCGGAGCCTACGAATAGTTCGAACATTCCAGTCTCCTCCTCGTGTGAACCGATTCAGTGCGTACAGTAGCTGAAACGGTTCAGCAACCGTAGTATTCCCTCGATGCCCGAGCGGCGCGTGCGCCTACGAGACGTCGCGGAGCGCGCGGGGGTCTCGGTCGGGAGCGCGTCGCAGGCTTTCGGTCGCCCCGAGCTCGTCTCCGACGACGTGCGCGAGCGCGTGCGGGCGGCGGCCGAGGAGCTGGGCTATCCAGGGCCGGATCCGGCCGCGCGAAGGCTGCGGACCGGCCGGGCCGGCGCCATCGGCCTGATCTTCAGCGAGCGCCTCGCCTACCAGTTCACCGATCCGGCCTCACCGCCGTTCCTGCGCGGCGTGTCCCTCGCGATTCAGAAGGCGCCGACCGGGCTGCTTCTGATCCCGGACTCGCGGCAACGCGATGAGGCCACGCGGCTCGTCCGCGAGGCGGTGGTCGACGGGTTCATCGTCTACTCGGTGCCGCAGAACGACCCGCGGGTCGAGGCGGCGCTCGCGCGCCGGCTTCCGGTGGTCACGGTCGACCAGCCGCGCGGAGCGGAGACGCCTTTCGTCGGGATCGACGATCGCGCCGCCGCTCGCAGCGCCGCCGAGCACCTTCGCGGGCTCGGCCACGAGCGCGTCGCGGTGCTCTCTTTCGTGACGACGCTCGAGCCCGGGAGCACGCTGCAGCTCGACATCACCGTCGAGCGTCTGGCCGGGTACGAGGACGGGCTCGGCGATGCCTGGGACCCGGCACTCGTGCGCACGTGCCGCCCGAACGCGCCCGAGCCGGCGCGTGCCGCGACCCTCGAGCTGCTGCGCGAGCCAAGCCCACCGACGGCGATCCTCGCGATGAGCGACATCCTGGCCTTCGGCGCCCTGGAGGCCGCCGGGGAGCATGGCGTCCCTGTCCCGTCGAAGCTATCCGTCGTCGGCTTCGACGACACGCCGGGGGCGGCGCACGCGACTCCGCCGCTGACGACGGTCGCGCAGCCGCACCAGGAGAAGGGCCGCCTCGCCGCGGAGCAGCTGATCGACGCGATCGAGCGCGGCGCGACCGGTGAGCCCAGCCGGACGCTCTTGCCGACCGAGCTCGTCGTCCGCGGCTCGACGGCGCCGCCGGGCTAGTACTCGTCGTGACGGCGGAACCAGATCCCGTCTTCGTTGCGTCCCAGGGGCGCCCGGTCGAGCCACTGGTACATGCTCCACATGCCGTCGACGCCACGGGCGAACGCGGAGTACGTGTGGTAGACGGCTCCGCCCTCCAGCGCGAAGGCACTCACGCCGGGCGCCTCGCGCAGATACGTCGGCACGTCGGTGCCCGTGGCGGCTGACACCACCGCAAGCGGGCCCTCGGTGACGTCGAGAATCGGCCTCATGTCCCGCGTGGTGAAGTTGTACTCGGTGGCACCGGAACGCTGCTGCTCCTCGGTCACCGAAGTGTTGAAGTCGTAGTTGAACTCGCTGTCGAACGACGACGCCCAGGGGAAGCTCCAGCCCATCCGGCGCTTGTATTCCTGCAGCTTGGCGAGCGGGGCGCGCGAAATAGCCATCAACGTCACGTCGTGGTTCGCGAGATGGACGACGGAGCCGTCGAACCCGTCGGCGATCGCCGAGCACGCCGGGCAGCCCGCCGTGTAGTCGGGCCCGAACATGAAGTGGTAGACGAGCAGCTGCGAGCGCCCCTGGAAGAGGTCCGCCATTGACGCCTCGCCGTCGTCCGTCTCGAAGCGGTAGTCCTTGTCGATTCGCACCCAGGGGAGCTCCCGCCGCCGGCGGGCCAGCTCGTCGCCGCGCCTGGTCAGCTCCTTCTCCGCCTCGAGCAGCTCGAGGCGGGCGGCCAGCCATTCCTCACGTGTCCCTGTCGCGTGCTCCGTCATTCGTCCTCCTTCACATCGACTGGCTGAGCCCCGGAATCGCCGACGGGTCGACGAGGATCAGGATCCCCAGGCCGACGATCGCGAGCGCGAGCGGCACGTCGACGGTGGCTCGCGGCGGCAAGACCTTCTGGGCGACGACGATCGCGGCGACGGCGACCATCCACGTCACGCTCATCACGCCCAGTGCGAGGAAGAGCACCATCAGGCCGATGCTCGACCCCACGCAGTAGAGACCGAACCGGAAGCCCGAGCGCATACTGCTGCGGCAGCGGCGGCGGCACCGGCCCTTGAGCGGGGTGAGCTCGTAGAGCCCGGCGGTGATCGCTAGCGCGCCGGCGGCCTCGGTGCTGTGCGGCTCGTACAGCGCGTACACGGCCAGCCCGATCAACGTCCACACTGCGAGGTACGCCACAGCAAACGCTGGCGCATCGAGCACACGACCGTCGGCGTGGACGACCCTCGAGACGGCCGGGACCGCGCCCGGCAGCATCATCGCCGCCATCATCGGCACCCACGCGGCGATGAAGAACGCGAACGAGCCGAGCTCGGTCGAGGCTCCCATGTCCATGCCGCTCATCTGGCGGACCGCGACGACCCAGCACGCGCCGGCAAGGACGAGCGTTCCTGCAAGCGCAACCGTGGTTTTCGAGTTCACAGTGCTCGTCATGCCGGTATCACCTCCATGTCGACTCATTCGTACCTGACCTTCGGCGGGCATCAAACTCATCGGTGAGGCGTCTTCGGCGGCTGCATCACCATCTCGAGCTGCTCGCCGCGCAGACGGCAGGCGAGCCGATCCCGTGGGACACGATGCGCTACCGAGAGCTCCGGAGGGAGTACGAGCGGAGGGCCCAGCAGGAGCGCGAGGCACGGCTCGCCCGCGAGCGCTAGACGGTCGCTGCGAGAATCGTGGTGTGGCCGACGTCTTCGACCACGTCACGATTCGCGTCTCGGACGCCGAGGACTCGCTGCGCTTCTACGAGCTCGCGTTCGCCCAGCTCGGTCACGACGCGTCGCACCGTGGCGACGGCTTCTACGAGTGGAATGACTTCTCGATCTGGGCGGCCGAGTCGGGGAAGCCCGGCACACGCGGCCTTCACGTCGCGCTGGTCGCGGAATCACGCGCAGCGGTCGACGAGTGGTGGCGAGCGATGACCGAGGCGGGCCACCAGGACGACGGCGCACCCGGGCCGCGGCCGCACTACTCGCCGAGCTACTACGGCGCCTTCGTTCGCGACCCCGACGGCAACAGCGTCGAGGCCGTCCACCACGGCGAGCCGCGCGGGGGCCAGAGTTGGGTCGACCACCTCTGGATCCGCGTCCGCGACCTCGTCGAGTCGCGGCTGTTCTACGAGACAGTTGCGGCCGCTCTCGGGCTGCGCGTGCGCGACGGCTCCGCCAACCGCTTCCATGTCACGAACGGCCAGCGCTCGTTCGCGCTCGTCATGGACGAGCCGGTGACGGAGAACGTGCACCTCGCGTTCCCGGCCCGAGACCGGGCAACGGTCGAACAGTTCCACCGGGCCGCCGTCGAAGCGGGGTTCCGCGACAACGGCGCCCCGGGTGAGCGGCCGGAGTACCACCCCGGCTACTACGGCGCGTACGTGCTCGATCCCGACGGGAACAACGTCGAAGCGGTCTTCCACGACCGTTCCGACCGGGACTAACCCCTTCGAACGGTCACCCAGACGTTGTTTGCATCGGCAGCGACGCCGGTCGGCGCGAACGGCACCCTGATGCGTCTCACGGCGTTCGTCTTCGGGTCGATCCGCCACACCGCATGGTCTCGAGGCGTCGTCGCCCAGACGGCGCCTGCGCCCGCGGCGACGTCCCAGGTGGTGGCCGTGAAGTTCTTGATGGGTAGCCAGACGGAGCGCGGCCTGGCCCGCCCGACCGCATGCAGGCGAACGACTCGGGGCGCCGCCCAGTCTGCGACCCAAACCACGTCACCGTCGACAACCGGGAAGGCTGGATTCCCGCCCCAGACGGTGGTCTTCATGGCCCCACTGGCCGCGTTCAGTCGGGTCATGCTGCCGCTGAGGAAATTGTCGATCCAGAGGTCGCCGTAGCCCTCCGACCACGCAAGCCCTCCGGATTCAGGCGTGAGTTGGAAGGTGTGCTCCGCGCTGGTCTGAGGATCGACCTCCTCCAAAGGGCTCTCGTTCATCAGGTCGCCACCGAGGAGCGCGGTGACCCAGAGTGAGCCGCCACCGTAGGCCAGGCCGCGGAGGAAGCCTTCGCCACCGGACACGGGGAGCGTCTTCTTGAACTGAAGCGTGCGCGCGTCGACGCGGACGACGTTGTCGCGCGGTCCGGCGGCTCCGGGGTAGCAGTTGGCGAGCCAAACGTCGCCCGAGGGGTCGGTGGTCAACCCACACGGCGCGAGCCCTCCTCCCACGACTTCCGCTTCGCCGTTGGACGGGTCGAGCCGTGTGAGTGCCCGGTCGCCTGCGTTTCGGAGTGCGCCTGAGTTCGTGTCGCGGAGGATGTGGCTGGTGATCCAGACGAAGCCGCCGGAGGCGACGACGAGATCGGGTGCATCGACCACCGGCACGACCTGCGTGACCTTCAGCGTGTGTGGATCGATCCGGACGACGCTGTTCGGCAGGACTTTGGGGGCCGCGCGCCCGTGGCTCGTCATCGCGAGCGTGGCCGCGATCACTCCGCCTATGAGCACCACCGCGGTGGCAACGCCCAGACGCTTCCAGGGGTCCGTTCCAGGAGAACCGCTCGTTTCGGACGCCGCTGCGGCCTCGCCGGGGGTCGGCGGCGCCTCGAGCAGGCTGCGGTAGATCGCGTCGGTCTCGGGTGAGGGGTAGGCGCCGAGCTCATCCGCAAGGAGCCGGCGACAACGCTCGTAGACCCGAAGTGCCTCCGCGCGATTGCCGGCCGCGACATGTGCCTCCATCAGACGGCGGTACCCCGTCTCGCGGAACGGCTCGAGGACGGTCAACTGCTCGGCCCACTTGACCGCCTCCAACGGGTCGCCCGAGCGCAGGCAGCCGTCGGCCAGGACGCTCAGCGCCCGGACACGAACATCGGCGAGCGCGCGGCGCTTCTCCGCCACCCAGGCTCCGTCGTCGCCGGGCAGGAACGGCTGCTCAACCAGCGATGCGGCCAACATGCCCTCTGCCTTCGCCTTGTCCAGGTCGGTCGTGGACAGCGCGTTCTCGGCCTCCCGCGTCGCGTCTTCAGCCGCGATCACGTCGACCCACGTCCCTTTCGGAAGCTCGAGGCGGTAGCAGCCGAACGCGCTCGTCAACGCGGTCGCCCCGTCGACGCCGTTATCGGCAAGGAGGCTGCGGACCTTGCTTGCGACGACTGTGAGCGACTTCTCCCAGGTCGCGGGCGGCGACTCCTCCCAGAGCACTTCCCCGAGCTCGTCTCGCGGCACGGGCCGACCGTGCGCGTCTACGAGGTAGGCGAACAGGAGCCTGCCCTGGCGCCCCGGGAACCGCCCCTCGTCGATGACCCGGTCGTTGGCTTCCACTGCTACGCGGCCGGCGAGGAAGACCCTCAGGTGCGAGGCGTTAGCCATTTCCCTGCCCCCATTTTGCCTTTGTTTAGGCGGCCATTTCTACGGTCGGCGCAAGGAGTCGTGGACAGAGTGCTCATGTGTGATTGCGGATTCGAAGCTCGTGCCGGGGACGAGGACCGGCTCGCCGTTGAGATCCGGCGACATGCACGGGAGGTCCACGGCATGGACCTCTCTCACGACGAGGCGCTGCTGCTCGCGATTCGCGCCGCCGAACGACCGGCGGGCCCCGAACGACCAAAGGAGGAGAGATGAAGAGGAAGGGTGGTCATTCCCGAGCGCTGCCCGTTCTCGTGGGCATCGCGGTGGTGACGGCGATTGCAGCCGCAACGGCGTCCGTGGCAGTGGCTCCGGCGAAGTCGCATCCACAGCCCGGACCGCCGCCTGACGCGGTGCTGACCTGGAACACCAATGCCGTCAGCGCAGTGCGTGCCTCGACGCCGACCAAGTTCCAGACCGACGGCATGGTCTACATGGCGTACGTCCAGGCCGCCGTCTACGACGCCGTCACGAAGATCGACGGCAAGTACGAGCCGTACCACGACTTCGCGTTCACGCCAGCGCCCGGAGCATCGGTGCAGGCGGCGGTCGCGGCGGCCGCACGGACCGTCCTCGACAACTACCTACCCGACCAGCAGCCCACGGTCGACGCGGAGTACAACGCCTACCTCGCGACGCTGAGCGGCGGCGTTGCGGACGGCGTCGCCGTCGGCGAGGCGGCGGCCAACGACCTGATCGCGTTCCGGGCAGGTGACGGACTCAAGGCCGCGACGCCGGCCTACGGCCAGATCGGCCCGCTCATCCCGGGCAAATGGCAGCTGCAGTTGCCGACGCAGACTGCGCAGACGCCGTGGCTCGCGACGATGCGGCCGTTCCTGCTCCAAGGAGCGTCGCAGTTCCGTGTCGGCCCACCGCCGTCGATCACGAGCGGTCAGTACGCGAAGGACTTGAACGAGACAGAGGCCTACGGCGCCGTCAACAGCACCATGCGGACCAAGGATCAGACGGACATTGCGTACTTCTGGAACGGCAACAACGTCAACGAGTTCAACGTCACGATGCAGGACGTCGTCGCCCAGCACGACATGGACATCGACGGCGCGGCGCACCTCTTCGGGATGGGCATGATCGTCACCGCGGACGCGGGAATCGGCTGCTACGACTCGAAGTTCTTCTACGAGGCGTGGCGGCCGATCACGGCGATCCGGAACGCGGACATCGACGGCAACCCGGACACGACAGCCGACCCGAACTGGTCGCCTCTACTGCCGACTCCGGCGCACCCCGAATACCCGTCGCAGCACGGCTGCTTCACGGCCGCGTTTACGACGGCTCTCGCGGCGGCGCTCGGGACGAAGCACCTCGACGTCACCATGCCGGGCGGCCAGAACGGCAGCCCCAACCTCACGACCACGCAGCACTTCAAGACGGTCAAGGACATCCAGAAGCAGGAGATCGACGCGCGCGTCTGGATCGGTTTTCACTACCGGAACTCGGTCAAGCAGGGCGAGAAGCTCGGCAACCGCGTCGCGGACTGGGAGCTGGACCGCTTCTTCCAGCCCGCCGACTGACAATCGACGTGTCCGTAGCTCGTGACCGGATTGACGGACCGCCCGCCTCACGTCCTCGCAGCCGTCGGCGCGGTGGTCCGGTGGTGAAGACGTTTCTCGTGTCGTGCCTTGGCGTGATTGCCGTGGCGGCTCTGCTGACGGCTCCGTCGACGGCCGGCCGACACGCCCTGTCCACCGTCTACGGTGACGCGATCGGCGACGCGGGCGACGCGCCCGACGTGGCCTGGGTGACGATCCGTCCGGTCGCGGGCGGTCTCACAGTCGATGTCACGCTGGCGGGGCCGACCCGGCTCGGGAGGTACGGCTGGATCCTGTTCGGGGTCGACACTGACCGCGACTCGTACACGGGCGGCGGTCGTGGCGACGAGCTGCTCCTCTTCGTGAACGGCGAAGGCGCGACGTTCACGCGCTGGACCGGTGGAGGGTTCAGCCCCGATTTCACCCATCACGACGTGAAGGCCGCGCTCTCTGGCACCGACCTCACGTTCGTGCTGAGCTGGGCCGACATCGGGGCGCGGTCGTTCAACTTCTCAGTCGCGAGCCTCCGTGAGAACGCCGACCTCGCGCCCGGCTTCGGGGTCGCGGCCTATCCCCGAAGGCGCACCGCTCGCCCCCGTGCGCACACCGCGCATCTGCACCGGCTCCTCGCTGAGGCTCAACGCTTCGGCCTCCGGGAACAGAAACAGCCGGTGACTCTCGCCAGTGGCCCGTCCCTGCGCGGGCCACTGGCCCCTCCGACTAGCAAGGCAGGGCGTGCAGGACGTAGGCGTCGATCGCCGCGTCCTTGCCCTTCACCCGGAGGCCGGCCCGCGGTTCCACGACCGCACCGTCCGGCAAGCGCTCGAAGGTCTGCGCGCCGATCAGCACGCCGCCTACGGGCGCGAGGCCCTCGAGCCGCGCACCGGTGTTGATCGTGTCGCCGACCATCGGGTACGCGACGTGGCCCTCGCCGCCGATCTCGCGGAGGACGGCCTCGCCGCTGTTGACGCCGACGCGCATCCGTGGCCAATCCGAATGCGCGTCGGCGAGATCGGCGAAAGCACGCTGGAGCGCCAGGGCGGCGCAGGCGGCCCGTCGGGCGTGATCGGGCTGGTCGCCGGTGCGGTTGAAAACGGCCACCACGCCGTCGCCGATGAACTTCTCGACTTCGCCGCCGAACTGCCGCGTGAGCAGCGGGGCGGCGGTGCCCCAGTACGCCTGGAGCACTGCTGCGGCCTCGGCCGGGCTCGAGCGCTCGGCGAAGGTCGTGTAGCCGACGAGGTCGCTGAACAGGACGCTGACGTCCTGCTGGCGCTCCCGTGTCGTCGTCAGGTAGAGGTCGCGGAAGCGCTCGTCGCGCCACTGCCGCTGCGCGGCGAAGCCGATGATCAGGTAGGCGGTCACGATCAGGAAGTGCCACTCCCACCAGCTCGCGTGCCACTTGCGCTCCCCCGTGACGGCGACGCCGATCAGCGCCTCGGAGAGCAGCACGAAACAGGCGATCACGGCGGCCGGCAGCAGGTTCGGCCGCTGGCGGAAGAGCGCCCAGTAGCGGGCGGCGCTGACCGCGTAGACGATCGTGCCGACGATCGCGAAGACGGCGAGCAAGCTCCCCCTCGCGGCCTCGCTGTCCGGCCCGTCGAGCGGCGGCAGGTTCAGGACTGTCCAGACGAACCAGCCGCCCATCGCCGCCAACACGGTCGCGCGGAGAAGCCGACGGTGGCGCATCGCCAGCCGGGCGAAGTCCGGCCGCACGTCGACGAACGCCGAGGCTCCGGCGAACCCCGCGCTGACCAGCAGGCCGACCGGGATCGCGACCTTGAAGCCCGAGTGGTCGCCCGAGAAGAGGACGCCCTGCGTCCCGAGCGCGTGGAGCCCCATGAACCCTCCCGTCGCCATGAAGGCGAGCGAGAGGAGAAGCACCCGCGCGTCTCCACGGCGGTTCGCCGCCTCGCCGGCGGCAAAGCCGAGCACGAACGCGATCGTGCCGACCACTCCGAACAGCACGAAATGCACCCGGTAGTTCTCGAAGTGAGGGTCGAGCTGCGAGCGCAGCAGGAGCGAGACGAGCCCGATCAGCGGCAGCGCGACGGCGAGGAGCTGCGCGATCGCTCCTGCGCGGATTCGCTGTCGAGACGGGCCCACCGAGTGGTGGTGGCCCGGATCGTCGTCGGGTAACTGATCGCGGGTGCTCGCGACTTCCATGGCCACATGACGCGGCTCGGGCCCAGGACCTTCCCGTGAGGCCGCCACCGCTCTAGGCTGCGCCGATGCTCACCCGGCCCCTGCGCGTCACGGTGACGCTGCTGACCGCCGCGCTCGCCGGCTGGGTCGTCGCCGCTCAGCAGATGCGGGGGATGGATGCCGGTCCCGGCACGAACCTCGGCGGTCTCGGCTGGTACCTCGGCATCTGGGTGACGATGACCGCGGCGATGATGCTGCCTTCGGCCGCGCCGATGGTGCTGACGTACGCGAGGGTCGCGCGAGACGCACGCACCTGGGTCTTCGTCCTCGGCTACCTCGTCGCGTGGACGGCCTTCGGGCTGGTCGCCTACGGGCTCTACCGCCTGGTTGCGAGGTCTTCGCCGGGGTGGGTCGCCTGGAACCGCCAGGGGCCGTACGTCGCGGGTGCCGCGCTCGCGCTCGCCGGCCTCTACCAGCTGTCACCGCTCAAGAAGGCCTGTCTGCGCCACTGCCGCGGGCCCTTCCGCTACCTCGTGCACGGCTGGCGCGACGGCCGGACCGGTGCATTCCGGATGGGCGCCGAGCACGGCCTCTTGTGCGTCGGGTGCTGCTGGGGCCTGATGCTGGCGCTGTTCGCGCTCGGGGTGATGAGCCTCTTCTGGGCGGCTGTCGTCGCCGCCGCGATCTTCGCGGAGAAGGTCCTACCCCGGGGACTCGCGCTCGCACGGGTGCTCGCAGTCGCGCTGGTCGCGCTCGGGTTGCTGGTGGCGCTCGCACCTGGCCACATTCCCGAGCTGACGCAGCCCGAGCCGATGCGGATGGGCCGATGAGCGTCTGGCGCGTTGCCGGCTCCTACCTCGAGTCGTGCAACTGCGAGGCGATCTGTCCGTGCCGCAGGATCGACGGCGTCATGGGCGGCCGCTCGACCTACGGCATCTGCCTCGGCGCCCTCTCGTGGCGCATCCTCGAGGGACACGCAGACGGTGTGAAGCTCGACGGGCTCGGCGTCGTGCTCGCCTCCCGCTACAGCGACGACGAGGAGGGCTCGCCGTGGAGCTTCGTGCTCTACCTCGACGACCGCGCCGACGAGGCCCAGCGCGAGGCGCTCGAGGCCATCTTCACCGGCCGGTTGGCAGGCTCGCAGGTCGACCATTTTCCGTGGGCGTGGAAGGCGAGCCACCTGCTCGCGGTGCGGCCGGCGGCCATCGAGATCGAGCACGTCCCGGGGCGCGGCTGGTTCCGCGCGGGCCGCTACGTCGAGGTGCGGGTCGGGCACCCGGTCGGCAGCGGAGAGACGGTGACGTGCGTGATCCCGGGCCACCAGCGCACCGGCCGCGAGGTGATCGCCGAGTCACTGGACGTCAGCGACGAGGCGTTCGAGTTCTCGTTCCGCGGCAACTGCGGCTACGAGAGCGACTTCGACTACTCGGGCTAGACCCCGGCGTGGCCGTTCTCGACCACGTGGAGCGCGCGCGCTTCCGGGTGGCGGTGGCGGAACCCCGTGACGAGATCCTCGACCGCGGCGTCGTGCGTGTCCGTCCGAAACGACCCGATCAGCGAGACCTCGATCTCCGAGTCGCTGATGCGAATGGCGACGCAGTCCGCCTGCTGCTCGAAGTACTCGAGCAGCACCTTGACCAGCTCCGAATCGCCGACGTGTACGCGCAAGACCTGTTCCTCCTCCCCGGTGAACCCCTCCACGTGAGCTTCATCGATCTGCGCGGCAGGTGAACCACCCGAACGTGGTGACGGCCCGAGCCGTGGGTCGAGTCGCACCTCTACGCGACGTAGGAGAGCGGGCGCTCGAGGATTCCGCGCTCGTACGCGCGGCGCACCGCTTCGGTGCGGCTGGAGACGCCGAGCTTGCGGTAGATGTTCGTCAGGTGGAACTTCACGGTCTGCTCGGCGAGGAACAGCTCCTCGGCGATCGCCGCGTTGGAGGCGCCCGACTCGAGGGCCTCGAGGATCGACCGCTCGCGCTTGCTCAGGCCCGCGTCGTCGGAGGCGCTGCCGCCTGTCGAGGCGACGAGGTCGAGCGGACGGAAGATCGCACCCGTGACGACCTGGCGCACCGCAGCCGCGAGGTCGCGTGGGTCGACGTGCTTGAGCACGAACGCAGCGGCCCCGCGCTCGAGGGCGCCGCGAACCAGAGCCGGGTCGTCGATCGCGGAGAGCATCACCACGGCGACGCTCGGGTAGCGCTCGCGCAGCTGCTCGAGAACCACGAGGCCGTCCATCCCGGGCATCCGCACGTCCAGCAGGACGACGTCGGGGCCGGTCTGGCCGACGAGCGGCACGACCTTGTCGCCGGCGTCAGCTTCAGCGACGAGCAAGATGTCGTCCTCGCGGTCGAGGACCGCGCGAATCGCGTCGAGCATCAGGCGATGGTCGTCCACCGCCAGGACCTTGAGGCGCCGCATGTGCCGCAATCTCCCCTGTTGTTTGGGCTCGCCGAGCCCGTTCTCTCCCTCGGCACGCACCGTACGGGCGCGGGAGCCATGGCACAAGACCTCGGAGGGTCATCTAGACCTTCCGGTGGCCGGTTCCAGCCGAACGTCTCGCGGGCGCCGGCACGCGGCCAGGGCCGAGCCTCACTTACAAGTGTTCGAGATGACCCTTTCGAGGGATACCGGCGACCCGGGAAAGCAGGGAGAGTGAGGTTCGGTAGGAAACGGCGGCGGCGAAAGGAGCCATGCGGCGGCTCAAGGTAGTAGTGGCGGACGACCACGGGTTGATGGTCGAGGCGGTGAGGCTCGCTCTTGCGGAGCGGCCCGAGTTCGAGATCGTGGGTGCCGCCGAGAGCGGCAGCCAGCTGATGCCGGTCGTCGAGCGGACTGCGCCAGACCTGGTTCTGCTCGATTTGCGCATGCCGGGTGTCGACGGCCTTACGTGCGTGCGGCTCCTGCGCGAGCGCAACGCGGCGGTCACGATCGTCGTGCTCTCCGGCGTCGACTCGGACGCGGTTGCCGAAGAGGCGCTGGCGCGTGGGGCAAACGCCTTCATCTCGAAGAGCGTCGACCCGCTGGAGCTCCCTGACGCGCTCCTGGCCGCGATGGACTCGACGGTGAGCGAGCCGATCGGGCGCTCCGAGTCGGATCAGGCGCCGGCCGCGCGCGCCACCGGACTGACCGAGCGTGAGCTCGAGATCCTCCGTGCGCTCGGCGAGGGCCGCTCGAACAAGGAAATCGCAAAGGCCCTCTGGCTTGCCGAGCAGACGGTCAAGTTCCACCTCACCAACATCTACCGCAAGCTGAACGTGAGCAGCCGGACCGAGGCAGTCCACTGGGCCTACAGCCACGGCCTGCTCGCGACGACGCTCGACGTCGACGCGGCGGCGCTGCTCCAGGCCTAGAGCGCCAGGGACGCCCGCGCGCCGTCCAGCCGCGCGCCCCACGCACGTAGGAAGAACGTCACCTCGACCCGCGCCTCCTGCTCGTCCAGCGCGTCCTCGTGCACGACGGCGCAGGTCCAGGGCCCGGTTCGCTCCGCGGTGTAGCCGCTCCCCCGGAACGAGCTGACCAGATTTTCGACGAGCTCGGCCCGGTTCACGTGGACGGTGAGGGGAGTCACGGGCCTAGGGGGCGAGCACCAGGACGGTTGCGATCGCGCCGAAGGCGAGGAAGGGCCCGAACGGCATCGTGCGCCCGAGCGCACCGCGGCCGTCACGAACGAGCAGCAGCGCAGCCGCGGCCGCACCCGCGAGCGTTCCAAGCACCGCGGCCGGTACGACCGCGCTCCCCAGCATGGCACCGAGCAGCAAGGCCAGCTTCACGTCTCCCATGCCGAGGCCGCCGGGAAAGGCGAGCGTGAAGGCCAGCAGGAATGCCGCCGCGCCGAGCGCGGCACCGATCCACGCGGCCGAGTGCTGGGGCGCCGTGAGCAGACGGGCGGCCAAGACGAGAGCCGCCGCCGGCAGGACGATCCGGTTCGGCAGCCGGCGCGACTCGATGTCGATCAGCGAGAGCACGACCAGTGCCGCGCTCGCAAGGGCGGCGATCTGACCCGCCGCCGTGAAGCCGTAGCGTACGAGCACGGCTGTCGCCAGGGCTGCTGCGAAGAGCGAGCCGAGCGGATGCGCGCGGGTCCAGGCTGCGGCGGTCACTGCGCGAAGGCGAGCCGGTCGCCGACCTCGAGCTGAAGCCGGTCGCACTCGCCCGCTGCGAGCTCCAGCGCCGACCGCGCGCGAAAGCGCGCAGCGGCCCGCCAGGGGCCCATGTGCTTGCGGATCTTGAGCACGGTCAGGTCGCGGTCGAGGAACACGACGTCGATCGGAAAGCGCATGAACCACGTGTGGACTGACCAGGTCGGCTGGATCAGGAGGCCGTGCCCGTTCGGCAGCCCCTTGCGCCCGAGTAGCCCGCGCATGCGCGAAAGCGCCTTGTCGGCTACGTCGCAGCGCTCGCAGACGACGTCGCGTCCGCGCGTCAGAACGATTCTCCGCTTCATCACGGCCGTCACGGTAACGCCGCGCTCCAGGCGGTCACCTCAACCGGATGGGTGGTTCGAACCAGACTCACGGGCGATCCGAGGCCTACCGCGCCCGCTTAACACTGCTCCTCAAGTGCAAGGGCGATGGTCGCCCTCGCAAGGATAGGGAGGAGAAACACATGCTGGATCGTCTCTTCGCTTGGGCGACCACGCTGAAGCGCGACGAGGGTCAGACCTTCGTCGAGTACGCGCTGATCCTGGCTGTGGTCGTTGTGGCCGTGCTGCTC
>Ga0207428_10003835_pt1 | contig 14421 bp, 10 predicted proteins | sample RhiMethybrSRZTD1_FD_187600 | JGI IMG/M metagenome (GOLD analysis project Ga0207428, IMG submission 187600) | Populus rhizosphere microbial communities from Tennessee, USA - Rhizosphere MetaG P. TD hybrid SRZTD1 (SPAdes) (version 3) | ecosystem: Host-associated > Plants > Roots > Rhizosphere >... | reverse complement strand
CGCCGCCGCGATCAGCGTTCGTGCGCACGCCTTCATCGGGTCTCCCTTCCGTCGCCCGCCTCGATGACGGACGCCGCCGCATCGAGCAGCGCGCGCGCGTAGCGGGCGTTGTGCGCCCCGGCGCCCCGATCCTCCAGCACCAGCAGCACGTTCCAGGCGGCCCGGCCGAGCGGCGTGCGGCGATCGACGTTGACGGTGGCATCGGCGTGCGCGGGGGCCGGCGGCTCTTGCTTGCGCAGGCGGCGCCACAGCTCGCCGGCGCGGGCGCGCACGTCCGACGTGATCAGCGCCGGCCCGTGGCAGGGCGCGCAGACCGACGCCGGCGCGCGGAAGCCGTGGCCGGCGCCGCGCTCCACGTCGGAGGGGCCGCCGCGGTGGCAGCCGACGCAGCCGCCCGTGATCCCGGCGTGCAGCGGCGCGCCGGTCAGCGGCGCGCCCGTCGCCGGATCCAGGCCGCCGCGCCCGAGCCAGACGGCGGCCGCCGATGCGCTGGGCCGCGCGTCGGCGGCGTCGGGGGTGTGGCAGGGGAGGCAGACATTCGCCGCCGTACCCGCAAGCATCGCCGGCACCGGCGTGTCGCGCAGCAGACCGCGGCCGGCCTGTGGCCGCTTCGGATCGTGAACGGCGTGGCACGCGCTGCAGCTGATGCCGACCGGCCCGACGCCGTCGGGGGTGCGCCTATCGACCGGCTGCCGCTCGGGCGTGCTGACCGTCGCCAGAAACCCGGCGGTCGTGTGGCAGCGCGCGCAGGCCGGTTCGTTGCGCGCGCGCGGGTTGGCGTCGGCGCGCGCCATCGCCGTCCTGCGCCAGGCGGCGACGTGCCCGTAGCGGGGCGGCGCATCGTGACAGACGGCGCAGACGTCGGCGCGCAGCACGCTCCAGCGCGCCGAGGCTTCCGGGATCGCGCCCGGCCCGTGACAGGCGAGGCAGCCGACGCCGCCCAGCCGGTGCAGGTCGCGCGGCAGCGCCTGCCAGCGGCGGCCCAGATCGCCCGCCGCGCCCAGCTCGGACACGACGTGCGCGAAGCCGCCGTCGCGCGCGCCCGGCTCGCCGGTCGCGTGGCAGGCCAGCGCGCAGCCGGGATAATCCTGGCCCGGCGGCCGCGCGTCCATCGCGTGGGGGAGCGCGGGCTTCGCCTGCGCTCCCCCGTCGCGGGAGGTTTGGAGGGGAGGGTGGGGGCCCCCACCCTCTCCCCCTCCATCCAACAATCGCGCGAGCACGGTGGTCATCGGGCTGGTGACGACGGCGTCGGTGATCCCGGCGTGGCAGCCGGCGCGCCCGCAGTCGAGCGGCGTTTCGTCGTAGCGGCCGCTGCGCAGGGCGAGCGCGCGCCCGCCGCCGTCCGCGAGCCGCCAGTCGCCCGCGACATCGGGCAGCAGGCTGGCGACGCCGCCCGCCGTGTCCAGCACGGCGGTGCTGCCCGCCGGGCGCGCGCTGACGTGCCAGCCCTCGCCGCCGAGATGAACGCGCACGCCGACCGGCGTGTTGGGCAGGCCGCGCGCGCGGTGGGCGGCGGCGACGCGCGCCTGGCGCGCCAGCGTGTGGCCCCGGTCGTCGGTCCAGGTCGCCTGCAGGACGACCTCGCCGCGCGTTCGCGGCGACAGCGGGACCACGCCCCAGGGAACTGGCGCTCCCACGACGTCGGCGAGCGGCGGCACACGCGCGGTCAGCTCGAACCCGCCCCGCGCCGGCTCCAGCTCGCGCAGCGCCGGGCCTTCGACCTGGAGCCAGGCGACCCGCCCGCCCTGGAGATCCGGACAGTCGAGCTTCGCGGCGATCGAAAACGTCACGTCGAACCCGACCGGCGCCTGCGGCGCTTCCAGCCGCAGACAGTCCTGCCGCGCGGGCTCGTGGCGCCGGCAGGCGAGCGACGCCGCAGCCAGCGCACCGGCGCCGGCCAGCGCGCCCGCGCGGCCCATCAGCATCGGTCTCATGCGCCTCCCGTGATGCAACTCCCGAAGCGACAGCGGCCGCCGGGGCAGTCGGTCTCCAGCCAGCAGCTGGGCGCCGGCCGTTCGGGGACGCACCAGCCCTCGGCGCAGCGGCTGCCGTCGACGCACGGGTGCGCCGGATCGCAGGCCTCCGCCAGCGTGTGGGCGGCGGCGTCGCGTTCGCACACGCGCCGCGCGGGGCCGTCGTGCAATGTGCGGCAACGCCATCCGCGCGCGCGCCCGTCCGGAAAGTCGGGCGACAGGTCGACGCAGACGCGCGATCCGGGGTCGCCGCCCCGGCGGTGGCCGCAGAACCAGCCTGCGTCCGATGGCTGGGACGGGGCGGGGGCCGGCGCCACGCCCGCCGCGCGCTCGCCGCCCATGCAGACGGTCGCGCCCGCGCTGTCCGTGCACTGCCACTCGCCGTCGTCGGGCATGCGCGGGTGCCGCTGCTCGCACCGGCTGCCTTCGCACGCGAACGCGGGCGCGCTCGCTGCGCGGCTGACGCAGGTGCGCGCCGCGCCGCCGCCCACGCAGCGCCAGCCCATCGCCGGCGCCGGCGCCGACGCGGGCACGGGACGCTTCACCACGCGCGGGCTCCCTGTGCCGCTCCAGCAAACCCGCAGCGTCTCGACGTCCGCGCAGTCGCCCTCGCCGTCGGGCGCGCGGGCGGGCGAACGGCAGGAGGAGATCCCCAGCACCGACGCCGTGGTCGCTGCCGCAAGCAGCGCGCGTGCTCCGATGCGTCGTGAGCGGTCGCATGTCACGTCGTCAGCGGGTCCGGGTCCGGCGCCGGAGCACGAGCGCGGCCAGCGCCAGCGACGCCAGCGCCCAGCCGTGGCCGCCGCGCGCGCCGGCCACGCTGCAGCCGCGGAAGAAGGGCGGCGCGGTCGTGTGCACGCAGACCTCGACGTCGCCGCTCTGCGAGAGCTGACCGGTGGTGTCGCGCACGATTCCCGCGAAGCAGATGTCGCCCACCGCATCGCCGGTGGACAGCCTGACCTGCACGCTCTTTCCGTCCGTCGGCCACGCCCGCGCCGGAATCGGCCGGGGCATGTCCATCACGGTGGGCCCCGACGTCTGGAACAGCATCAGCGTCAGCCCGTTCGTGCCGCCGTCGTCCTGCGCGGGCCCCAGGTTGATGTCGAACACGAAGCGTTCGACCAGCTCGTCGACGCACTCGTCATTGATGCGCTCGAGATCCCACGACAGGCCGACCAGGCCTGCGAAGGTGGGCTGCCCGACGTCGAAGGTCGTCCCGGTCGTGAAGCGCGCGTTGTCACCCACGCCCGGCGCCGCGGCGTTCAGCCCGCGCAGCGCCGGCCACCGCACCTCGTAGACGGTTCCGGGCTCGAGCGGTTGCGGCGGCGTCGCCGACAGCCGCTGCTCGGTGGCGTCCCACATCGCCGGCAACACCTGCTCGCTCATGTCCGGACGGACCAGCACCACCTCCTCGCCGAGGTAGTCCGCCGCCGAGGTGTAGTGGGCGGCGAGCGTCGCGTTCGGCGGCACGGCCACCGCGCCGTCGGGCGGCACCATGTCGACGAGATCAGGCTTGCCGCACGGTTCGGCGCGCGCCGCGGGGGCCGCCGCGAACGCGCCGGCGGCCATCGCCGCCGCCACGATCGCCCGTCTCAATCGCACACGACCGCTTCGCAACGCCCGAGCATCTCCGTGCGGTTACCGTTGTTGTTGAGGTCGAACTCGTCGACGCAGCAGTAGTCGTGGTCGATGCAGCACCTCTCCAGCTCGGGCGAGCGCATCATCTTCTGCGCGACGTCTCGGCACGGAGGGGGCGCCTCCGTCTCCTTGCACGCCCCGAACGATTGTCCGTCGGCCGCGCACGCCTGGTTGCCCCAGAACGTGCAGAAGGACGTGATGCACGTGCGCTTGCTGCCTGGCACGCAGACGTCGCAGCGGGTCGGACACACGGAGTAGGCGCCGCCGACGCAAACGCGGTTGCCGCCGTTGGGGCAGGGGATCGCCGGTTGATCCTCGTCGACCAGGCCGTCGCAGTCGTCGTCGGCGCCGTTGCACGTCTCCCCCTGCGGCTTTGGCACGCACCCGGGGAGATCGGGTCGGATGTCGGGCGGGTGTTCGATCGGGAGGTCCGGCTTCAGATCGGGTGGGATGTCGGGGGGGGCATCCATGCGCTCGGCCGGGAGGTCCAGCGGGTGGTCCTTGGCGCCGGCGTCGACGTTGTCCTTGTAGATCGGCTCGAGCGCGGTGCGCCCGCAGCCAGCCCCTGTCCACACCAGGAGACCCAACGCGATCAGCAGGGGGCGCACGCCGGCATGGACACAGCTAGGCCCGAGAGAAGAAAATACTTGAGGATTGCGGGAGGTCGCGGTGTCTGTTGAACACATGGCCAGTCGATCCTGTGGAGCGCCCGGGGGGAGGCCCCGTGCCCGAAGGTTGCGCGTCCAGGGTATCACCGCCCAGGCTCTGATCGCCGCGATCGCGTTGTCGGGGGTGGGCCCGGTCACGGGGCCGGGGAGGGCGCTGGCTCAGACGGCCGCGCAGCCGCAGCCGCCGATCTTCACGGAGCCGGCCGGCAAGCCACGGCGGCCGGCGCCAGCCCCGAAATCGCCCAAGCGGTCGCCCCCGGAGGCTCCGCCGCCCGCGGCGACTCCCGCGCCGCCGCCGGAGCTGGAGGAGCCAGCGCCACCGAGATTGCCGGCGAAGGCGCCCGCGCAGCCGCCCGCCGCGCAGCAACCACCGGCAGCGCCGCAGCCGCCCGCCACGCAGCAACCACCGGCAGCGCCGCAGCCGCCGACCGCGCAGCGACCACCGGGCGCGCCGCCGACGCCGCCCGCCGCGCCGCCGCCGGCCGCCGCGCCGCCGCCGGCGGGGCAGCAAGCACCGGCGCAACCGCCACCCGGCGCGCAGCAGCCGGCGCCGGCTCCGTACCCACCGTATCCGTACGCGCCGCAGTATCCCTACGGCCCGCAGTCGCCGTACCCGTACGCGCAGCCGTATCCGCCTTCCCCGTATCCGCCGCCGTCGTACGCACCGGCGCCCGCGCCAGCGTATCCGCAGCCGCCCGCAGCCTACCCACCGCCGCCGGCCGCCTACCCGCCTCCGCCACAAGCGGCGTATCCGCCGTCGCCCGCCGCCTATCCGCCGACCGCCTATCCGCCGACCGCCTATCCGCCGACGGCCTATCCGCCGTCATCTCCGGCCACCAGCGGCGAGGTGCCGACGCTGACGGCATACCCGGGGACGATAGCCGCGCGGCCAACCCGGGAGCCGATCGTCGATCCGCAGGGCGATCGCGTGATCCTGCTGCCGACGGCGACGACGCACGCGAAAGGGACGTTCTACGCCTCGAACTACGATCTCTTCATCTTCCAGGCCGGCTACGCGTTCACGGACAGCACGCAGCTTTCGGTGACCGCGATTCCGGTGCCGTCGGAGAGCGTGACCGCCCTCGATTTCAGCCTGAAGGCGTCGCTGTATCGCGGCGGGCTGGTGCGGGCCGCGGCGATCGGCTCCGCCAGCGGCGTCGTCGGGAAAGACATAGGCCTCGCTTTCCTCGGGCGCGCGGGCGCGGTCGCGCAGGTCTGCCTGGTGAAGCGGTGCGAGTCGAGCCTGTCGCTGTCCACCAACGTGCTGCTCGTCGGCGCGTTGTTGATGGTCAACGGCGTGGGCGGCATCTGGCGCCTCGGCAGGTACGTGTCGCTCCTGGGCGAGCTGGCGACCATGCTGCCGATCGGGACGCAGGGCGGGCAGTTCAACGGCGGGCTGGTCGGCGGCGGCCTTCGCCTGCACTACACCCACTTCGGGGCCGATTTCACCCTGCTGCACGCACTCGACACCAGCAGTGACGCGGCGACGATCCCATTCATCGCCCTGACCTGGCGCCCCTAGTCGGGCACGCGGCTAGAAGTCCCCGGCGCGCTGATAGCCGAGCGAGAGGATCCAGACCTCGCCGCGCGGGTCATTGTCGAGCGGGAACACCATCCCGAAATGGAACTGATCGACGCCCGGCGTCCGGACGCTGATCGCCGCGGTGTGATCCAGGTGGCCGGCGAGGCCGCTCGGGGTGTTGCCGTTGAAGGCCACCAGGTTCACGAGCTCCAGCGTGAAGTCGACGCCGGGCGCGCGCAGCCCGACCGCGACGTTGCCCCGGCCGAACACGCTGGTGGCGTTCGAGGCCGCGCTCGGCTTGTCGAGGACCGCGTCCAGGCCCAGATCGGCCCTCACGAAGATCTTGTCCCACTGCTGGATCGTCGAGCCCGACAGCCTCAGGGTCGTGTAGCTGGGACCGATGAGAACGAAGTCCGTCAGCCGTTCGAACCGGCTGTCGAAGTTGGCGATCGCCCTCGGGGCGCTGTCGGAGGCGGTCCCGGCCGCGATGCCCGCCCGCACGATCCATTCGGACTTGCGGGTGGGAAGGAAGAAGCCGCCCAGCTCCAGGTTGCCCATGGCGCTGGCGTCATCGGCGTTGCTGGCGAACCGGTGAACGAACGGGACGCGCCCGTAGAGGCCGCCCGCTCGATTCGGGAAGACGTAGTGCCCGAACGGTTCGAGACGGACGAGGGACGCGTCGCCGGCGCTGACGTCGTCGATCGTCTGCCACCCCGCCTGGATCCCGACGCGCGTGTTCGCGTCGATACGGTCCAGCGTCATGAAGGCCGGCAGCGGCTCCTCGTACGGCGCCGGCGGTGGGCCGGTGTCGTCGCCCGCCCGGAATGGGGGCGGCGGCTCGTATCCCGGGGGCGGTGCAACGAAAGACGGGGGAGGGTCGGGTGGCGGCTCCTGCTGCACCTCTTTGGGCGCCGGTTTCGACTTCCGCGCCCACGCGGGGGCCGGCGTGTTCAGGGACCAGGCAACGGCGCAGGCCGCGATGGCCACGCCCCACGATGCGCGCCTCGACATGCGCGCAGCGTACGTCGGGCTCCGGCGGCAGGCAATTGAACCCTCTCCCAGCCCCTCTCCCGCTGTCGCGGGCGAGGGATCATCACTGTGCGTGCGCGGTCAGCCGCGCGCGGCCGTGATCAGCTTGTAGACGTCGCGGCGCTGGCGGCCGGTCAGCGTCGCCAGCTCGCGGGCGGTATCGCGGGTCGATTGTCCCTGCGCGATCAACGCGCGTGCGCGTTCGAGCAGGTCGGCGTCGTCGATGTCCTCGGCGGCGGATTCCGCCGCGCCTTCGATCACCAGCGTGACCTCGCCCAGCGGCCGGTCGGTCGCGTAGCGCGCCGCGAGCGCGCCCAGGTCGTCGCGCACGAACTCCTCGTACGGCTTGGTCAGCTCGCGCGCGACGCACGCGCGGCGCGCGGCGCCGACTGTCGCGGCCAGGTCCGCCAGCGTCGCCCCCACGCGCATCGGCGATTCGTACAGCACCAGCGTGAAGGGGAGGGCGCGCACGCTCTCGAACAGCCGCCGGCGCGGGCCCGACTTGCGCGGCGGGAAGCCGAGAAACAGGAACTTGTCGGTCGGCAGCCCCGCCGCGACCAGCGCCGCGAGCAGCGCGGACGGACCGGGGACGGGCACCACCCGCGCCCCGGCGGCGATCGCCGCCGCCACCACCCGGTAGCCGGGATCGGACACCAGGGGTGTCCCCGCCTCCGAGATCAGCGCAACGCGCGCGCCGCTCGCCAGCAGGGTCGCGATCTCCGCCGCCCGGGCGCCCTCGTTGGCGTCGAAGCACGACAGGATCCGCGGTGCCGCCTTGCCTCCGATGCCGCCCAGCAGTTGCCGGGCGCTGCGCGTGTCCTCGGCGACGATGACGTCGGCCTCGCGCAGCACCGCGACCGCGCGGGGCGACAGATCGGCGGCGTTGCCCAGCGACGTCGCGACGACCGTCAGGGTGCCTGCGGTCGTGCCCGGCTTCACTTAGGGGGATCCACGATCGGGCCGTCGCCCAGCGAATCGCCGAGCTCGGTCTCCAGGAACACCCTGAGCTTCTTCTTCAGCCGTTCTTCGATCTGGCGCGCGCGCTCCCGGCTGACGCCGTGGTCGGAGCCGATCTGCTCCAGCGTCGTGGGTTGGTCCGCCAGCAGCCGGTTGCGGAAGATGTACAGCTCGCGATCATGGAGGCCGGCGCCGAACGACTCCAGCTTCGCCCGCAGCAACTCCTGGAACTCCCCGTTCTCCACCTGCAGGTCGGGGCGCGTGGCGGGGCCGGCGGGGACCATGTCGCCCTGCGTGCGCCCCTGCAGACCCTCGGCGCGCACCGGCGCATCGAGCGACATCTCGGATGCGGCGAGACGGCGTTCCATCTCGACCACGTCACCCTCGCTGACGTCGAGCGCGGCCGCGAGACGTTTGCTGTCCGTCTCGAGCCCCATTCGCTCCATGCGGTCGCGCTCGCGCCTGAGGTTGAAGAACAGGCGCCGCTGCGCCTGCGTCGTTCCGATCCGGACGATGCGCCAGTTGGCGAGGATGAACTTGAGGATGTACGCGCGTATCCACCATGCGGCGTAGGTGGAAAGCTTCACGCCGCGAAACGGGTCGTAACGCTGCACCGCCTGGATGAGGCCGACGTTTCCTTCCTGAATCAGGTCCAGCAGGTTGCGGTGCGCCCGGCGGTATTCCTGGGCGATCTTCACGACCAGGCGCAGGTTCGCGGTGATGAGCTTGCGCGCGGGCGCCCGATCGTGTGTCTGCACGTAGCGGACCGCCAGCTCATGCTCCTCGTCGCGCGACAACACGGGGTGGGCGCGGAGCGTGTGCAGATAGGCCGCCAGGCTCGAGACTTCGCTCCGCGACACGCGGCGTTCGCCGGTGTCGGTCTCGATGAGCTCTCCGACGGCCCTTCCCGACGGTATTTCGTCGGGCGAGCTGGTTTGTGTGGGTGGGGCGCCTCCCGCACTCGGGGTGGACAAGGCGCGCCGTCTCCCGGTCATCCCGGTCATGACGAGGGGCCAGTATAAGACTCTTCGTGCAGCACGACGAGCACATCGGTATCATTGTTAATCCATGGATCTCATCGATGGTCCATCCAACGACCCCACTCCTGCGTCCACCTCCTCCCCCTCCCTCCCACATTCGGAGTCCCGCATGCGGCGGCTGAGCAAGATCATCGTTTTCTTCGCCGCGTGCAGCGCGGCGCTGGTTTTCACGGTGACCCGCCACGACGACGGCATTCGCGTCGGCGCGGACAACCAGCTGCGCGCGGCGACGCGCCCGCTGGCGGGCAAATACGACCTCGGACAGCTTCCGATCTTCTCGAAGACGTTGTTTTACGTGCGCGAGAACTACTTCGACAAGAACCGGCTGGATCCGAAGCGGATGCTCGTGGGCGCGCTGGATTTCGTCCAGCGCGACGTCCCGGAAATCCTGATTGATCGCTGGCCCGAGCACGATCCCAAGCAGGTCACGGTCAAGGTCAACGGCCAGCAGCGCAGCTTTTCGATCGAACGGGTGGACGCCCCCTGGAGTCTGCGCACCAAGCTGCAGGAGATCTTCCAGTTCGTGCAGCCCAATCTGCAGCCGGTCCCCGACAAGGAGGAGTCGCGCCGCCTGGTCGAGATCGAGATGGCGGCGACCAACGGCATGCTCTACACGCTCGACCCGCACTCGGTGCTGCTCGACGTCGAGACGTACAAGGACATGCGGACCCAGACCCAGGGGAAGTTCGGCGGTCTCGGCATCGTCATCGAGATGGACAAGAAGAACCGCATCACGGTCAAGCGGCCGATGCCCGATACACCCGCCATCCGGGTCGGCATCAAGTCCAAGGATCACATCGTCCGCATCAACAACGAATCGACGATGAACATGACCTTGAACGAGGCGGTCGAGCGCCTGCGGGGTGACGTGGACACCAACGTCGACGTCTACATCGAGCGCGACACCGCGCCGGGCGTGAAGAAGTTCACCATCACGCGCGCGTTCATCCGGCCGCCCGCCATCGATCCGCCGGCCCGCGTGCTGGCGGTGCCGGCCGGGCCGGGCCAGCCGGCGGCGAAGATTGGTTACTTCCACATGCAGCACTTCTCGGCCAACAGCGCGGGCGATCTGGCGGACGCGCTGGCGCTGTTCGAGCGCGAGAAGGTCAAGGGCATCATCATGGACCTGCGCGGCAACCCGGGCGGGCTCTACGAGCAGGCGCAGAAGGTGTCGGACGCCTTCATCAAGGCGGGGACGCTGGTGTCGATGGTGGGGGTCGGCGGCGCGCAGCGCAAGGACGAGACCGCGACCGACAGCGGTCACGAGCCGACGGTTCCGCTGGCGGTGCTGGTGAACCAGAACTCGGCCAGCGCGTCCGAGATCGTCGCGGGCGCGGTGAAGAACCTCGACCGTGGTGTCGTGATCGGCGAAGGGACGTTCGGCAAGGGATCGGTCCAGGTCCTGTTCGACATCCCGTCGCCGATCCCGTTCGGCGACCGGTCCGACGACGACAAGCTGGGCCTGAAGCTGACGACCGCGCAGTACCTGACGCCGGGCGACTTGTCGATCCAGGGAACCGGGGTGGTGCCCGACATCGAGACCGACCCGCTGCTGGTTCAGAAGGACGGCGACCGCTCGTGGATACGGTTGCAGCCGTCCGCGCACAGGCGCCGCGAAGCCGACTACGAGTGGCACCTCGAGCACCCGAGCGCCCGCAAGGGCGACAAGCCGATCGAGCTGCTGTCATACCTCCTGCAGCCGAAGCCGGGCGAGAAGGCCCACAAGAACCGCGATGACGAGGAAGAGGCGGTCGAGGATCAGGAGGAACCCCCGGAGAGCGAAGATGATCGCGATCAGAAGACCGACTTCCTGATCGACTTCGCGCGCGATCTGCTCGCGCAGGCGAAGACGGGGCGCCGGCGCGATCTGGTGCTCGGGTCGAAAGTGTTCCTCGACAAGGTGCGCGCCGCCGAGGACAAGAAGGTGTCGCAGGCGCTCGAGAAGCAGGGAGTCGACTGGACCGCGGGTCCGGCGAACGCCGGCGATCCGCAGCTGCAGCTCACGCTGCAGCCCACCACCGCCGACGCGAAGATCGCCGCCGGCACGCTGGCCAAGCTGCGCGGCGTGGTCAAGAACGTCGGCCGCGTGACCGCCTACCGGGTGCGCGCGGTGCTCGACAGCGACAACCCGATCTTCGATGAGAACGAGATGGTGTTCGGCAAGATCGCGCCGGGCGAATCCAAGAGCTACGAGCTGGTCGTGAAGATCCCGGCGTCATCGTTCACACGCACCGACCAGATCAAGGCCGCGCTGCACACGCAGCGAGGCGTCGTCAAGGCGTCGGGCGCCGACCTGTTGGTGAACATCGAGGGCAAAGATCGGCCGATGTTCGCGTACACGTACCAGACCATCGACGATCAGAAGGGCAGCAACCGCGACGGGCAGGTGCAGCGCGGCGAGCAGGTGCGGATGCTGGTGACCGTCAAGAACATCGGCAAGGGCAAGGCGATGCACACCGAGGCGGTGTTGCGAAACGGCACCGGGCAAGAAGGGGTCCTGATCAGCGCCGGCCGCTTCGAGGCCAAGGAGCTCGCGCCGGGTGAGACCAAGACGTTTTCGTTCGTCTACGAGGTCCGGTCCGAGTTCAAGGGCGACGAATATGCGCTGGACCTCGCGGTCGCGGACACGACGCTGGGCGAATCGCTGACGGACAAGATCAAGGTCAAGGTCGTGCCGGCGGGGCCGGCGCCGGAGGCGCTGACGGGCACGGCGACGGTCACGCGCGAGGAAGCGCCTCTGCGCGAGACGGCGGGTGATGCCGCGCTGGTGGTCGGCCGCACGCCCAAGGGCAGCGTGTTCAAGACCAGCGGCAAGCTGGGGGCGTTCACGCGCGTCGAGATCGACGCGACCCGGTCGGCATTCATCGCGACCGCGGACCTCAAGCCGGGCGGCGGCGCCGTTCACGCGACGTTGAAGCCCGAATGGCAGGTGACCCCGCCCGTGCTGACGGTGATTGCGCCGACGGTCGTGGTCGGCGACAGCGTGCACATCAAGGGCAAGGCGACGGACGACCGGCTGGTGCGTGACGTCTACGTGCGCGTCTGGAATCGCAACGCGAAGATCCCCGTCAAGAAGGCGTTCTATCAGCCCAACAAGCTGGCCGGTGATCGCACCAAGATGGAGTTCGAGGCGGACATTCCGCTGTGGGCCGGCAGCAACCTGGTGCAGGTGTTCGCGCGCGAATCGAACGAGGTGCAGTCGCTGCAGACGATCGTCGTGCTGAAGCGCGCGGCGGACGGCAGCCTGGTCGCGCAGCCAACGACGCCCGCCGAACCCCCGCCGCCCGCGCCGCCGGCCAAGAAGAAGTAGAAGCCGCGCGCCGCAACGTCGCGGCGCGGGGTGTCGGACGCAGCGTCACGAAGCTGGCAGCCGCGGCGCGTTTCAAAATGTGGGTGCCTGCGTACATTGCCGCCAGCCGCGAACTTTTTTGGGTGTAGAGTCGCGTCGCGTATGAACTCGCTTCCCTTCACGTTGACGCTGGCGCTGTCCCTTGCGTGCATGGGCTGCGGCGCCTGCAGCGACCAGCACCTGCCGGGGGCCGACCCCTCGGGCACCCCTGCGACGCAGGTGGTGGCGCGCGAGCTGCACGGCTGCGGCACATTGGGCTTCGTTGACAGTGGGACCCTGGGAGGGTCCCACACCCCCCGCGATGGGCTCGCGCAGGCAAAGCCCGCGCTCCCCCACGCGATCACGAGCGACCGGTGGGCCCAGATCGTCGAGATCCCCTCGCTGGGCGGCCGGCAGGTGTTCATCGAGGACATCAACGACGACGGCGTCGCCGTGGGCGGCGAGACGACGGCCGAAGGCGACATGCACGCGATCCGCTACACCGATCTGGGCGGCGTGCAGGACCTGAGCAAACTGCCCGGGTTCGGCGCGCAGAGCTACGCCAGCGCCATCGCCCCGGACGGCGCCATCGGCGGCCATGCCGACCGCGCCGACGGGACCAGCGTCTTCTTCGGCCATCGCTACACCGCGAAGGCGGGGCGCAGTGAGATCTGCACGGGCGGCTGCTCTGTCTGGGACCTGAACGGGCGCGGCCAGGTGGTCGGGCTGCTGCCGGGCCGTGACCCCACGACGTGGCAGGCGTTCCTCTACACGCCCGAGGCGGGTCTTCGTATGCTGGGGACGCTCGGCGGCGCGCGCAGCTCGGCGTGCGGCATCAGCGAGGCGGGCGTCGTGGTCGGCAACGCGCAGCTCGAGGGCGCGGCCAAGGAGGATCTCGGCCACGCCTACATCTACGATTCGCGCGACCCGAACGCGCGCCTGCGCGACCTGAACACGGTCGTCGACGCGAGCGGGTGGATCCTGCAGTCGGCGAACGACGTCAACGAATCGTTCATCGTCGGATACGGAATGCGGGGCGACAGCCGACGCGCCTTCCGGATCGACATCGCCAGCGGCAAGGTTCACGACCTCGGGACGATACCGGGTGGCGGCAACAGCTTCGGCTGGGGCGTCGACATCTACGGCGACGTCGTCGGCTGGGCCGAAGACGCCACGGACCACAACAACGCCTTCGTGTATTCGGCAGGGCTGGGCGGGTTGCGCCGGCTGGGGGACCTGATCGACCCGGCGCTGGGCTGGCAGCTCGTGCAGGCGAACTCCGTCAACGCGCACGGGATGATCGTCGGCTGGGGCTATCACAACGGCGCGCCGCGCGGCTTCAAGCTCGCGCTTCCCGTCTGCGTAGAGAAATAAGGCGTCTCGATCCGCTCCGGGATCGACGACAGATCGCGTGATAGTTTCCACGCCGGATGGATGACCGGCCGCCGCGACTGACCATAGGCGCGGGCGCGCTTGCGGGCGGCATCGCCGGCGCTTTCGTGGGACTCGCCGACGGGTTCCGCGCGGCGCTGCTGGTCGGGACCGGCGTGCGGGTGACGCTGGCGACGGCCGTGCTCGCTGCCGCGATCGACGCCGCGCTGGGCGTCGGGGTCGGGGCCGCCGCCGAGCTGGTCGCGCGCGCCGCCGCCTGGGGACGGCGGGCGAAGGGGCCGGCGTGGGCGCGGGCGGTCGCGTTTCTCCTCGCCGGGGCGGCGGCAGCTGGTGCGGCGGCCGGCGTGGTGATGACGACCGCGCTGCGCAACAACCGTTTCCTCGCGGCCGGGCTGACGACGCTGGCGGTGCTCGCGACCGCCGCGGGCGGGGTTGTCTTGGCCCCGCCGGTCGCGCGCCTGCTCGCGTGGAGGAGGGCCCGGCCGGCGCCGTTGGCGCTCGCGGGCCCGGCGGCGATCCTGCTGGCGCCGCTGGCGGCCGCGCTGCTGGGCGCGGCGATCTTCATCCCACTGTCACGGACCCGCCCGCTCGTCGGGCCCGAGCTGACGCGGCACCTGGTCTGGGCCGCGGTGCCGGCGGCGCTGCTGCCCTGGGCGCTGGTGCGGCTGGCGGCGGCACGTCTCCGGATCCGCTGGCGCTGGGCGGTCGCGCTCGCCGTCTTCGGCTATGGCGGCGCCACAGCGTTCGCGCTTGCGTACAACTGGAGCGACCACCTGCGCTTCGCTCCGTGGGCGGAGATCCTCGTCGGCGCGGCGGTGGCCGCGGCGGCGGCGCTGCTGTCCTGGACGGCGCGCGGGCGCGTTCCGGACGCGCC
>Ga0207428_10003832_pt1 | contig 14424 bp, 11 predicted proteins | sample RhiMethybrSRZTD1_FD_187600 | JGI IMG/M metagenome (GOLD analysis project Ga0207428, IMG submission 187600) | Populus rhizosphere microbial communities from Tennessee, USA - Rhizosphere MetaG P. TD hybrid SRZTD1 (SPAdes) (version 3) | ecosystem: Host-associated > Plants > Roots > Rhizosphere >... | reverse complement strand
CTCGATCCCGCCCGAAACGTATGCTCGCAGGACCGGGAGAGCGAAGCCGATGACTTTCGCGCCCAGAGCCAGGGCCTTCACCGCCTGCAACCCGGTGCGGACGCCGCCCGACGCGATCAGATTCAGACCGAGCGAACGAAGCTCAATGACGCTGGCGGCGGTCGGCACGCCCCAGTCCCAGAATGCCTCGCCCAGATGTCGCATCGCGCGATTGCGGATCGTTTCGACCCCGACCCACGAAGTCCCTCCGGCGCCCGAAACGTCAATCCACTCGACCCCGGCGTCGCGCAGTTTCATTCCCGATTCCAGGGCGAAGCCGCATCCGGTCTCTTTGACGATGATCGGCAGCGGAGATTCGTCGACCAGCCTCTTGACGGCTTCGAGCGAGCCGCGAAAATCGTGATCGCCATTCTCCTGAATGATCTCCATCGCCGCATTCAGGTGGACGCACATCGCGTCAGCCCCTATCTCTTCGGCCAACCGCGTCACCTCGCGCGAAGTCAATTCGCGCGCCTGCGCCACGCCTATGTTGCCGAACAACAAGACGTTCGGCGCGACGTCGCGCACCTGAAAGGTCTTCTTCATCTCAGGATGCCGAAGCGCCACGCGCTGCGAGCCGACGCCGAAACCGATGCCAATTCGATCGGCCAGCGCGGCCACTTCCCGGTTGAACCTCGCGACCTCTTCGGCGCCCCCGGTCATCCCGGTGATAATCAACGGATAGTTCAAACGTTTGCCGAGCGCGACGACGCTCAGATCGATGTCTTCGAGCCGGGTTTCGACCAGCGGCTGATGAACCAGTTCGACGTCCTCGAAGAGTGTGGTCTTCTTGCGAAACTCCACGTCCTGGTTCGCGCAGAGGTCGAAATGACTGATCTTGCGATTGACTATTTCAGTTGATGCCGGCATGCGAAGGTTCACTCATATATCTTTCCACAGTATAAAAATTCAGCAAAACCACGCCAACTCGCTTCCTCGAGGTGTGAGCCATCTTCAACGCACGCCAAAGCGGCGCTGAGGAAAGAAGAAATACTTCCATTTTCCCATCCAAGCGCGCCGCTGAATCTGTATTTTTCTGGCTCCTCTTTTTCCATCTTTTCCGCGAACTCGCGCTCTTCCACGAATGCTTTCGCGAAGGCTAAAAAACTCTCTCGATCCTTAACTTGTCCAAGAAGTTCAATGCTCCTCACCGTCTTTATTCCTTGTATGGCCTCTTTTCTTCAAACGTCTTTGGCATCTCGCTACGAAAAACTCGCGCCACGTTATAAATATTCCTCCGCTCCGGCGCGTAATAGAGCCGCGTGAAGAGGTCGCCGAGCAGCCCCAGTCCCAGAAACTGAATCCCTCCAAGAAAAGTCACGGCGGCGAAGAGCAGCATCGGTCCGTTTTCGATGAATATGTTTTCACGCCAATAGAGCTTCTTGAACAAAAGCCAACTAGCCAGGACGCCGGCCGTTACGATCATCACGGCTCCGATGCCGCCGAAGAAATGCAGGGGGCGAGAAAAGTAACGCACAATGAGGCGAACGGTCAGGATGTCGAACATTACACGGAAAGTGCGCGACAACCCGTAATGGGATTTACCGTTCAGGCGCGGTTTGTCCTCGATCGGGATTTCGGCGATGAGCGCGCCTTCGACGCTGGCCATCGCCGGGATGAAGCGGTGCATCTGTCCGTAGATCGGGATTCTTTCGAGAACTTCGCGGCGGTAGGCTTTAAACGTCGTGCCGAAGTCGTGGATTGGAACTCCCGACGCGCGCGCCATCAGCTTGTTCGCGACCCTCGACGGAAACGCGCGCAGGAAGCCGTCCTGGCGGTTTTGACGCCAGCCGCTGACCACATCGTACCCTTCTTCGAGCTTCGCCAGATATCGCGGGATGTCTTCCGGCTGATGCTGCAGATCGCCGTCCATGGCGATGATTACGTCGCCCTCGGCATAATCGAATCCGGCGGCCAGCGCCGCAGTCTGGCCGAAATTGCGCCGCAACCGGACGCCAGTCACGCGCGGATCGAGCGCGGAAATCTCCCTGAGAGTCGCCGACGTGCGGTCTGCGCTTCCGTCATCGACAAAGACCAGTTCATAGTCTTCGCCGAGATCTTCCATCACTTCCGTCAGACGGCGATAAAGAACGGGTAGATTCTCTTCTTCGTTATGAAAGGGGACGACGATGGAGTAAGGACATTTCACTTTTAACACGCTCCTCGGGAATTCCTGGAATAGGACTTATGGGATGTATAGGACTTTAAATCCTATAAGTCCTATACATCCCATAAGTCCTATTCTTAATGTTCTCAGGAATTTCATTCTTTACCGGAAAGTGGGGCAGCTTACCATTGACTCATCAAAATTTCCATTCGCGCGCCGGTTCTATTTCGCCTTTCGGCGGGTCGAATCCGACGAATACAGGCTCCGGCGTGAGAGGGACGCCGAACCTGGCGGCCACTCGCTCTTGAATCTCCTTCATCAGTCCGATCACTTCACGCGCGGTCGCGCCGCCGCGATTGACGATCGCGAGCGTATGCTTCGAAGAGATTCCCACCCGTCCGCGGCTGTAGCCTTTATGAAACCCAGCGCGCTCGATCAGCCAGGCGGCGGGGACTTTCACTCTGCCATCGCCGGCCGGGAATTTCGGAACCGCTTCGGCGGCGCCGATCAGATTTTGCCCCTTGGCGATCTCTTCAATGAGAGCGAAAGTGTCTGGTGTGACAACGGGATTTTTGAAGAACGATCCCGCGCTGCGGCAATCCGGATCGCCGGGCGTGATCAACATCGCTTTCCGCGCGCGAATTTCGCGCACGGCTTCACGCGTCAGCCTGAGCGAAGGACTGGTCGAAACATTCGAGAAAAAACTTTTGAGGTCGGGATAGCGGATCGCCGGCTCCCCATGCGGTTTCAACGCGTAAGCGACCGCCGTCACGACGTAACGTTCGCGAGCCGCGGTGTTGAAGACGCTGGCGCGATAGCCGAATCGGCATTGCTCATTGCTCAACTCGGCGAACCCTCCGGCGAGACGGTCGAAGACGCGAACCGAAGAGATCGTCTCGCTCACCTCCTGTCCGTAAGCGCCGACGTTCTGTATTGGCGTGCCGCCGACACTGCCCGGGATCCCGCTCAAACATTCGACTCCAGCCAGATCGCGCTCGACGCATTGGCGCACAAACTCGTCCCAATCTTCACCGGCCCTGGCGGCGCCGACGACCCTGTCGCCTTCGTTGCGCCAGGTCACGCCTTTGAGCGCCACATGAACGACCATGCCAGGAAAACCTTCGTCGGAGACCAGAGCGTTGCTCCCGCCGCCGAGAACGAAGAGAGGAAGGCCGCGTTGCTCGGCGAACGAAAACGCCGCGAGCAATTCATCTTCCTCGCGCGCTTCGGCGAAAAAGCGCGCGGGGCCACCGATCCGCAGCGTAGTCAAAGGCGAGAGCGGAACGTTTTCCTGAATCAGTCCCTGATCGGGCATCGGTTATATAGTATTCAAGAAAAAGCGTTTCAGCCACCAATGAGCGTGAATGAACACGAACAGTGACAAATTGATATGGAATCAATGGGTCATCAAACCCGGAAAAAAGATTCGTGTTTATTCGTGTTAACTCGCAGCTGAAATTCTTTCTACAACTCGCCGCGCAGAAACGCTCGAACCTTCTTCAAATCTTCCCAGGCTTCTCGCTTCTTGTCGGGCGAGCGTAGCAAGTAGGCCGGATGGAATGTCGGCAACACTTTGATCCCGGGAACGCGCGGATAGTCCTCGAGATGGCCGCGCATCTTCGTGATGCCGATTTTAGTGTCGAGCAGGGCCTGCATCGCGGGATTGCCCAGCGCCACGATCAGCTTCGGGCGAATCGCCGCGATCTGGCGAAAGAGAAATGGGATGCACGCCTTGACCTCGTCTGCTTCGGGCGCGCGGTTGCCCGGGGGGCGCGACTTTACCACGTTGGCTATGTAAACGTCTTCGCGCTTCAGATCAATCGCCTCGATCATTTTGGTGAGCAATTGTCCCGCGCGCCCCACGAAGGGACGGCCCGTGGCGTCTTCGTCGGCGCCGGGGCCTTCGCCTACGAACATCAACTCGGCTTTCGGATTGCCTTCGCCGAAGACAATGTTCGTGCGCGTTGAGGCAAGCTTGCAGCGCCGGCAATCGCCGAGGTCGCGGCGAATGTCATCGATGGTTTCGTCGGAGAGTAGAGTCTCGGTTAATGATGGCGCGGCTTCGCCGAAGATCGACGGCTCGCCAAAGAGCGAGACTTTCGCAGAGTTCCCTTGTTCAGTCGGCATAGTGATTGTCGGTTTCGGAACGAATTGTGGGGGCGAGATGATTGTTGGCGCGGGCGGCTCCGGGCGTTTCGTCTCGGTCGCGGCGGACGTCGTCAGCGCCGACTCTACGGCGGCGTGATCCTTGACTTTCGGCTGTGGCGCGGCGAGGCGCGATGTTTCGCCGATATACGTCAAACCAAGCTCGCCGTAATAGCGCAGATGTTCTTTGGCCTGGGCGATCAATTCTCTGAGTTCTTCTCGTGGATTCATATGTCAGGTTTCAGGTTTCAGGTTTCAGGTTTCATTTCTATGTTTTGCTGGCACCTCAAACCTGACACCTGTCACCTGTCACAGCAGCTTAGCGATCTCGTCCAGCGTCCGGTCGGACAGCGCGCGTTTGCTCTGAAGCGGCAGCTCGACGCGCGAGCCATCGCGTTTGAGAATCGTCGCGGCGTTGGTTTCGGCGCCGAATCCGGCGCCGGCGCGCGTGATGTCGTTGGCCACTATCAAATCCAGCCCCTTTTCGCGCAGCTTCCGCTCGGCGTATTCGAGCAGCGATTGCGATTCGGCCGCGAAGCCCGCGACGACGCGCCGCTCGCGGTTCGGGGCGGCGCCGACAGCGGCGATGATGTCCTCCGTCTCCTCAAGCTCGACGGTGATCGTCTTGCGCCCATCTTTTTTGATCTTCTGCTCGGCGCGGAGGGCCGGGCGGAAATCGGCCACGGCCGCCGAACCAATGAATACGGTCACGTCGTGGAGGCGCGACATCACGGCCTCGAACATTTCGCGCGTCGAACGGACGTCGACAGTCTCGACATTTTCCGGCGGAGGCAGATTGACCGGCCCTGAAATCAGAGTCACGCGAGCGCCCCGGTCGCGCGCGGCTTCGGCCATCGCGTAACCCATCTTGCCCGACGAACGGTTGGTGATGAAGCGGACCGGGTCGAGGTCTTCGACAGTCGGGCCTGCGGTGACCATTACATGCTCGCCGGCGAAATCTTTCGATTGGGACTCCGGACTCCCGGATTGCAGGTTGCGGAGAATTTCAAACGCGCGTTCGGCTATCTCTTCAGGCTCGGCCAATCGCCCCATGCCAACCTCACCGCAAGCCTGATAACCGACGCCGGGTTCGACAAACAAAACGCCGCGCTCTCGCAGTATTTTTATATTGGCCTGCGTCGCCGCGTGATTCCACATCTCGACGTTCATCGCCGGGGCTATTAAAACCGGATTGGTGTTTGAAAGGTAGACCGTGGAGAGGAAATCGTCGGCGACCCCGTGGGCGAATTTGGCTATGATGTTCGCCGTGGCTGGCGCGACCAGCAGCAGGTCGGCTTCACGCGCGACGGTGATGTGCTCGATAGTCGAGTAATTCGGGCGGTCGAACATCTCGACGATCACGGGCTGGCCCGAAAGCGCCTCGAAAGTCAGCGGGCGCACGAACTCGGTCGCATGGCGAGTCATCACGACGCGAATTTGAACGCCGCGACGCTGTAGCCCCCTCAGAATTTCGGCGGCCTTGTAAGCGCCGATGCAGCCTGTGACGCCCAGAAGCACATTCATAAGAAATCAGGGAAAGACAAGGAGACAAGGAGACAAGGGGACAAGGAGATTTTTCTCTCCTTGTCCCCTTGTCTCCTTGTCTCCTTGTCTCCTTGTCTTCATTTCTCGCTCTTCTCGACGATCTCGAAATTGATCAACCCGCGCTCGACCTCTTCCAGCGCGACGCGGGTCGCTTTGGAATTGGCCATGTGGACGCGCGGCTGGGCGCCTTTCTGAATCTGTTTACTCCGTTTCGCCGCGATCAGAATCTTGCGGTATTTGCTGTCGATCGGAAACGGCTTCATCTCTTTTTTCTCCTCTTGATTATCAGCCATCTGACTTACCTCCTTCTTGGTTTGTTAAAGGTTTGTAGAATCCGCGCGCCGATTTCACCGCGGCGCCCCGTGCGGCAGCGCTCAGCCGTGATAATCGCGCCTAACTCGTTAATAGCCCGATTCAGGTCGTCGTTAATTACGACGTAATCGAAATTGACGTACTGCTCCATTTCGTGAAGAGCGCTTTCCAGCCGCAATCGCCGGTCATGCGCAGTGTCCGTCCCGCGACTTTCCAGACGTTCAGCCAGGGCGTCGAGCGACGGGGGCATGATGAAAACCGAGACCGCGTCAGGAAAAAGTTGGCGCGCCTGCGCCGCCCCCTGAATGTCTATTGTCAAAATCACGTCGGAGCCTGAGGATCGAACCTCTTCGACTGCTCGACGCGAGGTGCCGTAAAGATTGCCGTGCACCTCGGCCCATTCCAGAAAATCCCCGTTCGCGATCATCGCCTCGAATTCGGCGCGCGAGACGAAATGGTAATGAACGCCCTGCTTTTCGCCTGCGCGCGGGTGTCGCGACGTGAAAGAGATCGAAGGTCGCGCCCGATTGTCGCGCCCGAGCGCCCCGGCCACGAGCGTCGTCTTGCCCGCGCCCGATGGGGCCGAAACTATGATCAGATTACCAATCATAATGCGGAATTCGGAATGCGGAATTCGGAATTTTATTTCCGAATCCACGAGTCAAATCACGGTTTGTCGAATCGGGATCGAAACATATTTCAATCCGCATTCCGCATTCCGCATTCCGCATTATTCTACGTTCTGCGCCTGTTCTCTCAGCTTCTCGACTTCGGTCTTGATCTCGATAGCCGAATCGCAGACCGTAAGCTCCGACGATTTCGAGAGGATCGTGTTCGCCTCGCGGTTGATTTCCTGAAGCAGGAAATCGAGCTTCTTGCCGGTATCGCCGTCGCCCGAAAGCAGATCTTGCGTTTGCGCCAGATGGCTCTTCAAGCGCGCGATCTCTTCCGAGATGTCGCTGCGTTCGGCCAGATGCGCGACCTCCTGAGCCAGCCGCGTCTCGTCGATAGAAGCCTTTTCGATCAGCTCCTCTACGCGCTTCCGCAGTCTATCGCGGTAAGCGTCTACGATTCCGGCGGAGTCAGATTCGATGACGGCGACGTGATTTTCGATGCGCTCGACGCGCGCCAGCATCTCCTTCTGCAACTCGTGCCCTTCGACCGCGCGCATCGCGACCAGCGCCGTCAGCGCCTGCGTCAACGCAGCTTCGACGCCCTCGACCACCGCGCTGCCGAGCGCGCCTCCGGCGGTGGAAGGAGTCAAAACGTTAGGCAGCCGGGTGAGCGCCGCCAGGTCGGGTTCGCCCACAAGCCCGAACTCGTCACGCATCATGCGCAACGCGTCCAGGTAGCCGCGAATCAACGGGCGGTTGAGTTCAAAGACGACGTCGGCGACTTGTGTGAAATTGATCGCCACGTCGACGCGCCCGCGCGAGAGCGCGGCCTGAATCATTTTTTTGAGCGGGATTTCGAGCGACGCCAGGTCTTGCGGCGCGCGCCAGTGAATGTCAAGAGTGCGATGGTTGACCGAGCGCATATCGACTATCACGGTAAAATTCTCCCCGCTCGCCGTTCCTTGTCCGTATCCTGTCATGCTTTTGAGCATATCTTCTCTCCGGGAAGTCCCAGACCCTCATTTTTACAGGGCGCCGCTAGTCGGCTGAAAACGCCCCGCCGGCCGTCAAGCGCCGGCCGCCGGCCATTTCCTCTTCGGCGAACTGCAGTTCATAAAGCCTACGGTAAACGCCGTCGAGCCTAATCAACTCGTGATGCGCGCCCATCTCGACGACGCGTCCGGCGTCCAGCACGATGATGCGGTCGGCGCGGCGAACCGTCGAGAGCCTGTGGGCGATGACGATCGTCGTGCGACCGGCCATCAAATTATTGAGCGCCTGCTGCACCAGCATCTCACTTTCGGCGTCGAGCGCGCTGGTCGCCTCGTCGAGGATCAAAATTGGCGCGTTCTTCAGAATCGCGCGCGCGATCGCTATGCGCTGACGCTGCCCGCCCGAAAGTATCAAGCCGCGTTCGCCGGTTACAGTATTGTAGCCTTTCGGCAGCTTGCTTATGAACTCTTCGGCGAGCGCTGCGCGCGCGGCCCGCCTGACCGCTTCATCGTCGCCGTCGGCGCTGTACGCTCCGTAGGCGATGTTTGCCCGCACGGTGTCGTTGAATAGATGCGTCTCCTGAGTGACCACCGCGATGGAGCGGCGCAGCGAAGCGATTCGGAGGTCGCGCACATCTTGGCCGTCTATTAATACCGCGCCTTCGACCACGTCGTAAAATCGCGGGATCAAATTTATCAGTGTACTCTTACCCGCGCCGCTTTGGCCAACTACGGCGACCGTTTCGCCCGCGCGGACCTTGAACGAGACGTCTTCGAGCGCCGGCAGATCGAAGCCCTCGCCGTAATGGAAGCTGACGTCGCGGAATTCTATCTGCCGCGAGAAGCGTGCCAGTTCCAACGCTCCCGGCTTGTCGCGCATCTCGACCTGTTCGTCCATGATCTTGAAGATGCGCGCGGAGGAGGCCAACCCCTGTTGCAAGTCATGCTGCAACCGGCTCAGGCGGCGGATCGGGTCGTAGGCCTTGAACATCGTCACCAGAAATGCGGCGAAGGCGCCCAGGGTCATCCCCCCCCCCGAAATGCTGCGCCGGGCGTAGATCAACAACGCGGCGAAGGCGACGATGCCCACGGTCTCGAGCACGATCGGCGAGAGAAAGTAGATTCGCATCGCGCGCATTTGATCGCGCATCTGCTTGCGCGCCGCGTCGCGGAAGCGCCGGCTCTCGTAATCCTCCCTTCCGAAAGCCTTGACGACGCGCTGCGACGAGATCGCTTCCTGCGCGACGTCGAGCATTTCGGCGCCGCTCTGTTGCCGCGAATTGATGTAATGGCGCAGCCGCTGGTTGAATTTGGTGACCAGATAGGCCACCGGCGGACCCAGCAGCAACAGCGCCGACGCCAGCCACCCGTTGAACCAGAAAAGCAGCGCCAGGTAGATGACGAGGCTGACCGATTCGCGCAGCAGGTCGCGCACCGTCTCGGAGACGGCGCGTTCCACCAGCGCGGCGTCGCTCATTAAATGAGCGGTCAGTTCGTTCGTCGGATGCTTGGCGAAGAAGGGCGCGGCCTGGCGCGTGATGTGATCGTAAAGTGACGAACGGACATCGGCGATCACGCTCTGGCCGATGTGGCTCATGAAATATGACGAGAAATAATCGGCCACGCCCTTCGCCAGCGTAAGACCAACCAGCAGAACCGCGATCACACGAAGATCAATGGCGCCAGTGTTCGGCCAATATTCCCCGAACGGGAGGCCTGCGAACATTCCGCCTCCGCTCTGAGCGCGCGATATTGTGTTGAAGATCGGCTGCAACAGCAGGATAGTCCCGCCCTCCAGTAATCCGGTCGCGACCATCAGAACAACTGAAATCGCAAAGACGATCCGGTAGGGCTTGAGGTATCTGAGCAGTCGAGAGAATTCGGTCATCACTTACAGCGGCGCGGGATAGATCAGAGTCGGCAATGACAGCGCCTCTTGCGGCGGGTCATCGGGAAAGCCTGAATTATAGGCGTCGCGCCAAAAACGCGTCAAGGTCGGCCCCGAATCGAGAATCGAGAATCGAAGATCGAGGATCGCGATTTTTATCTTCGATCCTCGACCTCGATCCTCGATCTTCGGGGTTTAACTAGCCTTGATAGAAGCAGGCCAGCAGAAATGCGCTGGCCAACAGGACGTTGAATAGGATCAGGAAAATGACCAGTGAACGTTCATCCCTTTTGATTTGCTCTTTGCTGATGACCGACATTTCGTACCTCTTAACGCTTGATAATAAACCTCATCCGCGCATTGCTTTGTGAATGGGACAGCGGAGTGCAAAGCCCGTGCCGCCTTTGAGACATTCCCCGACCCGCTTTGGACGAGAAATATTCTTCGAGAACCGCGGCGGGAAATCGCGGCTACTGAGAAGGGCTTACGAGAAGATTCGGGAGGACTGCGCAGAAGCAATAGGCCAAGAAGGAATCAAAAGCCTGATAAAAAGCGGCGCCTTGGGTCGACGATATGGATTATCACCCCACACGATATGGCGCAAGATTCAATCTAAGGCGCGCGGTCCAGGCGCCCGCCGCAGGCGTCCTTGTAGGCGCGAGAATAGAGCGGAATCAATCCAAAGGAGCGCGATACCCCGGTCTGGTCCTGGCGACGAAGCCGGGGCGATTAAGTTTGACTCGTAAAGTTCGCCACTTGCCGTTGTGTTTCTCGTTTGTGGGGTAATAGGACATCGAGTAGTAAGTCCGCAATTCGGCGGCGATCTGCGAATACGCGGGTTCGAGCTGTTTCAGATCTTTGACGGGGTAGACACGGCCCGCGGTCTTATCGGCCATCTCGCGTAATTCGCGACGGGCCGACTCATACAGCTGCCGGTTGATCTGCGCGCGTTCCTCCCGCGAGAGTCTGCAGTGGAGCTGATTCTCGCTCATTATGACGCCCTTTCCATATTCGGTCAGGTATTTCTCGAACTGCTTGCGCGAAAATTCAAAATGGCTCTCGTCCTTGCAATCGCGCGTCATTCCAGTCTGCGTGAACACTTCGGTGTCGAGTTCCAGAAAATAGGTCAGGATGTTCAAACGTTCAATCTCGGTCAGAATCTGTCCGAAGGTCGTGTAGCCGAACGAATCGACGCCATCCGTGAGGGCGACGATCGCCTTGCGGCCTTCGACCCCCTTGAAGACTTCATCAATCGCCAATTTCAGAGAGTCGTAAAACGAGGTCCCCGAGCCGGATTTCAAAAGCCGCAAAGCCTCCTCGATCTCCACGTGTTCGGAGGTCAGGTCTTTCAGCAACTCGACCTCCTTGCTGAATTGAATGACGGCGACGCGATCTCGCGGGCGAAGCTCGTCGAGGAAGCGGAGCGCGGCGCGGCGCATCAATTCGACCTCATGGCTCGCGCTGCCTGACGTGTCGAGCAACAAGACCAGATTGAAAGGCGCGTCGGTGGCCGAAAAACTGTTGATCGCCTGGCGGACGCCGTCTTCGTATATGGTGAAATCCGAAGCTTTCAACGCCCCCGAAATGCGATTGCCGTCGCGGTCGGTCACGATCGCGTCAACCGTAACCAGGTCGGTATTGAGTCGGATCGTTCCCATCTCGCTCTGTTTATCCTGTCTCTCTCGGTCCTGCGGCTCCTGCGCGGCCAGATGCGGGACAAAAGCAGTCAGCGCTAGCAACAGAGACACGGAGACACAGAGACACAGCGACGGGGCGACGGGGCGACGGGGCGATGGGGCGACGATGCGACGAGCGGAAATTTTTGCCCTGTCGCCCCGTCGCCCCGTCGCCCTGTCTCCCTCTCTCTGTGTCTCTGCGCCTCTGTGGCCAAACCTGGATTTAAAAAACAGCATAAGAGATCTCCTTACAGCGAAAGCGCGGGCGATAAGTATAATATTCTCCAAAGCACGAAGAAACGAAGAGCTATGGATACGACTGAATTTTCCTGGCGCACGCGGCGGGAATCGCTTTCGAGATTCGCCGAAGAGGTTTTCGACATCCTGATCATCGGCGGGGGGATAACCGGCGCCGGCCTGGCGCTTGACGCGGCGTTGCGCGGCCTACGCGTCGCGCTGGTCGAAAAGCGCGATTTCGCCGCCGGCACGTCCAGCCGCTCGACAAAACTCATCCACGGCGGGTTGCGGTATCTGGAACATTTCGACTTTGCGCTCGTCCGCGAGGGGCTGCGGGAACGGGCGATACTCACCCGAAACGCCCCGCGACTCGCCCGGCCGTTCCCGTTCGTCATTCCGATCTACGAAAATCGGCGGCGGAATTACGACCGCCCGCTGAAGATGCGGTTGGGGTTGTTGCTTTACGATCTGCTGGCGGGCCGGCGCAACTTAGCGCGGCATCGAAGATTAAGCCGCGGCGAGGCCGTGAGGCTCGCGCCCCAGCTCGATCCGCGGGGACTGAAAGGCGCATTCCTCTATTACGACGCGGTGACGAATGATTCGAGACTGGTCATAGAAGTGATTAAGGCCGCGCGCAAGCGCGGGGCCGAGTTCGCGAATTACACACGGGTCGACGGTTTCATCAAAGGCAGGGACCGGAAGATCGAGGGCGCGCGTTTACATGACGAACTGGTGGGCGGCGAAATCGAATGCCGCGCGCGAATCGTGATCAACGCGACCGGCGTATGGATGGAAGACACGATCAGACTCGACTGTCAAGAGGCGAACGGATTGAACAAACGCCTGCGCCCGGCGAAAGGCGTTCACCTGACCGTCCCTGCGGATCGTCTACGCGTCGACGCTGCGTGGCTGATCCCGTCATTGACCAGCCATCGATTCTATTTCGTTGTCCCCTGGGAAGGGCGCGTTAACATCGGGACCACCGACACCGACTACATCGGCGATAAAGACCATCCGCATGCGGAAGCTGAAGAGGTCAACGAAATTCTGGGCGCGATCAATTCCTATTTCCCGGAAGCGCGTCTCGAACCGTCCGACGTGATTTCGAGCTGGGCCGGGTTGCGCCCGTTGATCACTGATCCCCGCGCGAGCGCCACCACCGCTGTTTCGCGCAAAGAAGAGATCATCGAGTCCGAAGACGGCCTGATCTCGATTGGCGGCGGCAAGCTGACGACCTACAGGTTGATGGCTGAACGCGGAATAAACCTCGCCGCGAAGCGGTTGTACGAAAGATTCAACATCGCGGCCGGCGCCGCGAGCGCTAAAGACGCGGCCATCGACGGAGAGATAAGCCCCGGCGAATTAACGATTACGCCCGAGTCATTGTCGCAGACCGAAAACCTCCCGCTCGAAACGGCGCAACACCTGATGCGCGATTACGGCGCCGATTATCGACGCCTGATCGAATTGACGCGCGAAGATGAACGACTGCGCGGGCGCCTGGTCGAAGGACTGCCGCAGATTCTCGCCGAAATCGTTTATGCGGCGCGTTACGAGATGGCGCTTACTCTGGCCGACGTGATGACGCGACGCACTCGGTTGGCGATGTTGGCAGGAAAAGCGGCGTTGAACTGCGCCGCGATTGTCGCGGTCGCTATGGCGTGCGAATTGGGGTGGAGTGGAGAGCAGATCGAGCGACAGATTGCCCAGTTCACCGCCGAATTCGAGCGCGAGTTTGCCGTCTCGGCCTGCGCTTCGCTTGGAAACCATGAATGAGTTACGTGGTTGATGTTGATGGGGTCGTCTGCGGCCTGAATATAGAAGGGCGGATAATCCGAAAATTCGTACTAAATTCAGAAATTTGGACGATATCTGACCAGCTGCCCGACGTTCAATCTTAATAAATAGAGTCGAATCAACGCCGAAAGCTCACGGCGACAGTGGGCATAAATATTGCTTTTATCTCAGCAAACGCAATTTTTTCTCTATCAAGCATTTAATAGCAACATTGTCGGCTGCAAGCAGTTCGCCAGCCGGGCTAAATTCTGGTCTCGTTTTCCAAGCGCGGGGAAGGGCTTGGCTTGAATTTAGTTCCTTCCCTTAATATACGAAAAACGGTCCAACCATCAACGAAGCGCGCATTCAGGCCGGAAGGGTTCGCCAACGAACCGCCGCCCCCTGAAGGAGCGGCTTCGCGCATTGCTATTTGGCTCAGGCAATCACGCATAGACGGAAGTTGAAGCGCAATCAAACACAGCAAAGCCGGAGAAGCAGAGGGCGCAAACTGGTTTCAACTTCTTCCCATTTCCAACACCAAGGAGGAATCCGACTATGAAACGCAGAGGTCCCATCCTGATTTCTATCATCGCTTTCGCATCTCTGATGTCGCTCACGGCCTTCGGGCAGTTTACGTCTTCGATCTCAGGGACGATCCACGACCCCGACGGCGCGGTTATCTCTGGCGCGACAGTCATAGTGAAAAACACCGCCACCGGCGGCGAGTTCAAAGCAACCAGTTCCGGCAGCGGAGTTTATACCGTGCCCTCGCTAGGCGCCGGAACTTATATAGTCACGGTCTCGGCGCCGGGCTTCAAACAGGCGGTCGCGCAGGATGTCAAGCTCGACGCCGGTGTCCCGGCTACCGTCAATGTAAGGCTGGAAGTGGGCTCCGCCACCGAATCGGTCGTCGTGCAGGGCGGCGGCGAGATAGTGCAGACGCAGACGGCCAATATCTCGACCACGCTGAACGTCAGCCAGATCTCCAATCTCCCGCTGCAAAGCCGCAATACCATGTACTTTCTCACTTTGCTGCCGGGCACGAACACGACCGGAGGGCCGCGCGGGTCTACCTTCAACGGCCTGCCACAGA
>Ga0207428_10003831_pt1 | contig 14426 bp, 18 predicted proteins | sample RhiMethybrSRZTD1_FD_187600 | JGI IMG/M metagenome (GOLD analysis project Ga0207428, IMG submission 187600) | Populus rhizosphere microbial communities from Tennessee, USA - Rhizosphere MetaG P. TD hybrid SRZTD1 (SPAdes) (version 3) | ecosystem: Host-associated > Plants > Roots > Rhizosphere >... | reverse complement strand
CCGCCTGCGGTAGCGGGCGTTGATCTTCGCAACCCAAATCAATTAGACAGACATAGGTCAGCCGCCGGCCAAAGCAGACCGTTCCAACAGCGCGTCCAGAATCCGATCGGCCGTCTTCCCGTCCCAAAGCGCTGGGACGCGAAGCGTCGATTGGTCGAGCGGATTGTCGAGCGCGTAATTTGCGGCGGCCACGATTTTGTTTGTATCGGTACCGGCGAGTGCGTTTGTACCCATCTCAACCGTGATCGGCCGCTCAGTATTTTCGCGCAAGGTAATGCAGGGAATGCCCAGCACCGTCGTTTCTTCCTGGATACCGCCGGAATCGGTCAAAACCAACTTAGCCTGGCTCACCAGACTGAGAAAATCCAAATAACCCAGAGGGTCGATGAGCAGCAGGTTCTTGAGGTTTTCAGTTCGCTCAGTCAACCCGAGTTCATCGATCATCCGCCGCGTGCGCGGGTGCGCGGGAAAAACAATCGGTACGCGCCGGCTGATTTCCTGCAACGCGTCCAGAATGCGGGCGAAAGCATCTTTCTCATCCACGTTCGAGGGACGATGCAGGGTCAGCACCGCGTATTCGCGTGGCTGCAAATTCAGTTCGGAAAGAACCTGAGAGTGTTGTGAGCGTTCGAGGTGCGCCAACAGTGAATCGATCATGATGTTGCCAACAAATCGAATTCGCTCGTCAGGGATTCCTTCAGCGCGAAGGTTTTCATTCGCATCGGGTGACGGAGTCAGCAACAACTCCGCAATCTGGTCCGTCAGAATGCGATTGATTTCTTCCGGCATGGTGCGGTCGCGACTGCGAAGGCCGGCCTCGACGTGGGCAACCTTTACTCCCAGCTTGGCGCAAACCAAAGCGCAGGCGACGGTTGAATTTACATCGCCCACGACCACGACCCAATCCGGCTTTTCATTGATTACGTATGGCTCGAAAGCCTGAATAACACCGGCAGTCTGCACGGCATGACTGGCTGATCCGACGCCGAGGTCAACGTCGGGTTCCGGCATCGCGAGGTCGCGAAAGAATGCATCGGACATCCTCGCATCATAGTGTTGGCCGGTGTGAACCAGGATCGATTGGAACTCGCCGGAGCGGCGCTTCATAGCCGCAACTATGGGCGCCACTTTCATGAAGTTGGGCCGGGCACCGGCAACGTTGATTACTTTGAGCATGGGCTTTACAGGGTCACTAAATCGAAATCCGCAAGCGCGCATGACTATCCCCGATCTGCGTTCGTCTAGTCAATTGGGCGCTCTCTAGCAGAGGAAACTGCATACTCAGCGGGACTGTTCTCGCCAATTTAATCGCTGAATTACATTGACAATCGAGCGTGTCTTTTGTTAGTTATGCTTCGCTGTTTGCGATTCAAATCCTGATAAAAGAATCAGAATTCCTTGTTATTGTTCAGCAAAGAGCCCGTTTGCGTTGTTTTCTGCTGACAAACGCTGCGGTTTACTTCAGTCGGCCCTCCCATGGCTTTGGAGTATCGAGTAGTCAAAAATTGAAACTTTAGGAGATTAAACATGTCCCAAAATTGGACCCCGCCCTCGGCCGGAGGCTCGGCAACCGTACCAAACTATATGGTGCCGGCCATCATTTCGATTTTCTGCTGCTGGCCGCTCGCGATTGCGGCAATCATCTTCGCCGCGAAGGTCAATGGTCAGGTCGCTGCCGGCGATATTGCCGGTGCTCAGGACTCTTCCAAGAAAGCCAAGATGTTTAGCTTTATCGCCATTGGCATTGGCGTAGCCGTCTGGGTGATTTACGGAATTATGATTCTGGTCGGCGGTGGCCTAAGCATGATGGGCGGGCGCTAAACCAGGAGCGAATTCGCACTCCAAAGCAACGACCGCGTCGGCCCTGAAGTATGAAAGTATTGAGTTTTTGAGAGCGCCGGCGGTCGTTGCTTGCTTTTTTGGCCTATCGATTGCAAATCGCCAGAGTCTTCAAAGCATCAGCCAGGCACCCCCATGGTGGTTTTCTGTACCAAATGCGGCGCACAAAATGATGACTCTTCGCCGCAGTGTGCTCAGTGCCAGGCCACCTTACCCGTGATCGGCAGCCGGCCCACAGAGTATCAGCCGGATTATCAATCGCCATTCCAGACAGGTTACGAGCCGATTCAGCCTCCGGCGCCCATGTATGGCCAGGGCTCAAATCTGGATTGGCAAAACAGGGGCGCGGACAAAAAGATCGTCGCGGGCATCCTGGGAATCGTAGTGGGCGGATTTGGAATTCATAAATTTATTCTGGGCTACCAGAGAGAAGGCCTCATCATGTTGCTCGTGTCGGTGCTGAGCTGTGGCATGTTGGCCGGAGTCATGCACATCATCGGCATCGTTGAGGGGATCATTTATCTCACCCAGAGCGACGAAGATTTCGTCCGGACTTACGTTCAGGGGCGCAAAGGTTGGTTGTGATAGGCGAATTAGGGCCACAAGTTTTCATCAGTCTGGAATTCTGAGATAATCCTCTCGTATGAGCCAGATATTGGAGCTACCGGATAGGATTTATGAGGCACTTGCGGCTGCTGCACGGAAGGATGGCCTGACGGCTGTCGAGTGGTTGGAGATTCAATTGCTTACTTCGTCTGAATCTATCGATGAGCGGCCCCTTTCCGAACTCCTGGCGGGCATAATCGGAGTAGTTGACAGCACTGAAGCCCAGAATATCGATCGAACACCATTCAGTACGGCACTTGGCGAAAAGTTTCGCAAACAGGGTCTGAGGATTCCATGACTTTGACGGATGCCGGCCCACTAATTGCCCTGATTGACAAAGGCCAGGGCGTTCCTCACCAGCAGTGCGTCGAAGCGCAAAAGAGCCTCCGAGGTCCCTTGCTGACAACTTGGCCTTGTTTCACCGAAGCGATGTACTTTCTCGGTCACCTGGCAGGTTGGAGCGGCCAGGAAGCGTTATGGAACTTGCTAAGTCAACAGACTCTCTTTGTTCATACTCCTAACGTTCGGGCGACTGAGCGGATTCGAACACTCATGGAAAAATACAAAGACACTCCAATGGATTTGGCGGATGCGTCATTAGTGACACTAGCTGAAGAGATTGGTCTGAAAATGATCTTTACTCTGGATACTGACTTTTACATATATCGGATTAACGGCAAAGAGAATTTTGATGTCATTCCGTAAGTGATTTTTGAGATGTCTGGCTTTTATTTTGTCGATACAACACCGGATCGCGCGCGCCAATTGATGGTCGCGGCCACGATTTGGGCAGGACTAACCGCCATATCGATCTTCCTGTTCTTCTTTAATCCTTCGAGCCCGGCAAATCAGTGGTTTCCCAAGTGTCCGTTCCGTCTGGTTACCGGTTTTCAATGTCCCGGTTGTGGTGCGACGCGCGCGTTTTATCAGTTGCTGCACCTTCATCCGGTCGCCGCGTTCAAGTTTAATCCGCTGATAATGCTGACGTTACCGTTCCTCATCTACGGTTTTCTGGGATTTACCAAAAGTGCAATTACCGGAAAGCCCTATCGCCGTTTATTCATTCCGCCGATTTACCTCTGGGCCTGGCTGGTTCTGATGATCTTCTTTTGGATCTTTCGGAACACGCCCTGGTATCCGTTTGTTTCCTGAGGCCGGCGCGGATTACTCTTCACCCTTCGTCGATCGAATCGAGACAAACTGCGCCGCCGCAGAATCATGTTCGCGCTTCCGGCGATACCAGAGTGAAACCGTAATCCCTACCAGCAGCGCCACGGCCAATCCGCCAAAAAGCAGCTTTCCCAAATCATTAAAGCCGCACTCGTCGCAGTCACCCGCCAGCAGGGCAGCATAGGCCGCGCTCTGGAACGCGTTCACCAGAAACACCCCAACGGCAGAAGTCATAAACAGGTCGAATAGTTGAAACATTGCCAACCTCCGCTAAGTGGTCTGTACGCTTAGACACTCAGGCTCTCGGTTTGTTCCGTCGGCCCTTCGGCTCTCAACCTCGATCTCCAGAACCGTTCCCGCATTTACGATTTGCCATTCACCCTTTACCATTCGTCTATGAACTCTGATCCCGCAATCCGCATCGCCATGCTGCCGCGCGACACAAACTCGCAGGGCACGATCTTTGGCGGCGTCATTCTCAGTTACATCGACATGGCCGGGGCCATCGAAGCCCACCGCCATACCGAAATGGATCGCTTCGTCACCGTCGCCATGCGCGAAGTGATATTTCACGCGCCGGTATTCGTCGGCGACCTGGTCAGTTTTTATTGCGAGACGCTAAAGGTTGGAACTACTTCGATCACTGTGCGTGTCGTCGTCGAAGCCGAACGTTATGGTGAGCCGGATGAGAAGGCCCGCGTTACTCAGGCGGAAGTGGTGTACGTCGCGGTGGATAAAGATGGGACAAAAGTGAAAATCACGGTGAAGTGACTTTGGAGTGCGGCGGCTTGGCGCCGCTTTGTTTTTGCCCAGTCCAAAGCGCCGACAAGTCGGCGCACTCCAAAATTTTACCAGCGATGATAGGCAGGGTGTCCGGGCTTTACGGCTACGAACGTTCCCCGGCAGGTGGCGCAAACTTTACCATGCGCAATTAACTCGCCTTCAACGATCGCGCGATCAGCCGTTGACTCAATTACCCGCGCGCGCAATTCGATCGGTTTATCAGTCGGAGTTGGACGCATTAGTTTGATCGCATAATCTGCGGTCACCGTGCACGGCGGATGCTCCGCGCCGGCTTGCTTCATCAAATGATAAGCAGCGGCCCAGTTGCAGTGGCAATCGAGCAGCGTGCCGATGATGCCGCCGCTCAACATTCCGGGAAAGGCCTCCTGCCAGGTTTCCGGATCGAAGGTGGCAACGACCTCATTCCCTTCCGGGAAGCTGCGAATGTGCAGGCCCTTTTCGTTGGCCGGCCCACAACCAAAGCAAGCATTGTTGGGCGCGTAAGTTTCCTGGATACTTTTTTCCATAATGTCCAATGTCCAATGTCCAATGTCCAAAGTCAAAAAGAGGGCCCTACCGACTTTGGACTTTAGACTTTGGACTTTGGACATTCCGTAGCTGTTCGCGCAATTTGAACCTCTGCACCTTCCCGGTCGCCGTGTAAGGCAACTCCGACACAAATAAGTAACGACGCGGTTGCTTGAATCGCGGCAATACGCTCGCACAAAGCTCACGCAAGCTGCTTTCCGACTTCAGCTGCTCGCTTCCGTCGGCGAGCACGACAAAGGCGCAAACGCACGATAAACCGTCGTCGTCAGATCCTTCAACCACCGCGGCAGCCCGGGTTGATTCATGTTTCAACAAGACACTCTCGACTTCGATTGGTGAAACCCACTGACCGGTGGGTTTGAAGCAATCGTCGCTCCGGCCCATGTGCCACCAAAATCCGGACCAGTCACATCTATACAAATCGCCAGTCCGCGTCCAGCCATCCACAAACGTTTCCGCAGAAGTCTCAGCCCGCTGCCAGTAACGCGACGCGGCGCTGTCGCCGCGAATCCAGAGGTTGCCGACTTCACCAGTCCTGGTGGCCACGCCTTCATGATCAATTAATTTTGCCTCGAACCCACTTAACAGCTTACCGCTGCTGCCATATCGCAGGTCCCCCGAATGATTCGACATGAACATGTGCAGCATCTCAGTTGAGCCGATGCCATCCAGCACTTCCACTCCAAAGGTCTTCTGCCATTCCTGGCCCAGCCGCGCCGGCAAAGCCTCGCCTGCCGATACGCATAGACGCAAACTCGAACAATCGAGCGCGGCTTTACTACGGTGATGCTCAAGCAGCATTCGATAAACAACCGGCACGCCAAAAAATATTGTGGGTTGGTATTCGTTGAGAATCTGACTGACCACGTCAGGGGTCGGTTTGTCCCGGCAAAGAACAGTGGTCAGGCCGTTGAGCAAAGGAAAAGTGAAGCTGTTTCCCAACCCATAGGCAAAAGGCAAACGCGATGACGAAAAAAGACGATCGCCTTCGCGAAGTTGCAGCACCTCACGACAAAAAGTTTGGTCAGTATAGAAAATGTCCGCCTGCGTGTGTACGGCGCCTTTCGGCTCACCGGTGCTGCCGGAGGTGTAAAGAATGAAAGCGTCCGCATCCGTGTCAGAAGCCTGACCGTGAGGGAGGGCATCGTTGTCGGCGAGATCCGCAATCTCACGACGTCCATCGTTCGCAAAGTCCTCAACGTGCACGCCCGGAATTTCCTGAGCCAGTCCGTCGTCGCCTCGACGAACGACGATCAGGTTCTTCAGATCCGCGGGTAACGGAGAATTCTGAAACAATGCCGTCGCGGTTGACGCTTCCACCACCGCCGCCCACGCGCCGCAATCTTTGAGAATGAAAAGTTGATCTTCGCGGCCCAGTGCGAGATTGATCGGGACCGCGATCGCGCCAATGGAAATGATGGCCACGAATGCGGCGATGAACTCGGGAGAATCAGCCAACAGCAAGGCCACGCGATCTCCATTGCTCACGCCGAGCGCGTTCAGGACTTCGGCGACGCGCACCGTCTCAGCGTCCAGGTCGGCATAAGTAAGTTTGCGACCCTCGAATAACACCGCCTCACGCAACGAACGATCGGCCGGAAATAGACGATTGAAAAGATTCATGGTCAGTTTGCGGGCTGAAAATGTAACACAAGCCCAGCGACCTCTCCGACTCGCCCCCGACAATCCTGAACGCGTTCAAAAAAGTGCTTGACAGCCTAATGAAGCCGAGCGTAGACTGCAAGAGTTGAACGTGTTCAATTTCCCTGAAGGAGGCCAAAAATGGACATCACAATCATGACTTACCTGCTCTATCTCGGCATTACCATCGCGCTGACCATCTGGGTCGCGCACACGCTGCACAAAAACGGCCGCATCTTTCTGGTGGACGTTTTTCACGGCAATGAGCCCCTGGCTGATTCGGTCAATCACCTGCTGGTGGTGGGCTTTTACCTGATCAATCTGGGTTACGTTAGTCTGGCGCTGAAACTCGGCTACGACATTGCCACTCCGAAGGAAGGTATCGAAGCGCTTTCGGTAAAAGTCGGCACGGTGATGCTGGTGCTGGGCGGCATGCATTTCTTCAACCTGCTGATTTTCAGCCGGATGCGGCAACGCGCGAATCAGCGTAACGCTCCACCGCCCGTGACGCCAGATGCTTTTACGCCAGTTCGGGAGGTTTGACCATGTCAAAACTAACTCTGCTCTTTGATCCTGGTTGCGGCCTGTGCCGGCGCGTCCATGGATGGCTGGCTGACCAGCCGAAGCTCATTGAACTGCGGATGATCCCGATCAAGTCCGAGCGCGCCAGACAACGCTTTCCGGAGTTGAATCATGAAATGACGTCGGAAGACCTGACGGTGATCACTGATCAAGGCGCAGTGTACTTCGGCCCTAAAGCCTGGCTGATGGTGCTTTGGGCGCTCAAGCGTTATCGCGAATGGTCTTACCGTCTGTCGTCCCCAGAGCTTTTGCCGACAACACGGCGCGTGGTGTCGATGATTTCGCAACATCGTTACCAAATCAGTCGCGTTACCGCCAGCCTATTGAGGTAATCTGCCATGGAACCTGCCTACCTGCATAAAGAGACAAAGACGCCCAAGGGCGAACAGACCCGCGAGTTGATCCTGAACAGCGCGCTCGATCTTTTGGGAGAGCACGGCTACGAGAAGACGACAATGCGGGCCATCGCCCGGCGCGCCGGAGTTTCGCTCGGCAATGCGTATCACTACTTTGGCTCGAAGGAGCACTTGATCCAGGCGTTCTATCATCGACTTCATGAGGAACATCTGGCCGTGACGCGCCCGGCGCTGGAAAAAGAGTCGAGTTTTAAAGCGCGCCTGCTCACCGTCATGAAGCTCAAGATCTCCACGCTCGAGCCTTATCACGAATTTGCCGGCGTACTGTTCAAGACTGCTGCCGACCCGCACAGTCCGCTTAATCCATTCGCGCACGCCTCAGCGCCAGTGCGCCGGGACAGTATCGAGTTTTTTGAGGAACTGATCGTGGATACCAGGGCGCGGATCCCCGCGGATCTGCGGGCCGAATTGCCGTACCTGCTTTGGCTGTACCACATGGGTGTGATTCTTTTCTGGATTCACGATTCATCACCCAAGCGCGCGCGCACCTATCGACTGATCGATCAGACAGTCGATTTGCTCGACAAACTGATTTCACTGGCGAGCAATCCGCTGATGCGGCCGGTGCGCAAGCGCGCTTTGACGATGTTTACCGAATTGCGCGATTTGGAATTGGCGGAATCCTAAAGCGGGCGATACGCACTTGTTTAATTGGTCGGCGAACCAACATAGTCAGGAGGGAATGCATGAGAATCGCAATCACTGGTGGAACCGGTTTCATTGGCGGGCATCTTGCCAGGCGGCTGGCTGCCGAAGGGCACGAAGTCATCCTGCTGGCCCGTGGGACTCGCGAAAAGAAAGTGCGACCCGGAATGAAATTTGTCGCGAGCGACTTGTCGAATGAAATCGAGCTTAGCAGCACCCCAGAGGGGTGCGTACCGATAACCGGCCTCGCTCAAGCGTTAGCTGGTTGCGAGGCGGTCGTGCATTGCGCAGGAATCAATCGCGAGATCGGCTCTCAGACTTATCAAAAGGTCCACGTCGAAGCCACCAGGAACGTCGTCAACGCAGCTCAGACCGCCGGTGTCAGGAAGATCATGTTGATGAGTTTCCTGAGAGCCCGCCCCAACTGCGGCTCGCCGTACCACGAATCAAAATGGGCAGCCGAGGAGATCGTTCGGCGTTCGACCCTTGATTACACAATCATTCGGGCGGGGATGGTTTACGGTCGTGGCGATCATATGTTGGATCATCTCAGCCATGCGTTGCACACATTTCCCTTCTTTGCAATGGTTGGCTTCAAAGAGAACAGTATCCGCCCACTCGCGATCGAAGATCTGATCGAGGTGTTACGGACCGCGTTAACCGATCAGCGACTGAGCAAGCGGACGTTCGCTTTGACCGGCGCCGAGGAACTTTATCTCAGCGAGGCCGTGCGCCGCGTTGCTGCAGTCACGGGCACAAGTGTCCGCATGTTCCGCGCGCCGGTTTGGTTCCATTACCTGCTGGCTCGTTTTTGGGAGTTAACGATGAACGTTCCGCTGGCGGCGCGGGCGCAGATCCGGATTCTCTCAGAGGGAGTCGTTGAACCGGCGCTGCCCTGCGATCCCCTGCCCGCAGACCTCTTGCCGCAGCGCGAATTTAACGATGAGCAAATTCGCAAGGGCCTGCCTGAACCGGGTCCGTTCACGCTGCGAGATTTGAGGTGCTGCTGTGCGTGAAGCCGAAGCGAAAGCAATTGTCCTCTATGACGGTGTCTGCGGTCTTTGCAATCGCGCTGTGCAATTCCTTTTGAAGAGAGATCGTCATGATCGTCTTCAGTTCGCTTCGTTGCAAAGCGACCTTGCCGCCAAGGTGCTAAACCGGCACGGTATGAATCCGAAAGGCCTCGACACTGTCTATGCGGTGCTCAATTATGGTGAGCCAAACGAAACACTGCTGGCCAAGGGAGATGCTTTTCTCTTCTTTGCCGGCGTTATTGATGGGGTTTGGAGTGTGGCGAGCGTCGTCAAAGTCGTTCCGCGGCCGGTGCGCAACTGGCTCTACGACTTCGTGGCGCGACACCGCTATCAGGTGTTCGGTAAGTCTGAAAGCTGCATGCTCCCCGACCCGAAGCAAAGGCATAAGTTCCTTGAAGTGTGAAGGTGAATTATGAAGATCGTGATTCCCGGGGGCTCTGGTTACGTAGGAACGGTGCTCGCTCGCGCCCTGCACAAGCTGCAGAATGAAGTCGTGGTGCTCAGCCGCCGCCAGAGAAAAGCGCCATGGCGTACCGTTAGCTGGGACGGAGAGACACTCGGTGACTGGACCCAGGAATTTGAAGCTGCCGACGCCGTTATCAATCTCGCTGGGCAAAGCGTTAACTGTCGCTACACCGACGAGAATCGCCGGATTATTACTGAGTCGCGCTTGAAATCTACCAAAGTTGTCGGTGATGCGATCGCGCAGGCCTGGAAGCCGCCCAGAGTCTGGCTACAAGCGAGCACGGCAACGATCTACGCGCACCGTTATGACGCGCCCAATGATGAGGCGACCGGCATCATCGGCGGTTCGGAACCCGACGCGCCGGACACCTGGCGGTTCAGTATCAAAGTGGCCAAGGGTTGGGAGCGCGCGCTGAAAGAATCGCCGACGCCAAATACCCGCCGGGTGGCGATGCGTAGCGCAATCCTCATGCATCCTGATTCAGGTTCGCCGTTCGACATCATCCTGCGTTTGGTGCGATTCGGATTGGGCGGTCAGGCCGGCGATGGCCGGCAATATATGTCCTGGATTCATGAGCAGGATTTTGTGCGCGCCGTGCTTTGGCTGATCGAGCATGAAGAACTCGAAGGTCCGGTTAACCTCGCTTCGCCTAACCCCTTGACGAATGCTGAATTCATGCGCGCGTTGCGCGCGGCGTGGGGCGTGCCGCTGGGCCTTCCGGCTTTCGAGTGGATGCTGGAACTGGGCGCGTTCATGCTGAACAGCGAAACAGAACTGATCCTCAAGAGCCGTCGAGTAGTTCCGACGCGGCTTTTGGAATCGGGTTTTGATTTTCAGTATCCGAATTGGCCCGACGCGGCGAGAGAGTTGTGCGCCCGAGTGCGGGCGAACGGGACTGGTGCTTGAAGAGTCCCTGGGGGTGGTGCGGTAGTTTGAAATTCTCTGCGCCACCTCGGCGTTCTCTGCGTCTCCGCGGTGAATGTATTTAAACATTTTTTCACCGCAGAGACGCTGAGATCGCAGAGACCACGCAGAGAAGAACTGGAATCAGGAAAACTATGTCTCAGCCTGATTACATCGACGAAGCGCGACTCAGATTCACGCCGCCGTTGGTCGTGACGACACGAATCGTCGTTCCACCCGATCCGATGTCAACGCTGATCTCTTTCGGCATGCGTCCGCGCTCATTTAGCGGCACATTCAGCGGAAAGTCCGACTTAACATTTCCATTCGTCGTGCTGGTCACGAGGTGCGCTGAATAATTATCCGGCATGACCAGGTTGACGCCGCCGTTCGTGGTCTGGACATCCAGCGTCTCGCCTTCCCAGCGCGAGCCTGCGAGTTCAACGTGGACGCCGCCGTTGGTCGTACGGCCGGTGACCGCGCCCCCCACACGACTCAACGAGACCCCACCGTTCAAGGTGCTGAATTGGATTCGGCCACTCACATCCACGACTGAAATGCCACCGTTATGGGCCTTCAATGAAAGATCCGATCGCCCCGGCACGAAAATCTCGTAGCTCACGTGCCACCCATAATCATTGCGCGAGTCAGGGCCTTCCGCGTGAATGTTCAATGCGGCAGTTTCGATTCTTACCTGCTGCGCCAGCTGATCTGCCTCTGCCTGGGTTGGCGCGCTGGTCTCAATTTTTGCGCGGACCAGAATCTCATGACGGTCCCAGCCTTTGATTGCGATGCCGCCGTTGTTCCTGCCGTCGACGGTGATTGCGCCGCTCGCCGGCAACGTCTGCTCTTTGATCTCGCAATGCCTGGCTCTCCGGTCATCGCGGTTGTCGTCACGACACTGCATCGAGCTCTTTTGGGCCTGCACGGCGCCGGTGATAAGACCGACGATTGCTAACGTCAGCAGTGCGTAACGAATTGCCTTGGTCATAATGGTTCTCCTTTGAAATTCAGGTCTAAGGCTGATCGAAATATCCTGGATTGATAAGTTAGTGGTGCGAACGCGGTAAAAGTCGCACAGATAAACTTCCGTGATCCGACTTTAGCGCGTACATCGACATAACACCGGCGAACGGCGATTTGTGGCAAAGAAGCTCGAGAGGGTTCACTTTTCGTAGCCCAGGTGTAAACAGGGCGTGTCAGAACCGCGAGCGGTAGCGACCGGATCAGGAAGAACCGCGAAATTCATCTCGGCCCGGTTCGCTTTAATTCTTTTCCCGCAAGGTCTCGGTTGTTGATTCGAGGAGGCTTCCTGATCCGGTCGCTACCGCTCGCGGTTCTGACACACCCTGTAAACGCCTGGGCTAAAGAAAACTTCACGATGAAATTACGCCCGTAGCATTTGACGCGGCCCGGCTTTGAATCCCGCCGGGTTCTCCTCTATCATGGCTCGCACGACATTGGCCGGAAATTTCGGCGAATCAATCAAATGGGGCCGTAGCTCAGCTGGGAGAGCGCTTGAATGGCATTCAAGAGGTCAGGGGTTCGATCCCCCTCGGCTCCACCAATCAAACCAAAATTCCGAAGATCATTAGATCTGCATCAATTTGCAGGTTCGTTCCAAAGGCCGGCAACGTCTATTCACATCAGGTTTCGGCGAAACGGGCCGTATTCAAATAACGCAACCCCCTACCCGCTCCCAAAAGCTTTTGCCTTTTGCGCACCTGATTGCCCGCAAGTCTCTATAGGATCGCTGCCAGCGTTGTCGAGGAGGGTCGATTGAAGACCATAAAAAAACTACTGTTGGCACTGGTGGCATCTGGGATTACGCTCCTGCTCGCAATAATCGGGGCGGAGATTTATCTGCGTAAGAAAGAGGTGGCTACTGTCCCTCCCTACACCGCTGAGCTGTACACGCACGATGGCCGAAAGGTTTCTCTGCCTGTGGGTCAGCTCAAACTGGCACTTGCGCCGTTCACGATTTTTCAGAATCTTCCTTCGCAACATACTGAGAAATTCAACATCAACTCTCACGGTTTGCGCGACGACGAGGGAGGTGAACAGGATTCACGTCCGAAAGTCATTTTCCTTGGCGGCTCAGCCGCGTTTGGTCAAGGAGCTGCAACTGATAGCGATACGATCCCGGCGATCCTTGGGCAATCGATCAACAGCCATCGTTTTGTTAATGCAGGAGTCATAGGATTTCAGTCTGGGCAGGAACTGACGTTCCTGGTTACTGATCTCATCGACTATGAACCAGCAATCGTGATCGCCTACGATGGATGGAACGATGTTTACGATGGCGCCCGCAGCCCTCACCGAGGCGTTCATAAGTTAGGCTTCAACAACAATTTCTTTAAGCTGGAAGACGAGTTGGTCGGTAATTACCGCACGCAGCTAAGTTCTTCCGCAAGCCTTTCGCGATTATTGGAAACCTCAACGAGAAGGAGCCTGGTGCTGCGGCAATTCAGTCAGGCGATCTCCACCCACCAGATACAGAGCCGAATTCAAACAATCAGAGACTTACCTGAAGCCGGCCAAAAGGATCTGATAGATCGAATCGTAGCGACCTACGTCAACAATGTCAGAAAGATGGCGGTGTTTAGCCAGGCTTCCGGTGCAAAATTCCTTCTCGTATTTCAGCCGGAACTCGGGCAAAGAACCAACCCCACGTCGGAGGAGAGAAAGCTTCTAAGCTCAATGAAGGTGGGAGACACGAGCTATGACTTCTTTCCAGCGCTTTACCGGCAGTTCTTATCCGCCGCTAAACTCTTACTGACACAGGAAGGCGTTGCCTGGATCGATGTTAATGAAAATTCACTTTTTCAAACGGACCCGCAAACGCTCTTCGAGGATCCAGTGCATACCAACCGCCGCGGTAATGAAATAGCGGCCCAAACCATAGCCGAAAGGCTGCTGCCTCTCTTTGAGCGAAAGTGATTGACTATCTGATCCTGGTTAACCTGGCCTGCGACTATGCGTCAACGGAAGATAATTAGATCCATCGTCAAGGTCACTCTGATTCTTCTGGTATCTCTGGTTTTGCTGGAAGGTCTGATGACCGTTCTGGATCCTTATCTGTTCAAGGACCGGTTTGAGAACGACCCGGACATGGGATTCAAGGCCCGCGCTTATTACCCGACCGGCCTCGGGCTGCATGGACGAGGGGATGACGGAACGTTGACCAACCGGTTTGGTTTCAGCGATCGGGATTACTCACTCCAAAAAGCGCCCGGTGTCTTCAGAATCGTCGTCGTTGGCGATTCGTTCGGGTGGAACGGCGGTCTGGAAGACAATTACACCGCTATTCTTGAACGCAAATTTGAAAACCGCGACGGCGCTCATAAGCTTGACGTGATCAATACGGGATACCCGGGCACTCACACCGCCGAACAACTGTCTATGCTGAAGAAGTTCGCCCTGCAATACAATCCCGATTTAGTAATTCTCGGGTTTTTCGCAGGCAATGATTTCTTTGACGCCGATCCCAATCGAAAGCGAATTGTTGTCAACAAATATTTTCTGGATATCGACAAACGGTACGAGGTTCGTGCGCTCGGCTATCCCATTGTCGCCCGCTCCCGGCTCTGGCTTTTCTTAAAAAACAAATTCGAGTCGGAGGCGATTAACGCGGAGGCAAGGCGTGAGGGCGAGGAATGGGCCGCCGCGACGGGGCAGCCAAAGCCTTTTCTAAACCTGACGACCGAAACCTATCTTGGCGTTCAACGGGCAAGGCTTGAATTCTTTAACCGGACCACTTCAGCCAATAGTTTCGGAGCTCATACCGCGTAT